>Ga0255341_1005602_pt1 | contig 12266 bp, 10 predicted proteins | sample wastewater_treat_8_FD_192418 | JGI IMG/M metagenome (GOLD analysis project Ga0255341, IMG submission 192418) | Wastewater microbial communities from Lulu Island WWTP, Vancouver, Canada - plant12 | ecosystem: Engineered > WWTP > Wastewater > Unclassified | place: Canada: Vancouver, British... | reverse complement strand
GGCGCACTGACCTGGCGGCCCTGGCCGAAGTCCTCCTGCGCCATCCACAGGTGACCGTCGTTTCCGACGACATCTACAACCGCATCCTCTTTGCCGGTCAGGAATGGGTCAACCTGGCGATGGTCAGCCCCCCGCTGCGGGATCGTATCATCATTATCAATGGTGTGAGCAAGACCTACTGCATGACGGGCTGGCGGATCGGCTTTCTCATCGGTGACGCGCAGCTGGTGAAGGCGGCGACGGATATTCAGAGCCAGTCTACGAGCAACCCGACGGCCATGGCCCAGTATGCCAGTATTGCCGCGCTGACGGGGGATCAGGAAGTGGTTCGCACCATGGTCAAGATTTTTGACGACCGTTGCCGGTACGTGATGGATCGCCTGGCCCAAATTCCGGGTGTCACCTGTCCCCATCCCGACGGCGCCTTCTACGTTTTCCCCGATTGCAGCAGCTATTACGGCAGGAAGGGCCCCGGGGGCGTCATCCAGTCCTCGCTGGAACTCACCGATTATCTGATGGAAGAGGCCCATCTGGCGGTTGTTCCCGGCAGTGCCTTCGGAGAAGACCGCTGTGTCCGGCTCTCCTACGCCCTGGCTCAGACCGACCTCGAACAGGGCTTCGACCGGCTGGCGAAAGCCCTTCAGGCCCTGGCGGGATGAGGCCTGCCGGACTCAGGGCGGCAGACCAACCCATAGTCCAAAGATCTCGAACATGTCGATCATAGGGGCGATGTTCTTGTTGGGGCTGCTGATCGGCTTTGTGGGGGCGGGGGGTGCCGGCCTGGTGATCGCGGTGCTGACCGCGGGGTTCGGCATTCCCATTCACACCGCACTCGGGACGTCGCTGGGGGCCATGATGTTCACCACCCTCTCCGGTGCGATCGGCCATTTCCGGGAAGCGAACGTGGCTCTGAAGGAAGGCCTCGTGGTCGGGCTGTTCGGGGCCGTTGGTTCCTACGGCGGCGTCCAGATCGCGTCGCTTCTGCCGGCCAGGGACCTCACCTGGCTGACGGCTGGCATGTTGTACCTGTCCGCGGCTCTCATTGCCCTCCGCTTGCTGGTTTCGTTTCGGGGGCTGTTTGCCGTCGAGGAGTCACAGCGAGTCCGATTTTGGGTCATCGCTGGCGGGTTGGGGCTGCTCTGTGGCCTGCTGTCGGGCACCTTCGGCATTGGCGCGGCGCCTTTCATTCAAATCGGGCTGCTGATGTTCTTCAGTTTGTCCCTTCCCCAGGTGGCAGGGACCACGATGCTCGTAATCCTGCCCATCGCTTTTACGGGCGGTTTCGGCTACCTGCTCGCGGGGTTCCTGGAGTGGCCGTTGTTCCTTGAGGTCATCACCGGCTTGATGGTCGGGGCCTTCGTGGGTGCCAGGTTCACCAGACGGCTCCACCTTTCCATTCTGAAAGCAGCGATGGTCGTCACCCCCATCTTCGCTGCAACCCTCCTGTGGTTCGGTTCCTGAAAGACCCTCCAGAATCTTGATATCCCGTTCCTCTTGTCACTCACACGTCCCGGGCGGCGTTTCATTGTTCCCTCGCCGATCCATCAGCGTCGATGCTACAGTGTTGCTTCCTTGCGCTTCAAGATGTCACCCTGAACTCCGATGACCACCTCTTCCAGGGGGATCTTCCGGCCCGCATCGGCCATGCCCTTTCTCACCAGCGCTGGCAACGCGGAACAGCAGGGGACCTCCATCTCGAGCACGGTGACGCTCCGGATGTCGGCGGTTCGAAAAATTTCTGCAAACTTTTTCAAATAGTGGGGGACATCGTCGAACTTCGGGCACCCCAAGAGCAGCACCTTCCCCTGCAGAAAATTGCGATGGAAGCTGGGGTAGGCTGCTGCGGTGCAGTCGGCGGCCACAAGGAGGTCAGCGCCCTTCAGGAAAGGGGCATTGGCGGGTACCAGGCGGATCTGCACAGGCCAGTGAGCGAGCGCGGAAGCGCCGGTTCCCTGGGCAACGGGGTGGTTGGCGGCGTCGCAGGCCGGTTTGAGATGAAGGAGCTGTGCCGAGGGACATTGGAAGGGAGCTGCCGACTCGGCGGGTTTTCTGTCCTTTGCCTTTTCGGCCAGATAATGCTCGACCGCTTCAGGGTCGAATTCGTCCGCTTCCCGTTCCCTGATGGTGAGTGCCCCCCGGGGGCATTCGCCGATGCAGGCGCCGAGGCCGTCGCAATAGGAATCCTTGACCAGTTTGGCTTTGCCGTCGACAATCGCGATCGCGCCCTCTGCGCAGGCGATCACGCAGTGCCCGCAGCCGTCGCAGCGTGTTTCGTCAATCTCGATGATCTTGCGAATCGCTTTCATGCTCTATTCTCCCATGGGGTGATGGTTCCGCCCCGAGGACTTCACAGGCCAGCTCCCGGCCGCTCCGGGTCAGGAAGCTGCTCGAAATCAGCCGTTCGATCCGTTCGGGGGCGACGGGTTGTTCCTTCTGGTGTTCTTCCAGGTTAACGATGAGGTCTGCATCGTAGAGACATTTGAAGTTGACCGTTTCGACCTCCCGTGGATGGTGGTGATGGCCGACCAGGTCGCAGACTTCTTCGATCAAAGCAGGGCTTGCGCCCAGCCTGGCAAGGATTTCCCGGGCGATAGGCGGGCCTTCCTGTTCCTGATAGCGGGCGGCCGTGCTCTGGAACTTGCGTTCGGCTTCCCTGATGCCGATATCGTGCAGGTAGGCGGCGGCCAGAACCACCGCCGGGTCGCCGCCTTCGGATGTGACGAGGCGTTCGGCGTAGCCCGCCACCCTGGTGGCATGGGCAATGCGTTTGAAGTCACGTCCGAAAGTGCGTTTCATTTCCAGAGCAACCCGATCCTTGAGCAGCTCGTCCCGCTGGGCGAGCAATTCAGGCGGAAGATCACCCAGACACCGGGCGGCATATTTACAGTAGGAGGCACATCCGAAGTCCAGCCGGGGATTGACGAACCGATGCCCACAGTGAGGGCACTTTCTTCTGGTTTCGTCCTTGAAGAATTCCACCGGCTGCCCGCACTGCGGGCAGTTGACTTCAAAGATGGCGCCTGCTTCCCAATAACGGCTGTCCTGTCCCGGGCATCTCATATTTTGCTCTCCCGTCCTCTCAGGCCCAAAAAGGGCAGAATCAATGCAGCCCTACCAATCTAGTCAGTCCCGCCGCCGCCGTCCTTGACTTGGGTCAAGAAGCGGAAACCTTTTGAAATTTGGGCGGCTGATTGAGTATGCTGGGGCTCTTGCCTCACCGGAACGGTTCGTGGCAGAGGCGAATCGGCCGTGGCTGTTCGAGAAAGGGACGAATTCATGGAACGGATCGACCAAATTGCCGCAATTCCCCTATTCAGATGAATCAGCAGCAGTTCATCCGGGTCGAGGGTCGCAAGATCACCCTGCGCGACCGTCAGGCCATCGAAAACCTCGCTGCCGGTGAAAAGCTGCTCCTCTGAGAAACGCCGGGAACCGGATTGCTTTTTTCGAGGCGTCGCCCTTCACCCAGCGGGACCGCCGCGGCGATTCACCTCAGCTCGCATCCTTCTTCAACTCCTGGCCCACGCTGAAGGCGGCGGCGAGTCTCTCGCCATAGCCATAGTACGCTTTTTCGGCGCCGGTAACGTAGATCAACGGGTTGATTTTCCCAACGTCAGGCTCACCGTTGGACAGACATTCCTCGGAAACATGCACTTCCTTGATCAGGGCGACAAGCAGCGCATGACTGCCCAGATAGAGGGTGTGCATCACCTTGCATTCGAGATTCAGCGGACACTGTTCGATCATCGGGGCGGTCTTGAGCACCCCGTAAAAGATCTTGAAGCCGCAGGCAGCCACCTTGTCCACCTTGTCACCCGAGAACAGACCGCAATAATCGGTTTCCCGGAGTAGATCGGCGGAAGGGACATTGATTGAGAACACGCCGTTCTGCTGTATCCCTTTCAGGGTGTACCGATGGTGCTGGAGGGCCACCGTCAGCATCGGCGGGGTGCTGCAAGCGATCCCGCTCCACGCTGCCGTCATGAAATTGGGTTTGCCATCAACATCTGCCCCGACGAGGAAAGCGGGCATGGGATAAAGCAAGGTTTTCGGACCGGTTCGGATTTTCTTCATGGTAGTCAACTCCTGTTGTTGCGCGTTGCGTCGTGTCTGATTTGTTGTCTTGCTGCCGTTCAGCTGCCAAAGAGTAACACCAAGACCGCGGAACGCAAAGAACTCTTGGAGTATTCGCGTGTTGCATTGAAAATAGCCGATGCTTGCTCTATAAGCATGGTGGCGGATCTGTTGGGTGAACCATAAATTATTCGAGAGCTGCGATGGAATTTGTCGACCTCGTTGATATCGATGAATTGCGCCAGTTGTGGGAGAGTTGCACGGCCTTCAGTGGCGCTGCAAGTGCGATTCTGGATCTGGACGGCAATATTCTGGTGGCTACAGGGTGGCAGGAAATCTGTACCCAATTCCACCGGGTCCATCCCGAAACGGCTTCTCGCTGTCGGGTGAGCGATACCATTCTTGCCAGTCAGCTGGCGAAAGGAGAACGGTACAACGTTTATCGATGCCGGAATGGTCTGGTTGACGTGGCCGTGCCTATCACCATCGACGGCGAGCGCGTTGCCCACTTGTTTGCTGGCCAGTTCTTCCTCGAAGCCCCCGAGAAGGAATACTTCATGCGGCAGGCGGAACGGTTTGGGTTTGACGAAGCCGCTTATCTACAGGCTTTGAGCCGGGTTCCCATCTATGCTGACCAGCAGGTCAGGGCAATGCTAGACTTTTTTTCCCGCTTGGCTCGGCTCATGGGGGAAATGGGCCTTGCGAGGAAGCGTCTCGAGAATGCCAACGCGAAACAGCGTGAACACCAGGAGCACCTGGAAGACCTGGTACAGCAGCGGACGGCTGCCCTCGCCGCTGCCAGGGAAAGGGCGGAAGCGGCCAATAAGGCCAAGAGCGTCTTTCTGGCCAATATGAGTCATGAGCTGAGGACCCCCCTTAACGCCATCCTGGGTTATTCGCAGTTGTTGCAGAGAGGTCCCTCGCTATCGCGCCAACAACGGGAATACCTGGATATCATCAATCGCAGCGGTGAACATCTGGTGGCGTTGCTCAATGACGTGCTGGAAATCTCCCGGATCGAGGCCCGCCGCATCACTTTCGAACCTCAGGTCTGCGACCTCCACGTCCTGCTTCGGGATCTCGAACTCATGTTTCGACTGAGGACCGAGGCCAAGGGGCTCCACTTCGAACTGACGGGAATCGACAAGGTCCCCCGCTATGTGGTGGTGGATGAGAACAAGTTGCGCCAGATCATGGTCAACCTGCTGGGAAATGCAGTTAAATACACCCTGCAAGGCGGTATTTACGTGCACCTCGCCGGGGCGGACGGTCCCGAACGGACTGTGCCTGGAGGTGGAAGTCAGGGATACGGGAATCGGCATTGCCGAGGACGACCTGGTGCGGGTGTTCGAGTATTTTGAGCAGGCTGCCGGTGGTCATCAGACGAAGAGCGGCACCGGCCTGGGGTTGGCTATCAGTCGAGAGTATGCCCGCATGATGGGGGGGGATATCACTGTGATCAGCCGGTTAGGGGAGGGCAGCACTTTCCGCCTGGAAATCGATATCCAGGAAAGCGTGCCGTCGGTTCGTTCGGAGAAGGTGCGGGAGGACCTGGTGGTCGGTTTGGAGCCCGGTCAGGCTGCCCCCCGGATCCTGGTTGTCGAGGATCAGGAAGAGAGCCGCAGGCTGCTGGTCCAGCTCCTGGAGGATGTGGGCTTTGAGGTGCGGGAAGCATCCGAGGGGCTGGAAGCCATCAAGGTTTTCGAGGAGTATCGGCCACATTTCATCTGGATGGATATGCGCATGCCCGGGATGGACGGGCTGGAGGCAACGCGGCGGATCAAGGCGACCGATGCCGGCAAAACGACCGTGGTGGCGGCACTCACCGCCCACGCTCTCGATGAGGAGCGGGAACCCATCCTGGCTGCGGGGTGCGATGAACTGGTGCGCAAGCCATACCGTGAACAGGAACTCTTCGAGATCATGAGCCGCCGTCTGGGCATCCGGTACATTTACGAAGGGGCTCCTGCGGAGCCCGGGAGCGTGCCTCGGGGGGCGGAGGTGAGCTCGGAGGAGGTGGCGGCGTTGCCGCTGGCGCTGCGTGAGGAGCTGCACGAAGCGTTGCTTCGACTCAACATGGCCCGCATTTCAGCGGTTATTGAAAGGATTGCCGAGCGCGATGGTCGCCTGGGCGCTGCCCTGAAAGGGCTTGCCGAGAGCATGGATTACCATCGCCTGCTGCTGCTGTGTGAGGAAACCGGAAGGGAAGCCTGGAGGGGCAACATATGAGCGGTTGCACCAAGGACCATAAGCATCGGGCTCAGATCCTGGTGGTTGACGACTCCCAGGGCAGCCTTAAGCTGCTGACCGACTTTCTGGGGCGTCACGGGTATCAGGTGCGTCCCGCTGCCGACGGTCATCTGGCCCTGAGATCCGTGGCCGTCGAGGCTCCCGACCTGATTCTGCTGGATGTGCTCATGCCCGGTATGGACGGCTATGAAGTCTGCCGTCGGCTGAAGGCCGACCAACAGTCCCGCCACATTCCGGTGATCTTCATCAGCGGTCTGGATGAAGTCGTCGACAAGCTCAAGGGTTTTGAAACCGGGGGAGTGGACTACCTCACCAAACCCTTTGATCCGGACGATCTGCTGGCGCGAGTCACAACCCACCTGACCCTCCGGCGCCTGCAACAGGAAGTGGAGGCGCAGAATCGGGAGCTTGAAAGAGAGATCGCCGAGCGCAAAAAGGCCGAAGAGGCACTCCACCAGATCCATGCCGAGCTGGAACGGCGGGTGGCTGAGCGTACGGTCGAACTGGCTCAGACCAATGCGCGGCTGAAGGTTGAAATCTCCGAACACCGGCGGACGGAAAGAGAACTGATGCGCCTGGTCACCGCCATTGAGCAGGCCGCGGAAGGCATCTTTACCGTCGACAGCAGTTACATTATCGAATACGCCAACCCGGCCTTTGAACGCATGACCGGCTATGAGCGGAGCGAGCTCATCGGACAGCATACGCGCATGCTCAAGAGCGACAAACATGGCAGCGATTATTATGCCGGGATCCGCCGATGCCTCATCGCCGGCGGGGTGTGGTCGGGTCGCCACACCAGCAGGAGAAAAGACGGCACCTACTATGAAGTGGAAGTCACCACTACCCCGGTCCGCGAGAGGACCGGAGAAATCATCAACTACGTCGGGATCCACCGGGATGTCACCCACGAGGTGAAGCTGGAAGCGGAACTCCGCCAGGCCCAGAAGATGGAGGCGATCGGCACCCTGGCCGGGGGCATTGCCCATGACTTCAACAACATCCTGGCAGCCATCGTCGGCTACACAGAAATGGCCCGTTCCCGAGTTCCCCCGGACAGTTCGGCCCTACGCAACCTCGATCAGGTGCTCAAAGCCAGCCATCGTGCGACCGACCTGGTGAAGCAGATCCTGGCCTTCAGCCGGCAGCGGGAACAGGAACGACGACCGCTGCAGATCGCACCTATTATCAAGGAAGGCCTCAGGCTGCTGCGTTCCTCCCTGCCCACCACCATCCAGATTCGCCATAACCTGGCCGGCGATCGGGAGCAGGCGGCGGTGCTGGCCGATCCCACCCAGATCCATCAGGTCTTGATAAATTTGTGCACCAATGCCGCTCATGCCATGCGTACCACCGGTGGTGTCCTGGAGGTGACCGTCACGGAGGCCGAAATCCCTGACAGTGCTGCCCCCACTCGGGTAGAGGGAGCCCCGGTGCCCTATGTGAAGCTGACAGTGAGCGATACCGGTCATGGGATGGAGGCAGCGGTCAAAGAGCGCATCTTCGAACCCTACTTCACCACCAAGCAGGTGGGGGAGGGAACCGGCCTGGGGCTGGCGGTGGTCCAGGGGATTGTCAGGAGCCACCGGGGGATGATTACGGTCGAAAGCGAACCGGGACGGGGAACAACCTTCGAGGTCCTGCTGCCCCGGATCGAGAGGGAACCGCCCCAGCACCCGGCAGCGCCGGAGCAGCTGCTCACCGGGAGCGAACGAATCCTCTTCGTCGACGACGAGCAGACCATGACGGATCTGGGCCGAGAGATGCTCGAACCGCTGGGTTACCAGGTCACGACAAAAAACAGCAGCTCTGACGCGCTCGAAACCTTCCAAACCCAACCTGAGGCATTTGATCTAGTCATCACCGACATGACCATGCCGGGGCTCACCGGCAGCGAATTGGCGAGAAGACTCATGGCGATCCGGGCCGACATCCCGATCATTCTCTGTACCGGCTTCAGTGAGCTCATCGACCAGAAACTGGCCGAGGAAGCAGGGATTCGGGCGTTTGTCATGAAGCCCTACGTCATTGCCAATCTGACCCGGATCATTCGCGAACTGCTCGACCACCACTGACCGCCCGCCTTCATGGCGATGGCGGCGTCGTAATTGGTGCCGCTCCACAGAACCAAGTGACCATTATCCCCGGGCGTCATTCCGGCATGCTTCTGGCCGGAATCCATAAATTGCCCGGATACCGGCTTCCGCCGGCCTGACGAAAGACCGGTGGACACCTGTTTGGGTTGAGCTGTACTCAAATGTTGGAGAGCAGCGGTTCGAGGGCCTGATTCTTGATTCGTTCCATCAGGTGATGCGGCTTGGTAGCATTCGAAATCGTATTCCTGCTGGAGGGTGGGGGGTCGGCTTCAACGGTGTCCCCCTTGACCCGGTTTGCCCGCTGCAATCCTTCCCGATAGATTCGAAGCACGGTTTCAACATGTTGCGCGGTGATGACGATGTCGGTTTTTCCTCCTGTAACACTCAATCGGCCAGCTGGGTGCCGCACTTCAGCAAAAAATGCCGGCGCTCTTCCGGGTTGCCGTCGCAGCCGCCATCAGGGCCGTTGCGGATTACCGGTGGCGTTTCGCGACTCTTCCTGGTAACCTGCCAACTGGAAGGCAACCCGCTGCTGGGGCGCGGTCATTGCCCGGGGATCTGGAACTGCGACACCTCCGTAGCGCGGGCGGCAGGTTCCTCAGGCCCCGAAGCCCGCTTCGCGATCGGGGATGTCCGGGAGGTTGCCCAAACCTCCTCTGTTGGGGAGCGAATCAGCATGACCAGTGTGCCAGTGGAGGTTCTCCTCCTGGCCGTCATTGTCCTTTTGGCAGTGGTGGCCATTCTTCAGATCATCCTGCTTTTCCGCAACCGAGGCGTCGATCTTGCACCGCTCCAGCAGGCATTTCAGCCGTTGGAACAGGCCTGCGAACGGGTGGAACGCTCGGTACGGGAAGAAATCGCCCAGAATCGCAAGGAGTCGGCCAATGGGTTTCGGCAGTCTCGTGAGGAGCTGACCCATGTCCTCAAAGGGGTTGCCGACAGCCTGCTCCGGCAGTTGGTGGGGCTTACCCAGATCACGGACCGGAAGCTCGAACGCGTGCGGGAGACAGTGGAAGAGAAGCTCACGGGACTGCGCGAAGACAATGCCAGGCAGCTCGAACAGATCCGGACGACGGTGGACGAGAAACTCCAAAGCTCTCTGGAAAAGCGGCTGGGGGAATCCTTTCGACAGGTCAGCGAGCGGCTGGAACAAGTTTACCGGGGCCTGGGCGAGATGCAGACCCTCGCTTCCGGGGTGGGCGACCTCAAGAAGGTTTTGACCAACGTGAAGACCCGCGGCACCTGGGGTGAGGTCCAGCTTGGAGCCATGCTCGAACAGGTGCTCACTCCGGACCAGTACGCCGCCAACGTAGCGACCAGAGACGGCGGCGAACGGGTCGAATACGCCATCATCCTGCCGGGCCGAAGCGATGATGGCAACGAGGGGGTCTGGCTTCCCATTGACGCCAAGTTCCCGGTGGAAGACTATCACCGGCTTCTGGACGCCCAGGAGAAGGCCGAGGCGCAAGCAGCGGAGGAGGCCGCCAGGCAGTTGGAGGCCCGGATCAAACAGGAGGCGGGAGAGATCTGCCGGAAGTATCTGAACCCGCCGCAGACAACCGACTTCGGCATCCTCTTTCTGCCGACGGAAGGGCTTTTCGCCGAAGTTCTACGCCGCCCCGGGCTGACCGAGTTCGTCCAACGGGAATATCGGGTACTCATCGCCGGCCCCACGACCCTTTGGTCAATCCTCAACAGCCTTCAGGTGGGATTCAAAACCCTGGCTATTCAGAAACGTTCGAGTGAGGTCTGGAACCTGTTGTCGGCGGTCAAAACGGAGTGGGGACGATACGGGGAGGCTCTCGAAAAAGTGCAGAAGAAGTTGCACGAGGCCTCAACGACCATCGAAAAAGCGCAGACCCGCACTCGGGCCATCGGTCGCCGGCTCAGAGAGGTTCAGGGGCTTCCGGCGGCGCAGGCCCGATCGGTGCTGGCGGGGGAGGGCGGTTCGACCGCCGGGGATGATGAGACGGACGCAACTCCTCCCGGCTAAGAGACTGTCCAATAATGAGTGTCACGGTTGACAGGATCGCAGGGTGGGCTGTGCCCACCTGCTGCCCCATCGGTGGGCACAGCCCACCTACGAAAACGGCACACTTGTTTCTGGACGAGCGCTAACAGAAATCCTGGGTGGCATAAACCCGATCGTCGCCGGAAATTGCTACGCCGATGCCGTGGGTCTGCCAGGAAGGTTCGAGGAGGTTTCGGCGGTGCGTCGGGCTGCTCATCCAGCCCTTGACAATGGTCTGGGCGATGGTTTCCAGGTCCTTCCAATAGGTTCGCGTGACGACCTCGCCGACGTAGTCGCGGGCCTCATAGAGACTGGTCTCGTAGATGTTTTCCGAACCCATGTAGACCGCCGAACCGACCTGGATCTGGCAAACGAAGCCCTGCTGCGAGTAGCGGTAGGCGAGATCATGGCCTTCCGGACTGAGGTGCGCGAAGTAGTGCCGCCGCGCCATATCCCGGCTGTGTCGGCGGGCGACTTGATGAACGACCGGGTTCCACGCCAGAGGGGTGAGCCCTCGTTTCACCCGTTCATGATTGGCCAGCTGATGGATCCGCTGTTCCAGCGCCTCGATGTCGATTCCGGGCCTTGCGGTCGTGCCATCGCGATCGACGCCGACCCGCGGGCCCCCGCTCACCCAGGGTGCCGGGGCGCACCCCGTTGCCAGGGCCCCCACGACAACAGCCAGGGCGATGATGATCCCCTGCCGCCAGCAGGTTTTCGGACAAGCCTGCATGCTGCAATCCTCCTCACAGGGGAGGTGGGGCCTCCCCGCGCTGAATCGTCCCTTTCGGCTGGCTGGACGCCACGCCCGCCGCGCAAGAAAAACGTGACAATCCTCGCCAACCTGACCAATAGTGTCAACTGAATTCCGAGGCCCGGCCGCTGCCAGGAATGCCCAACGACCCCTGCGGCCCTGTTCCCGTGGCGCACGCCGACCTGGGAAAGGGTTGAGAGGGCGACCCCGGGAGCATAGCGGGGGGCTCCGGCGTGGATTTTGCTTAAGAACAGGACAAGCTCATCCGAGGAGAGCGGGGGACGTCTGGATCGATGGTGGCAGGCACCGTCTGGTGCCTGCGGGTTGCTTCTGCTGGAAGAAGGACACTCAGGAGTTCTGGAACAAGCGGCAAGCCTGGGACGGGGCGAGGAGGGAATGGATGAAACGCCGGAATCGCGGCGATCTCTTTGGAATCCTGCTGGTGTTTGCGGGGGTCCTGCTGATCGTCTGCTGGATGGCAGGGTGGGTCGAGAAAGAGACGCTGCAGTGGCTGTGGATCCTCCTGCTTTATTTCTGGATCGGGTACATGTCGGGAGAGGTCGGGGCTCTCGACCGCCGCATTTCCTGGGGCTTTGAAACCGGCTTTGTCGGTTCGGATTCCCTCAATACGCGCCAGTTAACTGTGAGAGCGATGAAGGGCGGCGGCGGCATTGCCATCGAGAACGACGGTGGTGCCCGGATCACCATCGAGAATCAGGGCGAACGGCTCATCCTGTTGATCCAGGATGGCCAGGGCGGGGTGCCCGTTGCGGTCGATATTCGACAGTTGGCGTTGTTGGCGGGGTCTCTGGCCGAAAAGGTTCCTGCCGAGACAAGCCTGGATGCGGGCCGTGCCATGCGGGCGTGAACAAGTTGCTGGTTGCGAGTCGCGGGTTGCGGGGCGAGGTGGCCGAGAAAGTGGGCCGATGCCTGCCAGTCGCTCCTGCCCAGTGGGTGCTCAGAAGCGGGTGATCTCCGGTTGCGATTCGAGGATCTCGGCCACTTCCTCGATCAGGCGGTTCACGGCTTCCCGATCGAGGTTCAACGCGGTGGTGCTCGACACGGCCGTCAGGTCCAGGTC
>Ga0255341_1005600_pt1 | contig 12266 bp, 8 predicted proteins | sample wastewater_treat_8_FD_192418 | JGI IMG/M metagenome (GOLD analysis project Ga0255341, IMG submission 192418) | Wastewater microbial communities from Lulu Island WWTP, Vancouver, Canada - plant12 | ecosystem: Engineered > WWTP > Wastewater > Unclassified | place: Canada: Vancouver, British... | reverse complement strand
ACTCTCACCTTTTCCTGGCATGAGGGAATTTAATTCTCTTTCGTTAGATATCTTGTGAGTGACTAGCTCGCTGAGTGCCTGGAAGTAATTAATACTATTCAACCTATAGGCTGAAAGGTGATTATTCCATAAAACCTTAGACGCATTTCTGAGTCTGAACTTTTTTAACTCATTTTTTGCTGAGGGATGTTTCATTAGATGTTTCATCTCCACAGCAGTATTCCAGAAATACCGCGTATCAAATTCATGCCATAAATCACCTGCATAATATTCAGATTCCGGAGACAGGCCATCACAAACAAAACATTCCCGGTTATATTTTCCAGAATACATTCCATGGTCTATCCATGACCGCGTATCATAACGGTCTTTCATGTAACTTATAGCTTCTTCAAGTGTTGCCCTGTCCGAATTATGTTCTTCCGGGGTATGCAGACAGATATCATATTTCCCTGTGAGGTGCAATTGATCAAGGAATTCAGTCATCATGTTCCTTCCGGAAACTGGTTCAGTTTTTTTATCTGAGAGTTTGCCATTATAATCGATGTACATTACACTTTTTGTTACAGGTATATTATGACCCACAAAACCTCCGGAAGCAAAACGGATGTCATTGATAGTATCTGATCCATAATAAACTGCATAATGAGATTCAATTCTTTCACCACCATCAGCGTGTTCAGTGAAAACATGTCCGGCAAGAAAACCTGAAGGTACCAGCATAAACCTGGGAGTATATTCCGGAGTACTTCCAATATAGAATTTCACTGAATTTATCCTTCTGTCGTTACTGCTATATTTTGAGGGTGAAAGGTCAATCCATCTGCCACCACCGTCAGCCTGGAATGGTATATGAACATATGGATGGTCTTCAAAAAAATCAAGATTAATAAACAAAATATTATTAGTAGTGCTTAACTGTAGGGATGATGCAGCTGTGTTGTGATATATTAGTGCGGACTTTGATCCATGTCCAAACTTCACACCTTGTTTGTCAAGCCAATATTCTGCCTCGAATTTTTCATTGTCAGCTTTTCTGTTTTTTCTGTAAACCTCTGATACCGGAACAGCAAAAGCTGCGACCAAAGCTTCTCGTTTTACTATGACATCAGAATTGTATTCTGTGGAAATACTGATTTCAAACTCTGGCAAGTCTCTGCTGGCTTTAAGCATAATATTGACAATAGTCTCTGATGTTCCTTCCCCCCGAATTGAAATTGTACTATCATTCTCCTTTCTAACTTCTATATCAAAAAATCCCAAACTTGGTTGATGGTCTTCGTAATCTGAAAAAAACGTCAAATCAGACATGATTACTTCATTGTCAGGTGTTTTAACTGTTACCTTGCCTGACGAATTGACCTCTAAAGTATAATACTGACTTTTTATGGTATATGTTACTGTCTTTTCGTGATTCTGAATAATACCCGAATTATATACAGAAATATCAGGCAGATAAGTGATCTCTTGTCTGATTATACGATAACCAGCCAGAAGCCATAAATTGAGTAGAATAATTCCTGCTATGGCCAATACCAACAGGATTAAGAATATCTTCTTAGCGTTCATATCAACCGCTCTTTTGTTTGTATATTATATGTAACCAATCCATTGAATTCGATAATGTCTTATCAAGTCAGCAAAAGGGTGATCCAGGGATCACTTTTTTATTGTAACCCGAAATGCTTCCTGATAGCTTTAGATTTTTCTTTGGGAGCAAGATCCCTGATCTCTAGAAAATTCGGGTTTTGCATATAGAGAAGTTTCTGCATGCTCATGGAAAGCACCACCTTTGCCGGATTTCCTACGATCACAGAATTCTCGGGGAATTGCCCTCGTACAGTACTTCCTGCTCCTATTATTGAGTTATCTCCAATGCTTGTATTTGGCAATATAGTGCAATTATTACCAATGAAAACATTATTACCGACTTTTATTTTGCCAAATACATCTGCATTTTTCATCTCTTCCCTGAAACACCATATAGCACCATCATGTGTAATGAAGTCGGTCCCGGCGGCAATGGCAACATGATTCCCGATCTCAATAAGATATGGTTCTGTTGAGAAATTCACATTATTGATAAAACAATTATCACCAATCTTCACCCCTTGTCTGCGCCAGTATCTGATTCTTGTATTACTGCCTGCTTTGGCAATGAAGGCTAATGTGAGCCGATTGATAATATACCTTAGAGTCATCGTTTTGAGGTAATATTGAAGAAAACAGTGTTAATCGACTCTTGATTCAAATACATCAATAATAAACTGTCCGAAAAGAGGAGACACACGTTTTGCAAATCCAGTATCCGGATGTGAATTATCAGGTGAGACAGCATTCTTTTCTGCCAGGTAAAGTCCTCCCTCTGTTTCGTAGGAATAGAAATCCCAAACAAAGATATTATCGCCTTTTATGTCCCAATCATTAACAATCCAGTCGCGAAATTCACGTGTCCGGATGGCTTCATCTTCGGTCATAAGCTTTTGGGTGTTAACAGCAGGTGTCCAGACAATAAACTTGTTGTCAGGGAACTGATGCATCTTTTCTCTAAGTGCATCATATTGCAGTTTATAGTTCTCAAGGCTTTTAATCTCCGAATCAATATCGGGTGTACCAGAGTCTGGTTGAATTCTGCTGACGGGGAAGCAATGCTTGAAAATTATCAGGTCATATTCCTCCGTCAGAGTTTCCAGTGTAGCTTCTTCCAGGTAAGGTTTTTTTCCTTCATTCTTTACCCAGATATTGTAGTAATCAAAGGGATAGTTCTTCCAGCCGTAAGGCTCCTTCTTGGGATAAAACCTCTCCGTTATCTGGAATTCAGTTTTGTTCGCCCTGTTGTATTTATCGATATGTTTTTGAACATCCCCTTTATTGGTAATCTTATAGATGTAATTGTTTGTTTTTCCTAACCAGATTGAGTAGCCGGTACTGTGATGAAGAAATATTGCATTTTTCATAGGTGTTTCATTTTTTTCGCATCCCGTAAAAAGAATAACTGTTAATATCAATAATACTTTTTTCATGACCTTTTTTCAAAGATATACAATTAACCTTCATCCATTGTTCTCATAAACCTGTGGTGGCTGCTCTTCCCTATTATAATATAACAATGAGGCTATCCTTTTGAGATAGCCTCATTTATAATATCATACGTTATGCTATTATTGGTTCTTTACACATCTCACAGATTTTCCGGCTTGCTTATAAGCTCCGCTCCTATGTACTTTGTCATTGTCGCCATCAAGCCTGCGGTACAATGCTATATTTTCATCAAGCCCGGTAGAAGACCAGAAATATGTGATCAGTCCGATTCCCTCTGAGATACCGGTAATATATGACCTGTAACCTGCAGGTAGAGCCGCGAAGCCGCTAGTGTTGCTGCCATTCTCACCTTCTTTCCATCCTGTAGCTTTCTTAAGCTTATTACCCTCATCTGTTCCACGCCAATCAGATTTGGCTGCCTCTTCAGCCGTCATGCCAATACTCATTTCCATTGCTGAAAATTCTCCATCTGTCGGCACATGCCAGCCTGTAGGACAAAGCTTATCTGTCTCCACTGCATACCAATTATATAATGCTCCATATAGGGGTTTGTAGGTTTCCTCATTGTTCTGAGCCCAGCAATATGCATCATCAGCAAGGGCTATCCAAGCGGCATTATCAGTTACAAGTGGGATAGCGGCATCGTCGTTATACTTGGTGGTCTTAAGGTTCTCAGCCATCCAGACCTGGTTGCCAATCTTGACAGTTTCGTACACGTTACCATCAATGTCGGTTACCGGCGTTATAAAGCTAAATTCCTGACCATAGGAGGTGCCTGAACTGTTAGTTGCATAAGCACGGTAATAATAAACAGTTCCGTCTTCCAGTCCGGTGATATTACTTGTGAATGTTCCCTTGCCTGTACCGTCAGTGGTTTTATTGACTGTGGGATTTGGAGAAGTGCCCCAGCAGACCCCTCTGGCAGTTATACTACCACCGCCATCATCGGTAATGTTTCCGCCTGCGACAGCTGATGTTGATGTCACATTTGATACTTCGGTGGTTGTCAGCACGGCACTTGTTACCTTACCTGTGGTAAAGGAGAGTTCATTTCCGTAAGCGGTTCCCACTTCGTTAGTGGCGTATGCACGTACATAGTAGGTTGTTCCTTCTGATAATCCTACAATATTGCTGGTAAAATTGGCTGAACCTTTGCCATCACTTGTCTTTGAGTCAGCAACAGTTGGATTGGTTGAGGTACTCCAGCACACACCTTTTGCAGTGATCTCTTCGCCTCCGTCAGTGATAATGGTTCCGCCGGAAACGGCTGATGTGAGGCCAACATCACTAATTGTCACAGTGGTCAGTTCCGGTATAGTTGGTTTTTTACATCCCTGGAACAATCCCATTGTCGCAACAAAGCATACTATTACAAAAAAACTCAAACTCTTTTTCATGATTTTGTATTTACAGTTTAACTTAATTCTTATGGTTTATACTGAATAATTCCGATTTTGTTGCCTGTGAGAGGCAAAAACATCATTTAGAATTTTTTATACATCTTATGTATTTGCCTCCTGTCTTTGATGTGCCCGACCTGAACACGTCTGAATTTGGTCCATCAAGACGTCTGTACCATCCATATATTTCATTTAGTTCAGAACTCCACCAATAGGTAATCATCCCGATACCATTAAAAGCCCCGTTTTTTGCCCACCGATATCCTCCGGGCAATCCGGAAAAGCCACTACTGTTTGTTCCATTTTCACCATCAGCCCAGCCTGTTTTACTCTTCATCTTTGAACCCTCGTCTGTTCCCCTCCATTCTGTTCCAATAGCCTGATCCTGAGTCATACCCAAACTCATTTCCAATATCATAAATTCATTATCTGACGGTACGTGCCAGCCTGAAGGACAGAGCTTCCCGGTTTCAACAGTGTACCAGTTGTAAAGAGCACCGTAAATATTCTTATATTGTATATCATGTTTTAACCAGCAGTAAGCTGGTGTTTCAAGGTGCACCCATGTTGTATCGTCTTCAACAAGGGGAATTACTGAATTATCATTAAACCGGGTTGTTTTCAGGTTTTCTGTCATCCAGACCTGATTCCCAATGTAAACAGTACCATACATGTTGCCTTCAATATCTACAACCTTTGTAGTGAAGACAACCTGCTCACCGTATGCTGTTCCACCTTCGTTTTTCACATAAGCCCTTGCATAATACCTGCTCCCTGATGAAAGACCGGTAAGTGTACAGGTATATGTGTCCGGTCCGGTGCTGACAGAAACGTGAGAATCATCCAGATCAGGATCAGGTGTCTGACTCCAGCATATACCCTTCTCTAAGACAGGAGCACCTCCGCTATAAGTTACTGTACCAGCGCATATGGCACTGTTGTTTGTCACGCCCGTAACCTGCCCTGTAGTCACTGATGGCGCTGCAATTCCTGTTTTGAATGTTACCTCGTTGCCATAAGCTATACCAACACTGTTTTCAGCAAAAGCCCTGACATAATACGTAGTATTTGGTTCCAGTTCGCTTAAGACACAGGAAAATTTTCCGGGACCGGTGCCTGATGGTTTAAAATTATCAGAAAGTGTGGGCATGGTAACGGTGCCCCAACAAATACCACGTGCAGTTATTTCTGCCCCCCCGTCTTCTGTTACATTTCCGCTTATAGTAGCAGAATTGGTGGTGATCTCAATTACTTCATCCGTGGTTAACACCGGAAGGGTGGGGTCTTTTGCACAACTGCTCATAAGCAGTGTGCCCGTAAGAATATATGCTATAAGGAATAATCCCGGTAATCTTTTGTTAGCTGCCATAATGATCAAATGATTAAAACTACATACCAAACGCATTATTTATTAAATAAGTATTTTTAAAAGGGAGTAGATTAAAAAATACTGCAAATTATGTACCAATGATGCGTGCCGGCAGAAAACTAACCAGTGTTGAAATTAATGCAGTAGTCTACAGATCAGATTTAAAAAAGGGAATATTTTACAACCTGAAAATCGTAAGAACCTAATATATAATGAACCTTTTGGCCGTAAGGATTCTGTTCCCTTCTGTAATATGCATAATATAAATGCCGGGGACTACACCTGAGATGTCAATCTGCCTGGATGTCTCCTCATCTGAAATCTCGTTTGAAAACACTGTTCTGCCACTAAGGCTGAGAATAGTAAGTCGTTTTTCGCTCAGGGAGTCGGTAAAGGGATTAAACCCGACTGTAAAAACGCCATTATTAGGCGATGGGTAAAGAACGGCAAGGTCCGGTAATTCACGTTTCAGACTGAACGATATTGTTACAGGGGCTGATGTGGTGGTGGCATTCAGGTTATCCCAGGCTACAGCTATTATCTCGCATATTCCAGCCGTATCACATTGAAAGGTAAAGGAAAAAGGGTATACAGAGCTCTCCCCGAACTTTATACCCCCCACCATAAACTCAACTTTGGCAATTGAACCGTCGGGGTCTGAGGCATCGACAGCGATTGTAACCGTTGCCGGAGCTTCAAGGGATATATTATTAATTGGTGATATGATTGCAATAGATGGTGCCAGGTTGACTGCACTGACAGCTTTCTCAACAACGATCCTGACGGCCGAGGAGACTGTCCTGGCTCCCAGATTATCGGTAGCTGCTGCAGTGATTGAGTATGAACCTTCATTAATCTCTTTCCATGTAAAAGACCATGGTTCCGAAGTGCGCTCACCAAGCTTGGTTGTACCATTATAAAACTCCACCCTGATAACTTTTCCGTCAGGATCAGAGGCAGATGCTTCAATAGTGACAGTGGCAGGTGCGATGAATGCAGTGCTTTTCGTGGGAGAAGAGATGTCTATAAGTGGTGGCGAATTGACCGGGGCAGTCAGGTTGTTGGTCACTGTCTTTGCGGGAAATGATTCTGCCTGCCCTCCTGCGGCTGTCTGCAAAGGGTTTGTTGATGGTTTGGTGTAGGCTATGGTAACAGCATCGCCATAGACCACCGGGTTTGCCAGCGTCAGAGTCACCTTAGTACCGGAGACTGCAACCGAGCTGACTGTTCTGGCAGTAGAATTAACTTTTACAGCAAAAGCCGATGCAGCCGGTACAATACTGGCCAGTGACATGTTATATGTCAATACAATGGCAGAGGGCGATGCATTTTCAATAACCATGCTGACAAGCACCGGCAGGGGAGGAGCAACATTATTGGTTACATTCCGTGCGCTGAATGATTCTGCCTGCCCTCCCGCGGCTGTCTGTAAAGGGTTTGTTGATGGTTTGGTATAAGCTACTGTTATCCGGTCTCCGTATGAGACCTGAGAAGACAAGCCAAGCAGCACTTTCGTACCGGAGACTGAAACAGTACTGACACTTCCGGGTGTGCCGTTCACTGTCACACTGAAGGAAGATGTTGCGGGCAGTATATTTGCAAGAGTCAGACTGAATGTCATTTCAAGCCTGGCTGGTGTGGCGTTGTCAATTAATGCACCCAGGTATTCCGGAGCAGGTGCAGGTTCTGCCACTTCCTTGTAAATAACAGCCCCCACCTGCCACCTGCCGTTCTGGGTTGCTGTGGCAGGGCTCGTGGTTCCCCATTTTGCATCTACAGAAAGCCCTGTGGCAAATGCCTGACCCAGATCAGTACCATAATCAAGCCGTGCCGCAGGAACAAAGCTTACCAGGTCTTTAAAATCTGGATTTATAACTCTTGAATGAGTGTCATATCCCATTGCCTGCCATTCAGAGAAGGTCTTTAATGAGCCGTCAACCATGAAAACGGGAGTGCCTGATTCACAGTAATAAATATTGTAATCGCATTCAAAACCGGAAAGACAGGCTGAAGTAATACTTATGTTTTTGAGCCTGCTCTTTGTATAAAACACATTGTTGTATATTTTGGTCCCTTTTGCAGACCCTGCCGGTGTAACATCAGGGTTTTCATATATATCAATAAAAGACCTGTTGGTTTGGGCAGTTGTCAGTGAGCTGTAGAAGGTATTGTTAAAAATCCTGACACCGTTCATACCCTTTACCACAACTCCGACTCCCGGATTCTTGACAATATTATATGATACAACACCTGACACATCTGTCATTCCGTTTGACTTGCGGATGATAGCCATGGGCACCTTGTTCAGATAGTTGTATTTTACTAGTACATTGATATTGTATCCGGTAAAGATCCCGTGAGGGATGATTCCGGGCTCCGGTGTACCGTTCCAGGTAAGCATGTTCCCTGTAATAACAGCACCGTCAAGATTATTGTTATACGCCCCGGGGACCTCATCACCGGCCGAAAGGAGATAGCCATAACGGTTTACGGAGGTTATGGCATTGTTCCTGAAAGTAAGGGTTGTAGGTTTTGATCGGGCAATGTTCACCCCGTACCATGTATCGTCCTGGTTCGTATATGTCTTTCCTTCAATGGTCAGGATAGTCTGACCGGAAAGCACAGCAGTGGCAAGCAGGAAAATGGCAGTAAAGGTGTACTTCATATTTTGACGAAAGTTGACAAATATACTATTTCTTTTGACCAACACGTAATTTTTAACGACGAATGGACGGTTTTGTTACACTCCTGACATGCCGTGAAAAGCTCAAGGTGGAATTATGACATTGATTTCAAGCGTTTTATAATAGGTCAAAATTCTGATTACGTTCGTCAAAATCATCGTCATTTTGACCAATTATACCTCTTCGTTTGCCAATAAGGCAAATAGCGCAACTGAGCAGCTGAAAAGGGGTGATTTACAGGTTGGAAAGTCGCATAATTTGGGGTTTATGAGGTCAACCAAACTTGGCGGAACACGTTTCTTTGACTAAATTCACACTGCGGAAGATATGTGTATCGCATTGTCCGGCCAGGCACCTTCTTTTCCGGTAACAGGTTTAAAAAAAACAAACCAATTGCAATTACATGCATTTATAGCCGTTTACAGAAGAAGGACAGTGGGACTGACGGGGCGGAAGCATACCCGGACGTGAACAAAGGGCACTTTTCAGAGATGAGATTGCCTGATAAGAAGTGTTTGGTTATCAGATTATTTAGAGGACATTGGAAAGAAAGTAATGGCGTTTGTTTACCCATCATGGATTCTGAAACTGAGGAGGAGGGCACTTGACCTTTTCAACAGGTATTCTGCTCCCAGATGGCTGGTTTTAACAGCAGACCTCACCCTCGTATTTCTGACATTTATAGCTGCTTATCTCCTGAGATTCAACTTCAGTATTCCCGGGGAATGGCTGAATGTCTTTATATGGCAGGGCTTGATTGCCACGGCAGTCTACGGGCTCTTCTGTCTTATATTCAGGTCATATACCGGTCTTCTGCGGCATACCACCCTCACTGATATTACACTGGTATTTATTGTTACCAGTTGCTCAGCCCTGGTTCTGGTTCTTTTATCATTTTTTGGCGAGCAGATGCAATGGGATGATTTACTGGTAATACCCCACTCAATCATCCTGATCCATTATGTAGTAGTATCAATCGTCATTTTTGCCGAACGGATTATTATCAAGATGTTCTTCCTTTTTGCCACCCGCACCAATATCAGTAAAAAAAGAGTTCTTATATACGGTGCCGGGGAGCTGGGGTTTGTTGTCAAGAGGGTTATAATGAGCGACCCTCGTTACGGGTTTCTCGTGTCAGGCTTTATTGATGACGATAAAAGCAAACAGGGAAAGAAAATAAACGGCATAGTTGTCTATGGCCCGTCTGCACTAAATGAGGCATTCATTGAGAAAAACAGGATAGAAAGCCTGGTGTTTGCCATTAAGGCACTCAGCGTTGACAAAAAGAGCAGCATAATCCGTGAAGCAGTTCATCTGGGCTTAGAGGTGCTCGACACTCCCGAAGTGGATAAATGGGTTTCAGGCCAATTGCGGTTGCCACAGCTAAGACGCGTTGACCTTGAAGACCTTCTCGGACGTGACCCCATAAAGCTTAATATCAACCTGATAAAGGAAGGTCTTTCGGACAAGACAATAATGATCACCGGTGCGGCCGGATCAATAGGGTCGGAGATTGCACGCCAGCTGACAAGTTTCCATTGTGAGAGGGTCATCCTGGTTGATCAGGCTGAAACTCCACTTTTCTTTCTGCAGAATGAACTGAAGGAAAAATTTCTTGATATCAGGTTCCGCATACTCCCGGCTGATGTGACCAACAAAGCGCGGATGGAACAGATATTCAAAGAATACCGTCCGCATATCGTCTTCCACGCAGCAGCCTATAAGCATGTCTCCCTCATGGAGGAGAATCCGCACGAAGCCATTCGTGTTAATGTCGGCGGTACCCGGACAGTCACAGACCTGTCTGTCAGCTATGACGTGGAGAAATTCGTAATGATATCAACCGATAAATCGGTTAATCCCTCCAGCGTGATGGGCGCCTCAAAGCGTTTGTGCGAGAATGTTGTACAATCAGTTGCCCAGGAAGGCGGACATAACACACAGTTTATAATTACCCGCTTCGGTAATGTTATTGGCTCCAACGGTTCTGTCATTCCAATCTTTGCGAGACAGATAGAAAGTGGTGGCCCGGTGACGGTAACCCATCCCGAGGTGTACCGCTATTTCATGACCATCCCTGAAGCCTGTCAGCTGGTGCTTGAAGCAGGATTCATGGGGCAGGGAGGAGAGATTTATGTCTTCGATATGGGACAGCAGGTCAAGATTGCTGATCTGGCAAAAGCCATGATAAAGCTTTCCGGATTCATTCCGGATAAGGATATCCGTATTGAATATATTGGTTTGCGGCCCGGAGAGAAGCTTTATGAGGAGTTGGTGACCGATCATGAAAAAACCCTCCCCACGCACCATGAAAAGATCAGGAAGGCACTTGTTGAGGAGATCAATGGTGAGCTGGTACTGGAGAAAATTGACAATCTCCTCAGGGATCTCTATTCTCTTTCAAATATGGAGGTAGTGCATCTGATGAAAGAATTGATTCCCGAGTACCATACTACAAACGGCAAATTCGAGTTTAACCAGAAAGCGGTGTAGCCGGTTTTGCCTTTAATAAGGCGAAACAGACATACCCGGAATTTCAAAATACAGGAATGGATTTCAACGGAAAATGTTTATTGATAACCGGCGGAACCGGTTCATTTGGGAATGCTGTTCTGCGACGCTTTCTCGATACTGACATCCGGGAGATAAGGATTTTCAGTCGCGATGAGAAGAAACAGGACGACATGCGGCAGTTCTACAAAAACTCCAAGATAAAATATTTTATTGGCGATGTACGTGACCGGCTGAGCATTGACAGTGCAATGAACGGAGTAGATTACGTCTTTCATGCTGCAGCGCTGAAGCAGGTCCCGTCATGTGAGTTTTTCCCCATTGAGGCAGTCCGGACCAATGTTCTCGGATGCGGAAATGTACTTGACTCAGCTTACCACCACCAAGTCAGGAAGGTTATTGTACTCAGCACTGACAAGGCGGTCTATCCCATAAATGCGATGGGCATGACCAAGGCTCTGAGTGAGAAGGTTATGGTAGCACAGTCGCGCAATCTGAACGGCAGCGGGACCGTCTTCTGCGGGACCAGGTATGGTAATGTCATGGCCTCGCGCGGTTCTGTGATACCGTTGTTTGTCAGCCAGATAAAGGCAGGGCTGCCTATTACAGTGACAGATCCGAATATGACCAGGTTCATGATGAGCCTTGAAAGCGCTGTTGATCTGGTGCTGTTTGCATTTGAGAATGGTGAAAACGGAGATATTTTCGTTAAGAAATCACCCGCAACCACTATTGATACACTGGCTCGTGCAATCCGTGAGTTATACAAGTCGGAGTCTGAAATCAAGCTGATTGGCTCACGTCATGGTGAAAAGCTCTATGAGACCCTCGTCAACCGTGAAGAGATGGTCAAGGCTATAGATATGGACAACTTTTATCGTATACCTGCTGACAACCGTGACCTGAACTATAACAAATATTTTACCGAGGGCACAGAGGCCGTCTCACAGATTGAGGAGTACCACTCGCACAACACCCGGCGTCTTAACCTTGATGAGACAAAGGAGTTGCTTCTCTCACTGCGGTTCATCCGGAGGGATGTGCTTGATGAAAACCCTGAGAGGGTTTATGAGCCGTAGCAGTTTGTTCCGGCTTACGGCGCAGGGCTTATTGGAGCCTTATATTATTACATAATTACAGGTTTATACCTGAAACAATGAAGTATAAAACTTTTCGGCTCACACTTCTGATTTGCATTCTTACTGCAGGAAGTGCTGCCGGACAAGACGGTCTTTACACTTTTTCACTTCAGGGTCTGGG
>Ga0255341_1005596_pt1 | contig 12272 bp, 11 predicted proteins | sample wastewater_treat_8_FD_192418 | JGI IMG/M metagenome (GOLD analysis project Ga0255341, IMG submission 192418) | Wastewater microbial communities from Lulu Island WWTP, Vancouver, Canada - plant12 | ecosystem: Engineered > WWTP > Wastewater > Unclassified | place: Canada: Vancouver, British... | reverse complement strand
GGTTGGACTAAGAAAAGGACAAAATGTTCAAGGGGGTTAATGCCCGTACTTGAATGTCCCATTTGTTCATGCTTAACATATGAATGTGTGGATTAAAAAAGTCCGCCCGATAGGGCGATAAGTTCAATACATATGTCTGTTGCAAAAGCTAAAATGGTTTTTGTTAATTGATTTGAAAAATGTAATGTTACCAGTACTTTTAATATGGAATAGGCCGGGGATAAAACTTGTATATTGACAGAATGTTTTTAAAAAGTTATAGAAATTATAGTTTTTTAGAAGTCAGTTTTAATAATGGCTTTAATGTTATTTACGGAAATAATGCTCAAGGTAAAACAAATATTTTAGAAGCAATCTATTTATGTACAACAGGGAGATCTCATAGGACAAGTAAGGATAACGAAATTATAAAGTATGGGGAAGAAAAATATTTTGTAAAGTTACTATTTAGCAGGAAAGAAAGAAAAGACAATAGCATTGAAATAAGTTACAGTGCAAAAGAAAAAAAAAATATACTTATAAATGATATACCAATAAAAAAAATCGGAAATCTAATGGGACAGTTAAATTCTGTAATGTTTTCACCTGAAGACTTACAAATAATTAAGGAAGGTCCATCAGAAAGACGTAGGTTTATTGATATTGCATTAAGTCAGTTAAAGCCTTCATATTTTTATAATTTGCAACAGTATGTTAAAATATTGAATCAGAGGAACTATCTCTTAAAGGAAATTTTTTTGAGAAAGCAAAATATAAATACTTTGGATGTGTGGAATCAAAGCCTTGCAGAAACTGGATCAAAAATAATTTTAGAAAGAATAAAATTTATAAATGATTTATATAAAAAGTCAAATAAATATCACTACAATATTACGAATGCTAGTGAAAATCTGGAAATAAAATATATACCATCTATAAAGTTTGATCCTGAAAAAGATGATATAAAAAATGTTTTTATAAAAAGACTTGAAATTGAAAAGAATAAAGAAATTCAAAAAGGTACTACACTTATAGGTCCTCAGAGGGATGATATAGATATACAAATAAATGGAACAAGTCTAAAGCAGTTTGGCTCACAGGGTCAACAGCGTACAGCAATATTATCGCTTAAGCTGTCAGAATTGGAAATTGTTAAAGAAAGCAGCGGAGAGTATCCTATATTGCTTCTAGATGATGTTATGTCAGAACTAGATAGTAAAAGAAGAGAATATCTAATTGATAATATAAAAAATATACAAACATTTATAACATGTACGGATAAAAATGAATTTATTAAAGAAATTGAAAAAGATACCTGTTTTATTAATATAGAAAGTGGAAAAATTGTTAATAATTCATAACAAAATGAAAATTAAGATAAATTTTTTTAAAAACCAATTTGCACTTTGGTTATACTTAATATAAAATATATAAGATACGTAAAAATACAAAACAAATATTCAATAAATCCTAAAATCGGGAGGAAAGAGAATGTTTTTACACATTGGAGGAGATGTAGTGCTTCCATTAAAAAATATAATAGCTATTATGGATATAGAAACTACCACAATATCAAAAGATTCCAAAGATTTTTTAAAAGTAGCGGAAGAAGAAGGTTTTATTGAAAGTATATCCCAAGACCTTCCAAAATCTTTTATAATTACTGAAATAGACAAAAAAAGTAAGATATATCTTTCTCCAATATCGTCTGTGACTTTGCAAAAACGTTCAGGGTTTATAAATGATATATCAAATATTTGTAAAATTTAAAAGTTATAATTTTTTATATTAAAAGTAGAAATCTTTAACTTTTGAGTCAAAATGATATCTAAAAATGAAGTTTATTTGATTCGGTTAATGGATAGATTTTACACTATTAATATAGTATAGAATGTGGAGGAAAAAATGCTGGAAGAAGAAAAAATAGCGGAAGATAGTGAAATACTGGATTTAAACAACAATAATAATTCGTATGATGAAAATCAAATTCAGGTATTAGAAGGATTGGAAGCTGTAAGAAAAAGGCCTGGAATGTATATTGGAAGTACTTCTAGCAGAGGTCTTCATCATTTAGTTTACGAGATTGTTGACAATAGTATAGATGAAGCTTTAGCAGGGTACTGCTCGGAAATAACAATCATAATAAATAAAGACAACTCAATAACAAATATAGATAACGGTAGAGGAATACCAATTGGAATACATCCTAAAATGGGCATACCCACAGTAGAAGTTGTTCATACAATTTTACATGCTGGGGGAAAATTTGGTGGAGAGGGATATTCAGTTTCAGGAGGTCTGCATGGTGTTGGTGCATCAGTAGTAAATGCACTGTCTGAATATATGGAAGTTCAGGTTTCAAGAGATGGAAACATATATAGGCAACGTTATGAGAGAGGAAAAGTTGTTACGGGTTTAGAGGTAATTGGTAATATTGACACAACTGGAACAAAGACCACATTTAAACCAGATCCTGAAATTTTTGATGAATTGGTATTCGATTACAGTATATTACTTAATAGACTTAGAGAATTAGCTTTTTTAAATAAAAATATAACTATAAATTTGATAGATGATAGACCTGATGAAAGAGTTGAACAGAAACTTCATTATGAGGGTGGCATAATTTCATTTGTTGAATATAATAACAGGCATAAAGAAGTGCTTTTTAAAAATCCTATTTATATTGAGGGACATAAAGACGGATCTATAGTAGAAATAGCGTTGCAATTTAATGATACTTATATTGAGAATATTTTCAGTTTTGCAAACAATATTGCAACTACTGAAGGGGGAACTCATTTAACAGGATTTAAGACTGCTATAACAAAAGTATTTAACGATTATGCCAGAAAATATAATTTTATAAAAGAAAATGATAAAAATCTGCAAGGTGAAGATATTAGAGAAGGTATGACAGCTGTTATAAGTGTTAAGATACAGGAACCACAATTTGAAGGACAAACCAAAACAAAATTGGGTAACAGCGAAATGAGAAGTCTAGTAGAAAATGTAGTGAATGAAAAATTATCAGACTTTTTAGAAGAAAATCCTTCAACTGCAAAGATAATTTTAGAAAAATGCATAACTGCAGCAAGAGCTCGTGAGGCAGCAAGAAAAGCAAGAGAACTTACACGAAGGAAGAGTGCTCTGGAGTCAACTACATTGCCTGGTAAGTTAGCTGATTGCCAGGAGAAAGATGCATCGTTATGTGAAATTTATATTGTTGAGGGAGATTCTGCAGGAGGATCTGCAAAGCAGGGGAGAGATAGAAAGTTTCAGGCGATATTACCTCTATGGGGAAAAATGCTTAATGTTGAGAAGTCTAGAATAGATAAAGTATATGAAAATGAGAAACTCCTTCCGGTTGTTACTGCATTAGGTGCAAGTATAGGTGATGATTTTGATATTTCAAAATTAAGATATCATAAAATTATTATTATGGCTGATGCAGACGTTGATGGATCTCATATCAGGACTCTGTTACTTACATTTTTCTTTAGATATATGAAACCTCTTGTTGAAGCCGGACATATATATATAGCTCAGCCTCCATTATTTAAAGTATCAAAGGGAAAAGAGTTCTTTTATGCTTATAATGAAAAGGAAGTAGAAAAACTAACAAATGAGAGAAATTGGAAAAAGGAAGAGTGTTCAATTCAAAGATATAAGGGTTTAGGAGAAATGAATCCTGAACAACTATGGGAAACAACAATGGACCCTTCTAAAAGAACTATATTAAGAGTAGAGTTGGAAGATGCAGTTGCAGCAGATGAGATTTTTACAATACTAATGGGGGATAAGGTTGAACCAAGAAAGGAATTTATAACAAATCACGCAAAAATGGTAACAAACCTTGATATATAATAAAGAAATCTAATATTGAATAAAATATAAAAGGCCTTTAATGGCTTTTTATATTTTACCCAATAATAATAGAACTCCAATTAAAATAAAAGACCCGCCTGAAATTAGTTGTATGTAGTATATAGGAATATACTTATGTAATAAAGAGCCTGCAAAAACACCTAACAAGGAAGATAATATTAATGCTATAGAAGATCCTAAAAAAACATACCAGATTGATTCTGATTTTGAAGCAAGCATCATAGTGGATAGTTGTGTTTTGTCACCTAATTCTGCAATAAAAACTAAAATAAATGTTGTAAAGATAGACTTTAGCACGTTATAACCCCTTTATAATAATATTTTAATACAAAGTTTTTTAATTTATGAGTTTATAAGATTATATGTATAAGTTGATATAAAATATTCTTAAAAAATAATATATATTAAAATAAAAATAAGCTTATTTAAAAAAGAAAAAATAATAAAAATTAGTTGGATTTAAGAAAAAAATATTTTTTATAAAAAATGTGACTTTAATAAATGGTTAACATAAAATAAAAATATTAAATGATTAAGAAAAACTTATTAAACAGTTTTAAATGATATTTTAATATGTATAATATTTAGAAGAAAAGTATGATGTAATAAAGAAAAAATTAATTATTAACTAATAGAATAATATAAATATTAAATTTAATTAATTTATCAAATGAAAAAAGTTTAGGACAAAGTCAAAAAATTAATTTAAAGGACAATGAAGAAGAATAGTAAATGTTAAAATAATAAAAAAAGGTTAACATATTAAAATAGAATATAAGAAATAAATAAATGTTTCACGTGAAACATTTATTTATTTCTTAATAAGTATAATAAAATTTATTAAATTACTATTATCTCTAAAAAAAAGAAGAGCAAAGTTTGAAAATGTTTAAAAATAAATTTTATTAATAAATTGTATATAATTTGTATTGAAAAAAAAGTCTAGTAGATATAACATATATATATTGAGTTAAATTATTATTTGTGTAATGATTATATGTTTAAAAATTATCATATATTTTTGTTTTAAGTCTACTAAAATTGTGATTTCACGTTTGTAAGAATAAGAAATAAAATAATCCTTAAAATAATTATATAATAAGAAAAGAAAAAAGTATGGATTTTGCTTTATATTACAAATCATTGAAGATATTTATTATGGTTATTAATGATAAACATAAATAAAATAAATACAAAAAATTAATAAATATTATTAAAGATATTATATGAATACATAGTTCAAGTATTTTTAGATATTAAAGCAAATTCATTTTTTTAATGCTACATTGGCCGGATATTTATGCAATAATAAAAATAAAATTTTATTTTAAAAGATAAATGTTAAGTATAAAAGAAATGGTATATTTAAATATTGGAGGAGTGGTGTTGTTGGCAAAAATTATATCAATAGCAAACCAAAAAGGTGGAGTTGGGAAGACTACTACTGCAGTTAATCTTAGTTCTTGTCTTGCATTTAAAGGAAAAAAAGTATTGGTAATAGATATTGACCCCCAAGGAAATACAACAAGTGGCTTGGGTGTAGATAAAAAAAATATAGAAGTATCAATTTATGATGTTTTAATAAATGATATACAAATTGATAAAACTATGGTTGATACAGCTATAGAAGGGTTAAAACTATGTCCATCAAATATACAGTTAGCTGGTGCAGAAGTTGAATTAGTTTCTTTAATGTCAAGAGAAACAAGATTAAAATTTGCGATTTCTTCTATAGAAAAAGATTTTGATTATATAATTATAGATTGTCCACCTTCTCTCGGTCTATTAACTCTTAATTCGCTAACAGCATCAAATACAATATTAGTACCTATACAATGTGAATATTATGCATTAGAAGGATTAAGTCAATTAATGAATACTGTAAAACTTGTACAAAAACATTTAAATAATAATTTGGATGTTGAAGGTGTAGTACTTACTATGTTTGATGCAAGAACAAATCTTTCTATTCAAGTAGTAGAAGAAGTTAAAAAGTATTTTAAAAACAAAGTATATAGGACAATAATTCCTAGAAATGTAAGGTTAAGTGAAGCACCAAGTTATGGACTTCCAATAATTCTATATGATCCAAAGTCAAAAGGTGCAGAGTGTTATTTGGAATTGGCCGAAGAAGTCATAGAATATACTGAGGAGATGAGTAAAATATGATTAAAAAAGGCTTGGGAAAAGGGCTAGGTGCTCTTATTGATGATAGTTCTAGTGACGAAAAAGGTATAATAGAATTAAAGATTAATGAAATAGAACCTAATAAAGGACAACCTAGAAAGTACTTTGATGATGAAAAGCTTTCACAACTGGCTGAATCAATTAGGCAGCATGGAATAGTACAACCTATAATTGTAAAGAATGAAGATGGAGTATATAGAATAGTAGCAGGTGAAAGAAGATGGAGAGCTGCAAGAATTGCGGGACTTACTAAAGTACCTGTTGTAATGAAAGATCTATCTAATAAGCAGGTAATGGAAATAGCTCTAATTGAAAACATTCAAAGAGAAGACTTAAATCCAATAGAAGAAGCAGAAGCTTTTGATAAGTTAATTAAAGAATATAGTATGACACAGGATGAGGTAGCAGGAATAATTGGAAAAAGTAGATCTGCTATAGCAAACACAATAAGATTGTTAAACTTAAATAATAATATTAAAGAATATTTAATAAACGGTTCATTAAGTTCAGGACATGCAAGAGCATTATTATCTATTGAAGATGAAAATATACAAGAAAAAGTTGCTGAAGAAATAAAACAAAATAGTTTAAATGTAAGAGATACAGAAAAGTTAGTAAAAAAATATTTATCAAAAAAGAAAGGAAAAAAGGAAAATACTAAAGATGAAAGTTATGATGAAATAGAAGAAAAATTGAAAAATATTTTAGGAACAAAAGTAAAAATTGTTGGTAAGAATAAAAAAGGAAAGATAATGATAGAATACTATTCTTTTGAAGAATTGGAAAGAATTATAGAAATGGTTGAAGTTATGTCTTTAAAAAGGCCGGACTCATAAAAGCTTAAATTAGCCAAAAAAATAAAAAGGTAATATGATATCATTATTAAAGTAAAAAATCGATTAAACAAGAAAATAAAGCTTAATAATAGGAATTAGTAAAAAATAGATAAGTTTTTTGTATTGTTAAGTAAATAATAAATTTATTTTGTTTCACGTGAAACAATGTAGTATTTTAATATAGTTTATATTATAAAAAATATATGTGTTGATATATTATTAAAACTATATTTATTATAAGACTGTATTATAAATGTTTTATAAGTTAATACAAATATCAATATAATTATTCAAAATATAAAGGAGTTAGATCATGGATTTCTCTTTGGAAAATATAAATATAGAAACTGTAATTTTTTTTTCTATAAATTTATTATTTAATTTTTTATTGTTTTTATTCTTAATTTCTAACAGATCAAAGGTGAAGAAATTAAAAAGGAAATATAATAGATTTATGAGTCTGGAAGGAGAAAAAAATATAGAAGACATGCTTAATAGTATAATTGATAGGACAGATTCTATAAATTCTAAAAATAAAGATATAGATATAAGAATATCAAATATAGAAGATAAACTAGTAAATTGTATTCAAAAAGTTGGTGTTATAAGATATAATGCATTTGATAATATGGGAAGTGATTTAAGTTATTCTATTGCTCTTCTTGATATTAATGATAATGGTATAGTAATAAGCGGAATATACTCAAGGGATAGTTCATCTACGTATGCAAAGCCTATTGTTAATGGTAAATCAAAGTATATTTTATCTGATGAAGAAGTACAAGCTATAAATGAGGCTAAAAAAAATAAATAATCCATTATTAATTTTATGATTTATTATAAATTTAAATGTAAAGGTGTGAGAAAGTTGGGCGATAATAAAAATATAAAGAAGACTGTGTGGCTATATGCAGTTATACTTTTTACCAGTGCATTTGTTGTATTATTATTAACATATTATAGCCAAATAAAAACTGATAAAAGTATAAATGATTATAAAGGTAGATTATCAAACGAGGAAAAGAAAAGTCTTCTGTATCAAAATAATTTAAATAGTGCCCTTGAAGAAAAAAATATTTTAAATAAAGAAATAGAAAATTTAAAGAAACAATTAGAAAATGAAAAAAATAAATTATTAGAATCCAAAGAAGAAATAGAAACTGTTAGGAAAAACTATCTAGAAACTATGAATTCGTATGATCAGCTTTTGCTTTCTAAAAAGGAATATGATAATGGTAATTTTGTTAAAAGTGCAGATATATTATTAAATAATTGCGATAATAATAATCTTAATTCAATAGGAAAGGAAATGTACAATAAATTATCACTTGATGTATTTGATAAAGCTGCAAGGGATCTTTATATGCAAGGATACAAAAGTTATATGCAAAAATCATATTACGATGCTATTCAAAAATTCAGTGATTCTTTGAATTTTTCTAAGCATAATTATTTATCAGATGACTGCTATTATTTAAAAGCATATTCTTATTTAAATATTGGTGACAAAGTAAATGCAAGAAAAGATTTTGAAGAAATTTTAAATAATTATAAAGATTCTAGTTATATAAAAGAAGTTCAAAGGATTATTAAGACATTGAGTAATGAATAAATATTGTATAATATATTTTATTGAATTTTATGTGTCTATAAAGTAAGCATTAGAGTTAATAGTTTATGTGATATTTTTGTACTTTAATAAATAAGGATAGAGTTAAATGTAAGACTATTAGCACATTTCATCTAGAATAATATGGTGTAATATAGTATAATTATTAGAAATTAATAAAAGATAAAAGGGGATAAGAAATAATGATTGACTTGAAAACAATTAGGAGCAATCCGGAAATATTAAAGAAAGCATTACAGAAAAGAAAAGAGAATTTTGATATTGAAGGTTTTTTAAAAATTGATGAAAATAGAAGAGATATAATTCAAAAAGTTGAACAACTGAAAAATAAACAGAATGTTACATCAAAGCTTATTCCTCAGTATAAAAAAGAAGGTAAAGATGTTGCTTCTCTTATGGAAGAAATGAAAGAATTATCTGATGAAATTAAAGATTTAGATATTAAAGTAAGATCATTAGATGAAGAAATAGAAAAAATAATGCTTACTATTCCCAATATTCCTAATGATAGTGTTCCTATGGGAGATTCAGATGAAGATAATATAGAAATAAGAAAATGGGGAGAACCAAGAAAATTTGATTTTGAGCCTAAAGCACATTGGGAAATAGGTGAAAATTTAAATATATTAGACTTTAGTACAGCTGCTAAAGTCACTGGTGCAAGATTTACTTTTTATAAAGGATTAGGTGCCAGACTTGAAAGATCTTTAATGAACTTTATGCTGGATCTTCATGTTGATAAACATGGATATACAGAGGTTTTTCCGCCATTTATGGTTCATAGAAACAGTATGGTAGGTACTGGCCAATTACCTAAATTTGAAGAGGATTCATTTAAAGTAAACGGTACAGAATATTTTCTTGTTCCAACTGCAGAAGTACCTGTTACCAATATGTATAGAGAACAAATACTTGATGAAAAGGATCTTCCAATAAAACATGTTGCTTATTCTGCATGTTTTAGAGCTGAAGCAGGTGCAGCAGGCAGAGATACAAGAGGCCTTATTAGGCAGCATCAGTTTAACAAGGTTGAATTAGTTAAGTTCACCACACCTGAAACATCGTATGATGAACTGGAAAAGCTAACAAGTGATGCAGAAGAAGTATTACAGATTTTAGGAATACCATATAGGGTAGTTAAAATATGTATAGGTGATTTAGGATTCACGGCGGCAATGAAATATGATATAGAGGTATGGATGCCAAGTTACAATAGATATGTTGAAATCTCATCATGCAGTAACTTTGAATCCTTTCAGGCTAGAAGAGCAGGGATAAGGTTCAGGAAGTCGGTAAAAGATAAGCCTGAGTTTGTTCACACATTAAATGGATCAGGTGTGGCAATAGGAAGAACAACAGCATGTATATTAGAAAATTATCAACAAGCAGATGGATCAGTAATAATTCCTGAAGCATTAAGAAAATATTTTAATTCAAAAGAAATAATAAAGTAATTTAATGTTAACAAATACTATATAATATAAGTATTTGTTAAATTAAATGTTTATAGTAAAATTTATGTTTTTTAAAAAACATAAATTTTACTATAAAATAAGCGGTAAAAATTATTATTAAAATAATAATGATAAAAGTATTGACATAATGATAATTTCATTGTAAAATATAATTCGTCGCTTGTTAATGGAGAGATGGTCGAGTTGGTTTAAGGCACCGGTCTTGAAAACCGGCGTAGTCGTGAGGCTACCGTGAGTTCGAATCTCACTCTCTCCGCCAATTTGGAGAAGTACCCAAGCAGGTCGAAGGGGACGGTTTGCTAAACCGTTAGTCCGAGCAATCGGAGCCAGGGTTCGAATCCCTGCTTCTCCGCCACAAGAGCACCTTTCAAAAAATGAAGGGTGTTTTTTTATATATTAAAATATAGATGTTCTATTCTATTTCAATTCATAAATGATAATTTTCCATATAAAATTTGAATGTTTGAAATAAATTAGGTACTTTTTAAATTATATTAAATGCGATTAATCTTTTACATTTATCTATCGTAAAATTCCGGTAAAGCGTTCGTTATTTTGCTCTGCTAAATGTAAGATTAATAACGTATTTAATATAGGTATAATAATGAAAACTTCCCCTATATTTTCGCTTTCACTTTAATTTGTAAAATCACATTTAAAAGGGGAAGTAATTCATATTATATTTTTTTAAATTTAATTTTGCTTACCATTAAGAAAGAGAGGAATATAACCATTCCAATTAATACATTTGAATTAATCTGAGAATAATTATTGCGTTGCAATGAGAAACATGTATAAAGGTTCATTATTGATATAAAAGCACCTGCTATTGTAATAGGTATACCTCTAAATACATTATCAAAAACACTTATATTATAACGTGCAAGCCTGTATGCACCAGCTACGGGGAAAAGTACTGCTATCACATATCCTAATATACCTAGATAACTATAATCATTAATTTTCCATGCTATTATTATTGGTGCAACTCCGAACGATATTAAGTCAGATAGAGAATCAAGCTCTTTACCTAGCTCGCTGGTAACATCAAGCATACGGGCCACTTTTCCATCAAATCTATCTGTTAATGCAGCTATAATAACAAGCATAGAGGCTTGAAAAAGTTGATTATAATTGTCTTTTTCAGCATTTACAGCGAGTAATATAGCAATAACACCTAAAGACAGATTTAATAAAGTTAAAATATTAGGTAAAGTGCCTTTAAAATTTTTCAACTAATCACCCCATAATTAAAAATATTTTATAATAAATAATTTTAACACCCTATAATTATATTCAATATTACTATAGCATATTTTATTTATCAGATACTTATTATTTTTTTCCATAAAATAATCCTCAAACTAAAGTACATTAAATACGTTATTACTCTTAATCTTACATTTAGCAGAGCAAAATAACGAACGCTTTACCGGAATTTTGCGATAGATAAATGTAAAAGATTAATTGTATTTAATATAGATAAAAACCTTTATATTTTTTTTCCTATTAAGATTATAATTAAATTAGTATTAATCTACAAGAGTTTTAATATAAAAGTTATTAGTTACTCACCAGTCAATTATTTGTTTATATTTAAAAATAGAATCTAATGAATTTATTACAACACACGATTGTAATAATTATTATTGATAATGAACTAACTATTATTGATGATAAGCTCCTTATTTTATCAAAATAAGGTATAGACCTGGCTATATTCTTAATGCTAAGTATGTCAATAAGTTTTATAAATCTATAGGTTATAACAATGATAGATATTTCTTTTAGAATTACATTATTAATGTAGAATATGCAGTATATAAAAAATACTATAACAAATAAATTCCAAAGAGATCTTATACCTTTTATTAATTTTGTTAAATCAATATCAGATATTGTTTCTAATTCTTCAATAGCCTCTTCATCTATACTTTCAACATTATCATTAGGTGTTTTATCAAAAAGTATCATATTTATATTTTTGAATGATGATAATAAAATTATTATTGATGTTATAGCGAAAAATATGTTAGGATTTGAAAATAAAATTATTACGGGAAAAATAAATAGTAAAAGTAACATTATAAGAAAACTGTCAAATTGCATTAATTTCCACCTTTTTAAAAATAATAAAATTCAGAAGATATGATGTCTTATCAAAATGTTAATTTAAATAAAGACATCATATTGTTGCGAGACAGGCATTTTGTCAGTAGGTTAGACAAGATAATTAGCAGAAGTAGAACAGGAAAATTGGTAAGATAAGAAAATCTG
>Ga0255341_1005593_pt1 | contig 12277 bp, 6 predicted proteins | sample wastewater_treat_8_FD_192418 | JGI IMG/M metagenome (GOLD analysis project Ga0255341, IMG submission 192418) | Wastewater microbial communities from Lulu Island WWTP, Vancouver, Canada - plant12 | ecosystem: Engineered > WWTP > Wastewater > Unclassified | place: Canada: Vancouver, British... | reverse complement strand
CTGCATTATTCATCAAAGCTGATTTGATCTGGTTGATTGTCCAGCTTGGTTTGAGCTCTTTTATTAATGCTACCAATCCGGTGACTGACGGAGTAGCCATGGACGTACCACTGAGTGCAGCATATCCTCCGTATTTTTTTAGAAACGGAGCGATAATATCCACTCCAGGCGCTGATATATCCGGTTTAAAAATACTATCTGACGAAGGTCCCATCGAAGAGAAATCAGCGATAGTGATACCTTTATCTGCATAGTACTGTGTCGGTACCGGAGAGTGAGTTTTTCGTAATATGGCTAACGCATCGTCTTGCTGCATCATAATGACTGGGATCTTCACACCAATCGACTCTATAAACGACTCCAAACAAGGAATGGCTTCATTTTTTAACAGTGAGGGAGCAGTAAACAGAATTCCCTTTGGTTGACAATGCAATGCATTTTGGATCTTTTCGGAAAAAGAAAGCGGATTGGAAGCAGGTCCTCTTGCTATTACCAATATTTTGCCGGATAAAGAGGAGTCCGATAGTTCTTCCACGCTACCATAACCTGCATCAACCAACTCATGGCTATTGATCTGCAATGCCTCATCAGCAGCTGACTTGTTTAGTGGAGTATACGGAAAAGACTGATCTTCGGAATGCAAAGTGGAGCTAAATTTCCGGTCATTCGAGGCAGCAACACAAAAAGCTTCTTCTACTACTCCCGGCGTACCAGCAGGCCATGGCACTTCTTTTCCTCTTGCTCCGGAATTGCCGATAGCAGCTACCACAAACACGTTTGCTTTTACTACTTTTTGGATAATGGAGTAGTAGACATTCCCTTCTTTAGATCTTCCATCGCTGAGATGACCGAGTGACAAGTTTACCACATCGAGCTTGTCAGCAACAGCCATCTCCAAAGCCTGAATCACATCGCTGCCTGAGCAACCTCCTCCGACCCTGGGAAATACTTTATACACATATAAAGAGCCGTCATACGCCATTCCTTTGCCATTTTCATTGCTGCCAAGACCGGCGGCAATACCGGCTACGTGAGTGCCGTGTCCGATACCATCGTCTTTGTAGTTCCCATCTGATGTAAAGTCAATACCTTTCACAATTTTTTTTTCAAATTCGGGATGATTGTAGTCAATACCGGAATCAATGATACCGATTTTAATCCCTTTGCCGGTTGCTTTTCCCGCTCCGGCTGATCCATTCCACATTCTGTATGCGCCGGTGGAAGCGCTCATAATTTTTCTGAGTGGTTTTTCCTGCCAATCCAGCAATACAGATAGAACAGAAGGATCGGAAGCCAACCTATTCAAGTCTGTACCTTTTACATAAAGGTTGATGATGTTTCCAACATATTGGCAGGAAGACCGATAAAAAAAAGAGATCGGTTTGCTCTGCAAAACTGCAATCCAATCTTGCTGTGATTGAATCAGTGCCTGCCGCATCGCTTTAATATCACTGTCCGATTTAGAATCCTCTTGTCGACTAAAGTAACCGGTTGTTTGAAACAAAGGATTGTCCAGTAAACCCGGAGACTTTAACTCCACCATTACCGGAACCAAAGAAGAGGAAGCGGAATAAGCTTGCAATGACTCGGACAAAACGGCTGAAACCGTTTTGGGTTGCTGCCAAAGCAAGAAAGGTGTCAAAACAAACCAAATCAACCAGAATGATAGGGTGCGTACTATACGATTCAATGGATCACCTCAATTTACAGTTTATAACCGAATTTTCTAAGAAGAGCGTGCCGGTCTTGTTTGTCTTCTTCAGTCTCAAAGCCTTTTGGCTTGGAACCGTCCACAACACCGAGTACTCCTCTGCCAATATCTGTCTCTGCAATCAATACCTGCAATGGATTGGCGGTAGCACAAAATATATGACAGACCTCGGGTATCATTTTGATTGCATTCAGAATATGAATCGGAAAAGCGTGGTCGATAAACAGCACAAATACATGTCCGCAGCTTATCTTCCATGCATTCTGCCTTGATAACTCCATTAATGCAGGTTGATTCCCGGTAGTGCGGACTAGACACGGTCCGGAAGCTTCACAAAAACTGAGTCCGAATTCTATACCCGGTACTGACTGAACCAGTGCTTCGTGAATGTCTTCCACTGTTTTAATAAAATGGGACTGCCCAATGATTACATTTAGGGAATCCGGATTATCAATCCGTACCGGCTGTATCGCCATCATATTGGCTATATTGCCTTTCCATACTCTTTGGTAAAGATCATGAAATCGAGAAAGTCGATTCTTCTGTCCTGGTTCAAATCTACCTGTTCATCAAAATTCTCATCACCATTCACAGACGGATACGCTTCCATAAAGATCAACCAATCGTATTGGTTAACGATATCATCATCATTGAAGTCGGCAATCAGGTAGTTATTTTCTCTCTGCACTCGCAAATCAGGATATTGAACCCGCATACGGGAAGCGGTATCGGAGGAGTCGAACCAGACTTTGGAATTCCTGGCTCCCCACTTCACTTTGCCTTTATCGATTGCTTTGAAAGTAATACGCAAGAATCGTTTGTTTGTACCACTGATACCAATATCCGAATCCCGTTTGATAAAAACAGTCAATATGCCGGCACTGTCATCCTCGTCAAAGGAGGTGTCGACTTCTGTGCCATCTTCATCAAAAAAGCCTATGAACTCATAATCCCGGATAGACAATTTGCCGGGATCGTACTGTAGGGCAAACTCAAGACCAATCAGATTGTTCGCTGTGGGAAGAACGCATTCCACAGTGAAGAGATCATCGATTGTAACCATTTTCTTGGAAGAGATGATCATTTCCAAAGGATCCGGTACATCCGACTGTCCGACTTGGAAAGTAACTTTTCCTTCATCGCCTTTCCCAAAGGAGAGAAAGACCTCCCCATTTTTGTTATAATCCCTACCTATCATTCGAAATTGAATATAGTACTTGCCTTTAGGGATAAAATACTTACCATTCGGCAATTTGCCGTCCCAATAATAGTTATACTCTCCCACCATTAAACCGCTAAATGTAGCGATCGATACCCAGTCATCGCCATTTTCATCTAATAGCACCGCCTCGACGTTGTTATAATTATAGTAATCCGTTCCACCCTCAAAACCGGAATATTTCACTTCTAAGCCATTATTCATGGTAAAATAGAGGTGGATGCCGTTATCAGCTGGTGCTGAATCCGATGATTGAATAAAATTTACCTCTGTTGGATTGACACGAATGTCTGAGATAGAATCTGGTATTTTCGAAACGCCATCACGGTAAATAATAAACGGAATGTGCAGATCAGATCCGATCATGATGATACCTTCATACCTTGCTCGCTCCATCTTGTCCCACTCTATTTGAAAATGATACTCGAAGGAAACGCTTTTGTTACCAGCTACCGTGACAGATTCTTGTTTGAACTCGATTTGGATTGGATTATACTCCCCTTCTAACAGATAGGTCTTATATGATAATGAAAAGGTTTGGGAGTTATTTTGATTGCTGCTCAACTCGCAAGTAAGCCAAGAGGACGGATTCTGGTCATCCGGTTGAATGATGTTTTTTTGCACCACAAGCGCACGCGGTTTCAAAAAAGCAGGAGTAACCATTGCTCTGTCGACTCTGGCTTCCCCCGCACCTTGCAATTGAAAAGTGATAGGTAGACCGTTGACCGGATTGATCAATATCTCAGCGGTATTCATCAGAGCGGATTTGATCTGATCATGGGTCCATTTCGGATAAATCTGCTTGATCAGAGCGACCAAGCCGGTCACAACCGGACTGGACATCGAGGTGCCACTCATCAATGCATATTTACCATCTTTGTAAGTAGAGAGGATGTTGTCGCCAGGGGCAGAGATTTCAGGCTTAAAGAAACCATCTTCCGTGGGACCCATCGCAGAAAATTGCGTAATGGTGACAGGCGATCCAATAATAGAAAACGGAAGAGGCTGGTTTATTCTGGCTTTTATCCAGTGACCATCCTGCTGAGAAATAAAGTACAGCGGAATCGTGGTTACCTCTTCAATACCCTCTTTTCCTTGAAGGATTTGTGCGGCGATCAAACCTCCGATTTCATAGTTATAGACAAAGATGGCAGAAGCGTTTTTCTTGATCGCATTGTCCATTTTCTCTCGAAAAGACATATTGCTTCCATTCGGACCTCTTTGCACCAATGCAATTTTTCCTTCGATATCATCGGAAGGGTACTCGTCTAGTTTGCCATACCCGCAATCAACAAATCCTTTTTTGGTAGTGGCACTGGTTATATCAATTGTTTGCGGACTGTGCATCGCGTTGATGTTCTTGGTCTCGGTATCGGTGACAAAACTCAATATCTGCTCGGCACGGTCATTGGTTGCGCCGACACTGAAAGCGTCTTCCGCATTGCCAGGCAATCCGGCTGGAAATTGCTGGCTTTTTCCTCTCGAACCCGAGTTGCCGGCTGAACAGACAACCATCGTTCCCGCTTTGACAGCATTATGGATAATCTTGCCGTAAAATAGATTATCCTGAGCCATTCCGCCTTCAGAACCAAGCGACATATTGATCACGGCACATTTATCCTTCACAGATTGGTCAATTGCTTTGGACAGTGCGGTGGAGGGGGCTCCCCTGCCTTGGTTAGGAAAAACTTTATAAATACGGAATTTGGCTTCATATGCCATCCCGCGGTAAAACTCCTCTTTTCCTTTTCCGCCGACAATACCTGCGACGTGGGTACCATGACCTACGCTGTTATCATTAAAATCGGCGTCTCGGTCTGCGTAATCATATCCACCTAACACCCGACCGACAAACTCACCGGATTTTACATGTGTAGTATCCAAACCTGTATCGAGAACACCAACTGTAACACCTTTTCCGGTAGCGGGTTGATTGCTTTTTGTCCAAACCTTATTGGCACCGGTAGTGATCGCGGCAATACTACGTTGAATACGCCACTCTCTTCGATTATCATAGACATGAGCGACTTGCGGAAATGTGGCGAGAAAGCCGACATCCTTGCCTTTGACAAGCAAAGACATGCCGTTAATGGTTTCCGTCAGATGGTATTGCAGTTGAAAAGATAAACCTGAACGCTGGAGACGATTCATAAAAGTCTCCTGGTACTGCAACAATTGTTCAGTGTATCTGTTGCTGGCTTCTGTCGGATAGGATTGAGCATACAACTCGGTTGTATTGGCTTCCTTCAGCTCTAGGAAAACAGGAATCAGGTTCTCCTGGCTTTGGCAGTATAGTAGAAATGCTTTATCAATCACCGATTGAGGTTGTTGGCTCGCCATCACAGGCTGAAAGCTTAATAAAGCAATACATAGAATAACCAGAAAGACTGCTATTCTCTTCAACAGTACACCCCTTATATAGAATTACATGAAATATTATACTGTTTTTTTTTACAATCGTTTAAATAAACCAAGTCAGTGAAATGCGTGATAAATATCGGCTAAAAGACAGTGCGTAAAAGAGGTCATATAAGGGTTGGCACTCTGCAGATTTTTTTCATATTGAACCAATTGCTTTTGCAGGCCTAGCATTTTCTCCATTCGAACAGCAGCGGTAGGTTGAAATTTCTTGACCAACCAAGCACCATTTTTGAACAAAGCACTCTGTTTGGATAATCCATATTTGATCAAATCAAGAAGCGTGTCTTCCCAGCAATGCAGCAACTGGATCAAGTCGTCTTTTGCTTTCATGGGTAATTTTTCATACAGATGGTCCCCGACTTCAAAAAAGAGAGAGATCAGTTTCTCGTACTCTTCACGAAAAACCGGATCCAGCAATTGAAAAGCTAATTTGATGTTCCCTTTGGCGATGATAGCGATCTCCTGGATTAAAATGGTGTCCTCGCTTTTCTTCCTTAGGAGTTGTTTGATTTCTTCTTCGGAATACCCATGAAATGGAATCAGGGAGCATCGGGATCGGATAGTGGGTAGTAGTCCCTCCAAATGATGCGTTGTCAAGATAAACCGACTGGAATCATTTGGCTCTTCAAGATTCTTTAACAGGGCTTGGGATGCCTCTAACGTCAGTTGATGGGCATCTTCTATCAGAATCCATTTTTTTTCGGCATAAACAGGCTTTAAGGAGTAGAAAGCCTGCATATCGCGGATGGTCTCTATCTTGATGGATTGCTTGTCATCGGGCTCAATAACGAGTTTATCAGGATGATGGTCGGTTCGGCTGAGTATGCAAGATTTGCACTGTCCACAGGCTTTTCCTAGGTCAGGTGACTGACAAAGAAGATCCACTATCCACTGACGAGCAAAAAAAGATTTTCCCGATCCTTTCCGACCAAAAAAAAGCATTGCATTCGGAAAACGCCGGTTTCTAAGATAAGTATTCAGCTGATTCAAGATCGACGGATGCCCGATCGATATTTCGGACAAGCTCATTAGAATTTCAGATTTTTCTCGATATCTAAAATAAAGACCTGCGCGCCACCCACAGTCACCTTCACCGGTAAGCTGAATCCGGATATGCCCTCAATCAAATTAAACGGCAGCGTTTCAACATAACGGTCGCGGCTATGAGCATGCTCCTTTATAATATCAAGGCACTCGTTCACTTTCTCATTTTCTACTGCCATTAACAAGACAACATTGGATACTTCCAGAAAACCGCCGATGCTTTTTAGTTTTGTGACCTTAAAACCTTTGGATAATAATTGATCAAGAAGCTCCCTCATATCTTCTTGTTGAATGATGGATATTAATAACTTCATGGAAACCCCTCCCTAAAGTGTAAATAAACCCTCTTTATGCAAAACCTCCCACATTTTTTTTTCTAATGCCTCCTGCGGGTGTTTGCTATCTAATATAATAACACGATCCGGATTTTCCAATGCTATCGAAAGATATCTTTTTCGAACTTCATGTAAAAAAGATACGGTTTCAAATTGGTCTTTGCCTCGTTGTATCCTTTGCAAAGATGTTTCTGGGTCAATGTCCAGTAAAAAAGTCAGGATCGGAGAGAGCTCTCCGAACAAATCTTGCTGAAGATGCCGGATCAATTGGCATGTCTCCGGAGAGTTCCCTTGATAAGCATACGTCGAATCAAAATACCGATCCGACAATACGACATATCCTCTCTCCAAAAAATCACCGATCATGGAAGCGTGCTGTAATCTATCCGCTGTAAATAATAAAATCTGTTCCTTGATAGAGAGCGGATTGTCGGAAAAGAGAATCCAATCCTGAATTAACTTGCCAAAACGCTGGGTGGTAGGCTCGGCAGTCAGCCACACCGATAAACCTTGCTGGCATAATGTTGCATATAGTGATTGTGCCAGAGTAGATTTTCCAGAACCATCAATACCTTCAAAGCTGATAAACTTTTTCTTCATCAGACTCCCTCTCAGGAAGAAAACACCCAGAAATAGTAAATTTTGGTGCCTAGGATCTGACCAGTACTGGTTTTGAGCACTGCCTGGAATAAATTCTCACCGATTGTTTCCGGCAGATAGTAGTACCGATAAGGATATTCCGTCAGAAATGCAACCAATTGACCATTCACATATAGTTCAATACTTGAACCGAGAGGGTCCAGTATGGAGCAATTAATATCAATCGGAGAGTGAGAAAAAATACGATTAGCGCCAAATTCGACTCGAAAAAGGTCGGAGTCTGAAACAGGTGGTTTATAAAAAGAAGTGTCCGGCTCATCGGGTGAAGAAGGAGGTGTTTCATCACCTGGCGGTATGGGCTGTTCGGGTTCGTTCGGGTTGTCAGGCTTTGCCGGCTCTTCCTCTCCGGGTATGGTTTCTTTTCCCTGACTGCCCTCTTTTGATTGGTCTTCACCCGGTTTTTTTGGATCTGTTTTTTTATCGGAATCCTTTACTGCCGGTGTGTGTTTCTCTGTACAATACCCCACCTCGTTGCCAATGATTCTTGTCTCAATATGATAAGGACAATCCGTTCGTGCCATCTTACCGGAAATCGTACAAATCCGCAAAGTGACATACCCCTTCGGTTTCTCCCAATCTTGATCCTGGAATTTGGCAGAACCTAACGGTAAGTATAGCGAAGAGATAAATTGGCGGAATATCTTTCCTGAAAAAGTGGAACCATAATTGGCAACAAAGGAAAGATCGATCTCTTTGCTATCAGCTCCTACATAGACTGCCGTAGCCAGTGAAGGAGTGATACCGACAAACCACCCGTCTCGGAAGTTCTCTGTTGTGCCAGTTTTACCGGCCAGAGGAATCCCGTCGACACGGATCTGTGATGCAGTACCTTCCGATGACAGAGGTCCTTTTAACAAATCCGTCATCATATAAGCAGCTTGAGGAGAAATTACCTGTTTTGGAGTGCTTTGATGCTGATAAATCGGATCCGATATGTCTCGCTTCTCAATTTTCTCAATCGAATAGGGAGCACAATACACTCCTTTATTGGCGATCACACCATAGGCTGAAGCCATATCCAAGGGCTTCACCTCGACCGTACCGAGCGCTATCGAAGGCACCTCAATCAAGTTCGAAGTAATTCCCATTTTTCTCGCATACACTACAGTTTCGGCAATACCGACCTTTAGTAACGCTTTTATTGCAGCAATATTCGAAGAGATAGCGATCGCTCTTCTGACAGTCATCTTACCGAAGAATCCTGCCGTCCACTCTTTTGGGCGCCAACCGTCAATATTGACCGCTTCGCTGACCAGATAAGATTCCGGACCGAGTAATCCATTGTCGATAGCGGCGGTATAAGGAAAAAGCTTAAAGCTGGACCCGGGCTGTCGCTCTGCAAGAACACGGTTATACTTTGTGTTCTGATAGTCTCTGCCTCCCACTATCGCAAGAATTTTACCAGTTTTCGGGGAAACGGAAACAATGGCGCCTTGAGGTTGGATGGTTCCAAAATTGTCTTTTTTTCCGGTGGGTAATACCTGGTCTTTCTCTGCTTGGTTCAAGACCTGTGTAAAAGACAGGTATGCTTGGTGCTGCACCGCACTGTCAAGGGTTGTGTATATTCTCAACCCTCCTTTATAAAGTTCGCTAACAGAGAGAATCTTGATCGCCTCTTCTTTGACATAGTCAATAAAGTAGTCCGTGCCATCGGAAAGCAGTGTTTGGTTATTGGAGACCGTCTCTTTCTGCTGAACCACAATCGGAGCTTTCCATGCCTCTTCAGCTTCTTGCTCTGTTATATAGCCGTTTTTTACCATTTTATCCAATACAGTTCGCTGGTTTTCTTTTAACGCCGAATCGATGTTTTTGACAGAGTAGATAGATGGTGCCGGCAAAATCGCAGCCATCAGGCTAGCTTCCGCTAGATTGATCTCCTTGGCAGTTTTGTTAAAAAACTTACGGGATGTCGTTTCGACTCCGTAACAACCCTCCCCAAAATAGGATTGGTTCAGGTATAATTCAAGGATTTCTGTTTTTTTGAAGGTTTGTTCGATTCTGGTAGAAAGAATAATCTCTTTTACTTTCCTCGCGATCGTTTTATCCATCGTCAGGAATACATTTCTGGCCAATTGCTGCGTGATCGTGCTTCCTCCCTCAGAAAAATCCTGGCTGGCAAGGTTTTTGACAACAGCACGTAAAAATGCGCGCGGATCGAATCCGTTGTGTTGGTAAAACCGTTCGTCTTCTGAGGCAATAATCGCATTCTGCAGAACCGGCGAGATATCGGATAGTTTAACATATAGCCTTTGTTCTGATAAAAACAGAATTTTTAAAAGTTTTCCATTTTGATCCAGAATCTGGGAAGATTCTTCCGGCTGAATGATGATATCTCTGGCTGATGGCAGCTCATTTGCATACTCTTTTAGGACCATACCGAAATAAACCAGAACAGAAATCATCCCTAGTAAAAAAAGTACTAATATAAAAGTCAGGAATCGCTTGCCTATCGATGTTCTTTTGAGTAAAGGCGAGTACTTACGGTAATACTTCGACATCTGCTTCCACCTGATCAATAAACTCATCATTCTTCCTGAGTATCGCGAGAAGATGATGTTTACCCGGATCACTGATATGAGTGGAGTATTCAAACGGTTTTCCTTCTATCACCGCTGTTCTATGGTTGTCGATATAGAGTTCGATTCTATTCGCGTTGGCGTGATTCACCTGGAATTGAATCAAAAATATCTGGTTCGCGTATAGCGTAGTAGGCAATAAAAATCGAATCGGTTTTCCATGTACCGGACAGTTTTCAGTAGGTTCTGTGCCATTTAAAAAGGCTTTCTCTTCCACATCAGGGCACCATTCATTCGCTAATTTCCCAGATTCTTTACAGATTCTTCGATACACAAATTCATGACGATGAATCATACAGTACTGCGTAGGTCCAAAACTGGCCAGATAAGTAGAGTAGACAGTATTCTTTGGAGGACAGTCATCCAACGCGAGGAGTCCGCTTTCCCTACATAATACAGCACTGCGTAAACCTTCTGTGACTTTGGGGAAAGGTGTCTTTTTTAGTATCGGATTACCTGACCATGAAGATTGATTTTGATAGATCCCCATTAAAGTGCGTTTGACCATCGGTGCGGCAAAGCTAGAACCCCATAACCTCGGATTCTGGAGGTTTACTTCTCTTGAATCTCGCCCCACCCAGGAACATATCACAATATCCGGTGTGTACCCGACAAACCAACCGCTTAAAAAGTCTTCCGATGTGCCAGTCTTTCCAGCCGCTTGAAAGGGCATGTACCCATTGATACCCGAAAAAACCGACTGAAACAGGTCATTCATCAGATAACAGGTTTGCGGTTTTAAGACCTGGATGCTGCTCGGTTTTCTTTCAAACAGCACTTTATCGTCATTTGTCGTGATTTTACGTATCGCAAAAGGATCCCGTCTAAGACCGTTATTGGCCAATACGCTGAATGCGGTAGCCATTTCAAGCGGAGACACCTCCAAGCTGCCGATCGCCATGGACGGTACAGGTAAAATATACCGTTGTATTCCCATTTTTTGCGCATAGTAAGCGACCAAATCCCATCCAACCCTCTCCGCTACCTTAATCGCACAAATATTAGACGACTTAACCAGTGCCTCTCTGACAGTCAATGGACCGAAAAACTGACCTTTCCCGGTCCATTCCTCCGGCTGCCAAACTTTCTCTTGATCGGGCATCACCAATTGCTCACTTGTGAGTATCGTGCCCGTGCCGACAACTCCTTGATCAATGCCAGCCGTATAGTCAAATATTTTAAACAGAGAACCCGGTTGACGGTAAGCAGTAGCGCGGTTATACTGGGCGTTTAGGTAGTTTCTTCCTCCTATCATCGCCAGAATCTCTCCCGTCTTTGGATCCAATGCGATCATCTGTCCTTGTGGCTGAGGGACACCGAACTTGTCCACTACATTATCTTTGAAATAATGGTCTTTGATGGCTTTGGTGAAGGTTGTATCCATCGCCTTGATCGCTTCGTTCTGGATATTGACATCCAAGGTGGTATAGATTTTCAGACCATCTCTGACAATACTCTCATCAGGAAATAGATCAAATACCTGTTTTTTGACATAATCGATAAAATACAGTTTGGAATCATTTTTAGCTTCTTTTGTGTAGGTTCCAAGGTAAACAACCGTACCCGCCTCTGGTGTCGTGTCTTCTTTTTCGGATTGGGTGGTAGTGCCAGGCACCTCGATCCGAAGGATCTTAAATTGCTTGTACTCCTTTTGGGTGATGAAGTGATTGCGCAGCATTCTTTGCAGAATAAAATTCCCTCTTTCCTTTGCCACCTCCTGATCCGCCCAAGGAGTATACAGGGAGGGAGCGTTCAAAGCTCCCGCGATAATCGCCGCTTCCGAAGCATTAATCTCTTTCAAGGTTTTACCAAAAAAAGTTCTGGCAGCGGCTTCCACACCCCATGCCTGAGAGGTTTGACCGGTACTTTGCACCGTACTGTAACCGAAATACTCATAATTCATGAAGAATTCCAGAATTTCTTCTTTCGTATACTTTTCTTCCAATTTGATGGCCAGAAGAATTTCCTTGATTTTTCTGATATAACTGTGCTCCCGATTCAAAAACAGGTCTCTCGCGAGTTGTTGGGTGATCGTACTGCCACCCTGTGGCGTGTCACCCCGATGTAGGATATTGGTCACTACCGCCCGTAATATACCGATCAGGTCATACCCTTTATGCCGCATAAAGCGCTCATCTTCCGCTGCAATGATCGCTTTTGTCATGATATCGGGAATGTTGCTGAAAGGCGTGTAAACCCTGTATTGCTCTAGTTGAACACTTGCAATAAATTCTCCGTTCGAGTCGAAAATCTGAGAAGAACGGGGAGGATTCTCCGCAATGTTCTTTATATCTGGCAGATCAACCTCTAG
>Ga0255341_1005586_pt1 | contig 12291 bp, 11 predicted proteins | sample wastewater_treat_8_FD_192418 | JGI IMG/M metagenome (GOLD analysis project Ga0255341, IMG submission 192418) | Wastewater microbial communities from Lulu Island WWTP, Vancouver, Canada - plant12 | ecosystem: Engineered > WWTP > Wastewater > Unclassified | place: Canada: Vancouver, British... | reverse complement strand
GACGAAACTCCACCCATCAGGACGGCGATTTTCATTAATTCATTTTCCTTTCTAAACTTAAAATCATCTCAGCCGCAGTCAGTAAGTCTGGAACCACATAATCTGGTTGGACTTGCCATTCCGCAATGTCGGCATAACTGGCTTGACGAACACCAGTTGTGACTAAAATAGTTCGACAGCCGGCGGCGCGTCCCGCCTCGACATCTCGATGTGAATCCCCCACAAAGTATGAATCTGATAGACTAATCTCAAGTTCGCGGGCGGCAAGAAGAATATTACCGATACGTGGCTTGCGACAATCACAACCGGCTTCCGAATCATGCGGACAATAATAAATACCAGCCAACTCAATGCCGGCTTCGCTTAATTTTTTCCGCAATAGTTGGTGAATTTCCTCGACGGCGGCGACTGTTGTCAAGCCTTTAGCGACGCAAGCCTGGTTGGTAATTACGATTAATTTGAATCCGGCTGAATATAATTTCTTTAAGGCCGCGACCGTATTGGGAAAAAGCTGAAATTCAACTGTATTTTTGATATAATCGCGGCTATCGTAATTCAGGGTGCCGTCCCGATCTAGAAAAACTGCTCTATTCACTTTAATAAAATTACCTGTCCTACATTTAGCGCCGATGCTGTGGATAAGTTTGTCAACTTAAATAACATAAAATAAACTATTATCTGACTTTGGCATACTTGGCTGTCCTCGCCATCTACATTCTCAAACATCGCTATTGACACTCACCTTCATTTCTCCATAAAAATCCAGACATAAATTACAATCCGGAGGCGTAAAATAATAGAGTAGAGCACAAAAAACCTGCAGAAGGTTTTATTTATTCCGCATCAACCTTTTAGAAATAAATAGGTGAATTGATTAGGAAAGCGTTTATCTAATTCGATAACTTACTCTATACCAAATTGCGATTATTTCACAACCTGAGGTGTACCCGGTCTAACAAAATCTTTCGTAGTTGCACAACCTAAAAAAAAAGATAAATAGAAATAAATAAAATAAGTAAATCCTTCTCATATTAATCCCCTCTTATACGGCTAACGGACAGGGCTCACCTACAGCGGGACTGAACTCGCCAGTTCTTAAATATCTCAAAAACGTTCCTAAAACTCGCAAAATCCTCATTCAAAAAACAGCTTCCGACGTTAGGTGAAGCCAATGGTTATAGGCTAATTATAAATTACCTTTTTTATTTCTTCGATAGGTATTTCAAGAGTATCTTCATATAAATTAATCCCTTCAGCACCAACTTGGTATTTTATCAATATTTTATCTTTTATATCTTGGGGGCAATTTATCATTACTGCGTCCAGGATGACTCCGGGATGGATAACATAACCTGACTGTCCTCCAAAATGCAAATTTCCCCAATAAGTATTTCTTCGAGTAATAATTGGTAATCCTGTATTTCCATTACCATCAATTCCGTATAAATCTGTACCACAAACGCTAGGAAGTGCTATAGATAGAAATGGATATTTAGCAATATTTCGCCCAATATTTTCAATTGATAATAAAATTAAAACTTTATTTTCTCTTCGACGGTATTTTATTGGGTAGCCACGAAGTATTAATTTAGGTTTTTTACGTCGACCAAACATATCCTCAATGTCGTAATGTTCCATACGATAGAAACTATCTCCACTTCTTTTAAAATATCTATCCTGACCAAGCTTCGCCATATGCGGACCAGAATCGCTTTCGGGAACAAGAGATATTAAAACTCCTTTATCATGCTCAAATTTTACCACTTTGTGTAATATATTTTCGACTAATGGATTTACTGCTCTACCTGTCAACTCATTTATTTTAGATTTAGATAAATTTAAGTTTTCAATCAATTGAAAACTGTTAGCACAATCGATATTATTATCATTTTTTTTAGCTATTATTCCCCAGATAATTATACCACCGGAAGAATTAGCAAATCCAGAAATTGACCTTGATAAATTTCTTTTATCATCTTTATTTGAAAAATCTGAATTATTAATAGTTTTAAAATCTAAGTATAGATTTTCTTCTTGTTTTTCTTTTACATAACCTTCTAATATATTTTTATCAATTTTAGAATAAGTATCAAAAAGGTTCATTATTACTCTCCAAGTTTTATATCATATAACGGACAAGGCTGAGGCACGGCGGGTTTCGGAGTGATCCTCTTTCACTTCCCGTAAATCTTCTGGAAACTCGCTAAACTTCAAATTCATCGAACAGCTTTAGCCGTTGCCTCCAGCCAATGGTTATGCTTTATCTTTAACTACTTCTAATATTGATTCAAATATTTTCAATTTCTTTATTGTTTTATCTACGTCAATTTGATTGTAATTGTTACACTCTCTGTATTCATCATAGATACAAACTGTCATATATCTGCCATTACCAAATCGACTAGGTTTTTTTAGTTTTATTCTTCTTTCATCAGCTTTATTATATATGATATTAAACCACTTATTTCTTAAGACACTTCTTTCTTTCGGATTGTTCACAAATATCTTAAAACATAATTTATTCTGTTCCAGTTGTAAATATTGTTTACAATTATTGTCACCCTGAAAATGCCAATAAAAGCCAAGAAAACCACCTTGGGGATTGGGGATATAATCCCAATTGCTATCATCTAATTCTTCTTGAATTCTTAAATAAAATCCAATCCATTGATACCGTTCCCAATTTTCTATTTTGACTGATTTATAGCTCTCTACCTGATCGGAAATTGATTGTAAATGACTTCGATAATCAATAATTATTGTATTACTTCCCGAGTATGTATTTAATATATCGAGAATATCTGATCTCAGAAAGAGTTTGTAACCATTTCCTAATACATCTGTATAATCTCCCTGATCTTCCGTTTTAAAATAAATAGGTAATATATTCTCTTCCTTGAAATCTCTTACCTTTACGCTCTCGAAATAACGGGAAAGCTGGTTAGAATGATTGATAGTACCAATTTTATCCTCTATTAAAATTGCATAAATATCGTTGATTATACAAAGAACGTCTATCTTTTTATCCTGCCTAAATATTTTAATTTTTTCGATATGTAATGGAGGCGTTTTTGTGTGTTTTTTAAATATTGCGTAAATAAAATTTAATGCACATGTGTTTAGTTTTCCATCTATTATCTTATACTCTGGTGATGCCCATTTCAAAAGCCAGCAAATAAAAGCATCCTGAGATAATTCACTTGTCGCATAGTCAAATAAATTTGGCCTATTCATTTTTTCTTCCTATAAGCATAACGGACAGGCGTGAGCCACGCCGACTCTCGACACGCTGTCCCGTTTACTTTTCTTAAACCTTCCATAAACTCGTCAAACTCCAATTCCATGCAACTGCCCTAAGCGTTGTCTGAAGCGGATGGTTAGATGTCCTTTACTTGATTAATATACATTTGATCACAGATTTATAATATCGAGAGTAAAGACTAATAAAATAGATACCAGAGTTAATATTATCTGCATTCCATACGATTTTATACTCCCCAGGTGATTGAATATTATCAAAAATAGTCTCAACTAATCTACCATGAATATCAAATATGGAAATAGTAACATTAGACTCCATTGGAATCCGATAACAGATAGTAGTCGTAGAATTGAATGGATTGGGATAATTCTGAATTGAAATCTCTGTAGCAAAACATTTATTATCCTTATAATCTATTGTGGCATAATTTTCCTCAATCCATTTATCAATTAACATTCTAGTCACTTCCCATGATTGCCAATTTCCATTCTTATAGATTGTTAAAAACTCCATATATCCGGGATTATATAATTCTTGCCAATTATTTTTATCAATACAACAAATATCAACTCGATTACTATCAATCATGACACTATAGTATATTGGATTTTCTTGCAATTGAGTGGAATGTGTAGTATCAGTTATTAGTCCTTGTTTTGTCCAAAAATTGGGATCATAGCTCTTTATTACTACTATACTATCATTTGCGTATATTGAAGTAATTACACTTCCAGGAATCTCATCACTTAATCCTGGATATACTGTCAATCTATTATCATAATCATACTTTAACAAACCTTTACTTGATGCCACCCAAATTCCTGACGAATTTGCATGAATATCTTTAATATCTCGAAAATATTTATTTGTTGAATCCGCAAAAACCGTCCAATTATCTTTATCCAAATATCCAACGCCATATTGAAATGAAAACCATAATCTTCCTAAAAAGTCAAAAGAAACATTACTAAAATCACTACTTAAGCTAGGTATCTCGCCTTCTATTACCATGACACTATTATTGATACATTTTTTTCTTAATCCAGTATAAATATGCCACTCCATTGAATTTAAATCTATATTAGCAATTTCACCTCTTTCACTCGGACAATCATTCATTTCATAATAGGTATAATAATAGTCTGATGTTACTAACCAAAGTTGGCTATTGTATACACTAATGTCATAAATATTATCAGAAGACAACGGTGAATTATCAATATTATAGGAAATCCACTCATTATCCAATCTTCGATAAATAGATAGTCCACGAACTGTTGCGCAATAGATATTATTTGTGTCAGCTGCCACTGAATTAACGTAGTTACTAATCAGACCATCATATTGACCACCATATACCGATCCAGTATTGGTAATTGAATATTGATAAATATTACCTTCTTTAATTTCCAATACCCCACTTCCATAAGTTCCAATCCATATAGATGAATCAAAATGGGTTATACTGAGTAGCGGACAGGAAAAAGAATCGAAGTCCCAAGTATAATCATCAAGTCGTACATTTAATAAATACCCTTTATTGACCATATGCGGTGCAGAATATTGTGTTATAAAAAATATTTTATTATCAATTATATCGATAGAATTATTTAAACTAAAACTTGTGATTATATCTGAATATAGTGAATAAAACATCATTAAGATTATCATTAGTAATTTATATTTCATATGTTATCCTTTATTAATACACCTAACGGTCAGGGCTGAGGCACGGCGGATTGCGGAGTGATCCTCTTTCACTTCACGTAAATCTTCTGGAAACTCGCTAAACTTCAAATTCATCGAACAGCTATAGCCGTTGCCTCCAGCCAATGGTTAGATATTATTTAAATATTTTCTCCATAATTTGATTTAATGCCGGAGTATAATTCAACTCAACGGTATGGAATTCAATATCATATTTATAGTCGCTATCAATATAACTGCATTTATTCTTTGAAAAATGATATCTGAGAAAATCTGGACCTATATAAAATCCCCAGCAATTAACATTTCTGCCTCCAAATTGATTAAATATTTTACCAAATTTAAAACCAAAGAATCCTACTAATGATACATCCATCCCAAGATGGTTGGTTATACTTTTCAATTCTGATCTAAATGACCCATCATTTGTATTACCATCTTCATCGTTTTCTGCAATGCCATCTAAAGCAGAGTCATATAACAGAAACCAATCATCAGCCCATGAAGTTATTAATGCTCGATACCACTTGTCATTATGTGCATTTTCTATTTTCCCATTTTTGCTATAGACTCCGGTAATATCTTTATCGCCATTTTTATCATATCCACCGATTATTCCATTCCCATCAATATCGCGATCAGGAAAGCTAGCTACTAAATCCTTTTCAAAATCATATCCAATTTTGAGACTAATTAAATTTGTTACTATCGGAGAATATGACAATCCAAGGTTTATCTCTTGTGGTAAAGGATCTCCCTGATCTACATCAACAAATACTACATTCGGCCCAAGATTCCTCAAAGAAAATCCGAAGCTAATACCTTCTTGGAAACCTCTGTTATCATTTTTAAAATATTTGGTAATAAAAAATTGCTTTAAAACCGATTCATTCTTATAAGATATTTTGTTTAAATGATTGTAAGAATAATAACCGATACCAAAACATAAATTATTTGCATCATATTTTGAAATTCGGCTATGTATATATCTCAATGTAATTCCAATTGAAGAATTTTTAGTTAAATGACTACTCAGGCCAAAGGAATATGCCTGAATAGGAAACCATTTAAATTTCCTGTCATAATGCGATAATCCAAATGCAAATTCATGTAAATTCACTGATACTGAATTGTAATAATACTCAACTGGTTCTATAATATTAAATTGATAGTAATTACTTGTAAAACTATACTTATAACCCAGAACTAATAATGCAGGATTATTATCAACACTATAGATTAAGGGATTGGTTGATGAGAAAGCGCCAGCAGAACCAGCATCAATTGCTCCAAACTCCATAGAAAGATCGCTGTATTGTGCATTACTTAAGCCAGCAAAAATATGTATTGGAACAAGTAGTGCGAAAACTATGGGATAAATATTTTTCGTAATATCCTCCTTTTATATCTAACAGTAAAGGCTGAGGCACGGCGGAGTTCGGAGTGATCCTCTTGCACTTTCCGAAAAACTTCTGCAAAATCGCATAACTTCAAATTCATCGAACAGCTATAGCCGTTGCCTCCAGCCAATGGTTATAGTCCTGCCAAACCTTTCGTCTCATTCTAATCAAAAATCTCATTTCGCACCCAATTCACTAACCCGAAAAAACGCTCGCCATTTCATCATACAAACACAAAATACGCAAACCATCCGATTTTCGCAATCATAAAAACGCCAGACAGTCGCGTCCTTAAACTTTTCCAAAAACCTATACGACCAATGCGCCGACAAATACGATATTCGCAAATCTTATGTCAAAATAACTAAAAATGAAAAAAATCTTTATGTATGAAGGAAATCTAGACTATAACGGACAAGCATCACCTACAGCGAAAGTGACGCCACCAATCTTTTCTTCTCAATTTATCTCTCAAAAAACCAGAAAACTCAAAATTCATCGAAACGCTTTCGCTGTTAGGTGCATGCTATGGTTAGGGATTGTTCTCATATATTCTTATTAAAGCACTATTAAATAAGTCTGCAAAAATATAATATTCATCCGGAAAATAACCATTTGTTACTCCGTTTTGAACTGTAAGAGTTTTTAGTGTTTCATTAATAGTGTTTCTATATGCGTAATATGTACTGGTCGATGGACAGATTATTATCGGTGATTCGGTAAGTATCGGCAATGAAGCAGGTAATGCTAAGTAGCCGGATTGTTTAAATACATTATCTAACGTATCTATCAAGTTATCCATTATCTTTTTAGTATCACATAGTTTATATACAACAGAATCGTCCTGATATATTTGCTCGTACTTTTCTAAATATTTATCGAATGATATTCTTGAAAAATATCCAATTATCATTCCGTTAGTCTGTACATCATATCCGCCTGTATGGCAATATTCTATTTTGGACTCAAAATTAGGTGTCAATCCATATGCATTAATTTCATCGTTATCATCATTGCAGCTCATAATAAATGCAAAGATAATTATCAATAAAAGGACAATACCATATTTACTTATTCGCATTTTTATTACTCCCTAACGAACAAGGCTGAGATACGAGTTGATTTAGAGCGATAATCTGACAACTTTTAAAGTCCTTTTGAAAATCCGAAAATCTCAAATTCATCGAAGAGCTCACCTCGTTGCCTCCATCTAATGGTTAGAATTTTATATTTCTATGAACTGGGCTAAGAATTTTGGGCGGGCATAAAAAGCCCTTGAAATAGAACCATGACCCCCACCTTTTGTCCTTGGCTGAATATAAACACCCATGTAACCAGTCAATGCTTTAAAACCCTGTGCGGGATCGAGCAATGCATTGCGAACCAAATCATAATCCGCCTTAACGGCCTCATACATATCATCTGAAAGGTTGAATTCCGTAACGGAATGGATATAAGTAGGATCATCAACATGAGTGCCCACAATTCTTGCCACAACAATGGCTTTCTTCAGTTTTGCCAGCAAATGACTGTCTTCAAATTCTTTCTGACAAATATTGACGGGATCAATCATGGTTATGGCCATTGTTTCCTTGAATGTAAGCTCGCCATTTTTCTTATACTTCAATGGAATTGATTTCAGTTCCCAGGAACCAAAATTGGGAGATTGAGCTGAGTTGATTGGCAACTGCAAATAACGTTCTAGGACATGACCGGCCCAACCTTTATTTACTTTGCCATCTCGGTATACTGTTACTCCGTATTTTTTAGCAAGATCATGTAGTTCTTTACCAACAAGATCCTGCAGTTTTGTTAATGCTTCTGTACGTTCCATAAAGTGTCCTCTTACGGTAACATTCCGTATTCAGCTTGTTTCTCGCTTACCCTCAATTCATCTTCCTCATTGTGTCTAAATAGATCAATCTGACTAAAAACATCCTTTATTCTTGGAATTGCTATTTTATCCAAATAATCCTTTTCTGCATCAATTCCTACAAACTTTCTTCCGTTTTTGAGAGCAGAGACTCCAGTCGTCGCACTCCCACAGAATGGATCGAGAACAATGTCGTTTTCCTGAGTACATGCTAAAACAATACGGTCTAATAAAGCTTCAGGTTTTTGTGTAGGGTGTTTTCCATATTTTTTCTCACCATTTTTGGGAGTTGTAATAGCCCAGACACTTCTCATTTGCTTATTTGGTTTTTTAAGAAAATCACCGTTCCAATCTCCAGCCTTGACAAGATCGTAATTATAAAAATGTTTGGCTTCCTTATCTTTCTTAGCCCAAAGTAAAGTTTCGTGGCTTGCCGTAAACATGCGGCAAGCCAGATTTGGAGCTGCATTTGGCTTGAACCAGCAAATATCGTTAATTAAATGCCAACCTTGTTTCTGTAAGGCAAATCCGCAAGCATAAATAGAATGATAGGTTCCTGAGATCCACAGAGTCCCATTGGGTTTAAGAACTCGCCTGCATGCCTTTATCCAGTTGTAATGAAACTCAAAGTCTTCTTCTATTCCCTTGCTCTTATCCCATTTGCCTTTATTGACGCTGACTCTTTTTCCGGCATGGCAGGTAAAGCCACCGTTTGACAAATTATATGGAGGATCGGCAAAAATTAAATCAATGCACTCTTTTGGAAGAGCATTGAGTATATCTATAACATCTCCGTTGAACAATCTTACATTCTTTTCTGAAAAATATGCTTTTATCAACTTAAACTCCTTTCAAGTTTTCCAAAAGTTCTTTTAGACCCGCCCATGACATTTCTCTCCCTTTGCCTTTCGGATAATTAACATCCTCTTGTCCCCATATCCACTTATACGCCTTTAAAAGAGCTTCTGGATTTTCCCCGATCGGATTGACCAAAGATATTTCCTTTAAAATATCATCGGGTTCTTCGCCTTTGTAAACTTTCTCGAAAACTTCGAGTATTTTAATGGTGCAATTTTTGTCTTTCTCTGCTTTTTGTTTCAAATCTTCAAGAATTTGTTTGTGAGTTATTTGCCAAAGGGATTGCTCTAATGGATTATAAATAAAGACGAAATAATCCTCCTTCCGCATTTTTCCCCATGCCTGCTTGCCACCAGGTTTTACTATTACAATTTTCCTGCCATCCGTAATATCTTCAACTTCGTATCCGCGATAAGGTATATTTTCCAGTTGTTTTGCAAATTCATATCGTTCAGAATTTTTGACTGTTAGCTTTTTTAACTCTATTGAATGTTTGTAAATATTTCGTCTTGCCATGATTGTTTCTTTCTTTTAATTCTAACGAACAGGGCTGAAATACGCGGTGATTCGGAGCAACGCTCCTTTGATTTTCAAAATCTTTATTAAAAGTCGAAATCTCAAGTTCATCGAACAGCTCATCGCGTTGTCTCAAGCCAATGGTTAGCAGTTGGTCTTTGAAAAATACCAGTTAACATAATTCTGACAAACAATGTCATTATCTTCAAAAGAAAAACAATGTTTAAAAATTTACAATTATTAGACTATCAATATTTTCAGGCTCGTTCCTTTCATCAATTACTATATATTCTCCGTCATCACAACTTACAAATGAATAACGACAAGGATGTACCCATCTATATCCTGGTTGATCATCAATAAAGAAAAACCAACAATCATCTTTTGCTACGTATGTGGAATCACCGCCTTTGGCTTTTACAGTATCACCTATATTCATAATATATGGTAATTCATATACAACTTTACCTGAATCATTACTATCAAGTAACTCTATAAAAATTATCTGTTCCGCTTGTTTCAATGTAATATTACTATTTTCCGATTTCTCTTCTTCACAACAAATAAATAGTAAATAAAGTAATGTGAACAATAACAGTACTGTTACAACTTTTAAATTGCTTTTAATACACATCTCTAATTCCTTTATTTTATATCTGCTAACGGTCAAGGCTGAGGCACGGCTGGTTTCGGAGCTATTTTCTTGCACTTCCCGAAAAACTTCTGCAAAATCGAATAACTTCAAATTCATCGAACAGCTTTAGCCGTTGCCTCCAGCCAGTGGTTATAGTCCTGCCAAACCTTTCGTCTTATTCTAATCAAAAATCTCATTTCGCACCCAATTCACTAACCCGAAAAAACGCTCGCCATTTCATCATACAAACACAAAATACGCAAACCGTTCATTTTTCGCAATCCCAAAAACGCCAGACAGTCGCGTCCTTAAACTTTTCCAAAAACCTATACGACCAATGCGCCGACAAATATGATATTCGCAAATCCCCTGTCAAAATAACTAAAAATGAAAAATATCTTTATGTATGAAGGAAATATATACATATAACGGACAAGGCTGAGACACGCGATTAATCAAAGCGATAAACATTTGAAAATCAAAAAACATTTTTAAAGTCGAAAATCTCGAAATCATGCAACAGCTCATCGCGTTGTCTCAAACCAATGGTTAGGTTTTATTTTTACAACAACAAAACAGTGAGTATGTATTATGACAACTGATTATATCAATCAAATTCTCAATATTTTTTTTGGCAATATTAATTCCATCTGGAATATCTTTATATCTATATTTTTTCTTATATTCCTTTGTTTTCCAATCTGGATCAAACATAATAAACGGATCTGCTATTTCAGGCGCAATTTCATATGGTTTTTTATAATTATCATATGTTTTAGCAATATTTCTTTTGCGTCTGATACTTCTATCGATAAGAACCAACTTATCAAAAATCAAATCCGTATCAGTAATTTTATCAACAATGAACTTGGATGCTTCGAGATTTTGATCGGGTTCAAGCCCGTCGATAGAGTGGTATATTCTTATCAGGATATTTCTAAATTCAATGACGATTTGTCTGTATTCTTGAAAGATTATATTTTTTTTACCGATAACAAAACCGATATATGCACCAACAATAACAGAAATAATGCTTATTAAAAACTCAATCATAAAACCTCCTTTTTGAAGGCAATTTTAATAATATTATTTTCGGCCATATTCGTAGGTATTCCGTTCTCTCTTTTACTATATAAAATTAACTGTTATTTGTCAATGAGATATCTTTAATAAACCTAACGGTCACGCGTGATCCACGCCGGATTTCGGAGCGTTGCTCCATTTATTTGAGACTGTCAGATAAAGTGTGTAAACCTTCGAAATAGGGATTAAGTTAATGCAAGAAAAAAGGAGGAAATACACATGGAAATTGACAAGAATGCACTTCAACAGATGATAGAGGCCAATGAGATCAAGACGACGGAGGATTTGCAGGCTTTACTGCGAGATATGACGAAGGAGATGATCGATACGATATACGAAGGGGAGTTGACGGCCCACCTGGGATATGAACGTCATGCACAAGGAGGTGAAAAGGGTGGCAATTACCGGAATGGTCATGGGAAGAAATCGGTTAAGAGCCATCTGGGTGAGATTGAGTTATCGCCGCCTCGGGATCGGCTGGGGGCATTTGATCCGCAGATAGTTCGGAAACGCCAGACGGATATATCGGGGTTAGAGATGAAAGTCATCAGTATGTACGGCAAAGGGATGACGACCCGCGACATCCGGGATCACATTTACGATATATACGGTTACGAGCTCTCTGCAGAATCAATCAGCGCCATCACGGATAAGGTTATGGAGACGGCTAAAGAGTGGCAGAACCGCGCCTTAGAGCGGTTATATGCGATTGTATTCATGGATGGGATTGTGGTCAAACTGCGTCAAGATGGTATTATCAAAAACGTGACCGTATATTTGGTTATCGGTATGGATATGAATGGGAAGAAATCTTGTCTGGGACTCTATGTAGGAGAGAGTGAATCGGCGAAATACTGGCTGACGGTGATGAACGAGTTAAAGAATCGCGGCGTTGAGGACATACTGATCTTTGCGGTAGATAATTTGACGGGTATATCAGATGCGATTGAGACGACAT
>Ga0255341_1005576_pt1 | contig 12305 bp, 9 predicted proteins | sample wastewater_treat_8_FD_192418 | JGI IMG/M metagenome (GOLD analysis project Ga0255341, IMG submission 192418) | Wastewater microbial communities from Lulu Island WWTP, Vancouver, Canada - plant12 | ecosystem: Engineered > WWTP > Wastewater > Unclassified | place: Canada: Vancouver, British... | reverse complement strand
CAGCCATGTCTGTCATTTGAGAGTTCCTCCTTCTTGTTTTTCGCAAATTCAATTATGACAGGAACTCTCTTTTTTGTCTGTCTTTTTTTTCTCTAATTCTGAATCTATCGATTTTTGAAACGGAAACTGTTCACAATTATTAATTGCTGAAAGATTGGCTGACAGGTATAATAAAATTGAGGGCATTTCCCCGTAGCTTGCTACGAAACTGTCCTCAAAATCCGTCTCGTAGGGTGAGAACCCGAAATGCCTCGTAGCTTGCTGCGAGGATAGGGATCGAAAGGATTTTGACTTTACTTGGGCCATGCCATTTGAGATCGTTCATGATGATATTACCAGGCTGGAAGTAGATGCCATTGTAAATGCCACAAACCCCTGGCAGGAGGTTGGCAGCGGGGTGAGCCGTGCCATTTACGAGGCGGCTGGTTATGATCAGTTAGCTGAAGCCTGCAGACCCTATGGCAAGCTGAACTATGGTGACGCCTTTGCCACCTCTGGTTTCAGATTGCCAGTCAAGTATATTATTCACACAGCCACGCCCCGATTCGTGGGCGGTCTGGACGGAGAGTATGAACTGTTGAAAGCCTGCTATCTCAACAGCCTCAGGCTTGCAATGCGGCTCAAGTGCGAATCGATCGCCTTTCCCTTGCTTGGGAGCGGCGGACAAGGTTACCCGGAACAGGTCGCTTTTCGCCTGGCATCGGATGTTATTCAAAACTTTTTGTTGGAAAACGATCTTGAGATCAAACTGGTAATTTATGACCGTTCCACCACCCGCCCGCCAGTGGAAATGGAAGCTCATATCCAAAGTTTGCTGGCGCGTTTCCAAAAAAATGAAGCTATCTGGCAAAAAGAGGCTTCAGATTGCTTCGCTCAAGCGGATACTGAATACAAGGTCTTGCCGATGGCATCTCCGCGCAAGAGGGCAAAACCAGACACGCGGGAAGCCCTGGACGAGCGGCTTCAAATGATGCAAACCTCATTTTCGCCAGCTTTGTTGAGACTGATCGATCAGAAGGGTCTGTCTGACGCTCAGGTCTATAAAAAAGCCAACCTCACCCGCCAACACTTTTCCAAGATCCGCAACAATCCGGCTTATGTTCCCAGCAAGATGACCGTCCTGGCATTGGCGGTAGCCTTGGAGTTGAACGTTGAGCAAACCCAGAATCTGCTCTCGCGGGCAGGCTATACCCTTTCAAAAAGCCTGAAAGCGGACCTGATCGTCGAGTACTTTTTGCAGCGGAAGTATTATGACATCTATCGCATCAATGAAGCTCTCTTCTACTATGATCAGCCGCTGCTTGGCGCGCGCGTAAATTAAGCAAGCCCATAAAATGTCGCCTGACAGGCGACCAAATCGAATCTCAGATTTGCTATCCTTTAACCATCAAAGAAATGGAAAAGGAGCATAAATGAACCACCACACAGAATTAGTATTTATCCTCGATAAAAGCGGATCGATGGCTGGCAAGGAAAGCGACACCATCGGCGGATTCAACGCGCTGCTCAAGAAGCAAAAGGCGGAAGAGGGCCTGGCCTATGTCACAACCGTGCTCTTCGATGACCGCTTTGAACTCCTGCACGACAGACTGGACGTGCGCTTCGTGCAACCGATCAGCGAGAAGGAATACCGCGTTGGCGCGAGTACAGCCCTGCTTGACGCGGTCGGTTACACGGTCTACAAGACAGAAGAAAAGATGAGCGCATCGCTTCCGGTCGGTGAAAAGGCGAATGTTATCGTTGTGATCATCACTGATGGGTACGAAAACTCCAGCCGTCGTTACAGCTACGCTGAGATCCGTAGATTGATCGAACAGCGCAAGGAAATGGGCTGGGAATTCATCTTCCTGGGCGCCAATATTGACGCGATCGGCGCGGCGGCAGATATTGGCATTGACGCAAGCCGGGCAAGTAATTTTTATGCCGATCAGGCAGGAATCAACGCCAATTTTGCTTCTGTATCGAGCGCTATGTCGATGATGCGGGGGCAGGGCAAAGTGAGCGAGGATTGGAAAAAAGAACTGGATGAAGACGAAGCCCGCCGGAAAAAGGGGAAATAGGCATATGTTAAAGGAACATACGTGGTCTCCCGACCGCGTATGTTCCAATAGGAGGTGGCAGGTAAAATTCCTCTGCCTGCCAATGAACCTGTCATCGCGAGGAGCCCTTTAGGGCGACGTGGCGATCTGCCTTTAAAAAGCGATTGGATGAAAAAAAAGAAAATAAATTAACTGCAGATTGCCATACTCTGTCGGGCACAGGCGCTCTGACGGGGCTCGCAGATCTTTATAGTGGATATGGTAGTACTCAAAGGGTTGGATCTATCTTAGTAGTAGGTCGCGATTGAATAAATTGTGCGATTTCGCACGATTTATTCAATCCGACGTTTCATCTCTTAATTAGTTTTAATAAGATAGATTGTGATATTGGACAAAAGATCGAGCGAAATGTTATTAATCTCGATAGAACACCAACAATGGACGTCGGATTGAAATTGTCCCACAACCGTGACAATTTCAATCACGACCTACCCACCAATACTTTTCTTCAGGTGGAATTTTACGGGAGATACCTGTGCTCTCTAGGATTGCCACGGTCTCCCGCTCCCTATGCGAGCGGATATAAAAGTAGGTCGCGATTGAATATAATGTGCAGTTTCGCACATTATATTCAATCCGACGTTTCATCTCAATATACATACCGGCACCTTGTCAGGACCTACCAAACTCGGGCGGACGTGGAAGTCCGCCCCTACACCTGGAAACCGGGTGAGCATGACATCCGCACCTACATTTGAACTACTGTCTTTTGTTACTGATTATCCTGATACTGACTGGCCTGGGCGAGGTACATGGTTCGATATAAGCCATCTTCTGACATTAATTGGCTGTGGTTGCCTTCCTGGATCAGTTTGCCCCCATCCAACACGAAAATGCGGTCGGCGTAGCGGGTGCTGGATAGGCGGTGCGAGACGAACATGGAGCTGCTGCCCCTGGTCAGTCTGAGCATCATGCCAAAGACCTGTTCCTCATTACGCGGATCGAGGGCGGAGGTCGGCTCATCCAGGATCATCAAAGCGCCGCCATGACAAATGTTGCGGGCGATGGCGAGCTTTTGTTCCTGCCCACCTGAGGGGATGGCTCCCTCTTCGTCCAACAAGCGCGTTATGGGCACATGGATGCCGTCTTTTTGCTCCTCCGCCCAGGAGAGCATTTCCGTATCGCGCAGCGCCTGGCGGATGTGCTCAAGGTCATCTTCAGTTTGCTCGCTTTGCAGCTTGCCGCACAGATTTTCAGAGAGCAGAACGGGCATGAGTTGAAAATCCTGAAAAGTAACCGAGAGCAATCGGTAATATTCAGGCAAGGGAATTTGGGCGATATCCACCCCATTGAGCAGGATTTGACCTGACTGGGGCTGATAGAGCCGACAGATTAGCTTGACGAGCGTAGTTTTGCCGGCACCGTTGCGACCGACCAGCGCGACTGTTTCGCCCGATGGGATAGAGAGCGATAGATCGTCAAGGATCAGGGCATCCTGTTCGGGATAGGCAAAGGAGAGCTGACGTACCTCGAGGCTGACCTGACCAGACCTTGCCAGCGCGATCGCCTGCCTGACAGCAGGGACGATCTCTTCGTGCTGGTTCTCTGCATTGAAATCTTCTATCTCCGGCAAAGCCATGAATTTGATAAAAGACGTTAGTTCGAGGTTAATTGTCATGATCTGGCGGGTTTGTTCAAACAAAACTGACAAGACCTGTCCAAACTGGCGCGCGGCGTTGTAGATCAGAACGAAATTGCCGACAGTGATGGTCCGGATCATCAGGGCTGTCCCCAGGATCAGGAAGACCACCGTGCTCTGCAGCTCGACCAGTACCATGATCAAACCGTTAAGCGCGCCACTTTTGGTGAAATATTCGTGATTGACCGCCAGTATTTTGTCCATACTAGCTTTGGCGCGCGTCAGCATCAGCTCAACGCCATTGTAAAGCCGGAGGTCTTTGGCATAGCGAAAATCACGGGAGATCTCGGTGAAATAAACAAAGGCTCGGGTTTCGGGCATGCTGCGCTCGTTATTATCCACTTCCAGGAGTCGTAATCTTTGTAAAAGCGGGATGGTGAGCAGGTTGAGCCCGAGCAACAGCGGCAGGAGCCACCACTTCCAGCTCAAAATGAGGATGGCTGATGTTATAAGTGTGACCAAAGCGCTGCCGGTCGTCATCATGACGTCTTTTAGTGACCAGAGATAATCGAGGCTGCGCGTGGCGCGCTCCTTGAGATCGAGGGTATGTTTGCTTTCGCTCTCGTGATAGGGGATGGCAGTCGCTTTTTCGGTGAGCTTTTCGGTCAATACGTAAAGTGCCTGGAAAGAATAAGACTCAAAACGCATATTGGCGAAATGGCGCAACAGATTGAGCAGCAAAGCGCCCAGCGCGAGAATGGCTACGTATTGCCAGAGGATGATGGGTTGCCTTGTGCTGAGCAATTCGTCGAGGATCAGTTTTGGCATGTAGACGTAGAGAACGGGTGACAGACCGCTGACAAGCGAACTAAAGAAGAGCCACAGGTAATATAGCAGGGTGCTCTTGCCGAAGTAGCTAAAGGACTTCCTGATATTAGACATCTTCAGGGGCTCCTTTTTCTACTGAGGCTGACTGGCGGTAATTCTTTGCCTGGATCTCGAAAAGTTCTGCGTACTCGCCTTTTTGAGCGATGAGTTGGTCGTGCGTGCCGAGCTCCATGATCTTTCCATCTTTGAGGAAGGCAACGCGGTCACAAAAACGGGTGCTGGCGAGCCGATGGGAAACAAAAATGCTGGTCTTGCCCTGAGTGAACTGCGCGTAGCGTTCATACATTTCACGCTCTGCCAAGGGATCAAGCGCGGCGGTTGGTTCATCGAGGATGAGCATTTTGCTGCTGGTCTTGTAGAGCGCGCGCGCCAGAAAGAGCTTTTGACGTTCACCGCCGGAAAGGTCCACGCCCTCGTCACTTAGAATGCGTAAAAGGTATGTGTCTTCATTGGCGGGAAGTTTATTGATGACCTCCGAGAGTCCGGAGCGTTCGACCGCAAGCTGAAAGGCAGCTGTGTCCATATCGGTTGCCATGGTGATGTTGTCGCGGAGGGTAAATGGTAATAACATGGCATCCTGAAAGACAGCGCTGAATAGTTGATGATAGTCTTCTTCGTTGTAGTCCCAGATATCTTTGCCGTTGATGAGGATACGCCCGGAGCTGGGTTTGTAGAGACGACAGAGCAATTTGATCAGCGTGCTCTTGCCGGCTCCGTTTTCCCCTACCAGGGCGAGTTTTTCGCCGGCAGGGATGTGCAGGTTGAGATCCTCCAGGACGGGCGCGGTCGTGTTTGGATAGATGAAAGTCAGGTTTTCGATAACAATTTCGGGAACGATAACATCAGAAGCGATGTTTTGTTTGTGGACTGTTTCCATCTCCTGGAACTGTTTTTCGAGCGGGAGCGTAAAGTCGATAAAATTCTGGAAACGTTTCGATTCCAGTTGAATATCGACCAGGTTTTTGATCAGCTGCTGGGAAACGACCATGAAGGAAAGCAGTCCAGCAGTGTAGAGCGTAAAGACTGAGGCGTCCATCAGCCCCAGGGCGAACTGGCGGATGATCCAGCCGTAGACCAGGACGTCGCGGATCAGATCGACCAATGTGAGCGTGCTCATGAACTGGAAGTGCTTTTTGCTGGCTTTAACGTCCTGAAGAAGACGAAGGTCAGCATATTTTCGCAGGTAGGCGCGTAGCATCTCCCAGGTGTTGTAAAGCAGGATATCTTTTTTACGAAGTGGGTCGGAAATGACTTCCTGCAGGGTCATATGCCGACGCCCCAATGGCCTGTAGGATTGCCACATTGATTCACTAAATCGTGCTTCCTGGTCTATGATCAGATAATTTGAGATCAGGATCACAACCAGTAGGATAAGGATCCAGGGTGAGAGCGATGCCAACAGGGAAGAAAAGCCCAAAACGCTCAGGATCTGACCACTAAGAGGAAGAAGACCAAGTATGATGCCTCCGGCCCCCAGCATTGGGTTTGATACGCTGGAATGGGCGAAGTTGATCTGGTCGAGCGTTTTGGGCAGGAGCGTGTTTTCGTAGGGCATCCTGAGGCTGACGCGCGCCAGGTCGCGAATGAGCTGGTAGCGCACGTTGTTCATGCGCATGCGGTAATTGCCTTTGAGCCAAGCGACAACAAAGCCAGCCAGCATTGCCCCCAGCCCGGCCAAAACGACGGTCAGGATCAGCTGCTGGCGGGTCCAAACCTGGTAGTTGCGCAGGATCGCCGCCGGGACAAGCACCCAGATGAAGGGATAAGCCGCTGAGAGGAGGGCATTGACCAGCATCATCAGAAGCATTTTGGGGTCGTATTGACGGATCTTTTTGAGGAGGTATGGGATCGGTCTCATGGCATCAGCTCGCTGGCAGGATTGTAACATTTATGGATAAACAGGGGAGAAAAAAGAGATAGTTTTAGGACAATTAGACGTGTCCGATTTAACAAAAAAATACAATTATTCATAATTGTTGGACGTCAGATTGAATCATTGGGCCAAACGGCCCAATGATTCAATCTCGACCTACTAAAATATCCCGACCTTGTACTAAAAAATATCGACCTAAAACCGTTCCACTCAATCCAAACTTGCGCCTTTGGCGGCGTGGCAGAGGTAGATATCAGGTTTAATGCCTGTGGCGGTGTGGTAACTTTCTGCCAGGATCGAAACGAAGTCGGAGGCGTGCTTTTCTTCGACGATGTTGATCGTGCAGCCGCCGAAGCCGGCGCCGGTCAGGCGCGCGCCGAGACAGCCGGGGATATTCTGCGCGAGGCGAACCATGATATCCAGTTCCGGGATCGAAACTTCATAGAGATCTCTCAGGCTGATGTGCCCCTGATTGAGAAGTTTGCCAAAAGCTGGCAGGTCGCCGCTTTCAAGCAGCGGGATCGCCTCAAAGGTGCGCTCAATTTCTTCCACGACGTGGCGGGCGCGCTTTTCGATTCGTTCGGGCAGGGTGCCAGCCAATTTGTTGAAGGTATCAGGAGCAACATCACGCAAGGATCGCAATCCAGGCAGGTGAGCTGAAAGCAGGCGTACCGCTTCTTCACAGTCGGCGCGGCGTTTGTTGTACTCGCCGGAACTAAGGCGGCGGGATTTCATCGTGTCAGCCACGATGTAGGCATAATTGGACGGGATCGGGATGGTGCGCCAGTCGAGGCTTCGGCAGTCGAGCACCAGGATGGCGTTTTCTTCCCCGCAGGCACTGGCAAATTGATCCATGATGCCGGACTGGACGCCAACGTATTGATTTTCTGCCTTTTGACCCAATAATGCTCGGTCCATCGGGCTCAGATCCCATTCTGCCAGCGTCTGCCAGGCAAGGACAAAAACCATCTCAACGGAAGCAGAAGAACTCAACCCTGATCCACGGGGGATATTGGAGGAATAGACGCCATTGATCGCCGGACATTCCAAATCCTGTTTCCCGGCTGCCCAGCAGACACCAGCCGGATAAAAAGCCCAGCTGGGAAGTTCATTTCCATTGCTGTCTTGTCTTACTTTCACTGATTGACTTGTGAATTTGCAACTTTGTTTCAGGTCTTTGGCGATCAAATGGGTTTCTTCGCTGCCACTGGATGAAAAAGCCAACCAGGTGGCGCGGTCAATCGCGATCGGGAGAACCAGCCCGTCGTTATAATCGACATGTTCGCCCAAAAGGTTGACCCTGCCAGGAGCTTTTACCACGTACTCAGGGCTTTTGCCAAATTTCGCCTTGAAGTGTTGTATCACTGAATCACGAATATTCATTCCTTAGTCCTCTTTTCCAAAATATTAGATTGGCAGCCCCGTGGACTATTTGTTGGTGAAATAGAAGTCCACCACCTGGTGAGTATCTTTAACATTTTGTGTGCTCATCAATCATAAACAGCCCTGAAACTCCCAATAATAATAGATTGAAGCCAATCGAATATATGTTAAGGATTATACAATTCTTCTCGAAATATGTTGTTAACAATATTAAGTGCAAGTTAATCGTGTATAATAGCTATCAATCATTGCATGAGAGTATTCTAAAAGAGTACTGTCATGATATGGGAGTGTAGTTTCTGATGACAACACTTTTCACTACAAGAAGACCGAAGGTCTTTGGTTATAAACCATGAGTGTGGGTGTTTGTTACCGTCTCCCGGCAATAGCATACTCGAACAGAGAGGCTGGATGTTTATTCTGTTGCGGGTAAACTAAATAAATTGACTTGATAAGTCAGAGGAGGCTATAGAATTAGAAAAGACCATCGCATCATTAGACCAATAAAAAACAAAATAGTTAATATTTAAAGGAGAAATATGAGAAAAAAGTTGCTTGTTTTAATCAGTATTCTGATGATTGGTGTGCTGGCTTTTACCGCATGCCAAACCACAACCGAGGCACCAGAAGGTGGCGAGGAAGCCACTGGTGATCTGCCCCTGATTGGTGTCACTATCTACAAATATGATGACAACTTCATGTCCTTTGTTCGCCGCAATATTGAGAAAGCTGCGGAAGGCAAAGCCCAGCTGATCATGAACGATTCCCAAAACGATCAGGCAAAGCAAAATGATCAGGTTGATACCATGATCTCCAAAGGCGTGAAAGCCCTGGCAATCAACCTTGTTGATCCTCAGGCCGCTTCTGCCATCATTGCCAAAGCCAAGGCTGCTGATCTGCCTGTGATCTTCTTCAACAAAGAACCAAGCGCCGCGGATTTGAGCTCCTATGATAAAGCGTGGTATGTTGGTACAGCTTCCGCTGAAGCCGGTGTTATGGAAGGTCAGGTCATCATCGATGGCTGGAACGCCCATCCCGAATGGGACAAAAATGGTGATGGAATCATCCAATATGTCCTTCTGAAGGGCGAACCTGGACATCCTGACGCTGAAGCCCGCACCACCTTCGTTATCCAAACCGTCAACGAAGCGGGTATTCAGACCGAAGAACTCGAACTCCAGACCGGCATGTGGGATTCCGCCAAAGCCAAAGATCTGATGGATAACTGGTATGCCAAACATGGTGACGCGATTGAACTCGTGATCGCTAATAACGATGCCATGGCTCTGGGCGCAATTGCCTCCCTGAAAGCCAATGGATTCTTTGGCGCGGATGGCAAATTTATGCCCGTTGTCGGTGTGGATGCCATCCCCGATGCCATCGCTGCCATCAAGAATGGTGAGCTGGTTGGATCCATCCTCAATGATGCCGCTAATCAGGGTCTGGCGACCTTCGAACTGGCACTTAACGCTGCCCTGGGTAATGACCCACTTGCTGGAACAAAATGGACTCTTGACGAAAGCAAGTCAGTCCGTGTTCCTTACCTCGGCATCACCCTCGAAAACATCAAAATTGCTGAAGACAGCTACGCTGAATAAAAGCATAAAAATCAAGGATGCACTTCACCAGAGGTGCATCCTTTTTCGAAAGTATTAAGAGGCGGCTTATGGATCAAATTGCAGATGCTACTCCCGCAGAAAAAACAGATCAGGAAGTAACGGTAGGACCTATTGGAAGTGCCAGTGAAAAGAATGAATATGTCCTTGAAATGAGGGGCATTTCCAAGGCTTTCCCCGGTGTTCAGGCTTTAGACGCAGTTGACTTCAAATTACGTCCCGGTTCAATTCATGCGCTCCTGGGTGAGAATGGAGCCGGAAAATCGACCTTGATGAAGGTGCTTTTTGGAATTTATCGTAAAGATTCAGGAGAAATTCTAATCGAAGGTGAGCCTGTCGAGTTTACCTCCTCAAAACAAGCCCTGGATCACGGAGTTTCGATGGTGCACCAGGAGCTAAACCAGGTTCGTTCGACCCGAATTGTAGATAACCTTTGGCTGGGGCGCTTTCCAACTAAGAACGGGTTTATTGATGAACAAAAAATGAAGGTGGATACTCAGGAAGTTTTTGACTCGCTTGATATTAACCTCGATCCCCATACACGTATCAGCGACCTCTCCGTTTCGTCCGCTCAAATGGTCGAGATTGCAAAGGCAGTATCGTATAACGCCCGAATTATCGTTATGGACGAACCAACCTCATCATTGACTGAAAATGAAGTGAATCATCTCTTTAGAATTCTGAGGACATTGCGCGAAAACGGTACCGCGATCGTTTACATCTCACATAAAATGGATGAAATCAAGCAAATTGCTGATGAAGTCACCATCTTCCGGGATGGAAAATATGTTGGGACTTTTGACGCGGCGACGATCAGCATTGACGAAATTATTCATCAGATGGTTGGTCGCAACCTCGAAAACTGGTTTCCACCCAAAACAAATCATCCCGGTGAAGTAATTCTTGAGGTGAAAGATTTTAGTTCCACCAATCCAAGATCTTTCCAAGGTGTTTCCTTTGATTTGCGCGAAGGTGAAATTTTAGGGATCTCCGGTTTGGTCGGATCCCAGAGAACCGAATTAGTTGAGTCGATCTTTGGGTATCGGACGATTCAAAACGGAACTCTGTTAAAAAATGGAAATTCTGTCGTCAACCGTAATCCTGCGGTCGCGATTCAAAATGGTTTCTCACTTGTCACTGAAGAGCGTCGCGCCAACGGTATTTTTGGCGTCGCGGATGTCACTTTTAACAGCACGATTGCCCATCTAAAAGCCTATTTAGGCAAGTTTTCCATGCTGAATGACAAGGGAATGCGCGAGGACACGCAGCGCTCTGTTGATCAGTTATCGATTAAAACCCCGTCCCAGAAAACGCGTCTCAGCTCGCTTTCCGGCGGCAACCAGCAGAAGGTGATTCTGGGGCGTTGGCTGTTGACAAGCCCTGATATCCTGCTGCTTGATGAGCCTACGCGCGGCATTGACGTTGGCGCGAAGTATGAGATCTATCAGCTGATGATCGAACTCGCCAACCAGGGCGAAGCAATTATTATGGTCTCGTCCGAAATGCCCGAGTTGTTGGGCGTGACAGACAGAATTCTGGTCATGAGCAATGGGCGTATGGCTGGAATTGTTGATACAAAAGAAACAACGCAGGAGGAGATCATGACTCTTGCGGCAAAATATTTATAGCTCGAGGCAAACGAATGGAAGCTACTGTAACCCCTAAAGATACGTCGAAAAAACCCTTTAATTGGGTTGAATTCTTGTTGAACAACGCGATTGCGATTATTTTGATCATGCTTCTAGTGGTCATCGTTATTATCGAGCCCCGATTCCTCTCTATCGTGAACTTCCGCAACATCCTGGCGCAGGCTTCAACACGCCTGATCTTTGCCCTCGGTGTGGGCGGCATCATTATCGCCAAAGGCACCGACCTGTCGCTGGGTCGCCAGGTTGGTATTGCCGCTGTTATTTCGGCTTCTTTGCTGCAGGCTGTGGATTATGCCTACCGCATGTATCCTGACCTGCCCAAATTGCCAATTCTCGTCCCTGTTTTGGCGGTCGTTACGATCACGGCAATTCTTTCTGGAATTAATGGCTTTGTGGTCGCGAAACTCAAAGTTGATCCCTTTGTGGCTACGTTGGGCATGCAGGTGATCGCGTTTGGTCTGACCTCGATTTACTTCGACCGCCCTCCTTATGGTGCACAGCCGATTGGTGGCCTGGACAGAGACTTCATGAATTGGGCTCAGGGTGCCTTCAAAATTGGGTCTTTCCATATTCCCTTTCTGATCATCTACGCAACAGTTGTGGCTGTAATTGTGTGGGTCCTCTGGAATAAGACCCGTTTCGGCAAGAATATGTACGCTGTGGGTGGAAATATTGATGCCGCTACCGTTTCTGGTGTCAATGTTTTCAAGGCTCTCATGTCCACCTACATTTTTGCTGGTATTCTCTATGGTCTGGGCGGCGCGCTTGAGGCAGCCCGTGTCGGTTCGGCTACCAACAGGACTGGTGAAGGATATGAGTTGGATGCGATCGCGGCTTGTATTGTCGGAGGACTTTCCTTTAATGGTGGTATTGGTACCGTGCCAGGGATTATCTTCGGAACGCTGATTTTCATGGTTATTAGTTATGGTTTGAACTTTATTGGTATCAGTCCCTATCTGCAGTATATCGTGAAAGGTCTTATCATTATCATTGCTGTAGCTATTGACTCAAGAAAGTATAAAAGTCGCTAATATTGCTATGATCTGCTCCAAATGTATCTGTAGTTAACAGATATATGATGAAAAATAGAAAAGAGGCTGTCCCAAAAGAGAGGTGACAGCCTCAAAAGTTTAATATAATAGGGGGTATGAAAAGACAAGTCTTCAAAAGTTATCAACAGGAACAGAGCCTGCTGTTTCCACCCAATATCAGTGAGAT
>Ga0255341_1005574_pt1 | contig 12308 bp, 10 predicted proteins | sample wastewater_treat_8_FD_192418 | JGI IMG/M metagenome (GOLD analysis project Ga0255341, IMG submission 192418) | Wastewater microbial communities from Lulu Island WWTP, Vancouver, Canada - plant12 | ecosystem: Engineered > WWTP > Wastewater > Unclassified | place: Canada: Vancouver, British... | reverse complement strand
AGCATAATGAACCGATTCAGAGTAATACTGACGTGCATCGGCATATTCGGCGCCGCTTTTCCGGCGTTTGCCGATGGGCAAAAAGACGTGCCCGGTAAGCCGGTATCCTCCATTGCCATCGGGGCAGACCAGCTTACCCTCTTTACCGAGGCCAACAAACGGTACCAGGATGAAGACTATCGCGCAGCCGCGGATGGTTATGCCCGGCTCATACTCTCCGGCTTGCGAAACGGGGAAATATACTACAATCTCGGCAACTGCTATTTCAAGCTGGGCATGCTCGGGAAGGCCATTCTCAGCTACCGGCTGGCAGAGCGTTATCTCCCCCGGGACCAGGACCTGAAAGCCAATCTTGATTACGCGCGGGAGATGACCAGGGATAAAATCGAATCACGCCAGCTCAGCGACTTCTTCAATGAATTCTGCTTCTGGTACTCCAAACTGAACCTTAAAGAGCTGCTGCTGGTGTTTCTGGCGGCCAACGCACTCTGTTGGGCGCTCGCCCTGGCGCGGCTGTGGCAAAACCGGGGGTACTGGCGCCATCTATTTCTGACGGCGCTTTCGCTGACGCTGCTCCTTGCCCTCTCGCTCGGCTTCAAGGTGTATCAGTCAAGCTACTCGGCCGACGCGGTAGTAATCACCCGGGAAGCGTCGGTGCGGGCGGGCATTGGCGCCGGCAGCACCGCCCTCTTTCAGCTGCACGACGGGGTGGAGTGCAGGATCATCCAGCAGGAGCAGGACTGGGCCAAGCTGGAACTGGCGGACGGGAAGCGGGGCTGGATGGAGGCACGGTGGCTGGGAAGGTGCCGCATCCAGAGCTGGCCGGAGCCGCCCGGATAATGTCATGCGACCCCCCCGCGAAAGCGGGAATCCATGTCTTATATGAGTGCAGGGACGACCGGTCGCTCCTGCATGTCTCGTTTAATTTTCTTGTTAAAAATGCTAAAGTTTTGGATAGACCTGCCGAAAAGAGGTCCATGCCAAAAGAAAAAATCCTCTATATCTGTGATGAAAAACACAACAGCCAGGACGCGCCGCTGGAACTGAAAGAATCCGTCCCCTACCCGGAAAACCTGAACTACGGGGAAAAGGACAGCGTTCACTACTACTACCAGTGCCCCACCTGCTCCAGGGTTTACATCGCCTACCAGCGCGTGGGCAAGCCGCTGGAGTGGTCCGCCCCTGCCAGGGATGTGTGGGAAAAGCGCCTGAACATGGTGCGCGACGCGCGGATCAATATCGTGAAAAAGGGGCTGGATGAGCAGAAGCAAGAGATTGAGCGGGCGCTCAAGGAAACAGCCAGGCAGCTCAATGAAATAGCGCTCGGCAAGGAAGGAATCATCAAGGAAATTGAGAAGAAAAATCTGCTGCTCGAGCAGTTCAAAAAGGATGAGCAGGAGCTTTCCAAAAAAAGTGCAAGGGAAAGCGAGGAACTGGCTGCCATAACCCAGAAAATAGATTCCCTGATAATGTCCAAGCCGGGCTTACCCGCGGATTTCTAAAAAGTCAAAAATATCCACACGAGCTTGTTCCGAAAACCCGATGATCCATCGGGTTTTTTCATTCCCTTCCTCCCGCACGACATATCTCCCTGCCGCACAATTTCTGCTTTCTGCAAAAGCACCGGTAAATCAGGGCGCGCTTCATAAAATACCCCCTTGTTTTTTTGAGTAACATGTGATAAGGTGCGCTACATGGCAGTCAATCATAGTCCCTCATTGCTTAATAAATCTGTTGAATGGGGTTTAGTAATGAAATGTTCGACAAATTATTTTGAAAAAGGGAATGAGCTGCTTTCACAGAAAAAATATGCCGAGGCGGTTCAATGTTATGAAAAAGACGTAAAAAACGGCAGGTCGATCAACCGCTCCAAGGTAATGTTCAATATGGGCATCGCTTACAATTACCTGGGCAAGTATAAAAAAGCGGTGAAGTGTTACGAAGAGGCGCTGAAAGACAAAAACTATCCTTCTCCCTACAAGGCCCTCAACAACATGGGGAACTCCTATTACCGGCTAGGACAATACAACAAGGCCTTAGAGTGCTATGAAAATGCCCTGTCCTTTGAGAACAATGCTTCACAGGGCAACACCTGGTTCAACATGGGCCTTATATACAACCAGCTCAAGCAATACGACAAGGCCATCAAGTGCTACGAAAAAGCCATGGAAGACAAGAATTACATTTCTCTTCCCAATATCTGGAATGAACTCACCCGGGCATACAATAAAATAAACCAGGTTGCAACCAAGCAGATGAGCCTGCAAAAAGCAACCGGTTAAGACACGCCCCGTTCCCACCCTCCGGCCCGGAAGGTTGTTGCACACCTCGGAAAACCATGCTCATTGGCGGCAGAGCGCACAGTTTGGAAGAGGCTGCCCGGGTCGCGCGGGCCGGATGCGACTTTGCTGAAATAAACCTCTTGCACCCCCACCACACCTCGCAGGAAAACGCATCCCTGCTCACATTGAAAGAGCAGCACAACCTGTTTTATCTCGTCCATGGCCCCGAAGAAGGCAGCCTCTTTGATTGCGCTCAACTGAGGATCGCGCTGCTCCCGCAGATCAAGGCGCTGGTTGAGTTCGCGTCCGAACTGGATGCCCGGCTGACTACCGCCCACTTCTGGCTGGACCGGCGATACATTGCCCCACCGGTTTTGCGCGAAAAGCTGACCATACTTGAAGAGATGCTGACGCTTACACGGGACAAACAGATCACCTTCTGCCTGGAGAATTTTGGGACAACCCGATAGATGACGCCATCTGGAATGATGTTTAAGCAAAGGGATATCATTCTCATACCCATACCGTTCACAGATCTGGCTTCTCAGAAAAAACGGCCCGCCATAGTAATCTCCTCTGATAAATATAACGATGCAAGTGAAGACATTGTGGTTGTTGCTCTCACTTCAAATGTCAAGAAGCAGGATTTTGCCATCATCACAACCCCTGAGGATCTGAAAGACGGTAAGCTGAAAGCGACAAGCATGATAAGGAGTTTGCGGGTATCTACGATGAATTTTAGAATTTTAAGGGCGTCCCCTCTTTTAAGGGCGTCCCCTCTTTTACGCTAAATACAGAACAGGCATTCCGGGAGGTTACTTCCGCGACTGTTTCAAAATCGACTTTTTTGATGTCTGCTATGGCGCGGGCGACGTACTGCACAAAGGCCGGCTCATTCCGTTTGCCGCGGAAGGGCACCGGCGCCAGGAAGGGGCAATCGGTCTCGATCAGAATACGCTCCAGGGGTATGCGCCGTACCACCTCCTGCAGTGTCTGTGCCTTGGTGAAGGTGACCGTACCCGGCACGGAAATATAAAACCCCATGTCCATGCATGCCGATGCCATTTGATAATCACCCGAAAAGCAGTGGATCACCCCTCCCACCTCAGAGGCTTTTTCCTCCTTCAAAATGTCAAGCGTCTCCCGGTGGGCGTCGCGGTCATGGATCACCACCGGCAATTTTACTTCCCGGGCCAGCGCAACCTGCTCCCGGAATCGCCTGAGCTGGACCTCGCGGGGAGAATGATTGCGAAAAAAATCCAGCCCCACCTCCCCCAGGGCGCGCACCTTGTCGTGGCGGGCGCAAGTCCTGAGAAGATCATAGCTCACCGCATCAACATCTTTTGCGTTGTGGGGATGGATTCCCACGATGGCATAGATACCGGCAAATTTCTCGGCAAGCTGCACAGCAAGCCGGCATGATTCCGGGTCAATGCCCACGGTCAAAATATAGTCGACGCCGCCCGCCTGCGCCCTCTTGATTACCTCGTTTCTGTCCTTATCAAACTCGGGCATGTCCAGATGGGCATGGGTGTCTATCAGCATTGCGCCTCCATCATACCTTTACGTCGCTCTTATCATTATTTCTAATAGTCTTGCTGGGAAACCATCGTTGCGACCTTACCACTGTGCGTCTGAAAATAAAACGTATTTCTTATAATTCGCGGCTGCAGCCGCTCCTGTCATTCCGGTCGCCGCACCGGCCGTGCCTCCCGCCATGCTTTTTCTTGACGCATGGCTTGTACTTACCTATACTGTCCGCATGCAAAGCCAACCAGTTGAAAGGAGATGGTCATGAAAAAGAGGGTGAGGTTTGCAACAGCAACAGCGTTTGCGCTCTTGATGTGCTGGGCGCTGCTTTCCCTCCCCGGGACGGAGGCGCAGGCGCAGTCGAACAAGCCGGTGGCGCTGGAGGGGGTAAAGTTTGATACCGCCGCCCCGTTTGAGGATAATTTAAAAGCCTGTGTGGGCAAGGACATCATTGTCCATCTGGAGTCGGGCGCAACCCTTCAGGGCTACGTCAAATCGGTTCACGATGATCTGCTCCATTTGGAAAAGCTTGCCGGCAAGGACTTCTATGATGCCCTGATACGTATCGACGACATCAGCGCACTTGAGGTGAAATTCCGGGACATGAAATAGGGCCGGACCAGGCAACTTGCTTGATTGTCAAAGTTTATCATCCTCACAACAGATGTTTTTAAGCCTTACGCTCCATTGCCCCTCACGGTGATGCCTCGAGGCTGTCCAGCAACTGCTGCGCCTCCGCCGACTCGGGATTCAACTTCAGGGCAGCCGCGCAATCGGCAACCGCCCTCTTTGCGTCTCCGATCGCATTATAGGCCTTGGCCCTGCTGCACAGCGCGTTGGCATGATTCGGATTAATGGCCAGGCACGAAGAAAAGTCCTCTATTGATTTATCATATCGCCCCAGCAGCTGATGGATCAAACCGCGATAGTAAAAGGCGCGGTCATTTTCAGGGTAGAGTGAAACCGCCGCGGAAAAATCGTGCCGCGCCTTTTGATACCGCCGGCTGGAAAAGTAGGCCATGCCCCGGTGGTTGTACAGGAATGATCGCACCCGGAGCGGCAGCTTCTGTTTCAGGATGGAGTTGTAGATAACGATTGCCTGCTCATACTCATTGTTATTATGCGCATGCAGCGCCTTCAGCAGCAGCGCGTCCACCCTTTGCATCATGCCGGCGCTCATGCCGTTCAGCAGTGCCGATCCTTCATCCCCCCGGCGGCTTCTGCGCCCTTTGCCGCGAGGCGCATGACCGCTTTCCGAACCCGACACCCGGGATGCGGCGGTTTCCAGGAACCTCTCCCGCCGCAGCCGGGTTTGCTGCTGCAAGGCCCGCTGTGATTCCCGTATTTCCTGGAACAGGGTATCGGCCAGATTGAGGTTAGCCTTCAAGGCCGCCAGCTTTCTTTTAATATGCTCCTCAAAAGGCTGCAAGCCCCCCTTGTACACCAGTTCGTGCTCGACCTCCGCCCATGCTTGCTGCAGGATGGTCCGCAATTGTATTTCGCAGATCAGACCTTCCGTAAACCCGTATTGCAGGCAAATGGCGCGCGGCACTTTGGCCAGGATATGCACTGACTCGTAGCCGAATTCTCTGAACGAGTAGCTGCGGGCCTTGTCGTCAACCTCAACCACCTCGTAACAGCGGGCAAGCACCCGCTCCGCCTTCTTTACATCCTCCAGAAAGGGGCAGACGATGCGAAGGCCAAGGAGATCGTTCACTTCCCGGCCGGGCCGCCCGCCGGGTGATGTCCGCCGCAGCCGCAGCTTTTTCTCAAAATAGCTGTCAAATGATTTCAGCCGGGCCTGCACGTCAAACGGAAGCGCGATGTCCGCCAGGGTCTGCTCGATATTCTCCTTGAGCGCCGCGAGCACCGCGCGGTAGCTCGACAAGCGGCCCTCGTACTGCTTCCTCAGGCGAAGTCGATGCGGCAGGCTGAAATGCTCATCCCCCATGGCGCGTCCCTGTACTCATGCTGCTCAAAGGCTCAAAGGGGAGGGGCTTTTGAGCCACGAATGAGATGGGTATTTTTCAACAACCAGCTAGGCATCCCGCCGGGAGCTTTTGAAAAAAACCGCGGCCAGCGGCGGCAGGGTGATCGCCAGCGACCATTCTCTCCCGTGCGCGGGAAAGGGGAGCGCGTCAACACCGCCGGCATTTCCCTGGTTGCTTCCGCCGTAGCATTCAGCGTCGCTGTTGAGCACCTCCCGCCAAAAGCCGCCCCGCGGCACCCCCAGTGTGTATCCCAGGCGGACCACCGGCGTCAGGTTGCACACCACCAAGATTATCTCGCCGGCGTCTTTCCCCCGCCGGATGAAACTGACGGTGCTGTCCTCCCAGTCATGGCAGTCGATCCATTCAAACCCGCTGCTCTCGAAATCCAGCTGATGCAGGGACGGCTCGGAAACATACAAGCGGTTCAGATCCGAGAGCCACCGCAGCAGCCCCTGCTGGCTGGGATACTCAGCCGCGTGCCACTCGATGCTCTCCTCGTGCACCCATTCCCGCCACTGCCCCCATTCCCCTCCCATGAAGAGCAGCTTTTTTCCGGGATGGCCGAACATGTAGCCGTAGAGCAGCCGCAGGTTTGCGTAGCGCTGACATTCGTCGCCGGGCATCTTTCCCGCCAGCGCCCCCTTGCCGTGCACCACCTCGTCGTGGGAGAGGGGAAGGACAAAATTCTCGGTAAAGGCGTACCAGATGCTGAAGGTAAGCCGGTTGTGATGATATTTCCGGAAGACCGGGTCCCGGGAAAAATAGTCCAGGGTATCGTGCATCCACCCCATGTTCCACTTCATGCCGAAACCCAGCCCTCCCACATAGGCGGGCCGGGAAACCATTGACCAGTCGGTGGACTCCTCGGCGATGGTCTGCACATCAGGGTGATCCCGGTAGACCGCCTCATTGAGCCGCCGCAGGAAGTGAATCGCCTCAATGTTTTCCTTCCCGCCGTATTCATTGGGAACCCACTCCCCCTCATTGCGTGCGTAATCCAGATAGAGCATCGAGGCGACTGCATCCACCCGCAGCCCGTCCAGGTGATACCGGTCGAGCCAGAACAGGGCGCTCGAGATGAGAAAATTGCGAACCTCGTTTCTTCCATAATTGAAGATGCAGCTGTTCCACTCGGGGTGGAACCCCTTGCGGGTGTCGGAATGCTCATAGAGGTGAGTTCCGTCAAAATAGGCCAGGCCGTATTCATCCGCCGGGAAGTGGGATGGCACCCAGTCCATGATCACGCCGATTCCGCTCCGGTGCAACTCATCAATCAGATACATCAGGTCCTGGGGCGAGCCGTATCTGCTGGTCGGGGCGAAGTAGCCCAGGGTCTGGTAACCCCACGATCCGTAAAAGGGATGCTCGGTGAGCGGAAGAAACTGCACATGGGTAAAACCGAGATGCTTGACATGATCAATAAGATAGGGAGCGGCCTCACGGTAGGTAAGGAAGCGGTTGCCTTCCTCCGGCACTCTCCGCCAGGAACCGAAATGGACCTCGTAGATGGAAAAGGGCGATTCCAGGTTGTTCTTCGCATGCCTGGTTTGCATCCACCGGGCGTCATTCCACCCGTATCCGCTATCCCACACGACGGATGCGGTCCGGGGCGGGCATTCCCAGTACCGTGCGAAAGGGTCACCCTTGTCGGCCTCGTACCCATTATGCCGCGAGCGCAGGTGATATTTGTAGAGGGCGCCTATTCCCACGCCCGGGATGAATCCCTCCCAGATACCGGAGCCGTCCTCCCGCGCCTTCAGAAAATGAGATGCGCTGTTCCAGTCGTTGAAATCACCCAGCACCGACACATCCCGGGCATTGGGCGCCCAGACCGCGAAATATGTCCCGCGCTCGCCTTCCCGCTCCAGGAAATGGGACCCCATTTTATCGTACAGGCGGTAATGGCTCCCTTCACGGAACAGGTAGATATCATGATCGCTAAAAAAGGTCACATCGTGGCGTACCGCACCGGCTCCGTTCATGTGCTTCCTCCCCTGCATATAATCGAGTGGCCGTGCAGATCAGCCGCTGTTAGAATACTATCAGGTTAGCATGGTTCTGGCAACGCTTTTGCGGCACATGCAGGAATCCGGGTTTCCGCTTGCCGTATAGTACATGTATCTACGTTTCCCGCTGACGCATCACCAAAATCCCCATTTCGTTCACACCATACATGTTGTGCCCAAAATCTTCTTGACACACAATTCTCCGTTTTATATACTTGGTGCCGCTCAAAGGAAGTTCTTGGCAATTTAAAATGGATGGGAGGGTGAAACAGGAGCGAAAACCCATCTCTTTTGATAAAATGCATTTTAGAAAAATGATACAAATCTTTGTTGATTAAATTATAACAACACACTCTTTCCTTTAATATTATGAAAGTAAATGACATAATGACACAACTTGAGGCCAAGCACCCCGGCGAGGCCGAATATCTTCAGGCAGTGAAAGAAGTTTTATCTTCCATTGAAGAAGTTTATAATGAACATCCCGAGTTTGAAAAAGCAGCGATTATAGAAAGACTTGTTGAACCTGATCGAGTTTTCACATTCAGAGTGCCTTGGGTTGACGACGGCGGAAACGTACACGTGAACATCGGTTACCGCGTGCAATTCAATGGAGCCATAGGTCCGTACAAGGGCGGCATTCGTTTTCACCCGTCGGTTACGCTCTCTTCCCTGAAGTTTTTAGGATTTGAACAAACTTTTAAGAATGCGCTTACTACGCTCCCGATGGGTGGCGGTAAAGGTGGATCGGATTTCGATCCAAAAGGTCGCTCCGATGCTGAAATCATGCGTTTCTGCCAAGCCTTCGTTACTGAATTATGGCGAAATATCGGTCCCGACACCGACGTCCCTGCAGGGGATATAGGCGTTGGTGGTCGCGAAGTGGGCTATATGTACGGTATGTACAAAAAACTGGCTCGCGAACATACCGGAGCGTTTACCGGAAAAGGATTGTCGTTCGGCGGATCGCGTCTTCGCCCGGAAGCAACCGGGTACGGCGCCTTGTACTTTGTGCAACAAATGTGTGAGACGCACCATGTTGACTTGAAAGGCAAAACAGTTGCCGTTTCGGGGTTCGGAAACGTAGCATGGGGAGCCACTATGAAGGCCACGGAATTAGGAGCAAAGGTCGTGGCTATTTCAGGGCCGGACGGCTATGTTTTGGATAAAGAAGGAATTAATACACCGCAAAAATTTGATTATCTGCTGGAACTTCGCAATTCAGGCAACGATGTGGTCGCGCCTTATGCCGAAGTGTATCCGTACGCCAAATTCTTCCCCGGCAAAAAACCGTGGGAATGCAAAGTGGATATCGCATTGCCATGCGCCATTCAGAACGAATTAAACCTGGAAGATGCCAGGAAATTGAAAGAAAACGGCATAACCCTGGTTGCTGAAGTTTCTAATATGGGTTGTACGGCAGAAGCAGTTGATTTTTTTATTGAAAACAAGATACTGTTTGCACCCGGGAAGGCAGTAAACGCGGGCGGTGTTGCCTGTTCGGGGCTGGAAATGACGCAGAACGCCATACATATTTCATGGAGCAACGAAGAAGTGGATAAATGGCTGCATCAGATCATGAATGATATTCATGCTCAGTGTGTTGCCCACGGAAAAGAAGGTGACTATATCAATTACGTAAAAGGCGCTAACATTGCCGGATTTATGAAAATAGCAGATGCAATGATGGCTCAAGGCGTAGCCTAAATCCCGCAGCGGCGGGCTAGCGCATCGCCTGCTCCTGTGCGGCAGTATCCACATGACGCGCCCCAGCCGGTGAGGCGTCAGCGCCCTGATCTTTAACTGTCCTGAACAGTACTTGAGTTGACAGTGGCCAGATTCTCCCGGCGTGTCAACGGCAGTTACGCTGCCGCCATTCTCTCTGCGAGGTTCTTCTCATCGAGAAGCTTCTTACCCTCAATGAGTGTTTCCATCGGGGTTTTATCCTGTGAGCAATAGGGGACGCCCTTAAAATTCTAAGTTTGTGAGTATCAACAATGAATTTAGAATTTTAAGGGCGTCCCCTCTTTACTTTCACCTTGACCATCCATCCCCGCTTGTCTATAGTGTGATCCAAGCCATTGTGAACACAGCAGGAAATCCTGACCGCGCCCAAGTATATCCCTACGCCCTATGCAGCGCTTCAACAACCCGCTTCTCCACTCCTTACTGCTCATCGTCATCGTTTTCCTTTTCTATGCCCATACCTTCGATGCCGGTTTCATGTTTGACGACTATGCCCAGCAGGAAATGCTCAAGCTGATCAGCCGGGGGGAGCGGGAGATAAATATCTTTAACTTCGTCATCACCCCGGAGGAGGCTACGTATTATACCCAGATGACCGCCGTCCCCTGGTGGACCAACACCGGCTGGCGCATCCGCTACTTCCGGCCGATCGCCTCCTTAAGCCACCTCTTTGATTACACCTTGTGGAAAAGTAACCCCCTTCCCTATCATGTGCACAATGTTGCGCTCTACGCCCTGCTGGTGGTCCTTCTCTATTTTCTCTATGCCTCCCTCTTCCGAAATACATGGGCGGCGCTCGGCGGCGCCCTCATCTTCACCCTTGAACCCTGTCATTACATGACCGTGCGCTGGATCGCCTCCCGCAATGATATCATCTGCGCCATCTTTCTGGCGGCCGCTCTCATCTCTTACCTGCGCTTTTTTGAAAGAAGAAGGCTGCTCCCGGGGTTTCTTTTCATCCTGTTCTACATCCTTGCGCTCTGCACCAAGGAGATCTCCTTCATCTTTCCCGTCCTCATCCTCATCCACGATCTGATACATTTCAAAAACCTCAGGGCGGCCTTCGCCCATCAGTGGAGGGTGTACCTCCTTCTGTTCATCATCAATGTCGGCTATTTTCTCTTTTACCAGGCTAACGGCTATGGAAGCTACTGGTACGGAGAGCGGCTTTTCCGCGACTATCCCGTAGATTTTTTAAAGGCGACCGGCCTTTACCTGGCGGCGCTTTTTTACGGCGGCGTCCTTGCCTCAGTGGGTCCTGACTTTGTCAGCCGCTACTGGTACGTGCTGGCGCTGCAGTTCCTGGTCGCGGCGTATATTACCTATCTCATCTGGAAGCAGCGGGCCCGCTTCCCCGAAATCAGCCTGTTCATTGCCTGGATGGTGCTGCCCCTTCCTTTTATTGTGGTGCCCCCCCTCAATGACCGCCTCCTGCTCATACCCAGCATCGGGTACGCCTATCTGGCGGCCCTGGCGATTTTCCTGCTGCAGCGAAAAGGGCTTGCCCGGTTTTTTCTGATCATCGCCTTAATCCTGCCGCCGTTTACCAATATCATTCAGGCCCGTCAGTTTGACAAGGTCATGCAATCCGAGTATCAGGCATTTTACAGCGCCCTCGATGAAATCATCCCGCGCAAGACAACCGGCGACCGGCTGTTCATACTCAACTTCCCCCGGCAGGGTATCGCCGAAATGGGACTTTCCGGCGAAAACTACATGTATCTGGGTCTGTACTATGCCCTTTCCTACCACTATCCCGAATGGCAGGTCCCCCACCAACCCCTGTCCGCCTTTAACCATGACCTTGCCGCCGCCGTTCGCTCGGTCAGTGAAACCGGCATGAAGCTCTATCCGCTCTCCGCCTTTGATGAACCGGTCTCCGTCGAGGTACTTGATGCAAACCGGCTGAGGATATCCCATCCCGACCGTTACTACTTCGAGACCAATACCGAAAGGCTCTTTTCCCTCAACCGCCCTTTCCACCCGGGAGAAACCTTTCAACTTCCCGATCTCACCATAACCCTGGAGACGGTGGCGGGAGGCCGGGTAAAATCCCTTGTGGCACGATTCGTCCTGCCCCTTGACCATCCCCGATACTTTTTCCTGTACTACGGTGCGGGCAGGTGGAAGCAGTGGCATCCCCTGTCGGCCCCCCCGCCCTTCCCGATGGGCTAGCGGGCTGTTGAAAAACACCCATCTGATTCATGGCTCAAAGGGGAAGGGGCTTATTAGCCACAACACAATTATTCGCATTTGAAAGATTCTTGAAAAATCAGCGCATTTCAGTTATAGTAGGCCACCATACCAAAGGTGTGCCTGATGATTCTTCGCGTGTCCAACCTGAAAAAAAATTACGAGATGGGATCCATCACCGTCCCGGCCTTACGCGGCGTTTCCCTTGAAATCGAGCGCGGCGGCTTTGTAACCATCATGGGGCCGTCCGGCTCGGGCAAATCCACCCTGATGAACATCATCGGGTGCCTGGATCATCCCACCGAAGGCAGAGTGGAAATCGAGGGAACGGAAACATCCCGGATGAGCCGCTCGCAGCTCGCCTACATCCGCAACAAAAAGATCGGCTTCATTTTCCAAAGTTTCAATCTTCTTCCCCGGATGAGCGCGCTGGAAAACGTGATGCTTCCCTTTCTTTACAGCGATCAGCCGAAAAACCGCTCCAGGGACAAAGGGCTCGCACTCCTGAAAGCGGTGGGGTTGGAGGAGCGGGTCACGCACAAGCCCAATGAACTCTCCGG
>Ga0255341_1005573_pt1 | contig 12309 bp, 9 predicted proteins | sample wastewater_treat_8_FD_192418 | JGI IMG/M metagenome (GOLD analysis project Ga0255341, IMG submission 192418) | Wastewater microbial communities from Lulu Island WWTP, Vancouver, Canada - plant12 | ecosystem: Engineered > WWTP > Wastewater > Unclassified | place: Canada: Vancouver, British... | reverse complement strand
AATTTCTGACCCCAAATTAGTAAATATTAGCAAAACACCCTTGATATTTTCCTAATAATGGTTATTGCGTGAAGTTGTCAAGGTACATCTATTGTAAAAAAAGAGTTTATGCAGTGGAATCAATTATGATTATATAAAATTTATTCAAATAACGTCTCCACATATCTTCCAAGTATTTTGAAAGAGGTATTTGGATAACAAGTTTTAAATCAATATCTTCAAATTTTGTTTCTTTAATAAAAAATGCATTTTGCCAGGATGTTGCATCGGTGTAATAAACAGACAAATCAGGACGCCATATATATAAATCATCACTATACTGGATCACTTTTCCTTCAAGTTTCCGATTAGTGCTAAAATGGTAGTTATTTGCTTGTTTATTTGATACATATATTTTTCCGTTTTCATCTTGAATCATTAACCCAACAACACTGCCTTCAGGCTCTGTGTCTATAATTTTTTTTATTTTGTTTATTTGTATGGGGGAGTTAATTTTAACTTTACGCAGGTCAACAATATTTAAACTATTCAGTTGTTGTTCAAAAATCTCATAATTTTTATTTTCCATAGTCTGAATTATATCTGTGTTTGTATTTTTATTCATATTTAAACCATCTATAAAAACATATATTGTAAATGGGATTAAAACAGAGATTAATGTACAGTGGAAAATCAATAAACTAAAATCAATTGTATAGTCGGAATTAGATCTTAATAATCTATTTGGATTTATGTATGATACTATCATATCAGCCATCAAAGCATTTATAAGTCCTAAAATGAATTGATTTAAAATTGCAACAATAGCAACAATACCTAATCCCTCACCCTGGATAAAAAAATACAAAGAAGTTGCAGGACAACCCAATATTATCCAGTAAATCATTTCCGATAAAAACAAATTTCGGATTTTATATTTAAAAATTATTCCAACAAAGAGTATTTCCAAAGAGATAAATAAAGAAATTCTATCGGGATTTAATAAAGTTACTGCAAAAACATTTACGATTAGACTTGATATCAGGGCTAAAGCAGTTCCATATAGTCTTAATATAACAAATAGAAAAAAAGAAGAAAAACTTATATATACACCATAAGACAATGGTACCTTATATATCCTGGCTATCATACATATACAAGTTAACAATAAAAAACCAATAATCAATTTTGGAGATTTAAGATTCTTACCAAGACCAAGACTTAAATTTCGCATATTTTTATTTAATCTCCTTCAAAATATAGAATATATGGAAGGATATTCAGCATATATCTTCTTTTATCGTAGGTATTGTAATTATCGGCGTTTTTGACTTATTAGTTTAATAAGTTTAATAATTAATAAATAGTAAATTAATCTAATGATATACATGAATAATTATTAGATGGGTTTGTAAATCCTTATATGTTAATCTGGGCATATAAAACCAACAGTTTCCAAGGCTTAATACACATGATAATATATGCCTTGTTTTATAAGGCTTATAATGACTGCAGTTCAATAGAAGAGTAGTGATGGTGAAGCTTTGTATCGATAAAATTTAATAAATTGAATCGATATAATAAATAAAAAACAACTAGGGGGTAAAAGTGTATGAAAAAAGTTTTATTGGTTTTACCAGTCATGTTAATTTTTGGTAATGAGTGTGCCGGGTACTGTCCAGGAGGTTTTTGAGTCGGGGAATTACAACCGTGTCCCGATAATCATCGGCTGCAATTCGGATGAACAGAGACCTTTTGTACCATCCTTTTTGGCTTCCGTGCCCACATCCAGTGGATATATTTGGTACAACGCCTTCAATGTACTTGGCTTCTATACTCCATCACTGACTTTGGATGAATTTATGCCTCCAAACGGTTCCGACAGAGAGCTTTATGATGCATGTGCAAAATATTCATCATTGTACTGGAAAGCTGCCAGTGTTGATTCCATTGCCAGAATTCTCAAAAAACATCAGAATGGTGTATATTGCTATGAATTTAAATGGGGAGGAAAAGGTTCAGGGCCAGCACCATTCGATTTTCTGATCGGTGCTGGACACACTTTCGATTCACCCTTCTTCTTTGGCTGGGATCATGATTGCTTCGGCAATATTTATTTTACCAAAGAAAATGAAAAAGGGAGAAAAGACTTGCAGAAGTCAATAATGTCTTATGTCGCATCCTTTGCAGCATCGGGAAATCCAAACAAAGTCAAAAGCAGCATGCCTAAATGGGAGCAATGGTCCAACAACGCAGGTGAACCCAAACGTATAATATTTGACGCAGATTACAAAAAAGCTAAAATCAGTATGATGGATGAAGAGCATACTAAAGAAGATGTACTAAACCAGATAAACTCTTTACCTTCCCCTTTAAGTGACATGATAAAAGTATTGTTAGGGATATAAAGAAACTATTGAAGTATGTAAACAAATGAAAGGTTTGAAAATAAAAGGGTTTAAGAAAAATAAAATCTTCTTAAACCCTTTTATATTAAATATGATTAATCTTTTACATTTATCTATCGCAAAATTCCGTTAAAGCATTCGTTATTTTGCTCTGCTAAATGTAAGATTAATAACGCATTTAATATAGTATGGATGACGAGAGTTGAATTTGTCATCATAAGACTCTATTCACTGACTCTCCACAGCATAATAGAATCTGCAACATCAAAATATTGGCTATACCTTATGCCTGACCCATCCCATAAGTCATAATGCCCTGTGGCATCTGACCAGACGGATACATTAAAGCAAATAATTCCCTGTATGCCTGCTATCGCTTGTAAAAAATCAACTGGAGATCCGCTTTTTACAACATTTGCAGGGCCATATGTATTTTTTAAATACTTGGTCATGTCAGATACTCTGTAAATATACTTTCCCTTTATCCCGGATAAAGTGGCATCTTTAATATAGGGTATCTTATGTGCAGTACTATTAAGAGCATGGCTTAATCTTATGCAACAGGTATTTTTAATATATTCAAAAGCCCATTGTCTTGTGACTTCAGGGGTGCTGTTTTCTTTAAAAACTGACGTCAATACATAATCAGTACTTTTTTCATTGAAATAGTTATTCCACATTACACTAAACTGACTTAAAGCCATTTGGTCCACTCTCCCCATTCATTAGTTATATTTTCAACACACCTTAATATAAATTCCTTATTGTAATTTTACTGTATTCTTACTTATGTTTCAATCGAATTTAAAATTAAAGCATGTTAAAAATATATTATCATTGAAAAAGAGCCCCTATGAATGTGAGGCTCTGACAATGAAATGGTGTGTTCTATCTTTTAGAGCGTCTATAGCCTGCAGCCTGTGCTTCTTCTTCAGTGTCGAAGTACTCTTCTGCAGTAGTTTTATCATAGAATGCCCCACCTGGTACATGGTATATTTTCTCACCGCTTGAGTTGATATTACCTTTAATTTTGCCCTTTGCCTGAGGGGTAGAAGGTGGCTTTCCAGCAGTGTTTTTCTTTGTAGGTGTAGGCATTAATGTAGTTTTAGGAGCAGTTTTATTGGTTGCCTCAATTGACCAAAGACCTATGTTTGCTTCTTTTGCTTCCCTGGTGAATTTGGTAAAATATTCGGAATATTTTATGTCAGGAGGATAAGTTGAAACCTGTGCATATCCTTTAAGAACCAAAATAGCATTAAACATTTTTGAACGTATGCTTGCTTCGTTAATTGTCCCGGGGTTTTCCAGCCATACGATTCTTAAAAGCCTTCCATATTTGTCTCTATCACTTACATCTTTTTCGATATATACAGTTTTACCTGTAAGTGACTTTTTTGTAAAGTCAGAGGCTTCACTTCCATAGGGTTCATGTCGTGTTGTGCTTTCAGGTGTATTTACCCCTATTAATCTGAGTTTTTCTGTATTCCCATTTTGTAGAGTTACTTCAAGGGTATCACCATCCACAGCTCTAACAACTTTAACAGATTCAAATGAAGTGTTTCCAGCCTTATTATCCTGCTGAGCTGTTGGTGAAGGGCTGCCGGGATTTGCCGGAAGCTTTTCCGAGGATTCATCAATAGTGTTTTTGCGTTGTGTTATATTATTTTGGTTGTATTTATCTTTTGAGGGAACTACTGCAAACAAAAATATGGAAGAAAACACTAAGGTAAGAATAAGGCGAGCAGTCTTGGTGTATCTCTTGTTCTTCCACAATAAATATACTCCTAAAGGAGCAAAGATTATAAGCATAATCCACATAAACCAGGACTTGTTGTAAAACCTTACCTGCCCATTATTCATTTTAATGCAGAACCTCCTATGAAAATCTTAATTGCTTATAAAAGTATTATTGCATTACGGTGAAAATACTATGACTTTAAAAGTGTTGAAAATAAGCAATTATATTCCACCAAAGAAGCATTGCTTATATTAAACACAACAATAAAAAAGAAGAACACTTCCAATTGTTTTAGAGGTGAATAAAGATTGACGAATCCGGTTGCAAAGTCCACAGGATATCTCTGAAAAATTTCTTTATATTTGAGTTGGATAAACCTCCAAACATTATGACGGAATCAGGATTATGTTTTTTTATAAATTCAACGATCAAAGTAAACTCATGCAATTCAACAAACCAGTTTAGTTCAACAATAAAGGATTTGTATTGTTTTACAATGGTTGTATTCAATCCGGAGCTGTAAATACCCTTGACCTTATCGATATTGTCACTGAAAAGCCATGCTAAAGGAGCTGAAAAAGAGAACTTACACATCAGATTTGGAATAATGACTAGTGTTTGCAAAGAAATCCCCCTAACAATTTAAAGATGATTGCTTTACATAAAAAGTATACGTGTTTTATATAAAAAAATCCATTAAAGTATTAAAAAGTGTAAAGAAAGTCTTTATAATTTTGGCATGATTTCTAAAGGATGATTCTTTATATAATTAAAATGACAAATCTAGTTTAGTGTGTGCTCCGTCGAGTGGCTGGATTGTTTTTAAAACATGCCTTATGCAGTTGTAGGTAATTGATACCAATTCCACAGAAAAAAGTCAAGCTGTGGAGGCCAAAATTTATTGATGAACCTTGAAAACATAGCGCCAGATATGTCATAATATATTTGGATAGTCTGATCGTTACAGACTACCCGATGACTGGCGTTGAATAAGTAACCGACCATTTGGCTGTGGGAAAGGGCTTCATTCGCGCCTTCTTTATTGCATTCCCATTTGGAAAAGCAAAGAAGGGTTTCAGCAAGGAATAATAACTCCATGTGTGCAAAATGAGCGCTTTCAGAGCGAGAATGGCAGTTAGTAAGCCCCAGCTCCTGTTTGCTTGTTCTGTAAAATACTTCAATTTTCCACCGCTTGGCATAGACTTTGGCAACCTCTTCAGGACAATCCATACGGTTACTGATAAGGAGAAACGCATCCTTGTATGTAGCAGTTTCATCCTCCTCCTGAATTAAACCTTCGGAGGGCTCAGTAGCTTGCTTGTAAGTTGATGCAATAGCAGCAATTGGCACATAATGCCACTTACGAGTGGGTTTTCCCCTTTTAGTTAAGGTATCATATGGACGGCGGACATAAATATCTGGAATTACAATCACAGCATCTTTCCCAAGCTTTGAAAGCTTACTGTAACAAGTTGCAAGAAGCTCTTTGGGATTGGTTTTCTTGTATCCTGAAGCACTTTTGACATACAGAACAGTGTTTTTCTTTGCTTTTGTTACCCAGTCAAACCCATTGGATTGAAGCCATTCGAAGAAATTCCAACACAAGAACCATCTGTCCATAGCTACCCAAAGCCTTGCGGTTGTTGAATTTCGGACATCTTGAAGCATCTGTTTGGAAAGCTCAAGTTTGGATTTTTTCGAATCCTCTTCGGTTTGTTTCACCCAAAACCGCCAAAAGAGTGGGTATTCAAGACCGTTTTTGAGGACTGCCAGTGTGGATACAATATTCATGCACCAGACATGAGATTTGTTGGAATAGTCAAACAACCAACACAAGAAAGGGAGCTTTTTGCCAAAGGGGTGAACAATCTTTGTATCGTCAAGTGCAATGACATCTCCATCAGAAAGTTTTGTATCCTCTGTTTCCTGTAGTCTGGAAACTCTTGCTACAGAAAGCTTCAGCCATTGGTAAGGTGCCGAAAAGAATCTGCTGAAGGCAGACTGTGTAACAGTTTTACCTTTCAACAAGTAGTTGAGGATGGGGGAATCGCTTGAAAACTGAGCATTTTGATTTACAGATGTCTTTTTTGCTATTATTCCGCAAATGTATACAAAACTCATCAGCCAAGCGGGAATACCGGCGTGTTTCTGGAATCCGCATTGAGAGAAAATCAATTGAAGATCAAATTTTTCCCAAAGGCTTTTTAGCAAAGGAATTCCCCCTCCGGGGCCATATTCTTTGTTTTCAAGGATCGGTTGCTCTAATTTAGTCATTTGTATCACCCAAATCATCAAAGTAACAGTAAAAAATACTATCCTTTTTGATTTTTGGGCGATTTTGAAAATGTCAAGTGTTTTTCGACATTTTCTTAGAAAATTTTTGGTATCAAATTACATCAAGTGCATAAGACCTGTTTAAAATATAATAAAAATTAGTGCAGAGATTAAAAAGCAGGAATGTAAGCACATAAAGATTGAAGTTCTTCCAGCCAGTTAAATAGAAGGATTACTACCATGTGAATAATATTCCATCTAAATATGTTCATGATTTTGCTATTATGTCGCATTTTGGTTGTAGAGCAGAGAGAAAAATAGTATAATTTTTAAACAAGTACTTACTAGTATTAGTATTGTTTCAAACAACAATATACTCTCAGAGTGTTGGACAAGCTACACTGGAATTTATAGAAGATAATAATATCATACAAGATCTGGAGACAACAGTTAATGCTACAATTGACTCTTCATTTGAGCGGTGTGGAGATAATCAGTAGCTTTGGTTTCACCTTAAGCTATGACAGTAATTCGTTTGAGATAGAAAGTATCAGCAATGAAAATGATTTGGAAGATTAGTTCAAGTAGCAAACATACAGTTATGGGATTAAAAGCGATGGAAATATTTTAACAGATATAGCTCAAATACTCACTGCTTACAATTAATAAAACTTTTGCATAAGAAAGTAAGTATAAATAATAAATAGGAGGGCTAAAAATGAAAAGAATAATTTCATTTATTCTGGTTTTTGTAATGTCTACGTCATTAGTTAGTTTACTGCCTGAGCGAGTTAGTGCTACTGAAAGGGAGGAAGTTGAGCAAAATGTGCTAGACATACCTGAAATTGGAAATGTGATGGTTGCTGCAGGAAATAAGCACACAGTTAAGCTAATGTCAAATGGACGAGTTATTGCAGTTGGGAAAAATGATTATGGACAATGTAATGTCGAAGATTGGACAGATATTGTACAAGTCTCTGCAAGCTATGATTATACAGTAGGATTAAATAAAAATGGAACTGTTGTTGCAGTTGGGAAAAATGATTATGGACAATGTAATGTCGAGGATTGGACAGATATTGTACAAGTCTCTGCAGGCTATGATTATACAATAGGATTAAAGAAGGATGGGACTGTTGTTGCTGTTGGAAATAGTGTGTTTTTACAAGATATTATAGATAACTGGACAGATATTATCCAAGTTGATGCATCTAATCTTTATTCTACTACAGTAGTAGGACTAAAAAAAGATGGAACTGTCGTAGCTAGTCAGAATTTCTTTGGAGAATGTGATGTTGAAGACTGGACAGATATTGTCCAAGTTTCTACTAATGATCGTTGTACGGTAGGATTAAAGAAAGACGGCACTATTGTTATAGCAGGTTATCACCAAAGCAAAAGTTATCCAGAAAGTTGGACAGATATTGTCCAAGTCCAAGTCTCTGCAAATGCTGGTATAATAGGATTAAAGAGTGATGGAACTGTTGTTGGTTACGAGACGGATTGGACTGATATTGTCCAATTTTCTGTTGGAAATGGTTACATTATAGGATTAAAAAATGATGGCTCTGTTGTTGCTTTTGGTGATAATGAATTTGGGCAATGCACAATTGAAAACTGGGAAAATATCACACAAATATCGTCAAGTAAACATACAGTTGGATTGAAAAGGGATGGAACTGTTATTGCATTTGGACATAATAGTTATGGTGAATGTAATACTGAAAGCTGGACGGACATTATCCAGATTGATACTTTTGATGATGCTACAGTAGGAATAAGAAAAGATGGAACTGTTGTTGCCACTGGATATAATGAAAATGGTAGGCTTAACGTCGAGGAGTGGAAAGATATTATACAAGTTTCTGTGGGGAATAATTATACTCTAGGTTTAAAAAAAGACGGGACTGTTGTTATAGCTGGCGATAATAGATATAGAGAAAATAAATTCTCAGCTATATCTTGGAAAGGTATCATTCAGATTGCTGCAGGTTATAACTTTACAATTGGGTTAAAGAAAAATGGGACTGTTGTAGGTGATGGGCCAAATTATCATTGGTATGAAGAGAAGCTTAGGAATTGGAAAGATATTATTCAGGTTTGCAAGTCGGATGCGAATTTACTTGGATTAAAAAAAGATGGAACTATTGAATCTATTTATGCCTCATATGGAAGTATATATGGCCAGTATAACGTTAATGATTGGAAAGACATTATTCAAGTTTCTAGTAATTACCAAAGTCATGTGTTAGGATTAAAAAAAGATGGAACTGTTGTTGCCACTGGCAATAAGATAAATTTTGGTCAATATGATGTTGAGGATTGGAGAGATATTATTCAGGTTTCTGCAGGACACTTGTATTCAGTAGGATTAAAGAAAGACGGAACAATACTCAATACGAAATGTAAACTTTATCCGAGTTTAAATAGTGATGTTGAAGGATATATGCCTGACTTTAATATAAAAGGCTTTATAAATGAAATCGCTCTCGATGGTGAAATTGTTATTAGTGTTTTACCCAAAAACGGATTAATGTTTGTAGCACCTCCTATTGTTGAATCAAAGGAAAAAAATGTAGAGGTAGCATATTTTGAGGAGGATGGAATAGATAAATATTATCTTAAAGGTGCAAAATTAGGAAAGGACACTATTAGTGTGACAGCAACAACTATACCGAAAGACAGTAGTATAAGCAAAAATTCAATAAGTACTTTTGCAAGAGCAAATACTTCTGCAAAGGCAAATACAACTACAAGAGAAAAGAATATAAATGTAGGTGATGGTATTCCTATAAAAGGAAGTATTTACTATATAGATAATAACGGAAAAGAAACTGAATTGAAAAAGGCACAAATAAAACTATATAAAGATAGTATAAATAATTTTTTAGCGTCTGGATATATAGGTGATAATGGTCAATTCGAAATACGTGTAGCAAAAGAAAAGTTACAAACAGGAGGAAAGGATTGGTATTTAATAGCAGAAATAATAGCACAATCACCATCAGAAGAAGTACGTGTCAAAATAAAAAAGAATAATGAGTTTCCAGTGTATAGTGTGATACCAAAAGAAAAGAAGAAGATGAATGGAGGGATAGACAGATATGATAATATAAAATTTACAATTGATGTTGATGCTGCTGCTCCATTTTTTATATTCGATACAGTAAACAAAGGAAGAAATGCATGGCCTGGAGAATTAAAAAATCTTAATGTATATTATAATACAGGTGGAAAAGTTGAGAGTGATATTGAATTAAGTCTGGTTAATATGGATATGGCATGGTTCCAAGAAAGTAGTGATGGGAGGGCCATAGTACACTATCCTTATAAATATCGTTGGTCAGAACCAGTAATACTACATGAGGTAGGTCATAGTGTTTTTAATAGTGTAAATGGGGGTAAAATTGGCGGAGAACACGAAATTTTTAATCATTATAAAAATTCATTGGCATATTCTGAAGGATGGGCAAACTTTTATGCACATATGGTACTTAATGAAAAAGATTTGAATTTTGTTGATTATACTATTAAAATTTCAGATAAAGATTCTACTTTAATTCATAAGAATGAGGGCAAAGAAAAAATCTATGATGCTAAGTCGCTGTATCCTAGATATTTAGATCGGAAGGGGATAGCAAATAATGGCGATTTTCAAATAGTGGGTATAAATTATAAATTATAATGAAGTAAATATGGCAGCAATTCTATGGAATATTTACACATACTATAATAAAGATAAAAAGAAAATGATGGAACTTATTTCTATTAAAGGGTTACCTGTAGATAATATATACCGTGAGCCAAGTATATTTGACTTATTTAACAATGTTAGTGATGATAAAAAATTAAATGTATGGCGTATATTTGAATCTCATGGTTTTCCATTTATTGATTTGCTACAACCTACTGACGTAGAAATTCAACAAAAAACTGTAAATACATATACAGTAACAGCAAAAGATAATGTGGGCATTGGAAGAGTAGATTTTTTCATTAATGATAAATATATTTGTAGTGAACGCAGTGCTCCATTTACAGTTGAACTAACTGAAGAGCATCTTAATTCACTAAAACAGCAAAAGAAAAAAAATTTACACTAAGCGCTCGTGTATTTGATATTCCTGCAGCAAACTATACAACAGTAAATTCTAAAACTGGCGAATATACTTTCAAAGATAAGATAAACTGGGAAAATGCATATAGATTTACAAATATAGATTTTAAAAGAAACGAACTTCCTTATACAAAAGTAAAAATAACTGATAAAATAGATAACGTCATTAAGATGACATCATTTAGCACACAATCCTTCGCAAGAACATTAAGCAGTCAATCAGATGAATTAGAAATAGAGCACGTTCTGGTTTCTACTGCTAAAGATATACCTGAGGATCTAAACACAAAATTATTTAGAGATAATGCCATCGTTTTGACTGATGATCTATCGGATGCAACAATACAGCAGAAGGAAGAAATTATTAAGTATGTTGATGATGGAGGAACTCTTATAGTCACATCAGAAGGAAGTAAGTTTGCAGCAGAGTATTGTCCGGAGTTGTTCAATGAAAAAGATACACTGAGATTTGAAGGGGTTCAGTTTGAACAGGAAGAGTTAAGTAAATATATTGGTGAAAGGTTAAATGAAGTAGACTCACAGCAGGAAGTAAGTGTATTGAAGGACAATATTTATTTAACACCTTTAATATCTCAAAACGGAAATATTATAAGTGCTTTTGCAGATAAAGGTTATGGGCGGATATATTGGATTCCCGAATGTGTAAATGAAGCAGTTAATAATAAACTGATGGAATACGCATTATTAACTGCATGCTGTAAGGATACTAGAGCTAGAACAATAGAGGATCTATCATATACAGATAACGTAATTGATAAGGAATACTACTATTTATTGGCACCAAACGAAGAAAAAGTTCTAAGTATAAATAAAGCACGGGAACAAATTCTAATAGGATTGAACGATATGGATGGGGATATTGAAATAACACTGTCAAGTTCCGCTGGAGAAATGAATTTCGATAATGAAAATATTATGAGCGATTATATCCAAAAAATTAAGGGTGCGGTCGGTAAGGTTGATATAAAAATTAAAAACAAATGTGATGAATATAGATGTGTTCCAATTTTCACAACCTCCCCAAAAAAAGAAGTTGTATTTAGTGGTGAAGGTGTTAAAACATACACAAATAAGAGTAAGCTTAGATTACAGGGGTTAGCCAATGGTTATACTGATATAAAATTCATCTTGGAGGAAATGGAGGAAGGCGGAGAAGAAAAAGTATATAATGCAACTATTAATGACGGTAAATTTGATGAAGAAATAGAATTAAGCAAACAGTTTAATTATTTGCGAGTAGAAGCAAAAGACCCAAAAGGAAATGAGTATTACACATGCTATCCGATACACTATTATACTGAATCTCCTTTGATTGATATAGCAAGTAACATTATTGAACGAGTTAATTCCAATGAGCCGTTTGATACTGAAAGCTTGTTCATTAGTGGTACTATGGACAGACGATGTGATGTATTTATTAATGGGAAGCAAATCGCCACGGGATCCTTTAATTTCAGTACAGATGTATTGTTAAATGCTGGAGATAACAGTTTTACAATTGAAGTTGTTGATTTAGCTGGTAACAGAACTTCACAGAAAATCAATATAATAAGGACAAAAGAAGTACGAGAATTCAATGATCCTGTTATCAAAGGATTAAGCATTAAAGAATACACAACTATAAAAGAAAATTGCAAGATTAAGGTTTGATTCCACTGCATAAACTCTTTTTTTACAATAGATGTACCTTGACAACTTCACGCAATAACCATTATTAGGAAAATATCAAGGGTGTTTTGCTAATATTTACTAATTTGGGGTCAGAAATTACC
>Ga0255341_1005567_pt1 | contig 12320 bp, 14 predicted proteins | sample wastewater_treat_8_FD_192418 | JGI IMG/M metagenome (GOLD analysis project Ga0255341, IMG submission 192418) | Wastewater microbial communities from Lulu Island WWTP, Vancouver, Canada - plant12 | ecosystem: Engineered > WWTP > Wastewater > Unclassified | place: Canada: Vancouver, British... | reverse complement strand
AAATAGTGGTGATATGGCACATGAGCGATGTTCACGAACGAGCGTTTTTTATCGGCCTCCAAACATGTTGACATAATCGACAAATTGGTGTATATTCAGGTTATACCATAACTAGGCCTATAATAGGCCAGTACAATAATTATATAATAAGGAGGTAATGAACATGGATACCGAGAACAAAGAGAAGTCAGTTGACAACATTATTATTGAGGGAGTCGTTAAGTCGGCCTATATTGGTAAAACTAAGTTTAGTGACAAGGTTAAGAATCGTATAGCGGTTCAGTCCGATAATATACCATATGATCAAATCATAGCTTACAAAGAGGCTGGTAATAAGTTAACCCCAGCATGGTATAAGGATAGAACTGGATATATTAACTTAGCATCGATTTATAACATTCCAGTTATGGGTATTAAAAACGATATAATGACTTTTGAGGAATTTACTGAAAATGAAAGATCTATCGGTTCTAAAATTCGTATGAGTATCACCCAGAAAGAGGGGTCTGTATATCCTAAGGCTATCAAGATTTTAGAACTGGGTGAGGAAAGGGATCCGTTTGAAGGACTGTAGGTAATAATATGAATGACTTAATCAATATTATAATTAACAATGGTGTGGCTGTTGGTGTAGTAGTTTACTTCATATATAAGGATTATAGATGGAATAATGAACTACTTAAGACCTTAACATCCATACAAGTTACACTTCAGGAGATAAACGATACATATGTACACAATAAACATATCAAAGGCTATAGCATTAATAAAGAAGTATGAAGGCTTCAGCACTAAAGCTTACCGTTGTCCGGCTGGTATCTTAACTATAGCCTATGGTCACACTTCAGGAGTGAAAGAGGGTGACACTGTAACCCAAGAACAGGCTGAGACTTTACTATATGATGATATAGCACCAATTTATATTAAAGTAGCATCATATGACAATAAATATCACTGGAATGAAAATGAATTTTGTGCTTTACTTTCTTTTGGCTATAATTTAGGTGTTAACAGCATTAATCAGCTAACAGCACAAGGCTCTAGATCTAAAGCTGAAATAGCTGACGCTATACTTAAGTATAATAAGGCCAACGGTAAAGTGTTAGATGGTCTTGTTACTAGAAGACATGCCGAACGAGCACTATTTTTAAAACCAGTAGTTTCTGGTCTTTCAGATCAGGAAATTACTGGATTAAATCATAAGGAGGATAATAATTAATGAAACATGTTGATGTAGTTGAATTAACTCAGAAGACAGTGGCCCAGACTATGGGTACCGAATACATGGATAATCTGGGAGACTTCTCAGCGATTGACAGTTACAAACTTGTTGATGTTGGCCGTGATGTTCTTCAGGTTGGTACTGTTGATGTTTATTCTAAGAAATTACTTGGACAACTTGCTAAATTGGTAATTGATGAAAAGAAGTATGAAGCTTCAGGTATTAAAGGAATTTTTGTTGATAGCTTTGACTGGGGCTCCTTCGTTGAGCGTGTTTACTTTGCTCCTCAGGATATCATTGAGGATGATATGTGGAATCTCATTGACGGCCTAATTTACGAGAACGATCACAAATTTTTTGCCCCTAAGGTATCAGCTAAGATTTTCGAAGAATCCAAGAGTATCACAACACCAATTAGTATAGTAGAAGATCAGCTTAAAACAGCGTTCACTAGCTGGGATGAAATGAACAAGTTTCTTTCAGGTATTAGAATATCGGTTGAAAATACAATACAGCTTGGTCTTCAGGCTTACGCTCACATGCTTATAAGTTGTGGAATTGCTGTTTCGGTTGGTGGTACTAGCACAGCCGTACACCTCGTAACAGAAGCCATCGACAAGGGGCTTCTTGAAGCTGGTTCTACAGCTGATGACTTTAGAGCTTCTGAAGAGTGCGCTATCTTTGCGATGGAAAGAATGAAGACTATCAGGGATAACATGAGAGTATACAACTCAGCTTATAACGATGGTACAATACCAACATTTACAAGCGATGAGGATAACAAGCTCATCATGCTTTCACAGTTTGAAAACTTCCTCAAGTTTACAGGAAAGCGTCAGGTTTATAACCTTGGTGAAATTGGTTTTGGGGATTATGATACTACTCCAATGTGGCAAGGTTTTAAAACAACTACTGGAGATGAAGGAAGTGAAGTAGTAACTAATTTTGATTGGGATACAGTTTCTAGCGTAGCAATTACGGCCGACGCTTCTAATAAGCTGGGTATTGGTAAAAAAGCCTTTAATCAGTCTAACGTAGCAGCCGTTATATATGATCATAGAGCTATGGGGGTTTGCCCTTATAGAAGAAAAGTAACATCACAGTACACAGCTTCAGCCGACTTCTGGAACGAGTTCCACCACTTACTAGTTAACTATATACTAGATAGTAAGTTTGCTATTGTTGCATTAGTTCTTGACTAAACATTTTTATATATCACTTCTCACCTTTTGGGTGCTGGGTATCACCCAGCACCCTTATTTTATTAAGGAGGTATTAATGGAAGGAATATTATATTTTAATAAAAGCGATAAAAGATATTTGAAAAAAGATATTACTCAAATCGGTAATAGTTTGGATGTTACACTGATTGAACCGACTACTGTAATAGATCCAGATATTATTCTAGCTCCAAATACTAGAGTTATGGAAGTTAACTATATATGGCTTAAAGATTTTAATAGATATTATTATATTAATAATTATACTTTTGAGTATGAACGTATTATAGCTCATTGCCATGTTGATGTACTAATGAGCCATAGAAAAGAGCTGGGAGATGAAATTATTGTGATGGATAGATCTGATAAAAATAGAGCATCATTTTACTTAAATGATCCAGAGTTAAGGATGTACAATTATTCACTATTTGAAACTAAGAAGTTTACACCTAAATCGGGTTTACAATTTAAGGAATCTACAGAACAAATAGTTATGGTTTGTTCTGGAAGCCTATAGGAGGTATAAATGACAAGTTTTAGAAATTTAAATTTCAATAATGGCCAAAGTGTTAATCTTGGTTATGTAACTTATTTTTGGGGAATTAGTGGGTATGCACCAATTGAGACAGTTTGCCCGACTTCAATTAAAGTTAATAAATTCAAGAAAGAAGTTGAAAAAAATTACAGTTCAGAACTTCCAAGTGCTATTTCAAGACTAGGGTGGAGTTTTGAAACATTTGACGAAGCTAACACAGCTTTATCTGAAGTAGCTGAAATATTACAAAGTCAGTATTGGTTATGGGGATCACTTGAGACAGGAGGTTGCTTTATATGGTCAGCTCCAAACTCTGGGGAATGCCATTTTCATAACTTTTACGGTTTGTATCATATTGACGATATAATACAAGGAAGTACGTATACATATTATTCAAGTAGTATAGTAGTACCTTTTAGGTGCCATATTAATAATGATGAAAAATTACCAATAGTTGACAATGAGTTATTTCTTTTCAATGTGAACTATACCGAAGAAAATGCGCCAAAAGTAAATCATGTTTATGAATCTGAGATAAAAATTAAGTGTGTTGATTGTAGATCTCTTAATCGTTATATTGGTGATGATTATGAGTGGTTAGGCATCTGGAATCAAAAACAATGGATTGAAGCATCAACTTCAGTATCAGACTGGAGATTACATTACTTATATGAATACACGACTGATAATTTAGCGAGTTCTAACCCACACCCATGGAAACGATGGAAACAAAGTAGGGTAATAACTAATATTGAGTGGTTTTTAGGAATTGAAGTAGCAAACGGTGAACTAGTCGGCGGTTATGTACCTATTGAAAATAGTGATGCTGTAACTATTTCAGACGATGATCCAAATGGAGATTCAGGAGGCCCACCCGGTGGAGATGGTGACAAGAACGCACTCGGTGACGATGTTGACACCGGTGGCACTCCATCAAGTAACTTTCTTCAAACTGGTATAGCTAGAATTTACCTACCAACACAGCAAGTAATGACTGCCTTTTCACATTATGTATTTACTGATATTACACAAAGTACAATCGACCAACTTAAAAAAATGTGGAGCAATCCAATGGATTATATTCAAAACTTGGGGGTGTGTCGACTTGCTGGTATAACAGCGTCTGGATCCAGTGCTATTACATTTGGAGGTGTATCTTCAGGTATAACTAGTGATTACACAAATGAAGCCTTTAGACAGTTTGATTATGAGTGTAAGCTAGGTGAGTACTGGGGTAACGCTTTAGATTATTCTAATTACACTAAGCTAAAAATTTATATTCCATATTGTGGGCTCTATGATTTAAATATTGATGAATTTATGATATCAAATAATAATGGCGGTTGTACTATAACCTTAAGGTATAGGGTTGATCTTATGAGTGGTATGTGTGTAGCGATGGTTAGACCGTCAAGAGCTCAATACGGTTCAGGTAACTACTCAAATCTCAATAGTTTTCTTTATCAGTTTAATGGTAATATATTTTTACCTTTATCATTAACAGCTACAGACTGGCGAAACACATATCAATCAGTACTGGGAATTGCTGGCGGTATGATAGCACCGTCACCCGCTTCTGTTACTGGCATGGCTGAGAGTGTTATGAGTCAAAAAGTAAATGTGCAACATTCTGGTTCTATAGGTACTAACTTTGGTTATATGGGTATTCAAGAACCTTATTTGATTATAGAACGGCCAGCATTGTCAGAACCATACTACAATAATAATTATAAGTATGAAACTGAATACGGCTATCCTTCCAATAAAATGACTAAGTTATCTTATACAAGTGGTTTTGTTAAAGCTAGAAAAGGCTCTTTCTGGGCTAACAATATTCATTGTACAGATGATGAAAGAAAAGAAATAATTTCTTTATTAGAAACTGAAGGAATTTGGGTATAAGGAGGTTAATATGGTTAATATTAAAGATAAAACTATCAGGTTTACCAGAGGGGATTCTTGCGTTATACACTTAACTATATATGAAGCGGACGGAACAACAGTATATACACCAAGTGAAAACGATCATATTATTTTTACAGTAAAACCTGATATAAATAATGATTATTATGAATTAAAAAAATTTTTTGTAAACGGTAATACTCTAACACTAAACAAAGTAGACACTATTGGCCTTAATTTTGGAGAATATTTCTACGATGTAAGACTAGAAAATAATAATAATTACTATACTATTCTAGATCAGGGAATTTTTATTATAGAAGGAGGAACATCAAATGCAAGAAGTTAATCTTATCGGAGTTCTTTCTACTGGTGTAAAACTTCCAGTAATTGAACCTAAGAATATTACAGTAAATGGCACTTATACAGCTCCTGAAGGAGTAGACGGCTTCAGCCCAGTAACTGTTAATGTTCAGCCAGTAATTGAACCTAAGAATATTACAGTAAATGGCACTTATACAGCTCCAGAAGGAGTTGACGGCTTCAGCCCAGTAACTGTTAATATACCACAAAACTGTAACATGTATACATCTAATAACGACCAAATTAGACTTTATGAAAATGTATTCAGTGGTATAAATATATTAGTATTTAATGGTTTATATATAAACACAACATTTTCTTTTAATGATATTGATAACGAAATTATAAAAAACAAATTAATTAATCTTACTGTAAACACATATGCGAGAGTATTCAATTCTAGTTCACAAACTACATCGTATAATCAAATTGGAATTGATACGACAGCCCAAATTTTTAGATATTATAAAAATAATTTATATGCTTACGATGCTGGTAATGTATACGGTAGTTTAATATTAGTAAATTGTGATGTTATATTAAGTCAATATCCAGTACAAAACAATCCAAATATAGGAGGTTAATATGGCAAGAGAAAATAAAGACTATATGCTTACACCATATGGACTATTAAAAGAAATGATTAAAGACGGCTGGGCTTTTAACCCTCAAGAGCGTTTTCTATCACACTTCTTTGATTATCAGAATTTTAATACAAACATGTTTGTGTATGATGGACTTCCTGACACTATAGAAGAGAACTTTCTTGAAATGTATCTTAATTATAATGGTACAGTTGGATGGACAAAGACCAAAAAAGGTATTATAGTTCTGGAAGGTGGAAGAAGTGGCCAAGTTAAACTATACGGGCTCGGTGAGGAATACCTTGGAACTTGTAATGATCCTGAGATAGGAACTATTAGCTTTAAGGTTGGTGTTAATGGTGTCGTTGGTTACAATAACTCAACTATGTCTCCTGATTTCGACTTTCAGTTTATTCCTTATCTACTTACTGAAATAGAAAAGTCTCTTCTATTTAATATACGTTATGCAAGACTTGCACCAATCTTCGAAGCTGCCGACTCTAAGGAAAAAGATGCAATTGAACAGCTCCTCAATGATATTGATGATGGTAAGATGGTAAATGTTATCAGTGAAAACATCCTCGAGGAACTGGAAGGTGGAGGAACAAAGACATTCAACTTGACCGATGTTAAGGAGATTGATAAACTCCAGTACCTTCTTAAAGCTTATGAGGATGTCAAAAGAATCTACCATACTAAATACGGTCTATCAGATCATGGTTCAAGTAAGCTTGCACAGCAAACTGTTGACGAAGTAAACGGCTCTACTTCTTCCAGCTTTACCCTTGCACTTAACATGCTATATTATAGAAGGAAAATGATCAAAGAAGTTAACGACATGTTCGGCACTAACATATCTGTTAAGTTTTCGCCAGCGTGGGAACTCGAATACTCAAAATTTATTTCAGAGTCTGAGCGGAGTGATGAGGAGTTTATTGAGGATGGTACTGGAGATGAAACTGGAGAAGAAACTGGAGAAGCTTCTGGAGATGGTTCTGGAGATGGTTCTGGAGAAGCTTCTGGAGATGGTTCTGGAGATGGTTCTGGAGATAGGACTGGAGAGGAGGAACAAGATGAAGAATAGAATTTTAATAGATCTGGCTGACCATATGGTCGAGATAATGGACTCACAGCCTCATATTTTATCAACTAAGTTTAAGGATGAAAACGAAGAAGTACAGTACATTAATGTGTTAGATGATAATATGTTTAAATCATACTTCGAGTACTTCTTTTATTCTTATTCAATGATCAGCTTTAAGGAGCTTACAGATGAAGAAGTAATATTCAAGTTTAATAATATGTGGCGCATCTTCCAAATGGAAGAAAAAGAGAACTTAGAGAAGATAGTACAAGGATACTACTGGGATTATGTGCCGGTCTATAACTTCGATAGAACAGAACGTTGGAAGGATGTTAGAACAGGATCTGAAGACGAAGACCACGGAGAAAAGGAAAGTAATGAGAAGACCACTGGAAGTTATAAGGATGTTACGACTCCAGAAGGAACTACTATAAATACTAAAAATATAAGTGGCGGTTATACTGATGTAAACACTCAAGACGAAGATGCTATCACTCATCAGGTTTCAACAATGGACAGTCCAAACTGGAGAAATAAAGAAAAAGAAATTTATGACGAAAATGTTAACACTTTACAGCGTGAATATGATGATTATCAGGAGCGAGATACTACTGAATACGATAAATTTAAAAGTACAACCGAAAGAACATACAATAATCATAATATACAGCGTAAAGATAATAAGTATACAAATACACATACATATAATGAAGTAACTGATACTCATGAGGCCCGTATGTTTGGTAATATCGGCGTTACGACCAGCACACAGATGATTGAAGAAGAGTTCGGGCTGAGAATCCACAACTTGGGTTATGAGTGGATTAAAAAATTCTTTGACAAATATTTCGTTATGCTATAATATAAAGGTGTCAACTGGAGTTTATACCTCACTCCATAATTAACCGAACCACAATTAAACTAGGGTACAAGAAAAAGGCAAGGGTTATTAATCCTTGCCTTTTTCATTTAGTTCATTTTAATTTCTGTAACATAAGCGTCAATTAATCCGCCAACATCGTTAGTACCATAATAGAACTTATTCTGTTTATAACATGTCCAAATTACTTTGTCCATTTTTGTATAACCGATTTTATAACGGTCTAATGGTCTTCTAATATCACCTAAAGTATATATTATACTGTCCTCATATGTCTTTGTAGCCCAGTGACAATGTACACATAACCCTACATCACTTTGCACTAACTCCAAGTTTACCAGCTTATTTTGATAACTAATATAGTGGTTTTTGGAAAGAACTTTTGTATTTTCATTTCGTTCAATGTGTGGAAAGTTCCTAAGTGCCCATGTTGCTGTTCCAGTAATTGCTCCAAGTAGTGGATTCTTGAATCCAAAGAACATTCTATCGGATTTTATTCTTGCTTGACTTTGTGCTGGGTCTATTATTTCGACATAAATATTAGTACCTCCAGAAGAAGTTATAAGTTCTTTGTCTCCATTATTCATTAGACGGACTTTGTCAGCTATTTCCAGCTCGTTGAAATATGGGCTGTATAAGTTTACTGTATTGCTCAGCATAACTATAATAGGGGATTGCCGTATTCTTCGAATTGTAGAAAAGAGCTGAGAAAACTCAATAAATTCATTCGGCATATAGTAGTTCCTTATAAACTCGTCATAGATAACTAGGTCACCTTTTGGTTCATTCAATACCGATTTATAGTCTTCTTGTTTATCTACTGAGGACATAATACAAACATAATCGTCACTCATCTCACTTATCTTCCCAGAGTCGTCATAGTTGCAATAATACCATCTTCTAGCTTTTAACACGATGGAGCTCCAGCGTCCTTCTGTTATCTTTGAAATGTAACCAAGTTCATTTACCACTCTATAAAGTCCTTTGGTGTTCTTGGGTGCTAACAGCTTTTCAGACTGTACAATATATTGTGTAACTGTACCATATAGCTTGTTCATTATTAAGCCCATTAAAAGTAAGTTGGTAGTTTTTCCCTTAGATCTGATAGACATCAGCACGAACCATTTAGCTTTGTCAAATGGTAAGTGTGAAGGATTCCAGACATCACTCTTAGAACGCTTGGGGTAAAGTCCTAGCTTTTTGATTTCTTTCATAATAAGTTTGTAGTCGTATTCGATGCCAAGTTCTGGGTTATTATCTATATATTTAGTTTTCATTTATACCTCCTTATATTATACCTTGTTTCATTCGTTTTTCAGCTTCGTCAATGTATACCATATAATCATCTTTTATACTAAGTGTAAACTCTATTGGTACTAAGCAAACAGAACTTTGCTCTTCCATAAGTTCGCCGTTTACTATGTCGCTATGTGGTTCATCATTGTAGATGCTGGCCAACTTATTAGTGTCATATACTGGTATTCTCATATTGTCATTAAATGCGTCATATACTGAAATATGGTTAGCTTTACAATATTGAATAAGACTATGCTTTGGTAAACCTGAAATAGTAGTCTCAGTCTTATATTCATGAGCTTCAGAATCCCAGTAAGTTAATACATACCTTTTAGCACCTAAATGCTTAAATTTTTTTATGTATGACATTTCAATATCGAAGTTGCCCAGTCCCTTCATGTACTGGTAATCGTAGCCGTATTCCTTGCATAATGCTTTTATCTTTTCATCTTGTTTACGGTTGTATTCTTCTATTATTGGTAAGTGGTCTTTTGGATGAGCAAATTTAATAGAATCGGTATCCTCATAATCACAATCACTATCACGGCCAAGTTCCTGAGCGTGTGATTCTATCATCCAAACCATGTTAAGTAATGTATTTCTTGCGTTAGCCGTTATCCAGATACCCCACTGAGGAAGAAGAGAAAGATTGCTTACTTCTTTACTAAATACAAAGCTGTGATCTTCCTCATATTCATCTGTATAAGAGTTATAATTTATTGTAGTCTTTCGCATTCTGGTAACTGTAAGACCGTAGCCAGCGTTAACCATCTCTTTAGATAATGAATATTTTTTTGTCTTTTTTTGTCCGGTCATTTTAAGCTTAGCTTTTTCCTGATAGTAATAATTGAGTGTATCTAGTAAATACCTTGGAAGTCTTCCCCTTCTAGCTTTCCAGCAATGTCTAATTTCCATTTTGCTCCAAGTATAGAACTTAGTATAAATATCATAGTCTAGCTCTGTTATAAAGACACGCACACGCTTAGCATCTAGTATTCGGCCGTTATCATAATGAGCTTCTTCAGCTTCAATAATTTTGTTTTTAGACTCAATGGTATGTACAAATTTAACATCAATGTCATAAAAATCAATTACAGCCATAACAGCCCAGTCTTTTATTAAATTTAAATAGTTTTCGATGCTGGTATCTTTAACACGGTAAAATTTACCTTTTGGATAATTATCTTTTGTATTCATTTCATTGGGATATGAGCTTGTTATATCAGCTCCAGCACGGTCTTTTAATACTTGACCAACTGTATAATTAGAACCATGAACATAACCGCCTCTAAATAGCCACTTCATCATTAAATCATATAAAGGCTCTGAGGGATGAAATGCAACCATTAGATTTTGTAATTTAACTTTTTCCCGTTTACATGTTTGTCTAGCTCGCTGTAAAACTTCTTTCCTGAGTATACCAGTCTTTGTTAGTGGTAAGAAGCCCTTTGGAATAAATGTTTTAAAGTAGTACTCCATGTATTCAGCCAGTATTTTAGTGTCATTAATAACATATTGGTACTCTTCAGGAGTCATATTATAAGCGTCACGGTGATTTCTTGGGATTGAATAATCTAAGTCACCAATTAACTTCTGGGTGGTTGTATAATTCTTAGCTAAGTAGTCTAAGTTACCACCTGAAACCTGAAGAGCATCACGGAACTCAATAACTTCATTATGAATAAAATATAGTGGTATTCTTTCTTCTATAAAAAATGAATCGGTAACATTTAGCCATTTTCTAAAAAACTGAAACTCGAAAGAAGTGTTAGCTATAAATACCATAAGTCTATTATCTTCATTTAGATTATAGAACTTAGTTAGTAAATCCAACAGCTCAAGAAACTCCTCCCAATATGATCCTAAGATTGTTAAGTCATTTATGGTAAAACTCCAAATGTACATATAAGCGTGAGCGTAGTCTTTAGTTATTACTGAAGTAGTCTCTATGTCAAAGCCACAGCACTGTGGAGTGTACCAATGTCTATTAGATCCTAGCCCTACACCTAGTGACTGACTTATAATGCTATGTTGTTGTATTATGTCAACTGTTAAATTTTTATACCAAGTAAACATTTATACCTCCTAAAGTCCTTCAAATGGATCACTAAACAAACCACCGGATTCTTTTAATCGCTTTCTATATTCGTCAATTATTTGTTTAAGTTCAACGTAAGTCTTTTTACGCCCAGTAATATGAATAATATTATAAACTACTGAAGACTTAGGCTGATAAAACATATCTTCATTTTCTGAAACAAATTTGTTAATTTCATCAATAATTTTAGCTCTATCTTCTATTTCAACTTTTGTAGGTTTAATATTACCTTCACTCTTTAGTGACTCCTTAGCTTCTTTCATTAGTTGGCCTTTGGTCTTCATACCTAGAAGTCGCTTGATTCCCATTTTAGTTTTTTTCCTTAATGATGATTGATAAAACTCTTTAGATCTAGCTATTTGAATAATACCATGCTTAGAAGTAGTACGATACTTTTCGGGTATCGATAACTTTAGCGTTGAATACCATTCATTATAAGCGTAGCTTTGAGTACCAAATGCTTTAGCTATCTCATTAATACGCTCATTAATACGCTTCACATCCTTTTCAAGCTGTAATTGGGATGGAGTTAGTTTATTCTTTTTGGCCATGTTTTACCTCCTTCAGGATCATAATTAGAGTTGCGAGGAGTATACCACTACATAACCCAAATAAGTAAAGATTATGATTATAATAATGTAGTACCCCAACCAATGAAATAAAGTTAAATAAATATTTCATATTATCCTCCTTAGTTATCCAGTACACTCATAGCTTCAGCTGGTCTATCGTCGTGGAGATAGTCGGAAGCCTTTTCTATTTTATACATGAGTTCGTTTATAATTATATCATTAATTTGATTTAACTTTAGCATGTCCAATGAATTGTACATCATGATAAGGATATAATTGGGTGGTGCTGATACACCGCCAGCCCAGTTCTGAACAGTTCTATAAGGTATTCCAAATTGATCAGATACCTCTTTAATTGATAAATTGAAAGTGTGCATTATAGTATGAATAGTTATCTTAATTGTTGGCTTTTTTTGCATTATTATACCTCCTTATATTGTATATAATTGTTGAAGTTTATAATATACCAATTTGGTATATATGTCAAGACAATTTACACATGTTCGAGGGCCAATAAAAACGCTCGTTCGTGAACATCGCTCATGTACCATATCACCACTATTT
>Ga0255341_1005563_pt1 | contig 12325 bp, 2 predicted proteins | sample wastewater_treat_8_FD_192418 | JGI IMG/M metagenome (GOLD analysis project Ga0255341, IMG submission 192418) | Wastewater microbial communities from Lulu Island WWTP, Vancouver, Canada - plant12 | ecosystem: Engineered > WWTP > Wastewater > Unclassified | place: Canada: Vancouver, British... | reverse complement strand
GCGATCTCGTAGCCGGCGTCCGGCGTCAGCGTGAAGGTCGTGGTCGTCCCGTGGACCACCGTCTGCGACGGCGGCATGATCGTGCCCGCAGGCGTACCCACGCTCGCCGTCACCGTGTGCGTCACCGAGCCGGTGACGGTCAGGCTGACGGGCACCGCGACCAGCGGGCGATCGGGGTCGTTGCTGGTGACGCAGAGCACGGCGCTGTAGGTGCCGAGCGCCAGGCCGGTGGAGTCGAAGCCGACGGTGACGTTGCTGCTGACACCAGGCGCGGTGGTGGCGCCGGTGGGGGTCACGGTCAGCCACGGCACATCGGCGGGGTTGTCACAGGCGCTGGAGCCCTCGCCGTAGCCGCGCACCATCCAGTTGCCGGCGAGGCTGGGGTTTAAGTTGTCGATGAGCCCCCACGTTTGATTCGGCGGCAAGGTCGGCGGCGAGGGCGCGACGGGCGTCGTCCACCAGCCGGCAAAGGAGCGCTGCCGGCTGGGCGGCGTCTGGTCCAGAGCCGCCGGCCAGTAGGAGGAGCCGGGCATCTCCAGCGCGATCACGCCGATCAGGATGTCGCCGGGGCCGTTGAAGGTCACCGGGGTGGCCAGGTTGTAGACGTTCCAGGCATTCAATGCTCCCACCGTCACGTCGAAGGTCGCCCGGAGGTTGGAGCCGACGGCCGGGTTGGTGTTGCCGCTGGTGTTCTCGTAGATCGCCAGCCGCATGTCGTCCCCGACCAGCACCTGGTCCTGGGCCGCGAAGTAGACCTGCACCTGGTTCAGGGTGATGGGGTAGCTGCCCGCTGACGGGGTGAAGCGGTTGAGGAAGATGAACTGGGGGGTGCTGCCGATGCCGATGCCGTGCTCACGCGAGCCGTCATCCAGGACCAGCGAGATGGGACCGTTGGGAGCATCCGGTGCCGCGGCGCCATCGAGCGTCAACTCGATGGGCGCGGACGCCGGCGCCTCGGCGATGTTCCAGGTCAGCGGCGTGCTGCCGGTGTTGCCGATGGTCAGTGTCTGGCTGGTGGTGGTATTGGTCGCTTGGGCCGCGGCCAGGCTGGTCGGGTTGACGGCGATCGTGGCCGAGCCGGCGATGGGACGCACCGCGACGGTCAGGTGGATCACGTCGCCCGCGGCAGTGCCGGCACCCTGGGTCAACACCACGTAGCCGAAGGCGTACTGGTTCAGCGGCAGGCCGGTCACGTCGGCCTGGACATCGAGGATCTGGGTCTGGCCGGCCGTCAGCGTGAAGGTGCTGGGGGTGGCGGACAGCGTCATGCCGGCCGGAGTCACGTAGGTGGCGGTCCAGGTGCCGGCACGCGCCGCCTTGACGGTGCGGGTCCACGCGCAGGTGCCCGGACACGCGGCGTCGGCCAGGCTGGGCAGGTTGAGCGCCTTGGGGTTGGCCGCGCCGGCCGCGAAGTTGGCGCCGGTCTCGTCGAGCAGCAGGCTGGCGTTGCCGGCGTTGTTCAGATCCACGCGGCCAGCACCCATGTCGAAGGGGGTGGCGGGAGTGACGCCGTCCTCCTTGCGGATGCCGGTGTACTTGCCGGTGCCCATCAGCGCCGACTTGATCTCGGCCGGGCTCCAGGTGGGATGCAGCGCCCTGACCAGCGCGGCCGAGCCGGCGGTGTGCGGACTGGACATCGAGGTGCCGCTCTCGAAGGCATACTCCACGCTGGGGGTCCCGGGGCCGATGACGCCCGAACGAAAGGCGGCCAGGATGTCGACACCGGGGTTGGTCACGTCCGGGGTCAGCAGGTTGGGGAAGGGGTGCGGCCCGCGCGAGCTGAAGCTGGCCATGATGTCGCCGTTGCCGGGGGCGTAGCTGAAGGTGGTGCCGGCGATCCTGCCCTGGTGGCCGGTGCCGCTGGCCATCCAGGTCTTGAGCGCCACGCCGTCGGCGTAGGAGATATGGACGGCGGGCAGGTGATGCAAAACGCCTTTCAACGATGCGCCGTTGGCGGCGTTATTGGCCACCACCATGCCGATCGCGCCGCCCTGCAGGACGTTCCAGCCCTTGACCTCGAGCGCGTAGCCGCCGCGGTCGCAGACCACGATCTTGCCGGTGAAGGTGTTGGGCGCGGCCGGGGACCCGCACCAGGAGTCGTTGTAGGGCGGTTCGCCCGCATAGACGAGTTCGCCCACGGCCGAACCGTCGGAGACGCCCAGGCCGGTCAGCGTGCCGCCGCCGGGCGGGGCCGTGCTGCCGCCGGAGAGGCTGGTGACCGCGTTGGAGCCGGCGCGGTTGTGGGTGTTGGCGCCCACGGTGATCACCCACGGCGGGGTGTGGCCGACGGTGCCCGCGCCGGGGCCGTCGTTGCCGGCCGAGCGGACCGAGGTGATGCCCGCGTTGAAGACCGACAGGTAGGCCTGCTGCTTGCCGCCGGTAAAGGTGCCCGTGCCGATGCCGATCGACTCGTTGGTGACGTGCACGCCGTCCAGGATCGCCTGGTCCAGCGCGGCGATGGTGGCGGTGTTCGGGCACCCCCCGGTAGTGCAGACGTCGTACATGATGATGTTGGCGTGGGGCGCGATGCCGGAGATCGCCGGGCTGAAGGGATAGCTGCCCAGGGTCACCGTGCCGGGCGCCAGGTAGTTGCCGGCGGCGGTGCTGGCGGTGTGGCTGCCGTGACCGTCATCATCCTCGGGGCCATCAGAGGGGTCGGCATAGTCCCAGGCGCCCACCAGCTTGGCGTTGCAGACGTACGCCGGGTTGTAGTTGGGGTTGGACGGGTTGCACCACCCCTTGTAGTTGCCCGCACCGAAGGGGTTGGTGTGGACGTAGCCGTCCCCGCCGGTGGCGGCGAAGGAGGGGTGATCCATGTTGATGCCGGTGTCGAGCACGCCGATGATCACGCCCTCGCCCTTGGTGCCGGGCAGGCCACCGGTGCCCGTGCCGTTCCAGATCGCCGGCGCGCCGATCCACTGCGGGCCGACATCGGTGTCCAGCGGCAGAACCACGTCGCGTTCGACGCTGGTCACGCCGGGCAGCTTGGCGATCTGCGCGGCCTCGGCCGGGTCGAGCACCATGATCACCGCGTTGAGCGCGAACTGGAGCTGGTAGACCACCTGGGGCGCGCGGCCCAGCGCCTGCGCGGCGTCGGCCACGAAGGCGTCCTGCCGCGTCTTCAGGTAGGCGGCATAGGCCTGGCTGGGCGCGCTCTCGGCATCGAGGCGGGCCTGGCCGCGGGCGGCCGGGTTGGTGGCCTCGTAGCCCGCGATGCCGCCGGTGTAGCTGGGCACGGAAGGCTCGGCGAGGATCACGATGTAGCGGGCGGGGCCGGCGGCGTTGGCCGGCTGTACGAGGGGAGCGGCCTGGGACCGTGCCGTGACTGCTGGTGGTCGCGCGGACGCCTCGAGGGTCGCGCCCGCCGGCAACACCAGGGCAGGCGACGCGATCGGGACGAGCATCGCGATGGCCGTCAGCAGCGTAGCGGTTCTACCTCTCATCATGGGGGTTTTCCTCCTCCGAGAAGATCGTGCTGTCGAAACGGCGGAATGGAGATCCAAGCGCGGGCGGGGATCCGGCGCGGTGATTCGGGCAACGGCACGACGCTCGACGCCTTCATCGGAAAACCCTTGGCCCCTCAAACCGGCGGGGTGAAGCGCTGAAAATCGACGCGGTCATATTAAAACACACTCCCCCGCTCGTCAATCCCGAGACCGGGCGTTAGGCCTCGGAAACGCACCCGGAAAAACGAACTGGCCGGAGGTCGCCCCCCGGCCCGTCGTTCGGCTGCGCCCGGCGCGCTCGTCAGCGCCTCACGGCTCGGTGTCGCTCCAGTTCGCGGTGTCGCCGCTCTCGAAACCGTCGGCGAAGAGCGTGTCGCTCACGCACGACTGGATCACGACGTCGTCCACGTCCCAGCCCAGGCGGCTGACCGCGCCGTCCGAACCGATCCGCCACCGGAGCTGCACCAGCTGGCCGGCATGGGCGCTCAGGTCGGCGACGGTCTCGAGGTACGGCTGCACCGCCGGGCCGCACCAGGCCGGCCGGCCGCCGAGCGGGTTGTCGCCCCCCGCCGGGATCGTCCCGGTATACGAACCCGCCAGCAGATCGGCGGCGGGCACCTGCGTCCACTCCGCGTCGCCGACGGCGCCGACCTCGAGGATGCCACCGTCGTGGCAGACGCCCGCGGCGCCGTCCTCCAGCGCGGGCACGTGCCAGAACCGGAGCACCACCGGATCCTCGCCCGCCGGGAGCGCGAGCGGCGGCGAGACCAGCCGCTGGTCGGAGACCTCGGCGGGATCGCTGCCCCAGACGTGCCGGGAGCCGCGGTGCGGGTTGCTGGTCGAGAGCGCCCAGCTGTTGGCGCCGATCCCCGCCGGGGTCGTCCAGGAGCCGAGGCCGCTCTCGTAATCCTCGAGGAAGACGACCCGCGGCAGCGTGCCCGGAGCGCAGTGGTTCGCGTCCGGCTCGACCGTGAGCGTCACCGGCACGATCACCACCTTCGTGCCGTTGCCCGGCCCCGGATCGGGGTCGTTGCTGTCGAGGCAGAGGTAGGCGTCGTAGCTCCCCGCGGCGAGGCCGGTCGAGTCGAAGCCAACGCTCACCGGCGTGCTCTCGCCCGCCGCGGTGTCGCCGGAGGCGGGGGCGACCGACAGCCACGGGACGTCCGCCCCCGAGCAGCTGGTGTCGAGCGCCTCGCCGACGGTCCAGCGCAGCAGTCCGTCGCCGGCGTTGCGCACGGTGAGCGTCCGCGCCGTCGCCTGCGGTGGCACCAGGTGCATCTCGACGAGGCGCTGCGGGCTCACGTCGATGTCGGGCGCCGGAGCGAAGTTGGCGATCACCGTGCAGTCGGCCGTCACCGGCGCGGTCACGAAGCTGGTGCCGGTGAGCGTCCCGCCGCAGGTGCCGCCGACGCTGGCGACGAGGTAGCCGCTCGCCGGCGTGAGGGTGAAGGTGGCGGTGCCGCCGTCGGCGACCGTCTGCGGCGTCGCGGGCGAGATCGTGCCCGCCGGCGTGCCGACGCTCGGCGTCACCGTCCAGGGGCCGCCGCCGCTCGCGACGACGAGGGTGTAATCCTCCGCCTGGCCGTAGCCGGCGCTGTTGTTCGGCGGGGCGAACTGATTCCACCGCTTGATCACGCGCATCCGGGTGCCGCCCGCGAGCGCGCTGCCCGGCACGGTGATCTGCTTCTCCGCCTTCTTGCCGTCGGTGCCGGTGGAGTTGGTGATCGTCCCGATCTGGATCTCTTCACTCGCGTCGAAGATGCCGTTCCGGTTCCAGTCCACGAAGGCGTTCACGTACGTCGTGTACGGCCCCACCGTGTTGCCCTGCACGGAGATCAGATAGGTGCTGCCCACGAGGACGTTGCCGCTGATCGCGGTGAAGTCCTCGAGCGGGATGGAGCTCGTCGCCGGCGTGGTGTTGTCGATGCCCGCGAACGTCACCTTGGTGATCGGCTCGACGCCGCTCGGGAAGGTCACCGGCGGGTACGGCTCGGGGAAGGTCAGCCCGACCTTCAGCGTGGCGCTCGCCGCCTTCGCGTTGGCGCCCTGGTCGGTCTGGAGGGCGCCGACGGGGATGGTGTTGAGGTAGCTGCCGTCCACCGCGCCGGTGACGTCCACCCGGACGGTGCAGGAGCCGCTGGCCGGGATCACGGCGCCGCTCGCGAGCGTGACCGCGCCGGCGGTGGTGCTGACGCTCCCGTTGCCGCAGGTGGTGGTGGCGTTCGGCGCCGCCGCCGTCACGATGCCGGCGGGGAAGGTGTCGGTGAGCGCGGCGGTGAGGGTGGCGTCGGTGGCGTTGAGGTTCTCCAGCCGGATCGTCAGGGTGCTGGTCGCCCCGGCCACGATCGGCGTCGGGGCGAACGCCTTGGAGATCAGCGGCGCGAAGCCGCCGCTGCTGCAGTAGGCGATCGCCGCGTTGACCGCGCTCAGGGCATCCACCTCGCCCCAGCCGGTGGCCTGGTTCGGCACGTTCCCCGGACCGTCGTGGGGGCTGCCGGTGTTGACCGGAATCGCCCGGGCCGTCTGCATCAGGATGGTGCCGGTGATCGCGTAGTCGCCCTTCAGACAGGCGGCCGCGTCCCAGATCAGGGCGACCACGCCGGCAGCGTTGGGCGCCGACATCGAGGTGCCGGTCATCCCTCCGTAGGCGGCGTCCCCGCTCGCGTAGGCGGAATTGATGTTGACGCCGGGCGCCACGACGTTCGGCTTCAGATAGGGGAAGCCCAGCGGCGCCGGATAGGTGGGCAGCCCCGGGTTCGGATCGTCCGTCGGGCCCTTGTTGGAGTGGGTCGCGTAGGCGCCGTTGTTCCTGCCGGTCGAGCCGATACCGAGCACCTTGCCCGAACGGGCCGGGTTGCCGACGGTGTTGAGCGGCGGGTTGATCGGGTAAGAGCAGTTGGAGTTGTTCCCGTTCGAGAAGAGCGGCGCGATGCCGGCGGCGATCCAGGCGTCGATGACGCCCTCGTACCAGTCGTCGTACGACCGGCCGCAGTCGCCCCACGAGTTGTTGACGACATCGGCGTGGAGGGCGGGGTTCGGGGCGCCCGAGCCGCTGGTCGGATAGGGCGCGAGCACCCACTGGCCGCACTCGAGCAGCCCGGCGTCGGTCGCGCCGGCACCGGACTGGCCGAAGCCGATGCAGGCCATCCACTTCGCCTCCGGCGCCGCGCCGATCTGGTTGGCGCCGCCGTCGAAACCGACCATGGTGCCCATCGTGTGGGTGCCGTGATCGTGCGTGGTGCGCGGCGTGGCGCTGTGGTTGTACGGGTCGTACCAGTTGTAGTCGTGCACGAACGTGCCGCCGCTCTGCCGGCCGCGATACTGGTTGACCAGCGCGTTGTGGGTGTGGCGCACGCCGGAGTCGATGTTGGCGACGACGAGGCCGCTGCCCTTGTAGCCGAGCGCCCAGACGTCGGGGACGCGCATCTGCACCAGGCTCGACTCGGCGGCGTCGGGCTGCCGCGGCGGGAGCTCGACCTCCTCCGGGAGCGGCAGCGGGATCTCGCGCTGCAGGCGGATCGAGTCGATCTCCGCGACGCTCTCGAGGCTGGCGAGCAGCGCCGGGCCGAGCCGCGCGACGGCGATCGCGTTGTCGATCCAGAGCACGGTGTAGTCGTGGGCCTCCGCGCTCAGGCCGAACCGGCTCCGGAGCGTCTCCCGCGCTTCCGTCTGCGCCCGGGCGGCGAAGTCGCGCAGGGTCTCGTAGACCCAGGTGGCGCGCGCGTCGCGATCGGCGATCCCGAAGGCGCGGGAGAGATCCGCCTTCCCCTTGAACCGGATCAGGACCGCGGGCTCCTCGCCCCGCGCGAGCGCGGCGTGGACGGCCGGCTCGATCCGGTCTCCGCCCGTGCCGCGGGCGGCGGGATGGCCCGCGACCTTCCGGCCGGGCAGATCGGGCGCCGTCGCGTTCGCCGGGAGGGGCACCGCGACCGTCAGGGTGAGCAGGGTGAGCAGGCAGAGGCCCATCTTCTTCCGCATCGTGATCTCTCCGTCGAATCCGGGTTGGCGGTTCGGACTTCGGAAGGCGAGGGGACGCCCCCCCGTCAGCGCCACGCGGCAGTAGACCCCTTCCCGCGGCCCAGGTCAAGCGACGCCGAGCCGCCCGGAAAGACGAACGGGCCGGGGGTCGCCCCCCGGCCCGCTGGTGAGACTCCGGCTATGCAGCCGTCAGCGGCTCAGGCGCGCCGCCTCCGGAGCGTGCCGAGGCCGAGACCGGCCAGCAGCAGGCCGAGCAGCGCCCCGCCCGCCGGACCGAGCGTCGGGATCTCCAGCACCGAGGGACCGGGACCCGACTCCGGACGGAAGTTCGCGACCACCTCGCAATCGGCCGTGATCGCCCCCGTCGTGTAGACGTTGCCCGCGAGCGTGCCCGCCGGGCAGGTGCCACCCACGCCGTCGATCTCGAAACCGGCATCCGGCGTCAGCGTGAAGGTCGTGGTCGCCCCGTGGGCCACCGTCTGCGACGGCGGCACGATCGTGCCCGAAGGCGTACCCACGCTCGAGGTCACCGTGTGCGTGAGCTGCCGGAAGTGCGCGATCACCTGGCAGTCTGCCGTGATCGCCCCCGTCGTGTAGAGGTTGCCCGCGAGCGTGCCCGCCGGGCAGGTGCCGCCCACGGTGTCGATCGCGTAGCCGGGGTCCGGCGTCAGCGTGAAGGTCGCGGTCGCCCCGTGGGCCACCGACTGCGACGGCGGCGCGATCGTGCCCGAAGGCGTCCCCACGCTCGACGTCACGGTGTGCATCACCGGCGCGGTGACGGTCAGGCTGACGGGCACCACCACGAGATCCGTCCCGTTGCCCGGACCCGGATCCGGGTCGTCGCTCGTCACGCAGAGGTTGGCGTTGTACGTCCCCGCCGCGAGACCGGTCGAGTCGAACGTCACCGTCACCGGCGTCGTGACGCCCGGAGCGGTCGTCCCGCTCGTCGGGCTCACCGACAGCCACGGCACGTCCGCCGGGTTGCTGCAGACCGGAGGCTGATTGGCATCCACCAGGCTCATGTCGTCGTAGTAGACCACCGAGGAATCGTCGGCGAACAGATCCACCGCGGCGATGGCCTGCGCGCCGCCACCGCTCACCTGGCCGCTCCAGGTGCCGGAGTAGAGCTGCTGGTTGTCGTAGTAGAAGGCGCCGGTGTCGGTGTCCAGGTCGATCTCCACGCGGATCTCGACCCACCGGCCGCGCACCAATGGCAACGTGCCGCCGGAGGAGCCGCCATCGTTGACCACCTGGTTGGCTGCGCCATCGAACCTCACCTGGACCGACCAGTTGTTGTTGGCACCGGCGTCGTCATAGGTGTTGAGCATGATGAAGTACGACTCGCCGTCGAAGGTGGTTGGCACGTACTGCCAGGCGGTGAAGACCCACTGGCCACTGGTCTCGCCGTACTCGTGCAGCAGGTCGGTGGTGCCGACGACGGCCACCGAGTTGGGCGTGCTGCGGGACTGCGCAGCGCTGACCAGCGCGCCGAAGGCCGGATCGTTGCCCCAGCCCTTCCAGCCGCCCTGACCGTGCAGCTGGCTGCCCGTCGCGTAGCTGTCGAAGTCGTCGCTCCAGTTCGCCAGTCCCGGCCGGGGTGCCGGCTCCTCGTCGATCGTCCAGGTCAGGTCGGCCACGCCCGTGTTGCCCACGTTCAACGTCTGGTTCGTGACGGTGCCGGCTGCCTGCGAGCTGCTCATCGCGAGCGGGCTCACGTCGATGTTCGGGAGACTCAACCGGAAGTGCGCGACCACCGTGCAATCAGCGACCACCGCGGCCGTCTCGTAGCTGTTGCCCGTCAGCGTCCCGCCGCAGGTGCCGGTCACGCCGTCGATCTCGTAGCCGCTGTCCGGCGTCAGTGTGAAGGTCGCGGTGTCGCCGTAGTCGACCAGCTGCGGAGTATCCGGCGTGATCGTGCCCGCCGGAGTCCCCACGCTCGGAGTCACCGTGAGCGTGATCTCCCGGAAGTGCGCGATCACCTCGCAATCCCCCGTGATCGCTCCCGTCGTGTAGACGTTACCCGCGAACGAGCCCGCCGGGCAGGTGCCCGTCACGCTGTCGATCTCGTAGCCGCTGCCCGGGGTCAGCGTGAAGGTGGCGGTGTCGCCGTCGTCGATCGTCTGCGGCGTGTCCGGCGAGATCGTTCCCGTTCCCGCGCCCACGCTCGGCGTCACCGTCCAGGGGCCGCCCGTGGCATCGCTGACGACGAGGGTGTAATCCTCGGCCTGGCCGTAGCCGGCGCTGTTGTTCGGCGGGGCGGGCTGATTCCACCGCTTGATCACGCGCATCCGGGTGCTGCCGGCGAGCGCGGTGCCCGGTACGACAATGTCCGTCTCGGCCTTCTTGCCGTCGGTGCCGGTGGAGTTGTAGATCGTTCCGATCTGGACCTCTTCGCCCGCGTCGAAGACGCCGTTCCGGTTCCAGTCGATGAAGACGTTCACGTAGCTGGTGTACGCCCCCATCGTGTTCCCTTCCACCGAGATGTGGTAGGTGTGGCCCGGGTCGACGTTGCCGATGATCGCGGTGAAGTCCTCGTGCGGAACGGAGCTCGTCGGCGACGTGGTGTTGTTGATGCCCGCGAACGTCACGTTGGTGATCGGCTCGACGCCTTGCGGGAAGGTCACCGGCGGGTACGGCTCGGGGAAGACGAAGCCGACCCTGAGGGTGGCCGTCGCCGCCCCGGCGTTGCTGCCGTGCTGCGTCGAGAGCGCCCCGGCCGGAATCGTGTTCACGTAGGTGCCATCCGTGCCGCTCGTCACGTCCACCGTGATCGTGCAGCTGCCGCTCGCCGGGATCGAGGCGCCCGACTGGAGCGTGATCGTGCCGCTGCCCGGCGTGGCGACCAGCGTGCCGGTGCAGGTGGTCGCCGCGTTGGCCGGCGTCGCGACCACGACGTTGGCCGGCAGCGTGTCGACGAGGTCGGCATTCAGCACCGCCGCGGTCGGCTGGCTGTTGTTGCGCAGGGTGATCGTCAGCGTGCTCGTGCCGCCGGTCGCGACCTGGCCCGGCGCGAAGCTCTTCTGCACGCTCGGCGCGCCCGGGCCGGCGAGCGGCATCACCGCGCGGGTGAACATGGCCCGGTACTCAGCGTGGCTGTTGCCGATCGGCGTCCACGGGTCTGTACCGGCGCGAAGGTGGCCGCCGTTGAGGGGCGTCGTGGGGCTCTGGTCGGCCGCGAGGTAGACGCCGCTCGGCGCGGTCGCCGCATCCCACTCGGCGGAGATGTAGACGCTGCCCGCGGCGATGTTGAGCCCCATCGCCGAGACGTCGAACTGTTCGAAGGTCGGGGTGGCCGGCACGCCGCTGATGCTCATCGGGTGGCCGACGGCGCTCAGGCGGCCGAGCTCGGTGCCCGGCGCGCCGCCGGCGCCGTCATCGGCGTAGACCGCGATCTCGAAGTTGAACGAGGCCACGCCGGCATTGGTGATGAAGGCGAAGCAGACGGAGGAGATCGTGGCCGGATAGGCGGCCGGCTCGAACTTGTCGGCGAGCCGCGCGAAGCCGGCGGAGGCGTTCCAGCCGTAGCCGTTCTCCGCGACACCGTCGTCGTGGATGACCACGTCCGGATCCGAGGGGTCGCAGTTCGCCTCCGGCACGCGCACGACGAACGGCAGCAGCTCGCCGCCCATGATCGCGCGCAGGTCGAGTGCCCGGGCGGCCAGTGCCTGTTCGATCGCCTGCTTGGCGGCGGCCGCCCGGTCCGGGCCGCCGGCCTGGGCGAGGCTCATCGCGGCGACGAGGGCGAGGGTGACGATCAGGGTGAGGCTCTTCCAGTGTCGCATTTCGATCTCTCCGTGGAAATCAGACGAATCGATCGGCTCCCGCGGAGACGCGCGGGCTGCCGGGACGGGAGGTGGCGAAGCGAGTGATCGACGGAACCGTCACCCCCGAACGTCGCCGTCTCCGGGACGGCGGCTGGGGGGCGTGAGCTGGCTCCAACGTCGGCATCGGTAAACAGGACCATGCGGCTCCCAAGACCCCGTCGAGCCGCCGGTTCGTGACCTCTGAATCGTGTCAAGTAGACCGCGTTCGCCGGGCTCTGTCAAGCCGCGGCATCCGCCCCGCACCAACGGAACGGGCCGGGGGTCGCCCCCCGGCCCGCCGGTGAGACTCCTGCGGTTCAGCCGTCAGCGGCTCAGGCGCGCCGCCTCCGGAGCGTGCCGAGACCGAGACCGGCCAGGAGCAGGCCGAGCAGCGCCCCGCCCGCCGGACCGAGCGTCGGGATCTCCAGCACCGAGGGACCGGGGCCGGCCTCCGGACGGAAGTTCGCGATCACCTCGCAGTCGGCCGTGATCGCCCCCGTCGTGTAGACGTTGCCCGCGAGCGTGCCCACCGGGCAGCTGCCGCCCACGTTGTGGATCACGTAGCCGCTGTCCGGTGTCAGCGTGAAGGTCGCACTCGCCCCGTGGACCACCGTCTGCGACGGCGGCGCGATCGTGCCCGCAGGCGTCCCCACGCTCGCCGTCACCGTGTGTGTGAGCTGCCGGAAGTGCGCGATCACCGTGCAGTCCGCCGTGATCGCCCCCGTCGTGTAGAGGTTGCCCACGAGCGAGCCCGCTGGGCAGGTGCCCGTCACGTTCGCGATCTCGTAGCCGGCGTCCGGCGTCAGCGTGAAGGTCGCGGTCGCCCCGTGGGCCACCGTCTGCGACGGCGGCGCGATCGTGCCCGCAGGCGTCCCCACGCTCGCCGTCACCGTGTGCGTGACCTGCCGGAAGTTCGCGACCACCTCGCAGTCCGCCGTGATCGCTCCCGTCGTGTAGACGTTGCCCGCGAGCGAGCCCGCCGGGCAGGTGCCCGTCACGTTCGCGATCTCGTAGCCGGCGTCCGGCGTCAGCGTGAAGGTCGTGGTCGTCCCGTGGACCACCGTCTGCGACGGCGGCATGATCGTGCCCGCAGGCGTA
>Ga0255341_1005560_pt1 | contig 12335 bp, 13 predicted proteins | sample wastewater_treat_8_FD_192418 | JGI IMG/M metagenome (GOLD analysis project Ga0255341, IMG submission 192418) | Wastewater microbial communities from Lulu Island WWTP, Vancouver, Canada - plant12 | ecosystem: Engineered > WWTP > Wastewater > Unclassified | place: Canada: Vancouver, British... | reverse complement strand
TTCAACTACAAAGTTCGTAATCACTGGGTAATGGAACTCAATAAATATGTTGAAGACTATAAGGATATTCCTAAGCGCGGAAAGATTCATGTAAGAACATTCCTTTCATGTAATCATGGTATTAGACATTTCTGTAAGAAGTGTGCAGGTCTTTATAGACGTTCATATGATACAGAATTCACACCTAAGAATATTGGTATCTATTCAACATTGATGATTACTGAGCATGCTACACAGGCTTCACTTGACTCTATGAATAAGGGTACTGCAGAAAAGGTTAATGTAACTCTTGAGCAGAAAATCCCTGACATTAAAGACATTATTGATGCTAAAGCAAAGATTCAGGAAATCATTGACAATATTGGAAATGTAGGTGTTGAGTCTAGATTCTATGAAGTTGCGTTACTTTCGAGATGGAGAGATGGACAGTTCTCTGCACTTCAGACTTCATTCCTTAGACAGCCTGATTTACTCGGTGCTTTCATTTATAAGCCTGGTACAACTACATTTACAAAGTTGCTTTTAGCTAATTCATTTGAAGCAAATAGTATGAAAACTAAGATTGCATTCGATAAATACTAAGAGAGGTTTATAAAATGGAAATTATAACAGAGAATGGTAAGGACTTCTTAGTCACTTACGTTGCCAAGATCGATAACAGCGCTATCGATGCTAAGGCATTATTTACTGATCTTTCAGAAGCTGTTGCTAAGATCATTAAGGCATATAACAATAAACATAAAACAAAGAATCTCGCTATTTATAAGGGATATGGATCAAATCTCCAATCCCTCTTAAATAGATATAGTGGAGATTATTTCTCTCCTTCATTTATGAAAGGTTATAAGACCAATCCTGCATTGAATCTTATGCAGAACTTCTTCGAAGAAGGTGCAAATGATGCAACTGCTATTGGTACAGCTTTCCATAAAGTACTGGAAGATTATTACCTTCTTCCAGGTGAAGAAAGACAGAGAGACAAATTATGGGAACTTGAAGCTAAAGTATTAGCTGAAAATCCAAATATGGACAAGTCTATTCTTGATGAGTACATTACTGGATATTATGACATTAAGGATTATCTTCATCCTCGTTCAGAACTTGATGAGAAAACTCTTAAGTGTGTAACTGAGCATAGAGGAAGAGCTGAAAATCTTTATGCTAAATCTATTGGCTATACAGTTCCTTGTGCTGTTTCATATGTTGCTGACCGTGTAGATTATAGAGGAAATGATGTCATCATTCTTGATTATAAGACAGGTCATCCTACTGAAGCGGCTGTAACATTCGATGGTTATCTTGGTTCTATGATCCTTTATAAGTGGGCAATGGAAAATGAGCTTAACACCACTATTACTAAGGGTTATCTTATTTGTCCTGGAAATACTGGAACTAAGAGATATATGGCACTTGATTATTCGAAGGAGAATGAGGAAAAGCTTGCTGAACAGATTGATCGTTTCTATAAAGGCTTTATGAGAGATAACAGAAATCGAGAGTATGAGTATACAGACGATGGTTATTTCACTTCTGACGATGCAAAGAAGTATAAGGCACTTATGAACGATAACACTATTTGGATGAGCAAAATTCCTATTAAAGTGTATATTGGTGAACATGATGAGTCTTGTCTATAGTATTATCATAGTCATAACTGCATTTGCGATAATCTTTTTTGATGCTAGATATCAGAAAATTCCGTTATGGCTTGTAATACTAAACTACACTGCATTAAGCCTGTTAGTAAATCCATATTTACTAATAGGTTTGATTGTAATATTGGTACTTAAAAAATTTGATAAGCCAATTGACATAGTATATATTGTGTTCTTGAGTATTTGTTTGTTAATGAGACATGATTCAAGATATTTACTGTGCATTATGCCAATGTTTATTCAAATCATGACTAGTCGAAAAGAGCGAATTAGTTTTATGATATCGATTGAACTTTCATGTATCATACTAACTGCTCTTGAAGTAATTGAGGTGTTAACATGACTTTAGCTGACAAATTTCATGCTAAGTTCATATACAATAGAAGACTTGATACATTGTGTGAACTTATACAAACTTTTATTAAAAAACATGGTTGTACAGAAATTCTAGATGTTGGAGCAGGTGATGGAAAACTAGATAAGATGATTATGTCAGTTACACCCTGTGAAATAACTGGAGTTGATGTACTAATCAGAGAAAATACTTTTATTCCAATTGAACAATATGATGGAAAACACATAGATAAAGAAGATGGATCTATAGATGCTGTTATGGCTGTAGACGTTTTACATCATACAGATAATCCAGCTAAATTGTTTAAGGAGTTATGTAGAGTTTCTGATAAATACATTATTATAAAGGACCATACAGTTCATGGACCTATTTCATATCTTAAGCTTAGACTAATGGATTATGTTGGAAATAAACGATTTAATGTACGTTTACCGTACAATTATTTGACATCCACAGAATGGAATCAATTATTTGCTGAGAATGATCTTGATGTAATTTCATATAATTCTGATTTACATCTCTACAAAGGTTTATGTCATCTTTTATTTGATTCTAACTTACAGTTTATCGTACTGTTAAAGAAAAGGAGTAAAACATGGAGTTAACTATTTTAATGCCATGTCTTAATGAATCGAGAACACTGAAAACCTGTATAGATAAAGCAATGAAGTTCTTGAATGACAATAATATTGACGGAGAAGTTCTCATTGCTGATAATGGAAGTACAGATGGTTCACAGGATATAGCGAAAAATGCTGGTGCCAGAGTTGTAGATATTTCTGAAAAAGGATATGGTGCAGCACTTATTGGTGGATGTAATGCAGCATTTGGAAAATATGTAATAATGGGAGATTCAGATGATTCGTACGACTTCCTTAACTTAATGCCTTTTGTTGAAAAGCTTCGTGAAGGTTACGAGTTAGTTATGGGAAATCGTTTCAAAGGCGGTATAGAAAAAGGAGCTATGCCACCACTTCATAAATATCTCGGTAATCCAGTATTATCATTTATTGGTAGAGTTCTTTATAGAAGTAATATTAAAGACTTTCATTGTGGTTTACGCGGTTACAATAGAGAAAGCATCATGAAGTTAAATCTTCATACTACTGGTATGGAGTATGCAAGTGAAATGGTAGTTCAAGCTACTTTACATAAACTTAAGATATGTGAAGTACCTACTACTCTTAAGAAAGATGGAAGAGATCGTCCACCTCATCTAAGAAGTTGGAGTGATGGTTGGAGACATCTTACATTCTTACTTATGCACTCGCCTAACTGGTTATTCTTATATCCAGGTTTCTTAAGTTTTGTAATTGGATTATTGATTAGTGCAAAGATTGTCATTAACCCAATTATAGTAAATAATGTACGTTTTGACGTCAATACATTAGTTTATTCAGCTGTAGCTACGATTGTAGGTTTTCAGTTGATATTGTTCTATGTGTTAACCAAGAAATACGCAACACTTACAAAATTTATACCTATAACTAAGATTGATAAGTATCTTATTAAGTTCACCATGAATCGTGGTATATTCATTGGTGCAATACTATTCTTAATTGGATTGATTGGATCTATAGTTGCTATCTGCATCTGGTCGAATGCAGGTTTTGGTAATCTAGAATCATCTAAAATGTTAAGACTTACTATTCCTATGCTAATCTTATTCGTTTGCGGAATACAGCTTATGTTTAGTAGCTTTTTCTTAGGCATTCTAGAAATAAGAATTAGAAAGGAATGATAACGAAATGAAGACAGTATATGACAAAATCAACAAATACGCGTCACTAATATTGTTAATTGTATTCATGACTATTTTGTATATAGTGTTTCTTCTGAAGTCTCAAGACAACGATATGTTCTTTGAGATAATGAGTGGTAGAGACATACTTAATGGTAACTTCCATACTATTAGTCATATGAACAACTTCCCAATTATTGTTCAGCAGTGGTTATATGCAGTATGTCTTGCTATTACAGATAAATTTGGTACAGTTGGAAACATTGGATTTGTGTTAGTTCAGAACATAATGCTATGTAGTTTATCTTATGTGTTCATTAACATTAAGACACATAATAAACCACGAGCAATTATTGGATCAATTTTTGCACTTCTATATTGTCATGACTACATGATAAATGTTAGACCTCAAATCATTACAGCAATTTGTCTAGTAGCACAACTGATATTCATGGAGTTGTATAAAGAAAAGAAACAAATCAGATATTTGCTTCCAATTTTCCCAATCTTAATCTTATCTGCAAATATGCATCAAGCGGTCTTTCTGTATCATGGATTTATAATGATTCCATACTTCTATAAGAAAGAGAAACCATTCATTGATTGGAAGTTAGTTGCATTTACACCATTCTTTATGGCATGTAGTTTGCTGACACCTTATGGATTAGATGGTTCATTGTATATTGTTAGAACATTTATGTCGCATACTTATGAAATTATAGGCATAAATGAAATCTTACCAGTATCATTCATAGACTATGTTGGTATTAAGATGTTCCTGTTATGTGGAGTTACAATCTTCTGTATTTATAGACAGAAATCAAATTACTTTGCAAATTTCTTCACATTCTCAGTAACTATTCTAACATTGATTAGTGCTAGACATATTAGCATTATGATTATTCCAGTACTATTCTTACTTTGTACAATTGAGGACTTCAAGTTCTTACATACAGTCTATGCACGTGGTTGTATGTGCCTTATCTGTATTGCAATGTGTCTACTCTTTGTCAAGCATACCAAAGATATCAGATACGATTATGGTCCAGTTGTAAATGCTATTGAAGAGAAAGATGCAATGATCTATAATACAGCCATGGATTTAGGTGGTTGGTTAGAGTATAATGGATGCACAAAGATCAAACTTGATAGTAGATGTGAAGCATTCTCAGAGGAAATCAGCGGTGTACCAAATGTCATGACTGACTATTTAGTATTATCACAAGGCTATCGAATAGATATGGAAGACTACTCATATACTATGGTTGAAGATGACGAGATTCTTGAACTTGTTGAAGACTATAGATATGTAGTATCTAAAAAGAATCAGTATGTAAATAGAACTCTGAATCGTAATCCAGACGAATGGACGAAGATATTTGATGATGATGTTTATACAGTCTACATACATAACGATTGACTATTTAATAATAATAAGTATGAATGTGAAAAATATCTATGTTCAGATAAACGCAAAAATTGTAAAGGAGAATGAAAAATGGAAGGTATATTAAGTACAATATTGAACAATCTTATTGCATTTGCAGTATCAATGCCAACCAACTTGGTAATTCTTTTAATCATTTGTCTTATTATGAAATTCGTATTTAAGAAGTCTATAAAGGACTGTGTTAGAGTTATCATAGGATACGTCTTAATTGGATTCTTATTAGGATTAGTTGGTATTACCATGCCAAGCTTTTTAGCTATTGGTCAGTGGATTGTAAATACATTTAAGACACTATGGTAAACAAGTTACAAAATGTATAATTGAACTCAACGGATAGATTTATTACTTAGATCTATCCGTTACTTTTTAAGGTGATGATAATGAATTTGAATGTAGAAAATATTATAAAAGAACAACATGACGAATTCTATCAATCAAAATATGAATATTTTGAAAAGATGATATTCTATATCATTGTTACCTCAAGTGTTGCATCGTTCTTTTATTGGTTTACTGACTGTATGTTATATGGTAGAGTTGCTTGGGAAACATTATTAGCTCGAGCCAGTATTTTCTTGTTTTTAGCTATATACATAATTATTGTGAAAAAATCAAATAACTACAAATTGTGTGTTCCAGCTGCTTATATAATGACACATTTAATTGTATTTTGTACAAGCTGGGCAGTACTTAACCTAGAAAATCGCACTCATGCAAATGAAGGATTAATGGTTATAGAGTGCATATTTATATTTCTAGGAATGGCTTCACCAAAACATTATGCAGTCGCTTTTCATAGTTTTATGATTATCGACATTATAATTGCAAATTTGTTTATTCATTATGCAGACTTCTTTACTATTATTGCATTACATGTTATTTTAGTTATTGGAGCTGAAATAATTGTTGCATATCTAGAAAAAGTATTTGCAGACAAATTTGTATCTAACATTAGGCTAAATCATGTATTGTTACATGATCCACTTACAGGTGCGTATAATAGAAATATATTTAGAACAATCTGTCATCAAGGTACTAATATTTTCAATATTAAAGATGTTGGTATATTGTTGTTAGATATAGACTTTTTTAAGAAAGTGAATGACACCTATGGACATGATGTGGGTGATTTAATTTTACAACGATTAGTTAAGACTATAGAAAGCATAGTCAGATCAAATGATTATGTTATAAGATTTGGTGGAGAAGAGTTTGTTATATTACAGACAAACGTAAATAAAGAAATTTTAGTTGACACTGCAAATAGAATTAAAGATGCAGTTCAGCAAGAACTTATAGATTATAGCATCACAGTTTCTATTGGTGGATGCATGTATGATGAAGTTACTGATTATAATAATTCTATCAAACTTGCGGATGAACAACTATATTACATAAAACAAAATGGAAGAAATGATATTAAGATCGTCTAACTATTTACAAATATCTTAATTCGTGATATAATAAATTAAGATAAAATGAAAAGGAGAGCTATATGTATAGTCCAGACGAACGTTATATTACTATAGGCGAGCTTGAACAAGGCCAGAAGTTTACGTATAAGGATGAGCCTATAATGAAGCTTCCTGAATTTGTTGAGTGTTATGGTGAAAAAGCTAATGCAGTTAATATTAAGACTGGCACAATGCTTTATATAGAACCTGACACTTGGGTAGATCAGATTACTATGAAAGTAGAAGAATAAACTATTTACAGTAAACAATAGTCATGTTATTATATAAATAGATGTAACATGACTATTTGCATTGATAAGGATAAGGAGACAATACAAAATGATTAACATGAAAGAGCAGTTTATTGCTGAGGTTGAACAGATTAAGAATGAGAAGTTAAAGAGAGTTGCCAAGAAAATGGTTAAAGATTTACCAGATTATTTTTGGACACTGCCTTCGTCTAGCTCAGGTAAATATCATCCTCAGTGCGACCTCGGTGAAGGAGGTAATGTAAGACACTCTATTATGGTTTGTCGTTGTGCTATGGATCTTGTTACATCAGAAATGTTTGTAAGAGACAATGATGCAAACAGAGATCTTGCAAGAGTTGCAGCGCTTTTCCATGATGGTCTTAAGTATGGTAAGGTTGGCGAAGATGGATCTGTAAATACACATACAGTATTTGAACATCCTCGTCTTGCAGCAGATTTTGTAAGAGAGCATCTTGTTGAAGCAAAGATTGATGAACTTACAACTAATATGATTTGTGACGCTATTTATACTCACATGGGTAAATGGTGTGTAGATAAGTATGGTAGCGCACCTGCACTTTCTAAGCCGAGAACAGATTTTGAGAAGCTTATTCATATAGCAGATTATATGGCATCTCGTAAGTATATTGGAGGTCTTGATGAGTGGAACGAGACCAATAAATTTGAAGATGATGGTAAGTAAGAGGGAACTAGATTATGAGACTTGCAGACAATAAGGCAATATTTAATATTAACAAGAGTGAAGTAATTATTGAAATTGGTAAAACTTCATATAGTGAAGCATATAGTTTATTTGCAAATAGTACAATTGCATTCACTATTCCAAATGTAAAAGGTGAAGCTAAAATTACTATTACAGATGATTTTTATGGAATAGATTATGCAGATGTAACACTTACTTTTGTAGATAGTATTCTGAAATCAATTACAGTAAATCCATTATGGAAAGCAATTAGAGAACTTGATGATAGATTCGATATTAGAGCTATTAAGGCAAAGTGCGAAGCTATTTTAAGCGCTAACTTTGAAAAAGTATCTGATATGTATTCTGTAGTAACTTTTGAAGCAGATGATTTGGTTATTACGTCATTACTCACATGTAATTCAGAATGTGATAATTACTACTTAATCACTTCTAGACCTGATAAAGACTATTTTTAAGGAGAAGTAATGTCTAAGGTATATGCAGTAAGAGTTGGACGTCAGACTGGATTGTTTAAGTCTTGGCCAGAATGTGAAGCCCAGATTAAACATTTTCCATGTGCTGAGTACAAGTCTTTTATGACAACTGAAGAAGCTGAAGCATATTTGAATCGTACACAAGTACAACCTGATGTGACAGATCCGAATGCAATTATTGTGTATGTAGATGGAAGTTATAATCCTTCTACTGAAGAATGCGGATATGCTTCTTTTTTAATGCATGGTAATAAGAAAAAGATACTTTGCGGTAGATTTAAGATGACTGATGGTGGTCGTAATGTTGAAGGTGAAGTTAAAGCAGCATATGAAACACTTAAGTATCTTAGAGTAAAACAGTATAAGGAAATTGTGATCTATCATGATTACGAAGGAATTGGAAATTGGGCAGATCAAGTATGGTCTGCAAAGAAGTTCTATACTTCTGAATATGCAAAATTTGTTAAGTTACTTCGTGAACAAGGTTATCATATTTCATATAAGCATGTCTATGGACACACTAACGTAGTAGAAAACGAATATGTTGATAAGATTGCTAAACTTGCATGTGGTGTTGAAATTACTAAGAAAGATGCAGATTTAGTTGAGCCTATCTACAATGTAAATGGTTTTCCATCTATGCTTCCACAGATAACTACACCAGACTGGTGTGATTATAAAACTTTATTGTAACTCGTTGACAAAGGAGAAAGTATGAAAAAGAAAATTTTAGCAATTGTACTTTGTGCAGCAACTTCACTTTCAGTTCTTACTGGATGTGGAAATAATACTCAGGTTACACCTCATGAACCTAAGCAGACAGTTGTTGCAGATCCATCAGAACCCACTACAACTGAAGATGACAAAATTAACAAGAACAAAGACGATGAGCACAGATTCCAGCTTAATACTGAATCTGATGAGTTTATTGTCAATACTGACTATGATTTTAGTGCTGATCCATATTCTGTACAGAATGTAACTGAAATTATAGACTATGTAGAAAGAGAAAATGGTGACACTACTGATAATACAATTATTAGTGAAACAAGTTTGAATATGGCCCTTTCTCTTTTACTTGAAGGTGCAAATGAAGATACAGAATCTTATAATGCACTTATTAGGTATTTGAATGGATCTAATTATTCAGAAACATTACTTGGAATTAGATCACGTAATAATGCACTTATTTCACGTTATATGTATACAGGTGATACAAATTATCTTAGTATCGCAAATAGTGCATGGTTCAATTATGGAGTAAATCCTATGGATAACTACTCTAATGTAATCAGTGCATATTACAATGGTAGAGTTCAGTCACTTGACTTTACAAATGCTGAAAGCGCTGGAATCATCAATGCATGGAATGAAGGTGCTACAAACGGTATGATTCCGTCTATTATTACACCTGAAGTTCTTGCACAGAATGATGGTGTACTCATTAACTCAATTTACTTTAATAGTGATTGGCAGAATCCATTTGAAGAAAATAATTGTAGAGATGCTACATTTACAAATTCTAATGGTTCTACAAGTACAGTAAACATGATGTATGATTATGGTTATTCAGTTTATTATGAAAGTAATTGGGCAGAAGGTTTTATGAAACCTTATGCAAATTCAAATCTTGTATTTGTAGGTATTCTTCCTAAGGAAAGCGGTGAATTCGCAGTATCTGATCTTGATATTGATGACTTACTCAGTAATCCGGTTTATGGATATGAAGTAAATATTGGAATTCCACAGTTTAGAATTGAAGATGAGAATCATCTTTATAATGCACTTTATGATAACGGTCTTGCACCTGCATTTGTAGCTGGTAATAATGATTACACTGGATGTCTTTGTGATGTACCAGTTTCTGTATCAGATGTTATTCAGAAAACATATGTAGATGTTAACCCTACAGGTACTGAAGCTGCAGCAACTACTGCAATTACAGTTGAAAAGTCTGCTGCGCTGCCTAGAGAGAATGAAGTACATGAGATTATTCTTGATCGTCCATTCGTATTTATGATTTACGATACAGAAACACATGAGTGTCTCTTTATTGGAAAAATTAACACACTCTGATAAGAGCTATTTAATAATATAAGAAGAGAACTAGTATTCTTAATTGAATGCTAGCTCTCTTTATTTGTTAGAAGGGAGACGTATAAATGTTCAAGGCTGCTAAAAATTTCTTAGCTAAATACAAAAATTGGATATTGGCGTTCGCTTTACTTCTACTAACTGCCTCATTTATCTACATGAAAGTGACTGACTCTCAAGCAGGTCATATTGAGAAAATCTCATACAATACGTTTATGGAATATGTAGAAAATAATGAAGTAGATACAGTATATTACAATAAAAGTAATGAATGGATGACGTTAACACTATTTAATGAAGACACGAAGAATATGTCGATCCAAGACAGACTTGACTACACTGGATATACTAATGAAGATAAGCGACTTGTGTTATATCCAGCAAATGAAAACTTCAGAGAAAGTCTTATGGAACATGATATTCTATTGAATATTGTAAACGAAAATACTACATTCGATGTTGTTATGTCTAGAGTTATGACAATAGCATTTCCAATTTTATGGATTATCATTTTATTAGTGATGCTAAAAAACACAATTTATACAGACATAAACAAAGACGAAGTTATTCAAACTAGTGATGTAAAATTTGACGATGTTATTGGACATGATGAAATTATAGACGACTTAAAATTTATTACTAAGCTTATGAAAAATCCTAAACTTGGTAATAAAGTTGGAACTCAAGTTCCTAAAGGTATCTTATTTAGTGGTCCTCCTGGTTGCGGTAAAACGCTTTTAGCTAAAGCTATTGCAGGAGAAGCTGATGTACCATTCTTATATCAGAACGCATCTAGATTTATTGATAGATTTGTTGGTGTAGGTGCTAAACATGTTAGAGATCTATTTAAGCTTGCAAAACAAAATACACCCTGTATAATCTTTATTGATGAGATTGATGCTGTAGGTACTGATAGAGATAATGGTAAAGGTACTTCAGAACATGAACAAACTATAGACGCTTTACTTCAAGAAATGGATGGTTTTACTGGTAGAGAAGGAATATTTGTTATTGCTGCTACTAATAGACCTGATACACTTGATAAAGCATTAGTTCGTGCTGGTAGATTTGATAGACAAATTATTGTAGCACCACCAAGAAATTGGCAAGAGCGTTATGATTTATTTGTACATCATTTAGATAAGTTTGCTGTTAGTGATGAGTTAGAATCAGATCTTGAAGAAATTAGCAAACAGGTATCTGGTTTTACTGGTGCAGATATTGCAGCTATATGTAATGAAGCATCTATTATTGCTGTTATGCAAGAAAAAGATGCCATTGATCGCGCATGTATTGAAGAAGCGATCGATAAGAAAATCTTTAAAGGCAATAGAGCCAAGAAAGAAAAATTCATTAAAGACAAGGAAATCGTTGCATATCATGAAGCTGGTCATGCTGTTATGAGCTATTTCCTTGGAGAACCTATAGCTAGAGCAAGTATTCAATCTACAGTATCTGGTGTTGGTGGTGCAGTCTTTAATGCCGATAAAGAAACAGTATTTAAGACTAAGCAAGATTTTGAACATGAAATCTTAATTTGTTATGCTGGTAGAGCATCTGAAGAAATTAAGTTTGAATCTGTTACTACTGGTGCATCAAACGATATTACTCAAGCAACTACTTATATGACACAATATATCGAAAATTTAGGTTTCGATAATGATTTTGGTTTACTTGATATTTCTGTATTAGGTAAAACACACTTAGTTGACGGTAGAGAATTGACTAAACGATTAAGTACAATGTCAAAAGAAATGTACGAACAATGCAAAACTATATTAGAAGAACATTATGATATGGTTGAAAAACTTGCTACAAAATTGTTAGAAGTAGAAACATTGAGTGGTAAAGAAATCGAAAAACTATTTAATGAATAAACTAAAACGGCTATTTTATCGCTATCTTATGATAGTGGTAAAGTAGCTCGTTTGATTAGAAAAAGGAACGAAAGGCTATTTAACGAATAAAAAGGAGAAAAGTATGTTATATTGTATTATTGGACCTAGTGGTTGTGGTAAAAGTACAGTAGTATCTGAGCTCAATAAGCTTGGGTATAAATCGCCTGATAGTTATACGACTAGACCGCCTAGATATCCTGGTGAAGGTGGTCATACATACATTACTATTGAAGAGTA
>Ga0255341_1005556_pt1 | contig 12338 bp, 6 predicted proteins | sample wastewater_treat_8_FD_192418 | JGI IMG/M metagenome (GOLD analysis project Ga0255341, IMG submission 192418) | Wastewater microbial communities from Lulu Island WWTP, Vancouver, Canada - plant12 | ecosystem: Engineered > WWTP > Wastewater > Unclassified | place: Canada: Vancouver, British... | reverse complement strand
CAATATAATTTTTTTCAGGGATTGTCACGGGACTGCCAAGCACCGCGCCTTGTACGTCCGTCTGATATTCCGTGATCCCCTTGAACAGCCAGTTCCCATCCGAAAATGTTCCTTCTTTCGCGAAGACCTTTTGCGTCGTGTGATGGGTTACGGGATCGATCCAGAGTATGATCGCGTCCTCCACGGTGCGTGCCTTCGGCGAGAACTTCCGGAAGTAGTAAAGGATATTCCCTCCGGAATAATAGGTGACGTTTTTGAGGGACTTTTCCTCAGAGGAGCCTTTCTTCTTTTCGATATAGATCTCAAGCAGTTCGTTGGCGGTCTTGTAGGTCGGGGGCACGATCCGGTCACTGACCAGGAAGGTGATGATTCCGATCAGGAGCGCGAGAAAAATGAGGGGGCGGACGATCGTGATGATCCTGAGCCCCGCCGCTTTCATTGCGATCAGTTCGTTGTGAACCCCCAGGTTCACGAGCAGGAAAATGGTCCCGAGCCACACGGACCAGGCAATGGTCTGGCTGAACGCCATCGGGATGAGGCAGAGATAGTATTTCAGCATGACGAGGAACGGTGTTTTGTTCCTGAGAAGCTCGTCAAGGTTGTCGAAGAGATCGGCGATCAGGATGAGGAAGATAAGGGTCACCGTGCAGAAAAGGATCGGGATAACGAGCTCCCTCACCAGATAACGGTCAAGTACCTTCAAGTTTTCCTCCTGAACGGATGAATCCCTTGCCGTAGCGTATTGGCCAGCGCGAGGGGGTCGTGATCGAGAGCCCCTATACTAGCGGTCGGTCTTGTGAATCTCAAACTATTTTTCAGGCGCGGTTTGCAAAGCTCCTTTCCCGCGAGGATGGCCTGCGGAAGCGCGTGCCAGGGCGAACAGGTCGATACGCCGTGCGCCGGCGGCCTTTAAGACCCTGGCCGCTTCATTGGCTGTGGCTCCCGTTGTGAAGACATCGTCGATGATCAAAAAAGCCTGCCCGGTGAGGCGGCATGACCGGGGGACCTTGAAGGCTCCGAAAATATTGATGGCCCGTTCCTCCCTCCTCATGGTGGTTTGGGAGGGGACAAAGCATCGTTTTGTTAGCATCCCCGTTCGGATTCGCGGGCGGATATGGGGGGCGACCAATGCCGACAACAGCTCCGTCTGGTTGAATTGACGGCGGATCCGTTCCGCATAGCTGATCGGGATCGGAAGAACAGCGTCATAATCGAACTCTCCGGTAATGGCCTGCGCAAGACGTATGGCACTGTTTCGGAAAGTTTTCATCAGGTGGTCCTGGTGTTGATACTTGATGCTGTGAAGGATCTCCCTCAAGGGAGATCGGAATTCATAGACGGTCCAGACATGGTCAAGATATTCAAACCGTCCGGCGAGATACGTATCGGGAAGCGGGAGTTCAGCGGCGTGTAGTTTCGTGCGGCATTCGTTACAGATCGATGTCTCCTCAAGGCTGAGGGATATTGAGCAGACCTCGCAGGTTGCCGGATAAAACAGGCGCAGAAACGCTTCCGTGCAGGATTTGAAATAGTTCGGCATCTCGATATTATAAATAATCAATAAATAATTTCTATATGTAAATATAAATAATGAACACCTTTCAATGTTTCCGCATCCGCATGCCCCCCCCAACATCTTTAACCCAAATGAATCCCAGTCAATGATTATTCCACCCACTCTACGCCCGGGGTCTAGCTCCCGGGGGTGGAGTGGGTTATGGTCTGTTTTGATATAAGATGCTATGAGTAATGTTATATATTGCTATATTTGCATCGTGGTTTATGCAATATTTATTAAAAGTCTATTGTATTTATATCCGGTATAGGGCACACTTTTGTTGAGGGATACCGGATATGAAGCAGAGGACCTGTGGTACTCAATATCGGGATAATGATTTCAGGGCATGGTTCATGGGCCATGGCCCGCAGCTCGCCGGTTATCGACGTTTGACTATCGTTTCGCTGAAAAGATTTGTCTCTTTGCTCACCGCCTTTCTTTTCGCCTTTTCGATGATTCTCTCTCCTGTCTTCGCGGAAGTGGTGACGGTGGACGGCGGGACGATCGATATCAACACCCAGGATAACGTTACGAACTGGAACGTGACGGGGAACCCGGTGTGGAACGTTCCCGAGTTCAATGTCGCGGCGGGTAGCACGTACAACATCACGGGTCTGGGTGAAGGTTCGAGCCTCGCGCTGCTCGTGGGCGGGGGAAGCGCGACGAACATTTTCGGGACGCTGAATCTGTCGAATCTCGATTTCATTCTTCAGAATATCTACGGCATCAATATCGGAGCGAGCGGTCTTATCAATGTCCGGAATGCGTCCTTCATCGGGACGACCCTGCCCCTCAACCTCGACGCCACGAATTTTCTCACCCACCAGTATCTCTTCGAAGGCGATCAAGGGTTGATCACGAATGAAGGGCGCATTGTCGGGCATGACGCAGCGCTCGTGGCGCTTGTGGCGAACGCGATCGAGAACAGGGGGACGATCGATGTGCCGATGGGTCATGTGGCACTGGCCGCGGGAGACATGGTGACGGTCGGGATTTCACGGGACGGGATGGTATCGATTGGCGTGGACGAAGCGACGGCGAATGAACTGGGGTTGAAGGATCAGCTCAAAAACTCCGGTTCGATCACGGCGGACGGCGGGAAGGTGAGTCTCACCGCGAAAGCGATCGACGGACTGTTTGAGAAAGCGATCAATATCGGATCCGAACCGCAAGCGACGGCGGTCATCCGTTCCGCCGACGGGATCATCGAGTTTGTCGCGACGGGGGATATCGTGAACAGCGGAGAGCTGGGAGCCGGGGGCGGAGCGATCGAGATCGACACGGAAGGAATCATCGAGAACAAGGGGACGCTGAGGGCGGACCTTTTCCGGGAGCACGGTTACACGTTCAAGACCTCGGGACATCTCGAGGTGCTGGAAGGTTATTACGACAACACGGACCTCGCTGCCGATTTCAGCGGAGCGGTGGCGGGAGGAACGCATAATGACGTGAACTTCACGTTCAGCGATGTCTGCGTGCTCTCAAGCGCGGCGGTGTTCAACGCCACGAACGACATCACGTTCACCGCTGGCTCGAAGGTGACGCTCGGCGGGGACACGACGCTGAACGCGGACAGCGATGCGACCGGCACGGGCTCGATCAGGATGGCGCAGACCTCCGAGATCGCGGGCGCCGGACATGATCTGACGCTGAAGGCGAGCGGGACCTCCACGCTCGGCAAGATCGCGGGGATCGAGGATATGGTGTTGGGCAGTCAGACCGATGCCGGTGCGACGTATCAGGTGCGGAATCTCGTGACGATGACGGGCGATCTCACGGTCAACGCCAATGCGACACTGACGGGTGGTTACAGTGTCACGGTTGGCGGCGGGGATGTGACGGGTGACGGAACGATCAATATGACGGGGGGAACCTTCACCGTTGTCGGAGACGGTTCTTTCGGCGGTTCGAACGACTGGACTTTTTGGGAGCTGCAATTCGGGGATGGAACGACCGAGGGTGCCACGCAAAAGAGCGGCGCGAATAAAATCACGGCCCTGACGGAACTCAAGATCCAGCTCAAACACACGCTCAAGGCCGGATCCTCAAGCTGGGACCTTTCATGGGGAGGCGGATATCTTACCGATGTTATTCAGATTGTAAGTGGCGCGTCTTATACCTTGGCTCTCTTGTCCAGCGGGATCGTTAAAAGTTGGGGATATAACCATTGTGGCCAGCTTGGGGACGGAACAACCGAACCACGTTATGCGCCTGTGACCGTTTCCGGTCTTTCCGGCGTTGTTTCGATCTCTGCCGGATACGCTCATGCACTCGCTCTTTTGAGCGATGGAACTGTTGTGGGGTGGGGGTTGAACGAATATGGGCAGGTTGGTGATAACTCGACAAAAAATCGTTTTGTGCCTGTTGCAATTTCTGGTCTTTCGGGTGTCATTGCGATTTCTGCCGGATATATACATTCCTTGGCAGTTCTTTCGGATGGTTCTGTAAAAGGTTGGGGCTACAATGGCTGGGGCCAGATTGGTGATGGAACGACAGAAACACGTTTGATGCCGGTGGATGTTCCTCTTTTATCTGATGTTGGTGCAGTTGCAGTTGCTGCCGGACACTATCATTCCATGGTATTGATGTCAGATGGAACGATTGAAAGTTGGGGCAAGAATTGGGATGGCCAGCTTGGTAATGGAACGACAGACGATAGCCTTGTTCCCGTTATTGTTTCCGGGCTCTCTAATCTTTCTGAGGGCGTTAAGGTTTCGGAAATTTCGGTGGGAGAATATCATTCGATGGCGCTTTTGTCGGATGGAACGGTTATGAGTTGGGGATCTAACAGATCCGGCCAGCTTGGGGATGGAACCAGAATCAATAAATCGTCTCCAAGTGCTATACCGGGCCTCTCGGGCGTGGTTTCAATATCGGCTGGATATAACAGTCCAATGGTTCTGCTGTCAGATGGCACTGTCTTGTGTTGGGGCGGCTACGAGGAAGAAATGGAGTATTATGGTGGGGCGACTTATCCATGGCAAAGTTTGAGTCCTGTCAAAATAGACTCGATTTCAGATGTTACAAAAATTGCGGCAGGGAGCTCAGGGTTTTTTGTTGCTCCCTCGGACGGTACGGTTTGGGGGTGGGGAGACTGGATGTTGGGTAATAATACCAGGAATTTCTCAACGGACCCGGTACAAGTTTTAAATGGAATCCCCACGACTGCTTTGACCGATATTTCAAAGATTTCCGCCGGGCGCAGGCATAATCTGGCTTTGAAGAGTGATGGGTCCCGCGTTTACGCGTGGGGAGGAAACAACTTAGGACAATTGGGTAATGAAACTACAAATGATGCGATAACCCCGGTCCAGGTTTTGAGCGAAGACGGCGATGGGTATTTGTCGGATGTATATGATATTGCGGCAGGGGGTGATTTTTCACTGGCGTTAATGTTAGATGGAACAGTTCGGGCTTGGGGCCACAATTCAAGCGGACAATTGGGGAATGGGTCTACAACGAGCAGCTTGAAACCTGTTACAGTTTTGAGCCTGTCAGGTGTCACTGCTATTGCGGCTGGTAGTTCTCACGCCTTGGCGCTTTTATCAGACAAAACTCTCTGGAGTTGGGGGAGTAACAGCTCCGGCCAGTTGGGTGATGGGACAACAGAAAACAGAACAAGTCCTTTTCGAATCTCCGATCTTTCAAATGTCAGTATTATTGCGGCCGGCGGTTCCCACTCTCTGGCGCTTTTAGAGGATCATAGTGTCTGGAGTTGGGGGAGTAACAGCTCCGGCCAGTTGGGCGATGGGACGCAGATCAATCGCTGGCTTCCTACAGACATTACTACTTTCTTCAACCTTTCTGACGGGATCAACGTCATTGATCTTTCCGCCGGGCCGGAACATTCAATGGCCCTGCTTTCCGGCGGTACTGTTATGAGTTGGGGGGAAAACTGGCAGGGACGGTTGGGCGATGGCACTGGTGGGGACCGCTACACACCCGTTGCTGTTGCGGGACTTTCGGGATGTGTTGCTATTGATGCTGGCTACCATCATTCACTGGCTCTTTTATCCAATGGAAATCTGATGGTTTGGGGCGGGGATAGTTGGGGAATGCTCGGTCAGGGAAGATCGGTCGCAGCTCAATATAATCCAGTCACAGTTCCTAGTCTTTCGAGTGGCAATGTTATGGCGGTTTCATCAATGGGTTTCCATTCGCTAGCGTTGTTATCGGATGGGACAGTTGTTAGCTGGGGCAATAATGAACTGGGGCAAATAGGCAACAGTTCATTTGAAAATGTTTATACCCCAACCCCTGTCTTGGCCCTTCTTCGAGCTCCCCTCAATATTGTGGAAAACAGGATTTTAAATGAATCAGGGGAATGGGTGGTTGAAGATCGGCTGGATGAACAGAATTCAACATTTTTATACACCGGGGATTATGCGTTTGGTCGTGTTACATTCACTGAAATCGCGGATGTGCAATACAACAACCTTGTTTTGAAATACCATCTGGATGATTACATTCTTCCTGTGACTTATCGTGGGGAGAACGCGGGGAAGGCGCCGACGATGGAGGATCTGGGCGGTATGGCGTCGGGTCGTGTTGAAGTGCTTGGAGAAGAACAGCCCAGGCCGGAGATTGATTTGGAAGCGGCGCAGAAGCAACTGGAATGGAATATCAAGCATATGCAGGATCTGACCGCCCGGTTTGGCGATCAAATGATGAGGCCGTTCGGAAGCTTCTTTGATCCTTCGAATGCGTTGAGGTTCGATACGAATGTGAGCGTGATCGAAGGGGCTGTGTATGTGATCGGCGGGGACAATGTGATGAACCTTCTCGGTGCTGGGGATTTTGAAAAGGTGGAGTTCAGGATGCCGCGAGAGTTCCGGGATGAGGTTGCGAAAGAAACAGTGAAGGCCGCGGTTCCCGTGAGCGAGGAACCGTCAGGAAGCGAGCTTCCCGGTGCCGAGGGTCTTGCGCCTGTATTACCGGCAGCTCAGCCGGTGGTTGAGGAACCTCTTGAGCTGAAGGTGAGGCCGCGCGATGTGATGTGGGATCCGAAGCCGTTTGTCGCGGCGCAGAATCTTCCGCGGAACCGGGGCAGTATTACGGACAAGAGCCGGTATGGAACGGTGGAGAACGCGGATAAGGATGTGTTCATGCGAATTCCTGGCGGGGAATGGCAGCCCGTGACGAACGGAATGGTCATTCTTCCCGGCGATGAGATCCGGACGGCGCCGGGAGCATCGGTGACGCTTGTGCTGGATGAAGGGAAGACGGGGACGGTGGAGATCAGGGAAGGAAGCCTGTTTCGGATCAACCGCTCCGAGATCGATCCGAAGACGGGCGACAAGACGACACTGCTTGATCTCGCGGTCGGTAAATTGCTCGCGCAGGTGGAGAAACTGCAGGGCGATTCCAGGTTCGAAGTCCGCACCCCGCAGGCCCTCACGGGCGTTCGCGGAACGATCTTCGAGGTTGAGGTGAAGCCGAAGAGCTAATACCCCGCGCCCTGTCCTCCACACTGATCCCGGAAATTTCCCTTCTTACTTCAGGTCTTCCTATGTATAATACGCCCCTCCGAAACCAAACCATCCAAGAAAGGGTGAGAACGCGTGTTAAAAGTCGATATTGGCGAGCACGAGCCTCTTGAAAAGGCCCTCAAGCGCTTGAAGAAGAAGATGGAGCGAGAAGGGATTCTCAAGATTCTCAAGGCCCGCAAGCATTACGAGAAGCCTTGCGAAAAAAGGCGCCGTAAAGCCCGCATGTCCAAGACCCGCCGGCCGTTCTAATCGAGGATCACCCGGTAATTCCCGAAACGGAAAAAAGCGCACGGGAGCATTCCGTCTATGGAAATGCCCGTGCGCTTTTGGTATGATTAACCCTTGGCGTGATCTTCTGAGCGGACGAAAGGACGGAAACATCTAATACCCTATGGCATCGAAATTTCAGGGCTTCCCCGGCATGGAGGACATCCTTCCGGGCGAAATCGGGAAATGGCAATGGGTCGAAGAAAAGGCCCGGGTTCATTTCGAGGCGAACGGTTTCAAAGAGATTCGCACGCCCATTCTGGAACCCACCGAGCTTTTTGTAAGATCCATCGGCCAGACGAGCGACATCGTCCATAAGGAGATGTTCTCTTTTAAAGACCGTGGTGAGCGGGACATGACGATGCGTCCCGAGATGACCGCCTCCGTCGCGCGTTCGGTGCTTGAGAAGGGCCTCCTGACCCAGGCGAAATCTCTCCGTCTTTATTATATCGGCCCGATGTTCCGCGCCGAACGCCCCCAGGCGGGCCGCAAACGCCAGTTCCACCAGATCGGGGCCGAGATCGTCAACGAGGATCATGCCTCGGACTTTGACGCGATCGCCCTTGCCCATGGTTTTCTCAAGTATGCCGGCCTGAAGGAATTTACCCTGAACCTGAATGATCTCGGCGATGAGGAAAGCCGCGCGAGGGTCCGCGTGGCCCTCACGGATTATTTCTCAAAAGAAAAGACAAAACTTTGCAAGGATTGCCAGTGGCGGCTCGATAAGAATGTTCTCAGGATCTTTGACTGCAAAGCGCATGACTGTCAGCCCGTGATCGAGAGAGCTCCCTGGGAACAGTTCGCCCCGCTTTCCGAACGGTTCCGGACGCTTGCGGCCAGGCTCACTGAGCACGGTATTTCGTACTCGATCAACCGGAGGCTCGTGCGCGGCCTGGATTATTACAACGGTGTTGTTTTCGAGATCACAGCGGGCGGGCTCGGCGCCCAGAACGCCGTTGCGGGCGGCGGGCGCTATGACAACCTTTATCAGGACCTTGGCGGCGCGAAGACGCCCTGCACGGGGTTCAGCATCGGTTTCGAACGGTTGCTCACGGCTTTGCAGGCCCAGGATGAAAAAATCTTTGATGAACTGAAAACGAGGCGTGTCTATCTGGCACCGCTCGAAGACAACGCCGCGATCGCCACGGTGATCCGTGACGCTGCCTTGGCGCTCCGCGAACGGGGATTCCGGATCGAAACCTCGCCCGGCGTTTTTTCGCTCAGCCAGCATCTCAAAAAAGCGGACAAGGTCTCGGCGCGCTACGCCTTGATCGCGGGTGCGGCCGAGCTGGCGAAAGGCGTGCTGATCGTCAAGGACCTCGCGAAACGGGAACAGTCGGAAGTCGCGTTCGATCAGGTGTCCGCGTTTTTTAAATAACATGGTCCCCCTTTGCAAAAAGGGGAGCCGGGGGATTTAAATCTCCCTGCTCCCCGGGGGAAACGTCGAAAGGTGATTGATTTATGCTAAGGACAGTGACCTGCGGTGAATTGAACAAAAATTCGGTTGGGAAGACGGAGACCCTGACAGGCTGGGTGGACACCCGCCGCGATCACGGGAATCTGATCTTTGTGGATCTCCGCGACCGTTGGGGCGTGACACAGGTCGTTTTCAATCCGCAGACGAACGCCACGATGCACAAGACGGCGGAGACGCTTCGCGCGGAGTATGTGATCCGCGTCAAGGGGAAGGTCGAGGCCCGGCCGGAGGGGACCGTGAACGCGAAGATTCCGACGGGCGAGATCGAGCTTCAGGCCCAGGAGGTCGAGGTTCTGAACACCTGCCAGCCCTTGCCTTTCGAAATGGGCGAGACGAACGTTAATGAAGAGCTCCGGCTCCAATACCGTTTCCTCGACCTGCGCCGCCGCGATATGGTGGAGAGCCTGACGCTCCGCCACCGCGTAACGAAACTCGTGCACGAGTATCTCGACAAACAGTGTTTTATCGAGGTCGAAACGCCGTATCTGACGAAGAGCACCCCCGAGGGCGCACGCGATTTTCTCGTGCCCTCGCGCCTCACGCACGGCGCCTTTTACGCGCTTCCGCAGTCCCCGCAGATTTTCAAGCAGATCCTGATGGTCTCGGGCTATGACCGCTATTATCAGTTCGCGCGCTGTTTCCGCGACGAGGACCTCCGTAAGGATCGCCAGCCCGAGCACACGCAGATCGACCTCGAAATGTCCTTCATCGACGAAGAAGACATCATGGGGGTGGTTGAAGGAATGGTTGCGCATGTTTTTAAACATGCGTGCGGGGTCGACCTCAAGCTCCCGCTCCGCCGCATGAGCTACAAGGAAGCGATGGAGAAATACGGTTCGGACAAGCCAGACCTTCGCTACGGGATGGAGATGAAGGATCTCTCCGGAATCTTTGCATCGAGCGGGTTCAAGGTGTTCGATGAAGTGCTGGCGAAGAAGGGGTCGATCCGCGGCCTCTGCTTTACACCGCCTGCCGGAGTTGAGTTTTCCCGGAAGGATTTCGATGATCTCACGCAGTGGATCAAAAATTTCGGCGCAAAGGGGCTCGCGTGGTTCAAGGTGACCGGGCCGGAGACGGTCGAATCGCCGATCCAGAAGTTCTTCGACGCCGCGCGGATCAGAAAGGCGATCGAGACGACAGGCGCGAAGGCGGGGGACATCGTGTTCCTCGTTGCGGACACGTTCAAGGTCGCTTGTGTCGCGCTTGGCGCGCTTCGCTGCTTTCTCGCGGAAAAACACAAGATGATCCCCGAGGGGAAATTCGAGATGCTCTGGGTCGTTGATTTCCCGCTCTTTGAATGGAACGAGGAAGAAAAACGCTGCGACGCGTGCCACCATCCGTTCACGTCGCCGAAGCCCGAAGATGTTCCGCTGCTCGATACGGAGCCGCTCAAGGTCCGCGCGCGGGCGTATGACATCATCTGTAATGGCACGGAAATGGGGGGCGGAAGCATCCGTATCCATGACCGTAAAGTGCAGTCGAAAATATTCGAGCTTCTGCAGTTGACGCCGGAGCAGCAGGAAGCGCAATTCGGTTTCCTCCTGAAAGCCCTGACCTTCGGCGCGCCTCCGCACGGGGGGCTCGCGATCGGTCTTGACCGGTTCGTGACGCTTCTGCTTTCCCGGGATTCGATCCGCGAGGTGATAGCGTTTCCGAAGACGCAGAAAGGAACCTGTCTGATGACGGACGCGCCGTCGCCCGCGACGGAACGGCAACTCAGGGAACTGAATCTCGATGCGAAACGGATGTGGATTGAAAAACCAAACAGGACATAGCGTATAGAGTATTGAAATAGAGAACCAAACCCTATCTCCTGTTCCCTAACGAAAGGATTACATCTTGCAAAAGATCATCAAGATCCGTTCGAACGATGAAGCGGCGGCAATCTACGGCAATCTGGACCGGAATGTCCGCCAGGCGGAAAAGGATTTTCATGTCCGGCTGATCGCGAAGAATGACCGGCTGAAGATCATCGGCGACAAGAAGGACGTCGAGGGCGCCTACGATCATTTCATGAGGATGAAGGACAATTACCGGAAAGGGGAGCGGAACGTGGAACGCCCGGCCGCGTCGGATGCGAAAGGAACGCCGCCTCTCAGGGCTGAGGTGCCGTCGAAGGGCGCGATTCATTTTTTCCATCGCGGGAAAGTGGTTCAGGCGAAGAGCGAGAACCAGCTCGCCTACCTCAAGGCCATCCAGTCGAAAGATATCGTGATCTCGATCGGCCCTGCCGGTACCGGCAAAACGTACCTCGCGATGGCGGCCGCGGTCGAAGCCTTGAAGAAGAAGTACGTCGGAAGGATCATCCTGACCCGTCCCGCGGTCGAGGCCGGGGAGAGTCTCGGATTCCTTCCGGGCGATCTTGCCGCGAAAGTGAATCCCTATCTCCGCCCTCTGTATGATGCTCTTTATGACATGCTTGAGTACGAAGAGGTCGCCCGCTACACCGAGCGCGGGGCGATCGAGATCGCCCCGATCGCCTACATGAGAGGCCGGACGTTGAACGATTCGTTCGTGATCCTGGACGAGGCCCAGAACTGCACGCACAGTCAGATGAAGATGTTCCTGACGCGTATGGGACAGACCTCCAAGGTCGTGATCACGGGCGATATCACGCAGGTCGATCTCCCGGCCGGGAAGAAATCCGGCCTGATCGAGATCCGGCAGATTCTCTCGGACATTCCCGATATCCAGTTTATCTATCTGAACGAAACCGACGTGGTCCGTCATCCCTTGGTGCAGGAGATCATCAAGGCCTATGAAAAACATGAGCGCAGAAAAGCGGCGACCGAGTCCTGAAAAAGTCCTTCCCAAGACCCCGTCTTCGCGGTTGATTCCCGCGGCGATCCTTTTAGCGTCGTGTGTCCTGGCCTGTGTCATTCTTTTTTGGAACCGGGCCTGGGACCTCGAACGTCAGGAGTTCATGCCCGGAGAGCCGGCCCTGCGGTCTTATTTCTCCCCGGTCTCTTTCACCTATGTCGATGAAGTGAGGACTGATGCAAGCCGTCTCGAAAAACTGAAGACCGTCCCTCCGGTCTACCGTATCGATCCGGAGATGACCGCGAAGACTCGCGCCCGGGCGGAGAGTTTTTTTAAGATCCTCGGGGAAGCCCGGATCGAAAAAGACGGAAGGGGAGAGACGCGCTGGAAAGAACTTCCGTTCCGTGTTCCGACTTCATCGCTCGACACATTGTTATCGGCAGAAGATCCCGAGCAGCTGCGCCTGGTGACCCTTGCTGCCATAGACGCCTATCTTTCCCGCGGGATTCTTACGGAAACGGAGAAGGCGACCCTTTCCCGCACCAACGGCGGAATGGTCCTTCTTGTGTCCGAAGACGGGCAGCAGGAAGCGGTTGTGTCGGCGGAGCGGATAGTGACGCTGGAGGATATCTCGAAGGATGCCGCGTCGGCCCTTCCTTCCGAAATGTTCAAAAAGAAAGGGCTCCGGAATGCGACCGGCGATATCATCCGCGGCGCGCTTCTCGTGAACCTGGGTTATGACGAGGTCCGGACGGCGGAACTCAGGAAAAAAGAGGGGGCGTCCGTT
>Ga0255341_1005553_pt1 | contig 12342 bp, 8 predicted proteins | sample wastewater_treat_8_FD_192418 | JGI IMG/M metagenome (GOLD analysis project Ga0255341, IMG submission 192418) | Wastewater microbial communities from Lulu Island WWTP, Vancouver, Canada - plant12 | ecosystem: Engineered > WWTP > Wastewater > Unclassified | place: Canada: Vancouver, British... | reverse complement strand
TTATGAAAAGGGTACTGAAAGATCAGCAGAAGAATTGGCACAACAACACGTTGTATCACCTTTATTAAAACCTAAGAGAAAAGTATTACCGGGTTGGGGCTCAAACAGTGAAAGATATAAAAGAAAAAGAGCGTGGCAAATGGCTTCCATGACCGATGAAAGTAAAAAAGAAGAAATTTATCCTCGACTATTTGAAAGTCCTGATTGGATAGAAGTTGAAGGAACGGACGAAGAAATACCTTGGATGCGTAAAGGTGCGCGGGCATTTGGTTATTATAGAGACAAATTATATGTTGGCAAAACACGTCAAACCCACGGAGACATGATAGTAGGTAGAGGGCAGTATCGTGACAGACCTGGTAGAGAGTTAAAATACGCAGGAAGAATATGGCCCAAAAATAAATATATTTCATTTTGGTATTATCCGCCGAAGAAAGAACTTGTAAAAGTTCTTAAAGATCTTGAAAATAAACTTAAGATTACTATAATAAATGATCCAGAATGGAAAATTGACGTTCCAGTCGATATGAAAAATAGTACAGAAGGTGGATATGCCGATGAACGTAATTATACACAAATCCCTATTAAAGATTATGCTGGCAAATATATAACATCTGAAGAAGATTTGGCACGACAACATGTTTTATCGCCTTTGTTAAAGCCAAAAAAGAAAGTAGAACCAGGCTGGGGCTCAAACAGTGAAAGATATAAAAGAAAAAGACAATGGCAAATGGCCACAGTAGGCGATGAAAGCAAACAAGAAATGCCATATCCAAGATTATTTGAACACCCTGATTGGGTTAATCCTCAAGGAACAGACGAAGAAATTCTTTGGATGAGAAGAGGGACCCGAGCGTTCGGATACCATAAAGGAAAACTTTATATAAGTAAACCTAGTAAAACACACGGAGACATTGGAATAGGACGAGGTTATAATCGTATTCATCCCGGAAGAGACTTAGAATATGCAGGAAGAATATGGCTAAAAGAAAAATATATTTCGTTCTGGTATTATCCCCCAAAAGAAAAGTTAATTCAAATTATTAAAGATCTCGAAGATAAACTCAAGATTTCAATATTAAATGACCCTCAATGGAAAATTGATATTCCTGCAGACATGAAAGATGATAAACAAGGAGGCATGGGTGGATATGGTTCTCATTATTTACAAATTCCTATTAAAGATTATGCAGGTGAATATATAACCTCTGAGGATGATCTTGCAAGGCAACATGTTTTATCTCCTCTTCTTAAGCCTAAGAAAAAAGTAGAACCAGGCTGGGGCTCAAACAGTGAGCGCTATAGAAGAAAAAGACAATGGCAAATGGCAATTGTAGGTGATGAAAGTGTTCAAGAACCTCATTATCCAAGATTATTTGAAGGATTCAACAAAAGACAAGAATTATGGAAAAATTTGTATGTTAAAGACATGAATTCAGATGACATTGTTGCTCCTTCTGGACGAGAAACTATTCGTGCAAACTTTGGAGAAAATGATGGCACTGCAGAAAAAAACATAATAAATTTTTTAAAAAATTCTATTAAAATAGAACCACGTACATATCAAATGGAAATTGTCCCTAAAGGCAAAAATGATAAACATGCAGGAAAAGAAATATCTGGGAAATTTGATGCATATAAAATTGTATTCTCTGAACCTACGACCGACGTCTTTGGTCAACAATACAAAAAGGACGATTTTATTATAATAACTAATAGATTTGAGTTTGATAAAAAAGCAGGAGAAGAAAGTGTTATAAAGGGTAAAGAGTTAACTCCTGATAAATTAGGGTTAACAACTGAATCATATTTAAATTCAAAACAAATTTTAGATAAAATTATAAAAGTTATTAATGAAACTAAATACCCTGAACATTATAAAAAATTTATCATAGAATCTTCAAAGATTATAATTAATGACCCAAATAATAAAAATAAATTTGAAGACTTTTCAGCATATGCTAAAGTAACAACGCCTATTGTCTATAATGTGCCGATTGAATGGTTTAACGGGATAGATCCAAAATCAATAAATAATATCGCAAATGATTATGGGGAAGTAATGGGTGCTTTAATGTTCTTTAATATACTTAAGAAAACTGGAAAAGGGCTAAGATATCCTACTGCATCTAATCAAAGGTTAATTGATTTTTATTTTGATGATTATAAAATTTCATCAAAAGCTGGAACAGGAGCAACTCCTAGTGGAGATGTTATTATTCGTGCAATTTATAACAATTACAAGAATGGCGAGATTACAGCAACAGATGAAAATGAAATCGATTTTATTGAAAACGTTGTTAAGCCCTGGGTAAATCCTGAACAAATAGATCCCAGAAGTGTTATTTATAATACTGTTATGACATTAGCAAAGATACATTTATCAAATAATCCTGATTCTGCTTATTCATATTTACTAAGAAATTTGCAAATTTCTTCAGATGAATATCTTAAAAAAGAATCAATGCTAAAATTTCTTGATGCATTAATACATAATAAAGAAAAATATGAGTTATTTATTAATGAATACATTAGAAGATCACAAATGTCAAGAACACAGTTTAATCCTGAGAAATATAGACAGCAATATATCAAAAAACTAGAAATTGGAAATGACAGTCGTTTTGGATTAATCTTTTATCCTATTATGGTTGAAATTGTAAAAACTCTTAATGGTAAATACGCTGATATATTAACTACGTATACTCAAAAAGTAATCAACATAAAACAAGTGTACTTAAAGGTATATGTTAAACGTGGACAATTTGCCTTTGAAACACATTCCTTTCAAAACTCAAATTTTATGTTTGAACAAAAAGGTTCTATAAATGTGCCATTTATTGCAAATATTGGGATTAAAATGGTGAAACGATAAGACAATTAAATAACTGTTAAACAGAAAACTCTATATAGTTATAAACATATAAAAACAAAAACTATATGGAATTTAAACTAACTAACATTGATCCATATAATTGCTCTATAGAAGAACTTAAGGCCGAGATTGATCGACTTAAGTCTATTAAAGAAGAATATTATAATCTTGAGCAATCAATTAAAATTTTTATAAACTCTGTTTATGGAGCCACGGCTTCTGTCTTTTTTGTTGGATATAACGTTAATGTTGCAGAAGCAGTTACACTTCAAGGCCAAGATATCGCAAAATTTGCAAGTAGATGTATTGATGACTATTTCATGGATTACTGGCATAATGATGCTGAACTTCATAAGGCTTTAGGGTTAACGTATGCAAACAAGATTAATGAACAAACGGTAACTGTCTATATGGATACTGATTCTGTTCATTCTGACTCTATTGTTCATACGGATAAAGGTTCGATTAAAATTGAAGATTGGTACAATAAAAACAAAACAAACGGCGGAACAACTCTTGAAGGACATGAATCAGTATTAACTAATGATAAAATATTGAACTGGGATAACGAGTTATATTTTGCGCCAGTTAAACGTATTATACGTCATAAAGTTACAAAACCAAAATGGAAAATTAAAACTAAATCTGGAAAGGAAATAATTATAACAAATGATCATTCATTAATTGTTTTTCGTAATAATGAAAAACTTGAAATAAAACCGCAAGGTGTAATTTATCAAGATAAAGTGTTATGTTTAGGAACAAAATTTTATTTTGATGAAATAGAATCTTGCGAAGAAATGGGAACATTTGATAATGAATACGTTTATGATGTTGAAGTAGATGATGATACGCATACATTTATAGCAAATGATATTTTAGTTCATAATAGCTGTTATGTCACTTTTGATCCAATGCTTAAGTCTTGTGATTATCAAGGTAATCCTGTTGATTTTATTCTTAAAGTTAAAGAGCTTCGTCTAACATCATTTATTAAAAAGAAATACGAAGAATACGCAAAACGACATAACACTAAAAATATTCAGGATTTGGAATTGGAAAAAATTTCTTATTCAGCAATTATGGTCGCAAAAAAGAAATATGTTCTTGATTTAGCGTGGAAAGATCCTGGAGTTCATATTGAACCTCAAGAAAATATCAAGTTTGTGGGCATTGAAATTGTTCAAGGTTCAACGCCAAAGTATGCAAGACAAGTTCTTAAAGAATTAATCAAAATGACTTGTTCTAAAGGAAAAAAGACACAATACGCAGATGTTGTTAACCGACTAAAAGAGTATAAAAAAGAGTATGTTTTACAAAATCCTGAAGACATTGCAAAAACACAAGCATTAGGAAATTATGAAAAATATTGCTTAGAGGATAAAAGAGAAGTGGTGTTAGCAGAAAAATGTCCCCAGAACGTAAGAGCCTCAGCAATGTATAATCATCAGGTTCTTAACAGTAAAAAATGGAAGACTAAATATAACATTATTAAAACTGGAGATAAGGTTAAATTCTATTATTCAAAAGATGGCAATGAAGTCTTTGGGTTTTTGCCCGGTAATTTTCCTTACGAATTTGCACCCGAAGTAGATTATGATCTTCAGTTTGAAAAAACAATCATTGAACCATTTAATCGAATTCTAACAACTATAGGATTTAATCCTGTGCCTGGAAATTTAATATACGCTAAAGCACTATTTTAAGATACATAATGTAACTATTTTTCTCATAATACTTTAGATATATAAAAATAAAAAAATAATCTAAAGTATTATGAGAAAGCTATTTATGATTATGATAACATTTGCGATAATGTTATTTACTTCTTGCGAACCAATCGATGTTCCTGAACCAGACCCAGATCCTGTGGAACCTAAAAGTCTTATTATAGACAATACGTGCACAAAATTGGATTCGATTCCTGTGATTTGGATAGATTCTGCAAAATTAAAGTTACGTATAGCGTATGAGCATACATCCCATGGAAGTCAGATAGTGGATGGAATGAACGGTTTGTCAAAATGGAAAGGCGATATGTATAAGGGTCTAAATCTAAATGATCATGCAATAACTGGATGGTCTGATTTAGGAAGTGGATCATGGGATACAGATACTCGAAATTATTTGAGTGCACATCCTGAAATTAACGTTGTCATGTGGTCATGGTGCGGTCAAGTGAGCAATGCATCACAGGAGTACATTAATACGTATTTACAGAAAATGACAACTCTTGAGTCAGAATTTCCTAATGTAATATTCGTATATATGACCGGGCATTTAGATGGAACTGGAGAATCAGGTAACTTGAATATTCGAAATGAACAAATAAGAGATTATTGTAAGTTAAATAAGAAAGTACTCTATGATTTTGCAGCAATTGAATCATATGACCCAGATGGCAATTATTTTTTAAACAGAGGGGCAAACGATAATTGCGACTATAATGGCGGAAATTGGGCTATCGAGTGGCAAAATTCTCATGAACAAAATGTACATTGGTATCATTGCAATTCAGCACATAGCCAACCATTAAACGCAAATTTAAAAGCTTATGCGGCTTGGAATATGTGGGCAAGGTTAGCTGGATGGAACGGAAGATAAAATATCTTTTGTTCTCAGAAAATAAAGACCGAAATAATTTTTTTATTTCGGTTTTTTTGTTTATATTTATAATTTAAGTATAATCTGTTATAAAATATGAGCAAGTTTATAGAATTTTTCAATGACAAGTATCACAACGAATATGAGTCATGTTTCATTTTGTCTGCCGAAATGATACATTTTTTATATATGTATGTGAAAAACAATAAAGAAACATTTCTTGAAGATATCCCAGAAGAAATGCGTAAAATTGTTTTAAATCAAGATTATAGGTTGGGATTTGACAATTTTGAAAACCCTAGAAATAACGATTGGGTAGATCTTTTTACGGTGTTTTTGTGGCATCCCGATTTAAACTGGGAATTAATAGAAAAAGATTTTAAAGAAATGTTAGATGAACATTCAGAAAGACATAGTAGATAAGCTTGATAGCCAACTTATTGCTGAAATGCAAAAAATATGGTTTACTGCAGATCTTCATCATTCTCACTTGAAAATTATCGATATCTGTAATCGCCCAGTCTCAAAAGAAGAACATGATGAATGGCTTCTCAAAGAAGTGTTCAATAAATATGTCCAAAAGAAAGATGAGGTCTACATACTTGGGGACGTATCATTTGCTAAGAGAAAAGATGCTGAAAAATGGGTTGCTAGATTGAACGGAAATAAGCATTTAATCGTTGGCAATCATGATAAAAGTGTTGTTAATCTTGGGAATTGGTTAGAGGTGAAACAGCTTAAAGATTTCACGTTCTCTCGAGAAAATTTGAATATCCATATTGTGTTGTGTCATTATCCTATTGCAAGTTGGAATAGAAAAATTCATGGGTCATGGCATCTGTACGGCCATACACATGGGAGATTTCAAAATACTGGGTTATCATGGGACTGTGGTATTGATAATCGTGAAAATTATGCAGGAATTTTTGGCTGGTGTCGTCCAATAAATTTGTATGAAGTCGTTTTAATTATGAACCAACGACAAAAAGATGGATTTGAAAAAGATGGTGCAGAAATATCAATTTAGAGGAGCAATAATAATGCTCCTCTTCTTTTTTAAATATATAAAATAAAAAATAAATAAATGCCCCTAGCAATTTATCAGGGAAAATACGCCCAATTAAATAACAAGTACGGATGGATGCCGGCTTCTAATTTAATATTAACTTTCGATGATATATCCAATGTTCCTGTTACAAACGCAATGAGTGTCAATGAATGGAACACATTTTTTGATCTGCCAACCTACGGAACACCTTTTACGTCAGTTTCAGTTGAAGGAAATGAAGTAACATTAAAAGGTGGTAAAAATATAACATTAAGGGGAGGTTTATTCGCTAATTCGATATGTGAAACAAGTCTCATACATCTTAAAGACATGGGATGTATAGTTGATATGATATGTATCAATGAGCCAGAAAATTATTTAACAATTACGCCATTTGTTTATATAATACCACCAGAAGATTCAAAGATCTGCAGAAATCTTGAAAGTGCTAGCTTCACATCATTATTAAGTATTGGAAATAGTGCATTTACAAGTTGTATAATCCTTACTTCTATAACTTTGTCAAACAGTGTTACAAGTATTGAAAACGAAGCATTTCATTATTGTTTTTCTCTTTCCGCAGTAACATTAGGCAATAATGTTACAAGTATTGGAAATAGTGCATTTGCTAGTTGTGAGTCCCTTACTTCTATAACTTTGCCAAATAGTGTTACAAGTATTGGAAATAGTGCATTTGCAGCCTGTAAAGTCCTTACTTCTATAATTATACCTGACGATGTTACAACGATTGGATCCTATACATTTGCCTGGTGTCAGGCCCTTACTTCTATAGTTATGCCCAATAATATCATAAGTATCGGAAATAATGCGTTTGAAGGGTGCACTGCCCTTACTTCTATAACTATACCTATTAATGTTACAAGTATTGGAACTGATGCGTTTGCAAATTGTTCTTCCCTTAATACAGTAAACATGTATCCTGCAATTGCCCCAACAGTTAATGCGGATAATACTTTTGGCGATTATGCTGCTACTCTTCATATCTCTTACGATGCTTCGGGATATGATGTTGCACCTTGGACAAATGCTGCTAAGTTTGTACAGATAATTCCTGACCTTATGCAATTAACATTGACATTTGACAATATTTCTAATGCACCAGTTGCCGATGCTACCTCAATAAGTAACTGGAACACGTTCTTTGATTTGCCAACTTATGGAACGCCGTTTACATCAGTTTTAGTCAATGGAAACGAAGTAACATTAAGAGGTGGCAAAGATATAACATTAAGGGGAGGCTTATTTGCTGATTCAACGTGTGCAACGAGTTTGATACACTTTAAAGATACTGGATGCGTAATTGATATGGTATGTTTAGATGATATGGAAAATGGTATAGAAATTTCACCATTTGCTCATTTTAGCATGCCAGAAGCAATAATGAATTTCTGTAGAAATCTTGAAAGTGCTAGCTTTACATCATTATTAAGTATTAGGGATGTTGCGTTCATTGGCTGTGAATCTTTAGCCTTGATAGATATTCCTTTCGCTGTTACAAGTATCGGAAATGCTGCGTTTGCAGATTGTCCTTCTCTTAACACAATAAATATGTATCCCCCAATTGCACCAACAGTTGCAGCTGATTCATTTGATGATAATCCAACAGCTGTTTTACATACACCTCCAATCACATCAGGGTATGATATAGAGCCATGGACAAATACTGCTAAATTTTCAACGATACTAACTGATGTATACGGAGATATTATAATTTAAAAATATGTTTTTATTTCTTAAAAATTTTGTTTATGTTTAACTAAAATGATTATATAGAATGACTATTTCAGCTGGTCTTGTTCTTATTGCAGACAACAAAATTCTTTTATGCCACCCAACTGGTCAAAAATGGTGGAACTCTTATTCCTTTCCAAAGGGACATGTCGAAAAAGACGGCATAGAAATATCAATTTAGAGGAGCAATATTGCTCCTCTTCTTTTTTAAATATATAAAATAAAAATGATATATAACGATTATTCTGAAGCTTATCGTCTTAATAAATTTGACATAAGTAATGTTAACTTCTTGGCACACATGGTTTTAGATACTTATGAATTTGATGCTTCTCATAAACCAGAAGACATAAGAAATCATGTGATTATCTCTGCAGAGTACTTAGGAGAAAATGCTATGGTTACTAAGGGGATGGGAGAGATTACGCAAATGATAAAAGAAAAGATAAAAGAAGAAATAGGAAAAAATTCTGGTGAGGTTTTTGAAAAAATAGAAAAAATGTTTGGCGATGATCCTGATAAAATTCAAAGAATTCAGGAAGCATTAATGACTCCAGATAATCCTGATTCAGAAAACAGAGAATTCTGGGAAAAACTAAAAGAAGAAGGTATAAAGTACTTTGTGGTGGAATATTTGCCATTAAGTATTTTATGTTTTTGTGAAGAAATAGATGTAATGTGAAATGGCTAACAGATATTGGGTAGGCGGAAGCGGAAATTGGGGTGATGCAGCTAATCATTGGGCAGCATCAAGCGGCGGAAGTGCAAATGCAAGCAATCTTCCGACAATAGAAGACAATGTGTACTTTGATGCAAACAGTTTTGACGCAAGTGGAACAATAACATTAGACATAAGTGCAAACTGTAAAAACTTTGACTGGACTGGACTTGATAGTAGCGTATGGCTAACAAGTTCCGTGCAAAGCGCATACATTTATGGAGATGTTAGTTTAAATTCAAATTTAAATTGGGTGTTTACAGGAACTGCTTACGTATATTTATGGGGATTAGATACAAGTAGATATATTTATTCTAATAATTCATATATCAATATTAACAGAATATATATGGAAGCCTCTGGAGCAACATATGTTAATGTAGATGATTGGGCTGTAAATAATACAGGATTTTATTTATCACAAGGCACATGGGACACAAATAGTAAAACAATTAGAACTACATCAAATTATAATAATATTAACACTACTGTTGGCAATTTAATTGGCACCAAAAAATTATCGTTAGGCTCATCTGATTTTTATTGTAATACTTTTTTTGAAAGTGGAAGTAGTTCAGGATTCACATTAGATGCAAGTAATAGCACAATATATTGTATATATGTTTATTCATATTGGCAAAGATCTTATAATAATATTGTCATAACACCAAACACTGCTCAAGCAGGATTATATTCCTTTCGAGATACGCAAAATTATAATAATGTTACATTTACACCGACAACTAAAACGACTTTAATTATTATAGGAAACCATAATATAAATAATTTATTAACTTTACACGGGAACGATTCATCGTTAAATAGACTATTTATTATTTCAAGCGTAACAGCTAGTACGCGCTACATATATTCATCAGATGTATCATGTTCTAATATTGATTTTGCAGATATCTCAGTTGGTGGCACTGCAAATTGGGATTTGTCAAATATACCCGGGGGCTCGGGTGATTGCGGCGGAAACACTGGAATTACTTTTACGCCATCCACGTCATGTTATTTTGTTCATACGTCAGGGACATGTTATTGGAGTGATGCATCAAAGTGGATGACAACCAGCGGAGGAAATATTCCTGCTCGAGTTCCCTTGCCTCAAGATGATGTAACATTCGATGAAAACAGTTTCACCGGTGATAGTACACTTATAGGAAATTGTATGAGATTAGGCAAAAATATAAATATGAAAGCTGTAGATGTTTCTTTATTATTTGATTTAAGACAATTGTCAGATTGTTATGGAGATTATATCTTAAATTCAAATATCAGTAGAACCGGGAAATATAGAACCAATTTAATGGGAAGAGATAAAAATTACATAGTTGACGTTAGCGGTACATCCGTTTATGGTTTTCAAATTTATGGAAACTATACAGCAATGTCAGATCTCATAATCCATAATCATATCTCAACACGAGAAGGTTGTGTCTTTGATGCTAATGATTTTGATATTAGAAAAATAGACCCTACAGTAACATGGGAATGGATGACATTGGATGGTAGTGTTAAAATGGGAAATGGCACATGGGAATTTAATTTAGGACAAATATATACTACTAGGTTAATGGATACTGGTAAGGGAATTTTTCAAATTGACCCAGAAGGTTCAACAATTAAATTTAATCCTCCTGCTAGTGAATCTAGAAATTTAGAAATATATTTAAGAGATAACCCTAATGTTAGACTTAATAGACTTCATTTATCCGGAAAGCATACGGGAAATTATAGATTCGTATACCAGGGTGCTCATATCAATGAATTAATCATAGACCCAGGAAGAAAAGTTCAGTTTTTAGATAGTAGAATATATCGTATTTACAATAGATTAGTAGCTTCCGGAACGCCTGATGCCAGTATATACATAGGCAATACGAATTTAACTATTCCGTTTATCTTAGATTCTTCATCAAGTTCTGCTCGAATACAGGTTGACTATTGTTATATCCAACGATCTCGAGCTATCCCCAATAACCGTTGGTACGCTCGAAATAGCGTAGATCTTGGAAATAACACTGGTTGGATATTTAAAGAATATAACTTAAAGCCTATAAGAGTTGGAAATACTATCTTAGATAAATTTATTGAAAAAGAATAATCCTAATTATATTTTTATTTCTCGAAAATTTTGTTTTTAAACTAAGCTTGATAAATCCGAGATTGATTGGGCAGGATTTTTAACAAAGAAAGAGGCAGAAAAGAGAATTTTCTGGAGATTCCAAACATTGTTAAACTATTTAGATTGATATAATTATTTATAGACACTATTTGAAAACTTTTTAGCCATATTCGAATAAAATAAATAAAAATAAAATATTCGTTTATGGCTAAAAAAATGTCACCTAAGAAGTCTTCTGACGATAAAAGAAGTTCATTTTTAGAACTTAATGATATGCTCTCTAAATTTAGTCCCGATGGAGCAATTATAGAAGATAGTATATATGCAAAAATTGATGAGTGGATACCCACAGGTTCTTATATTCTTAATGCAGCTTTAAGTGGATCTTTATTCGGAGGAATGCCAAACAGAAGATCGTTAATGATGGCTGGAGAAACTGGCTGTTTACACAAAAATGAAGAAGTTGAGATATACGTTTTTAAAAGCGATATATCTCAAATAAACAATTTAGATATTGTCCAAGAGTTAAGATATGTATTTAAAGATAAATTGGATACATTTTTAGAAAAGCCACTAAATGAATGTACAGATGAATATCTTTTAAAGAAATTTAATGAATACGCAAAAACAAATTCTCAAAAAATTAAAATTAAAGAATTAATTGATAAATATAGTGATACGGCGTTTTTGATAAATACCCCCGACGGTTTTAACGAGGTTGGCGAATTTTATATTAAATCACCGAGACAAATTTATTTAATTGAAACCGAAAGTAATTATAGAACAAAATGTTCTGAGGATCATAAGTTTGAAACTTCTTTAGGGTGGAAATTTGCAAAAAACATAACAAAGGAAGATTATATTCTTACAAAAGAGGGGTATAGAAAAGTTAATAAAATTAAAAAATACAAAAAATCAGAGGAAGTATATGATTTTGAAGTACTTCACGATAATCATCGTTATTGGTCGGGCAATGGACTAAGCAGTCATAACACAGGAAAAACGTATTTAGCGTGTTCCATTGTTCGTAATGCTCAAGCAATGGATTATTTTCCTATTTATTATGATTCAGAAGGTTCAATAGATGTTGATTTTGTTAAACGCCTGGGAATTGATACTTCAAAATTTCGTATTGAAAACGTAAACACTGTTGAAGAATTTGCCACATTAACTGCAAAATTAAATGAATCTATAAACGAAATTCGTAATCAAGG
>Ga0255341_1005551_pt1 | contig 12352 bp, 11 predicted proteins | sample wastewater_treat_8_FD_192418 | JGI IMG/M metagenome (GOLD analysis project Ga0255341, IMG submission 192418) | Wastewater microbial communities from Lulu Island WWTP, Vancouver, Canada - plant12 | ecosystem: Engineered > WWTP > Wastewater > Unclassified | place: Canada: Vancouver, British... | reverse complement strand
AAACCCCCGGGCGGTTTCTTGAATGAACCCCCGGTCATGGCACCGCTCCGCTCCAGGAGCTCCCCTTCCGGGGTGACCATGCGAAACCTGCCGAGCAGCTGGCGGCCACGGTCAAGCGACTCCACCACCACGGTTGACCCGAAGACGACCCGGAAGGCCGGCTCGAACTGTGGCTTATACTCGAGCATCCGCACAGCATGGCCGATGATCCCCTTCCCGGGAAGCTCCGGGAGCGGTGCCGGCCGGAGCCTGGAGAGCGGGAGGAAGGTCAGGCGTCCAAGCTTCCTGTCCCTGAGATGGCGTATTGCCTCCGCAGCAACTTCATCATCATCAACCACCACATAGTGAAGCCTGCTCCCGGCCGCCACGTTCAGGGCCATGGTATATTCAGGAGGAGCCCTCCCGAGCTGGGCGATGGTCCCATGTACCCCTTCCATTGCCAGCACCGCCTCGAGTGCCCGGGAGCCGGGCTCGCCCCGGGCCTGCTGCTGGGCTTCGAGCCGCACTACCTCTTGCTCGACCCCCCGCAGTTCCTCCCTCAGTCGTTCTGCAAGAGATCGCTTCGCAAACACCGACGCCTCTAGGGCGGATATCTCCCGTTCAAGCGCCGCCTTCTCTTCCTGGAGCGAGGTTCCCTGCTGCTCCTCCCAACCCCGCTGCACCGACCGGGACGTGACCTCTCTTTCGATTTCCCGGAGGCGCTCCTCAAGCCGCTCACGCTCCGAGGTCCGCATCCGGCTCTTCTCGAGGATAAGGTCCTTCTGGTGGAGGATCGCCGATCGATCTGTCTTCTTTGCCTCGATATTCTGCATCAGGGACAAAAGCTCGTCGCGCGCACCTTCCGCGTCCCGGCTCTGGGCCTCGATCTCGGCCTCGAGCTTCCCTATCTGGCCCTTTGCCGCAGCTGCCTCCATAGCCAGGCTGGTCCGGTCTATGGTCATCTCCCGGATCTTAGTGGTGCACTCTGTTATCCGCTCTTCGGCCCGTTTCTGGTCCACGAAGGAACGGTTCATCCCCTCCAGGTTGGCTTCCTTCTCCTTCCGTGCCCGGCTGATGGCCTGCTCGGAAAGCCTGATGACTCCCTTCGCTTCTTCGAGGTTTGCAATCAGCTTCAGGTACTCGGTCCCGCTTTTCTGGTTGATCTGGCGGGCCACATCGTCGAGGTCTGCCTGGAGGTAGGACCGCTCATTCTCCTCGAGGCTCCGGTCAGATTCCACCCTGGAGATAGCCAGTTCCTGGTCGGCGATCACCCGCGTTAACGAGGCGAGATCCTTTTCCTTCGCATTCAGGAACGCAGCAGCACGGCAGCTCTCAAAACGACGAAGCTTCTCCTGCCATTCCCGGTACTTCAGGGCCTGCTCCCGCTCCTTGGCCAGTTCGCTAAGGCGCTGGGAAAGCTCGGAAAGCAGCATCTCTTCCCGCTCGATCCGCTCCCGTACCACTTCAAGCTCCCGGATAGCCTGTTCCCTCTTGGCATCGAACTCGGCCACCCCGGCGATCTCATCGATGATCTTGCGCCGTTCGAAATCGCTCATCTCGATAATCCGGGTGATGTCCCCCTGCATGACCACGTTGTAGCCATGTGGGATGATCCCATGCCGGGAGAGATAATCGACAATGTCGGCATGCTTGCACGGCTTTTCGTTTAAGTAGTTGTAGCTATAGTAACCACTCGCCGTCCGCTTGATCCGCCGCCTGATCCTCGTACCATCCGAGAAGGAGATGGAGACTTCGGCTGTCTGCTTCCCCGAATTGAGGTTTATCAGGTCAGTCAACTTCTCGGCACGGAGGGTCCGCGAGGAAGAGATGGCCAGCACGAAGAGGATGCTGTCGATGATATTGCTCTTCCCCGAACCATTCGGACCGGATATAACCGTAAAACCCTCAAAGAAGGGAATTTTTGTCTTTTTTACAAAAGATTTGAAGTTATCTATCTCAAGCTCAGAGATGTGCAAATATCGGGTCTCCCATCACGTCGTTCTGGAATATTACTTCTTCTCTTCTTTCTCCTCATCTTCGGCCACGATAAATTCAGCCTTCTTGCCTGCACCCGCAGCCTGTTGTTTCGCTTTCTTGGAGTAGGACGCCGAGGCAACAATGTATTCACTCGACTTTCTCTTCTCGGGTTTTAGCATTCCATCCGGCTGCATAATCATGTCCATGGTCTCGGGCTCCGGTGGTGGCGGTGTCCGGGCGGCCTGAGGTGAGACACGAGCCTTTGGGACCACCACCGTGCCGCCTCCGGCCGCTGCGCCAGGCCGGCCCATCTTCAGCTCGGCACGACCACGCTCCTCGGAGACCTTGCTCAGGCGCATGGTGATCGATTTGAGATCGAGCATCTCCTCGGTGAGTCCCTTGACAAGGGCCTCCAGATCCTTGACCTTCTTTTCAAGGACAGATATCCTCTCTTCAGGGGCGGCAGAGGTGGCAGACGACGGATTTTTTACAATCTCCATATTTTTCTCCTTCCCGGAAGGGGTGTTCCTCAGCAGTGATTTCCGGTAATCATCTGGCATCATAAGAACCCTCAGTGATAGTCATGGATTATTCCCCTATAATAATTATGCTCCCATTTTTTGGGCAGATTGACAAGAATCCCCCGTTTTCCTGGAGTGGTGCTCTCCAGGCAGTAGGTATCACTCGCGACACACTCCTGCCGCAGGGGAAACCTTGCCCGTTCCCAGCCTCTTTCATCAAGGGGAGCACAAAGAGTATTACCTTATCAGGGCGACCTTTTTGTACATGTCCTATCTGGCCACTACCGATCATGAGATTGCTGATATCATCGAGAAAGAACGAAAACGCCAGGTAAACGGGCTCGAGCTCATCGCTTCAGAGAATCTGGTCAGCAGGGCCGTCCTCGAGGCGATGGGATCGATCATGACCAACAAATATGCCGAAGGCTACCCCGGAAAGCGATACTATGGGGGCTGCGAGTTCCACGACATGGCCGAGACCCTCGCCCGTGAACGGATGAAAGAGTTGTTCGGGGCCGGTCATGCCAACGTGCAGCCGCATTCCGGTACCCAGGCCAACATGGCGGTGTATTTTGGGTTCATGAAGCTTGGAGATACCCTGATGAGCATGAAACTCACCCAGGGAGGTCACCTCTCACACGGGTCACCGGTCAGCTTCACCGGCCAGTTTTACCGGGTGGTCCAGTATGGAGTGGATCCCTCATCCGAGACTATAGACTATGGAGTAGTCGAGGATATCGCCCGGAAGGAGCGGCCCAGGATCCTGGTCTGCGGGGCATCGGCATATCCCCGTACCATCGATTTCGCAGCCTTCCAGGAGATCGCAGACAGCGTCGATGCATACTGCATGGCCGATATCGCCCACATCGCCGGGCTCTGTGCGACCGGCGTTCACCCGACCTCCGTGGGTGTGACCGATTTTACCACCACCACCACCCACAAGACCCTCCGTGGCCCCCGCGGCGGGGCAATCATGTGCGATGATGAATACGGGTTGACCATAGACAAGGCGGTCTTTCCCGGGATGCAGGGCGGCCCCCTGATGCACACCATCGCTGCCAAGGCTGTCTGTTTCAAGGAAGCACTCAGGCCATCGTTTGCCGAATATTCCCGCCAGATCGTGAAAAACGCTGTGGCCATGGCCGAAGTCCTCGACGAGGCCGGGATTCGCCTGGTATCCGGGGGGACTGACAACCACCTCATCCTGCTCGACCTGACCAGCCTCTCCATCACCGGGCTCGAGGCCGAGACGGTGCTCGGGAAGGCCGGCATCACGGTCAACAAGAACACTATCCCGAACGAGAACCGGAGCCCCTTCGTGACCAGCGGGCTCCGGATCGGGACTCCGGCAGTGACCTCACGAGGCATGAAAGAGCCCGAGATGCGACAGATCGGACGCTGGATAGCCACGATCCTGAAGGATACTTCAAACGAGGCCCTGGTGCGCAAGGTTGGCGATGAAGTCAGGGCCCTGGCATCGATTTATCCGCTTTACCCCGAGTGACATGATTCTTGATGGGACGAAGGTCCGGCAGAAACGACTGGACCTCCTGCGGGAGGAGATCGACAGGTCGGGCCTATGCCCGCGCCTCGCCACCATCATCGTGGGACGCGATCCGGCATCCGAGCTCTATGTCCGGATGAAACATGCCGCATGCGAGCAGGTACATATCGGTTCGGTAGGAATCACGCTTCCCGCCAGCGCAAATTCAGCCGATGTGATCCGAGAAATTGATGTCCTGAACTGCGACCCGGACATATCGGGCATCCTTGTCCAGCTCCCCCTCCCGCGCGAAGTCGATATCGTGCAGGTCATTGAATCGGTCGCACCGGAAAAGGATGTCGATGGATTCCACCCCTTGAACCTTGGACGGTTGCTTGCCGGCCACCCTTTCTTTTCTCCCTGCACCCCGCTAGGCATCATGAATCTTCTCGATGAGTATCGTATCGATGTTGCCAGGATGCACGCGGTCATCGTGGGAAGGAGCCTGGAAGTTGGCCGCCCCCTGGGAGCCCTGCTCCTCTCCCGGGATGCGACCGTCACCACCTGTCACTCGAAGACCGGTAACCTTGCGGCTCTCACTTCGCAAGCTGACCTCCTGGTGGTTGCCGTCGGGAAGCCCCGGTTCGTTGGTCCAGCCATGGTAAAGGAAGGAGCGGTGGTCATCGATGTGGGCACCAACCGGGTCGGAGGGGTGCTCTGTGGTGATGTCGATTTCGAGCAGGTTTTAGACCGCGCTTCGGCTATCACCCCGGTTCCAGGAGGGGTCGGCCCCATGACCATTGCCACGTTGATGGAGAACACATTCCTTGCCGCCCGGCGGTTGTCATGTCCCGGTGCCTGGTGAAAGGCATCCCGATAGGCCGCGGCGAGCCAGTCAGGCTGATGGGCGTGATCAACTGCAGCCCGGAATCGTTCTACAGGGGTTCATATGCTCCTGCGGGGACCATTCTCCGGAAGGCCGAGGAGATGATCAGCGCCGGGGCAGATATCATCGATATCGGGGCACGGAGCACAGCACCCGGTTCTCCACCGCTCACAGAGCAGGTAGAGGCACAACGGCTGGATCACGCCCTTGCCGAGCTTGATGGGTCAGGCATCCCGGTCTCGGTCGACACCGTGCATGCCCCTGTCCTCGAACGCTGCCTCTCCCACGATATCCATGCCGCAAATGATATATCGGGACTCCGGGATCCGTCTTACGCCTGCCTGGTTGCCGATGCCGGCCTCCCTGCTTTTCTGATGGCATCGGGAAAACAGCCGGGTGATGCCACCACGCTGGGCGCGACTCTTACCACGCTCGAGAAGGTAGAATCGAGGTGTGCCGATAGCGGCATCCACGACTACGTGCTTGATCCTGCCATCGGGCTCTGGATTCCGGAGCGGACCACAGATCTCGACTGGGAACTCTGCCGTCACTTTAGGGAATTCACCCGTTTCGGCAGGCCGCTGCTAGCCGCCGTTTCGCGCAAGACTTTCCTGGCCGGGCCCGGAAACCGGCCTCCTGAAGAGCGTCTTGCAGCATCGCTTGGCCTCGCGGCGCTCCTCATCGCGAAAGGGGCCGATGTTATCCGCACCCACGACGTTGCCGAGACCGCCGAGGTCATCAGGACTGCGGCCCGGATGGTGAGCCGGACATGAGCTCATTTCTGACCGTCGGTATCCGGACCGGGATCGTCCGCCCGGGGGACGACCTGGCTGGCATACTGCTGTCAGGGATCGCTTTGTCGGAAGCAGCGTCTTTCCGGGATGGCGATATCCTAGTTGTTGCCGAGACCGTTGTCGCGACTGCCGAAAGGGCAATTGTCCGGCTGGCATCGGTGGTTCCCGGGGAAGAGGCGCTCATGACCGCAAGGCAGTACGGGATGGACCCCCGGCTTGTCGAGATCGTGCTCCGGGAGAGCGATGAGGTTGTTGGCGGAATCCCTGGATTCCTGCTCTGCATGAAGGCCGGGACCCTGCTGCCCAATGCCGGGATCGATGCCTCTAACGCCCCTCCCGGAACGGTCGTGCTCCTCCCCACCGATCCAGACGCAAGTGCCCGGAGGATCCGGAAGGATATCGAAGATCGGACCGGCGCCCGGGTAGGGGTGATAGTAGTCGATTCCCGCACCCATGCCATGCGATCAGGGTGCAGCGGTGTGGCTATCGGGTGCTCCGGGATTGAGGCGGTCATCGATGTCCGGGGCAGATCCGATCTCTTCGGCCGTACCCTGGAGGTCACCAAGCAGGCCCTGGCCGACAATATCGCCTCGGCCGCCGAGATCCTGATGGGCGAGGCCGATGAGTGCACCCCGGCAGCGGTAATACGGGGACTAGGAATTCCGATTGGGGATTACGAGGGGATAGAATCAATCGATGCCGACAAGTGCCTGTTCATGGGAGTTTTCGGAGAACGGAGCGGGATTACACGATCTGGTGAAAACAGGGGTGATTGTAACCTGGAAAACCATTTTTAAAGAAGCCAGCAGGGGATGTCATCCTTCGTGAAAATAACTCCGTGGATCCTTCAGGCGTATCAGGGCATCAACCCGGACATGTCACCCTCACCTTTCCGCTCCACTCCAATCCGTCCCCGTTCGATGGTGACAGAAAAACCGAGTTCCACAAGGTATGCCCGCGAAAGGCCCTCGCCGTGGATGAGGAGCTCCACCAGGTCTTCTTTCTCATCGATATCGGTATGGATACGGAATGAATCGATGATCTCGCAGGAAAGCCCTGATTCCCGTGCAATCTCGCGGTGCTTGCTGAAGCTACCCCCGTAATAACTGACCCTGAACCGGTCGGCATGTTGAAGGAATATAGCGTTTGTCCCTCCACCTCTTCCTGGCACAATAGCAACATCCGCACTTGAGGAAGTCAGGCGCCGTATCGCATCCGGGGTGGTGAGCGGGAGGTCTGCCATCAGGACCAGCAGCGGTCCGGGGGTCCGCAAAAGAAGGTCATTGAGCGCATCGTTTAAGCCATGCTCGTCCAGGATTACGCGGGTATCGCCGAATACGAATGGCTCAGTGGCAATGATGAACGGTTCGCACCCCGCCATCCGTGCAGCGGCAACCACGTCGCAGAGCATCATCCGTGCAAACCGCTCCCGCTCTTCCTGGTCGAGCATGCAGGAAAGACGGGTCTTTGGATTCGTCGGTTTGAACGGGATGGCCGCAGGGATCGCCACGTACATATCCGGTTGGTCCCAGAAGAATAAAAATCTCCGGTCAGGAACGGCGGACGATCCCGTGCCCTTATAAGAGATCAGTAGCGAACACTAATACGGAACCTGATGGATCGGCGGGTCATAACCTACTCAAGGAATGTCTTTTTACCCCTCACAACCGTATGTCACAACCGGTGCGGTTACTGTATTTTCCGGACACCGGTGCACGAGGGCTGCATAATGCGCCCGGGTGAAGTAAACGAGATCCTCGCACAGGGTGCCGCCCTCGGGTGCACCGAGGCACTCTTCACCTTCGGGGAAAAACCCGGGCTTGAACCGGGGTTCCCGGAACTGCTCGCCCGATACGGATACCAGAACATCCTTGATTACTGCTACGATCTCTGCGAAACAGCCATCGATTACGGGATCCTCCCCCACACCAATGCCGGTATCCTGACCACCAGTGAAATGGAACGACTCAGCGAAGTCAACGCGAGCATGGGCCTCATGCTCGAGACCACTGCAAAGCTCCGGGCACACCGGTTCTCCCCCGGAAAAGATCCATCAGTGCGGATCGCCATGATCGAGGATGCCGGCCGCATGAAGATCCCGTTTACTACCGGCATCCTGCTTGGCATTGGCGAGACCATGGAAGACCGTGAAGAGTCGCTTTTGGTCATCCGCGATCTCCACAGGCGATATGGCCACATCCAGGAAGTTATCATCCAGAACTTCTGCCCAAAGGAGGGAACCCCCATGGCTTCCGGGAAAGGAGTCGATACCGATGAGATGTGCACCGTGATCATGCTGGCCAAGGATATTCTACCCAATGATATCGCTGTCCAGATCCCGCCAAACCTGGCCGATGCCAGGCAGCTCATCCCCTGCGGGGTGGATGATCTCGGCGGTATCTCTCCCCTCACAATTGACTACGTCAATCCTGAACACCGCTGGCCTGAATTCGAGCGACTGGAAGAAATCGCCGGTAATCGCGTCCTGCAGGAGCGACTCTGCATCTACCCCCGGTTTATCAGGCTGGGGTGGTTCCACCCCCGGCTGGGACCTCTTATTATGAAACTTGACCAACATATCAGGAAAGAGGAACGCACGTGAACCAGGGTGAACCTGTTTATTCCGGAAAAGCAAAATCTCTCTACCGTACTGACACACCAGGGCAGCTTTATGTCCGGTTCAGGGACGATATCACTGCATTCGATGGCGAAAAGAAGGATGTGCTCACAAGCAAAGGGAGCCTGAACGCCATGGTCTCGGCAAAGATCTTCTCGCTCCTTGAAGATCATGGGATCCCTACCCATTTTGTGCGGATGGAAGGGGACTGCGGCATGATCGTGCGGGATCTCCGTATGATCCCACTCGAGGTTATCGTGAGAAACATCGCCGCGGGATCGCTTTCCCGGAATTACCCAGTCCCCGAGGGAATGCCCCTGGACCCCCCGGTCATCGTGATCGACTACAAGGACAATGCCCGTCACGACCCCATGCTGAACGACGATATCATTGTAACCGCGCTCAGGCTGGTCAGCCGTGAGGAACTGGCCGGGATCAAGGCCCTTGCTCTTAAGGTCAACGAGATCCTGCGCCGGTTCTTTGCCGACATCGGCATCACCCTGGTCGATTTCAAGCTCGAGTTCGGCCGTGATGCTGACCGTATCTTTGTCGGCGACGAGATCAGCATGGACTCGATGCGCCTGTGGGACGCGGCAACGGGCGTGTCGCTTGACAAGGATGTATACCGCCTCGGGAAAGGGGACGTGCTCGAGGTATACCGTGAAGTCGCCGGCCGGGTCCGCACCGGAGATGGACAGAAATGATGTCTATTGCAAAGGTTACTATTGGTGTCCTGACCCCGGAGAGCAACAAAAGCGGTCCGCTCGAGAATATCACCAGCGTGCTCAACCGGGAGAAAACCGTCGCTGCCATGGAGACGCACCCCCTGAACGCGAATCGGAGTTGATCCTCAGATCCAAAGACTGAAAGAAGGTCTTTTTATCTATTATCGCATATAACGAGCATTCAGGGATTACATGAGCGCGGGGATAAACGATGGCTGAAGATGAGCTCGAGAAGGAAATCCTGGAATGGGCGAAGAAGTATGCAAAGGATCATGGATGGGTCCTGAACCCTGACGAGAAGAAACTGGGAATTGTTATCCGGGGACTGGCCCGCAACCGCCGGAAGTACGGCGAAGCATACTGTCCCTGCAGGCTCAGGACCGGCGACGCGGAGAAAGATGCCATGATCGTCTGCCCCTGCGTGTACCACAAGGATGAGATCGAAGCCCAGGGATGCTGCCATTGCTGCCTCTACTTCCGTCCCGGTGCCGAAAAGAGCGAATAGCTTTTATAGGGACAGCTGCTGTCATCTCACAGATGGGGCATCCTTCTTTCTTTAACGCCTTCGCGCAACACCCAGAACATGCCAGATCGTATAAAGCCCGATAACGATAGCCGCAACGTAGACGAGGGCGGCAAAGTAGAAGACAAAATCCGGTATCTGGATATCGGCGATATTCAGGACGAGGGATGATCCCACCACCACCCCTGCGACAATCAGCCCGATCAGGAGCTTATCGCTTGCCTTGTCAAGCGACTGCTGGAGCTTGAGGATGTCAGAATCGACGATGTCGATCTTGATCGTGCCGGCCGAGAGGGCACGCAGCGTTTTGTTCACCGTCCGCGGCATCTCGAGGACGCCATCAATTGTTTCAAGGAACGAATGGCTCGCCCTGTACAGGACCTGGTCTAGGAGGTTCTCGCGCCGCCCCAGCTTCCGGACGTAAGGTTCCACCTTCTCCCTGAAGTTGAACGATGGGTCCAGGGTCACCCCGACATCGAGCACCATCACGATCACTTTGAGCATCAGCATCATGTTCTGGGGCATGATGATCCGGTAATTCCGGAGGATCTCGGTCAGCGACTCGCTCATGTTCTTGAAGCTGTACTGGCCGATAGCCTCTACCTCGGCATCGAGCATCGCCCGGTAGATCTCTTCCCGCATTTGATCGCGGTCGCTCTCGGCAATCGTTATACCGAGGCGTTCGAGAGCCTTGAGCATCAGCTCGGGGTCGAGATAAACCATGGAGGTAAGGAGATAGATGAAATGGAACCGCCGTTCGGGGTAGATAACTCCGACAATCCCGAAATCAAGAAAGCTCAGCGTGCCATCCTTCGAGACCAGGAGATTGCCGGGATGGGGGTCACCGTGAAAAAAACCATCCTCGAAGATCTGCTGCATGTACGCATAGAACCCGCGGTCAGCGATCTCTTTCGGATCGACACCCAATGCTTTGATCTCAGCAACGCGATCTATCCGCACGCCCTCGATGAACTCCATAACGAGGATGCGGCGCGTGCTTTTATCCCAGTAGATCTTCGGAACCCTGACCTTCTCGAGATTTTGCATGTTGAGACGGAGACGGTCGGCGTTGCTCCCGTCATGGACAAAATCGAGTTCCCTGCGAATCTGCTGCGCAAAATCCGCTACAATGCCCCGGAGGTTGTATACCGCGTATTCGGGATAATACCGTTCAATGCGTTCGGCAAACGATCTGAGGATCAGGATATCGGTCTCGATGACCTCGATGATGCCAGGCCGCTGCACCTTCAGGGCCACCTGAGTGCCGTCCATCAGAGTGGCACGGTGGACCTGGGAGATGGACGCCGATGCAAGAGGCATTTCATCGATGGATAGGAAGGCTGATGCACAATCCGGGCATTCCTCTTCAATCACCCTCCGGATATCTTCAAACGGGAGCGGCGCTGCCTGATCCTGAAGCCTCTTCAGCTCTTTGACAAGATCAGGCGGTAGCAGGTCTGGCCTGGTGCTCATGATCTGGCCGAACTTGACAAAAGTTGGTCCCAGCTCCTCGAGGGCCATCCGCATACGCATATAGACCGAGGTGACCAGCTCCACCTCGCACTCCTTGCACCGCCGGAACCGGTACGTGCCGGGAAAAAGGCGCTGGACGATGGATCCAAACTGGTATTTGAGGAGAATGTCGGCTATCTGCCAATAGCGTTTGAGCTTGGTGACCATTGAATTCACCCGGGCCGGAAGATCCGGCGTTATTTCAGGCTGAAATACTTACCTGTGGCAGAAATAAGCAATTAATTCTTGTGGTTCCACGCGGTCGATCCTTGCAAAACCCACCCGCTCGAACTGCACCACGTTGCCCTGGAGTGCGCCTGCTGCCGGCTCGCAGACACCGATCACCGGTCCGTCCTGAGTCTCAAGGATTGCGGGAAGAGCCAGTTCTGCCGGGAGCCACTGGATAACCGGAGCCTTTGCCGCCCGGGCATCGGCCATATCCTCCCCGGCATAGGTGAGAACGTACTCCTCACCGGATGCCGCTACCCGCACATTGAATAGATCCTTGAGACGGATCATGTCCGGGGCTTTTCCGAGTTCCTCGCGGGGGATAAGCACCTCCCCGAGGAACGGCAGCGTCCTGGTTCCCCGGTTGACATCGTTTGGGTGGATGAGTGCCCTGGCGGTATGGACCGGAGCATCCCGAACCTTCAGACAGACCGGATCGGGGACAAAAAAATAGCGGTCCGCAATCGGGTCCACGATGGACCGGTTGTGGGCATAAAGGTTGTCCCAGGAAAACGAGATATCCGTATCGCCAATCCCGATATCGAAGACTGCCGCCCGCACCGCACCGGGCTGTATCCCCCTCCGCGCCAGTGCACGGAGGGTTCCGAGCCGGATATCGTCCCATCCCCGGTAGATCCCGGACTGGATCCCCTCTCTCATCTGGGATGTGGAGAGGATTACCCCCTCGATTCCCATCCTGCCGTAATGCCGATAAACCGGGACCGGCCACCCGAAGTAGTCATAGATGTAGCGTTGCCGACGGGTATTGGCGATGTGATCCTTACCCCGGATAACGTGGGTCACTCCAAGCAGGTGATCATCCACGGCCACCGAGAAGTTCATCAGCGGGTAGACGCAGGCCTCGATCCGGGGGTGCAGGGGGGTATGCAGTATCCGGAAAGCGGGGAAGTCCCGCATGGCCGGATCGGGATGCTCGAGCTCGGTCCTGACCCGTACAGAGGCCTCACCCTCGTAGAATTCTCCGGCAAGCATCCGCTCCCAGAGCGCAAGGTTCTCATCCAGGGTAAGACCCCTGCAGGGGCAGGCCTGACGGGCCAGTTTGAGCTGCCTGAACTGCTCGTTTTCACATGTACAAACATATGCGCC
>Ga0255341_1005549_pt1 | contig 12356 bp, 9 predicted proteins | sample wastewater_treat_8_FD_192418 | JGI IMG/M metagenome (GOLD analysis project Ga0255341, IMG submission 192418) | Wastewater microbial communities from Lulu Island WWTP, Vancouver, Canada - plant12 | ecosystem: Engineered > WWTP > Wastewater > Unclassified | place: Canada: Vancouver, British... | reverse complement strand
TCAAGGAAGCCATACTGAAAAAACCGGACCATGCCGAGGCCCATTATAATTTGGCGATTACCTATCTCATATTAAAGGATAGGAGTTCTGCGTTACGTGAATATAATGTGTTAAAAAGCCTTGATTACGAAAAAGCCATTCAGTTGTTTGACCTCATTCACGAGTAGTTCATCATATTCATTCTGATACCAAAAATCTATCAATCTTATAAGGATCAGATTTTGCGGTATAATTCCCATCAGTTTGGTGCACCCTCTGTTGAACTACTCTTTCAGCCTGATTATTCCACCATAGTTTTGAACAAAAACTGTGGAAAACCTGTGTATAACATGCGGATGTGAAGCATGTGCCTGTGGATTTTATTGAGTTATCCTCAACTTTTATATAATTTCATGATAAAGTTAAATATTTAATTATATTAATAAGATAGAGCTTTATGTGATTATTCTTCGATGTTTGTACTGTATTAATGCTGCATTTTTTTGAGTCGAACTATCAACCATTTGCGATGCGTGAAGGGATGGGTGATGCAAACACCTTATTTTAGGCAGTTTCCAAAGGGCAACAGTGAGTTGTGGTTAACCCTTATTTTGCATCATCTTATTATTTGTTTACGGGAAAGAACGCTACCCTTAACTATGTATATGTGCAAATGATTATGCAGGTGTGTTATGGCAAATAATAGAATAAGACTCCTAAGCCATCAGAAGGCCAGTCCCTGACACAATGGCTGCACCGGCTTCTACTGTGCCATATTGTTGATTAAAGAGACTCTCGCATCTTCGAACGCCGGAAGATGTTTTACTTTTTTTAAAGATATCCCCAGGACATCAGCAATGGGTTTAAAGAAATCGTAGACAGCCTGTTTGCGAATCATCATCGTCTTTGGAAACATCTTTATTTTTTCGAGAAGCTCCAGAAAGTTTTCTAAGAAACGTGTTTCATAGTCAGTGAGTGATGATAGGCAAAAATTGACCACGTATCGGTTGTTATGAACCGAATAAAGCGCAATGTATGGATAGAAAGGCCGTTCTCCCTCGTGGATAACAAACGGGGCATAGAAAAATTCAACCTCCCAGGTGTGTTCCGATTTTTGTGAGTTTTTCTTTATTTTAGCCAGGCGGAGTTCATCGATAGATAATGAGACGGGTTTTGCCGTAAAAGGCACAGGTTTGCGCCACTCTTCGTGCCAGGTTGGTTTGCCATCATCGGTTACAATATAGCCTACCAGGTAAGAACCTCTTTTCTGTGGGTTCAAGGCAAGGGGGTTTTCCCTGAGTTTTTCTGCAACATTCATTGCCCACCGAATTGCCAGTGCCAGGAAACGGGCCTCCTCACCAGTCAGATGCCATGGCAGAAAACCCGGTAGGTGACTACGAAAGCAGGGCCATGCCTGCCTTCCTCTGAACTTGAGACCAAGCGACTTAATAGTGGCAAGGTCTTTGTTATCAAGCATCTCCCTATCATCAAACGTGACAGCAAGACATTTCTGGCTTGCAAAGATATCTTCGTCTTCCATGGTCATGTTTCCAGATTGAATTTTTTCAAACACAGCAAGGCCCTCGCTTCCAAGATAAACGATAAGGCCAAAAACTTCGCCCATGGCACCCATAATGCACCCATAACCCACTTCGCCTGTCTCAGGGTTTTCCACGCCAAAAGATTCAGAGTCTTCCATCCATTTCCAGGGGGCAAGCTCCTTCAACATTCGGGATACCTCAAAAAGTTCTTTCCACTCATCTATCGTAGGCTCTTTGTGGCTCATGGTAGCTCCTTTTATTGCAGTGATAGGATAATATGTATCATAAATCCTCAAGAAAATGCACCATTTATGTCAAAGAACATAAAAGTAAATAGAAAGCTTCTTCAATGCCATTCAGCAGAACCTCATTTGGAGTTCAACGATTTATCCATCCCCAACGTTGGCTTACTTGTGTTAGGGTGAACCTGATCTTTGATTGATTTGCATAGCAGTGATATGAAATTGCTATTATTTTGTCAGCAGCACCGGGCACGCTGCCGAACCCGCTGATAAAGGGCGGTTCCTCACGGACAACATGAAGGACATTCACCTTTAACCCTTATTGTTATACAATGTCGAGTGCCTGCCTTAATGTACGATCTGAGTATTCTGAAAAATCTGTGAGAACAAGAATCCAGGCTGGCCAAAGCATTTTGTTCACTGTCCTTGAAAAAACTTTATCTTCTTTAAGTTTCGTAATTTTTTGTGAATATAACGGAAAATGTTAACCGCCAGAGCAAGACGCGCCTACCCATTATACCTTATCGAAGGTATGGGATGCGTTCTTCTCTACAGTATCACTACCATAATCGGCTGTGGCTACCTTGTGCCCGGAATTGTCGAAGAAACCCCAACACAGCCTCCCGAATCACGTCATTGTCATCAACAACGAGAATAGATTTTGTGGTCCTGTGGTCTCTTCCTTGCCTGAAAACATGTGAACCGCCCTTACCAAAGACCGATTAGTTGAAATGTGGGTTTTGTCAGTTCAGAAAACGATAAAGAGAGAATGCCAAAAACTTACCTTATGGGTTTGGGTAATCTATATAGTGCCCTTAATTTTTTTGTATAGCAGTTACTTTTGAAATGCCATACGGTTGTATATGTTAAACACATTTGTGGCCATACCGCTCGATAGACTGCAAATACTACCAGTTGCAATGGAAAGAATTATGACCTGGAATAGGGCTCTTTTAATAGAAATAGAATGGTATATCTTGTCAGTTATGCCAGGAGCTCGCATATTATTATTGTCTTAACAACGGAGTGAAATTATAATGTTTCAGCGATGGATTTACCGATTAAAAATTTAGACGCATTCTGGTCACTTGCCCCTGATACTCTTCTTTCCCGACTTCAGTCTTCCTACAATGGCCTAATTGAGGTTGAAGCAAAGCAGCGTCTCCATCAATTTGGATATAATACCCTTAAAACCAGAAAAAAGGGTGGTTTGCTCGGCCTTTTTGGGGCGCAGTTCAAAAGTCCTATTGTAATCATTTTACTTTTTGCTACCTGCCTCTCCCTGATCGTCCATGACATTACTGATGCATTGATAATATTGGCAATTGTTCTCATAAGTGGATTGCTTGGTTTTTGGCAAGAGCGGGGAGCTACCGATGCAGTGAAAAAACTACTTTCCATTGTCCAGATCAGGACGACGATACTCCGTGATGGTACTATCAGGGAAATACCCGTAGAAGAAGCGGTTCCCGGGGATGTGGTCATACTCAATGCAGGAGATATCATTCCTGGCGACTGTATAGTGCTGGAATCAAAAGATCTCTTTGTTGATGAGGCTACATTGACCGGCGAAACCTATCCTGTTGAGAAAGGGGCGGGAATAATCGATAAGGCCGTTCCCATGGCCAAACGCGCAAACACGCTCTTCATGGGGGCCCATGTTGTAAGCGGAAGTGGAAAGGCACTTATCATACATACAGGAAAGGCAACTGAGTTCGGCAAGATTTCAGACCAACTCAGATTCAGACCACCGGAGACCGAGTTTGAGCACGGTGTCAGACGTTTTGGGTACCTCCTTTTAGAGGTTACTCTCATACTCATCATCGCCATCTTTGCTATCAATGTATACTTTCACCGACCTGTCCTTGAAGCGTTTCTCTTTTCCTTGGCCCTTGCAGTTGGGCTTACTCCGCAGCTCTTGCCTGCCATTATCAGTGTCAACCTTGCCCACGGGGCAAAACGGATGGCAGACCAGAAGGTTATAGTAAAACGACTGGCATCGATTGAGAACTTCGGGAGTATGAATATCTTGTGTTCTGACAAGACCGGTACCCTGACTGAAGGTCAGGTGCAACTGCATGCTGTCCTGGACATGAACGGCAAGGACAGTGAAAAAGGTCTTTTCTATGCCTATATCAATGCCACTCACGAGACAGGGTTCAAAAACCCTCTTGATGAGGCAATCCGTGCGTACAGGCGGTTCGATCTGTCCCAACTGAAAAAGATTGATGAAGTTCCCTATGACTTTGTCCGTAAGCGTCTCACAATTCTCGTGAAGAAGGATAATTCCAACCTCATGATCACAAAAGGTGCCCTCTCAAACGTGCTCTCTGTTTGCTCCACAGCAGAAATGCCAGAGGGAGAGCTTGTTGATATAGAGATTGTCCGAGAAGAAACTAATCAACGCTTTAAGGAGCTGAGCAGCAGGGGTTTCAGGACTCTTGGCCTTGCATACAAAGAGGTCGGACCCCAATCTTCCCTGAGCAAAAATGATGAGACAGGCATGATCTTCCTTGGCCTTCTGGTCTTCTTTGACCCTCTAAAGGATGGCATAGCGCAGGTAGTGAACACGCTCAAGCAGTCGGGTGTGACGCTGAAAGTCATTACCGGAGACAGCCAGTTTGTTGCTGATAGCGTGGCTGAACGAATGAACTTCACAAATCGACGTATTCTCACCGGTTCCAGTATCAGGGACATGAGCAATGAAGCACTGCTCCAGGCGGTCAGTGCCGTGGATATCTTTGCGGAGATCGAGCCGAACCAGAAAGAGCGAATCATCCTTGCCCTCAGGAAATCAGGGAATGTGGTTGGCTACATGGGGGATGGCATTAATGATGCGTCTGCTCTGCACGCTGCAGATGTAGGTATTTCCGTAAACAGCGCTGTAGATGTTGCCAAGGAAGTGGCTGACATCGTGCTTCTTGAAAAGGATCTCAATGTTCTTACACATGGTGTAATCGAGGGCAGGAAAACCTTCGCAAACACGCTCAAGTATGTTTTTATGGCTACGAGTGCTAATTTCGGGAATATGTTCAGCATGGCAGGTGCTTCACTTTTTCTCTCTTTCCTTCCTCTCCTTCCGAAGCAGATTCTTCTCACGAACCTGCTGACCGATTTTCCGGAGATGACCATTGCCACGGATAGCGTAGATAAAGAGATGCTTGCTCAACCAAGAAGGTGGAACATCAGATTTATTCGAAATTTCATGCTTGTTTTTGGTTTACTCAGCTCTGTCTTTGACTATCTGACCTTTGGTGTTCTTCTTCTCATCCTCCATGCATCAGCACCGGAATTCAGGACTGGCTGGTTTATGGAATCTGTCATCTCTGCATCTTTGATTGTTCTGGTTATTCGTACCAGGGGGCCTTTTCTGAAGAGCCGGCCGAGCAAGGCTTTGCTGGCAGCCACTCTCCTTGTGTTCCTGGTAACAATTATTCTTCCTTACACACCAATAGGAATGCTCTTAGGGTTTGTGCCGATATCGCTCCCCTACGTTTTAACACTGCTGTTGATCGTTGTTCTCTATGTTATTTCCGCTGAGGTAGCGAAACGAATCTTCTACAAGTTGGCAAGGCTTTGAAAGCGAAACAGTCAATTGCGTTGTAACCCATGATTGATCCTTTGCCAGTCATCCAACACTTTACGTACGTTGGCATTTTCTGTCTCTTAATCCTTGGCGGCCTTGGATTTCCCTTTCCTGAAGATGGGGTGCTCATCATGAGTGGGTTACTCATCTCCCATGGAGTCATCAAACTTATTCCTGCGCTGGTCGTTATCTACCCATCCCTGCTCATCGCTGATTTCATCCTCTATTCTTTCGGCAGAAAGTACGGCAAAACGGTTTTTGAACACAAAAGGTTTTCCAAAATCGTTTCCGCTGGTACCCTCTCGAAGTTTGAAGAGAAATTTACGCGATGGGGTTCTCTCGTTGTTTTCTTTGGGAGGCACTTTGTTGGATTCAGGGCACCCATATTTCTTATTTCTGGGGCTGTTGGTATACCGTGGATAAAATTTTTGGTTGCTGACGGTCTCTCTGCGATCATTACAATCTCAGCCATGCTTGGACTCGGATATGTTGGGGGTAATGTTCTCCAGCTATTTAAAAAAGACATTACCAGAATAGATCATATCCTTTTTCTCGTATTATTACTGTTAGCGGCTTGCTGGTTTGTTTTTAGATACTTCAGAGGCAGGAGAAAGGGTGGTATTCATACATAACCGTTATGGCTTCGTATAGGGTCTTACCCTATTCATTAACCCATGACAATTGAAATGTTGAAGAACATCTGGTATGCACCCCACAATGAGACAACTAGTTAAGTCCTGCCTGCTGCAAGAAACTTCTCTTCGAACACACTTGGGGGAAGATACCCCAAGGATGAGTGGTGCCGATCCTCATTGTACATCTCGTTGATAAAGCAGTCAATTTTCTGCCGTGCTTCGTGTATATTCTGGTACTCACAGAGGTAGACCTCTTCGTATTTCAATGTTTTTATAAAGCTCTCTGCTCTGGCATTGTCATAGGGGTTGCCTTTTCGTGCCTGCTGATCCAAATGGTGGATAAGTCCAGGTTGAATGTACCTGGCCACAAGGGACTTCTTGAGTGCAGAAAGTGGTAAAGAGGTGTCCAGATGTTCACGTAATTCCCAGCCGATACACTTCTGAGAGAAAGCATCGAGGATGTCTGCCAGGTAGATGAACTCATCACGGAGCCTGATATAGGTAATATCTGCTACCCAGAGCTGGTTGATGGAGGATATGGTCATGTTCGGGATGAGGTTGGGATAGGCCTGGGTACTAGGGAATGTTGTTTTGACCCATCCTCTCTTTCTCAGGCACAGAAGATTATCCTCTCTCATGGGTCATCTGAGGAAACATCATGATCCTCTCTTGTGGTTGCTTCCCTGCATGACTTTTTTTAAAAAATCATTCTCCATGGTGAGCTGACCGATCTTCCGTTCCAACTATGCGATACGGGCATCCTCTTTGTATATGTGTTCGTATCCCAGAAAGGCATTGTCTCCGTATTTCCGATATTCACGATACCGCCGAGTGACCACACCATGATCGATCTCATGTTCCCGTACTATCTGTGCCAGCGTTTTAGAAGCTTCCAGTTCTTTCACGATCTGGAGCTTGAATTCCGGGGAAAGTTTCTCCGTGTTCTGACCATATGCCCATACCTCCTTCATATAGTATGGAATTAACTTACTGTCTCTCAACAAGGGGTGCAGTTCAAGACAGTAACAATAGGCAATGGCGCTGAGTCTGCAGAAAGGATCCCTCTCGGTGGCAAATGGGATTAATGGTGAAACACCGATGAAGGCCGCAAAAGCCAAACGATTTGTACACGAAGCTACCATCGATTATGGTGACCAGGTTACATTCACGATCACACCTGAGCCTGGGAATAACATCAAAAAAGTTGTTATGGACAGCCGGTTCATTGGAATTTTGGATCGATTGACCATTGCCGATATCAAGCGTAACAATAAGGTGAAAATAACATTTGAGCAAGCCCCTCTATCAAATGCCACATGTTTTGAGACAACGAAGGGGCACGCTGTTTTCCGGGATAAGGAGGAACATGAAAAAGATTCCAAACATTACGAACGATCTGGCGGAAAATGATGACGATGAAAGACTCATTGCCGAACCAACACCTGCAGGCCAATACGCCTCTGTAAAAAATTAGAGCGTGACGGCTCGTGCACAATTGAGACAATCTCTCTCAGGTTACTATACTGATTAAATATCTTCACAACCTGGTAGGTTAACACCAGGTTGCATTCAGTAATCAAGCATGACATATTGTTGTTGAAGGCAAAGCCAGGCAACCTTAATGCCTTAAATTGCCGCATCCTGTTCTTACAGGGTTCACAACGAGTTGATTGGCAAGTAGGATGAAACAAATGATATTAATTGACAATCATTGATTACACAGTGGTATTTTTGTCATTGTTAGCTACGGCAACGGTTCTACCGTGAAGTCTGTACTCGCCGTAACCGTTCCCACCTGATTATTGATCTTCAGCAGATATGAACCGGCAGGGAAACGTTTTGAGGGCCTTGGAACAAGAAACTCTACATTGCTTGCGCCGGTTTCTGCATTCATGAAACCATCGGTGACTTTGCAGTTCTGCTTTTTTCCGGTGACGGGGTGCTCAAGGTAAATTTTCGGCTTCTTTGACCCAAAAAAATTACCTGAGACCTCGATCTTTTCTCCCGGCAAGCCTGAATCGGGATCAACTGATACAATCTGCGGCGCCATCATAATGAATGCGCCATTGAAAACGATCGGTGCAGCTTTCTTCGGTTCCTTCAGTTGTACCACTATGCTGTATTGCCCGGGTGACATTGCACTGGTAACCTCACACGCGATCATGGAATCGTTCCAGCTGATGATTTTGGTCTTTTTATTTCCTTTCTTCCCTGTCAGGTTATTCCCTATGGATACCCTGCCTTCCTTCCCACCGAAGCCATTACCGGCTATTGAGATATGGGTGCCCACGGTACCCTGAGCAAGGACTTCCGGCGGCTCTATGCCCCCATCCCATCCGGCAAGCCTGGCCATGAGCCACCAGAATGCCCCGCCCTTCAGAACACAGTTTAGCTTCTGGGAGTGGGCACAGCTGCCGCACTGGCCAGAGATCTGGGCCAACTCCGAAGAAGGGTTTGCATTGATCCATTCCGCAGCCCAGTTATGACCGCCCTGGTAATCGCAGTTGTCATCGGCAAAAAGCGCCATGTAATTCGTCAACCCGTCAGGGTCGTAGCTTTCAATGTCCGCGAAGTCGAACAGAATTTTATTGTTGTTTCTTGCGTACGTGCGGATCTGCTCATTCCGTTGATTTACCCTACCAGTTGCGCCGGAACCGTTCAGATGCCCTGTCATGTATACAAACTTCACAGCAGGAAAATCCTGTTCCAGCTGGTTCATAAGAGTCAGGTACGTGTTGATCTCTGCCTCTGTTCCGTCCACCTGGCCGCACCATGACCACATGACCACATTCCGGTCATTGCCATTCTGGTTGAGAAAGTCTCTTGTCCTCTGAGCCCAGGATGTACGATCTGGGTTTCCCAAATCTCCGGAAGGCACATAATCGTTCAAAAAGATTCCCGCAGAGTAGCCGCTTGAATAAGAAAATGTGAACGGAGCACCTTTGAAAGCGCTTATAGCGTCTATTCCTGTCACCAGCTGACTGCCGTGGGATGTATGACCATAGCTGACACGAAGGGTGCTTTTTGCCGTCTCAATCCATTGCTGGGGTATCTGGTTAATCGCCGTGCAGGTGTGATCAACGATTACTGGCTGGGCCTGCGTCAGAGCCGCAACAAACAATCCAAAAAAAATCATTGTCAGCATAAGAAACGATTTCATTGATGTCCTCCTCTTACTATAGGCATTATAAATTTTCTGGTTTCGTATTTTCATTCTACCATAAGTGTGCTGTTTGCCAATGCCAAACATCATCATTACATCTTTATTAGGAAGCCTCGTTATAAGAAAACAGGTGTTCAGTAATATCTAATTATGAGTCAATGATCCCTTTTTCATAAGCTCCTGGGTAAGATTTAATGTGAGGCAATTCGTGACCTCTCATGAATCAGGGTTTTGTTGCTTAACGATAAAAAAGTGGGACAAAATAACATTTAATTATAACTCACAGGAAATATGCAGTTGGACAACTTTGATAAAAATGAGTGAAATCATTAATGCCTGGGACGGGAATCGAACCCGTACAGAGCAGAGCCCCGAGGGATTTTAAGTCCCTTGCGTCTACCTATTCCGCCACCCAGGCATTGTTGTTGTTATAATAGGAAAACCCTTTTATGTCAACAGAAAACAATGGTTTGCAACATCAGGCAAAAAGGTAGAATAAAAAGGGACAACTAAAGCCATTTTGCACATAGCGTTGCATCTATAGCAATAATTTCTTGACATTAAAAAAGAAATTGTGCTAAAAAAAGAACAATCATGATGATTGAAGTAATGAATATCAGATCTCAACACGCCTGGTGGTGGTGGCAGACATTGTAGGTATGAAACCGTAAATGACTGGCCACGGACGGTTTCATACCGTCCGTGGCCTTTTTGTTTGAAGGCCATGGGTAAAAGCTCATGGCCTTTTTATTTCAAAAAAGGAGGCAACATATGGTGCAAGGGAACAGAAAAATCTTTTTAAGTGAACAGGAGATACCAAGAGAATGGTACAACATTCAGGCAGATCTGCCAAAGCCTCTGCCGCCGCCGCTGAATCCAGCAACGAACGAACCAATTACTCCGGATATGCTATCGCCAATTTTCCCCATGAACCTCATTGAGCAGGAAGTGAGCACAGAACGATGGATAAAGATACCGGATGAAGTTTTGGAAAAGCTTCTTTTGTGGAGGCCATCCCCCTTGTGCCGGGCCTATGGCCTGGAAAAGTTTCTTGGAACGCCTGCACGAATCTACTACAAGAATGAAGGCATCAGTCCTCCCGGGAGCCACAAACCGAACACAGCCATCGCCCAGGCGTACTACAACAAGGTCTTCGGCACTAAGAGGCTTACTACGGAAACCGGCGCTGGCCAGTGGGGAAGCGCTCTCTCCTTTGCCTGCAATCAATTCGGCCTAGAGGTAAAGGTGTACATGGTTCGTGTTAGTTATGACCAAAAGCCATACCGGCGGATAATGATGGAGGCATGGGGTGGAAGATGTGTTCCCAGTCCAAGCCCTGATACGCATGCAGGGAGGGTTTATCTCAAAGATAACCTTGATCACCCTGGGAGTCTCGGAATTGCCATCAGCGAGGCTATTGAGGATGCAGTAAACTCAAAGAACACAAAATATTCCCTTGGCAGTGTGCTCAATCACGTGCTTATGCATCAGACAATCATTGGCCTTGAAACGGAAAAACAGCTAAAGATTGCTGGCAAATATCCTGATGTGGTGATTGGATGTGCAGGTGGTGGAAGCAATTTTGCTGGAATTGCATTTCCCTTTATTCGCGACAAGATTCATGGAAAGGACATTCGAATCATAGCTGTTGAACCAACATCGTGTCCTACCCTGACAAAGGGACCTTATGTATATGATTTTGGGGACACTGCGCGAACAACACCACTGTTGCCTATGAATTCCATCGGACACCAATTTGTGCCGGCTCCTATTCACGCTGGAGGCTTACGGTATCATGGCATGGCACCCCTGGTAAGCAGACTTCTCCAGGATGGCCTTATAGAAGCGAAGGCCTACGCTCAGCTTGAGACTTTTCAGGCAGGTATTCACTTTGCCCGCACCGAAGGATTTATCCCTGCACCAGAGACAGATCATGCAATTGCCTGTGTCATCGACGAGGCAGTGAAAGCCAAGGAAGAAGGGAAAGAAAAGGTGATCCTTATGAACTGGAGCGGCCACGGTGTCATCGATCTCGCATCATATGATGCGTATCTGTCAGGAAAGTTGCATGATTATATAATGCCTGATGAGGATATAGAACAACTTGTTTGTGAACTTAAAAGATGTTAAATATCTGTATATATATGATTTAAAATGAAAGTGCTTTGAATCTGTAGCTTGTAACTCGAAACTTGAAATCGAGGTAAGCCATGTACGATCAGGTTTGCAGGGTTTTAGCAGAAAACGGTACACGCCTCCTTTACACGGCAAACAGGGCAGCAGGTGGTGTGGTGAAGATGCTTGAGAGCGAGTATGCATCCCTTCGCGGTGAGACAAGTCTTAACGAGAAGATTGCCTTTGAGCTTGCCCTTACCGGAGCATATTCTTCAAAGAGAACAGCATGCCTTTTTTCCACAGAAGGTCTTTACGAAGCCCTGGATCCCTTGATGAGCTCTGCTTATACAGGTGTTATCGGAGGCTTTGTCATTGTATGTGTGAAAGAGACCGAGGAGGAGATTACGCCCCTTGGTCTTTTCTCAAAACTGCCTCTTGTTGTTACTGAAAGCCAGGATGAATTCAAGAAAGCAATAGGTTTTGGGTATGAGATTTCCGAGAAATACGAGATTCCTGTGATAGTACAGGTAGCTCCTGATGTTGCGGCGCAAACCAAGGGAAAGAGCTCATCTTCCATTCAAAATTCAGAATTCAAAATTAATAACTCGGTATTCAACAAGAATCCGGGCCGATGGGCTGCAACACCGAAGTTCCGTTACGAACTTCACAGGGCGTTAAATGAAAAGATTGAGAAGATCCGCCACGAGTTTGAGACCTATGAGGGCAATAGGAAAAGCATTAAAAGCAAAACCGGTGTTATCACCAATGGACACACGAACCTGGACTTCTTTGACGAGGATTCAAGCCTGCTTTTTATAGCCACGGTTCACCCCTTACCTGTAAAACTGGTGAATGACTTTATTGCTGGAATGGAGGAAGTCTTCATAGCAGAAGGGCCATATCCGGCCATAGAACTCCAGATCCAGGACAGATCAAAAATTGTATCTGCGAAGGTGGGGGACATACCGGAAAGAAAAAAACCTCAGGAAACCATGTATGGTTTTGATGTAGTAAGGGACACACTCGGTCCCGCGTCATCAATAAACATGGCTCACGGTATCAAAAAGACCGAACCAGGAAAAAAGATTCTTGCCA
>Ga0255341_1005547_pt1 | contig 12358 bp, 9 predicted proteins | sample wastewater_treat_8_FD_192418 | JGI IMG/M metagenome (GOLD analysis project Ga0255341, IMG submission 192418) | Wastewater microbial communities from Lulu Island WWTP, Vancouver, Canada - plant12 | ecosystem: Engineered > WWTP > Wastewater > Unclassified | place: Canada: Vancouver, British... | reverse complement strand
TTTTCCTTTCCATACCTTTCTTTCAAAATCCTATCTTTATCCGACAAGAAGTCAAGAATACCTCCTTCATTAACATACTCTTTATAAATCCCTTCACGCCTAAAAACATCCCTAGCTACTTCTTTAAGATCAACTAACATCTGACCCATGGCCTTAGGAGCTGCTACTGAATACGTAGACTGCCACCCACTTCCCTGAACGTAATGCTGAGAAGCTATCCACATATAGGCGAAGTCCCTGAATAAATTCTTAACCGCAAAGCCTACATTCACTCCAGTAGCCATAGCTCTTACGAATGAAGATCCAGAAACGATCCTGGCCCATTTACCTATCTCATAAGAGATCTCTCTGCTAGCGTTCACGAACTCTCTCGCATACTCATGAGGCATGTAGACTTTCTTTTTCTCTCCTTCTATAAACACATTAACAGGTTCCCAGCCTGCTAGGTTATGACCTGCGGTACTTATCTGCTCGTCACCCAACTGCCACACATCTTTCTTAGGAATCCTAGCAATAGGGCTATCAGGATTTGTCTCTGCAAGTTCATAAAGACTCTTCGCAGTATTATTATGCATGATTCTATTCTGAGTCCTAATCACAAGATCCTCGAGAAGCCTGATAGCGTCAGTCTCAAGAAGCTCACCTTCGACTCCGACTTTAAGTTCTTTAATTCCGCTCTCACGAGTGCCGATAGCAGAAGATCCAATACCTTCAGCAGGAGGATCTATGATGTCTATCAACTGTCTTCGTGAATAATCAAGATGCTGAAGATCTTCAAATACCTCACTCGTGATGATACCGTTATCGTAAAGTTGCTTAAGCTGATCTCTAGCAATATCAAAGAGCATATCAGTTCTACGATACACCTCATTTACCTGTTCAGGGGTGAGCTTATGCCTATTCCCGATATCATCTATAAACGCCTGCCAGACTTCTCTATCATTAACTCCAGCAGGCTGTTTATGAGTTTTATATCTGGTATCTTTCCCTTTCATTAGAGCATCACGATCTATAATCTCCCTAGTCCTTCGTGCAAATACTGTTTCGTTAAAAGCTTCTTTCTGTGCCTTATTAAGCCCTGATAAAATCTCAGTCTTAAACTGATCAGCAAGAGCAGAAGATCTACTAGTCGCATGGACTACTAAGTTCATCCTCTCAATAACATTCCTAGCTCCTGTATCAGAATGAATCTGCATAAGGTCTCTTTCGAGATTCGCAGACTTACCTATGAAAGCCCTGTTAAAAGTTTCCCTAGCTCTCTTAAAAGCTCCTGCTTTATAATTAGCAGCATTCGCATTTTTCTGCTCTTTTACTTTATCAAAATACTTTCCGATTTTAAGTATCTCAGTAGGATCAACACCAGAAGTAAGCTTTACTCCTCCACTCTCAGGATAAGAATACTTAGTCCCTTTAGCAGGTTTCTTAAATACAAGATAATCACAAAAATCCTTTTTAGGAATTTTCTGGTTTTTAGTATTAGGAGCCAAGGGCATAGGATTAGGATTGGCATAGATATGCCTAGCTACAGGCCTAAGTCCGTTTTGTATAGCAAAGTTATAAGCCTCAGCAGTTGTAAAATAAGTACCTTTAGTGGTTAACTGATTTCCTCCTGTGGTCACGTCCTGAATTTTAATAACAAGATATCCTTTACCAGGCTTTAAAACTCTAGCTGCTTCAGCAATACTTCCTTTCACAGAACTCCAGAGTTCATCCACAGAATCAAACCCAGAGAAGCGATTCGTCATCTTTCCTCTGCCCCCTCCTTTAACAAGATAAGGAGGATCATAGAATACTGATTCAACAGAATTATCCTCAAGAGGAATTTTCTTAGACGTATCTGCCGCTATTGTATCTTTAGTTACAGGATACTTATCAAACTTATGCTTAGGCTGAATTCCTACCTTCTTCCATATCTCACCTTTACTATAGGTAATATCTACATCAAACTTACCATTAGTATAAAGATGAGCAATATCCTTCATAGTATCAACTTCTTTAGTCCTGACTGCTGGAATAGTAGATGTTTTCGTTCTAAGATATTTTCCTCTCAACATCTTCCAGGCTTCAAGAGGATCTACCCCAGAAAAGAATCTAATATCACCAACAGTTCCATACTGAACCTCCTCAACTTTCTTTCCACTTTCCTCTGCAATTTCTTTAGCAAGTTCTCCATCCATCTTAAGAGGTCTCTCAGCAGTCTTACTTATCTCCCCTTGCTTCTGTAACCTCTTCGCCCATTGAGCTGCTTGCTTAACATAGGTTTTGAATTCTTTAAATCTGTCGAGAGGATCATAATCAAGATCATCTAAAGATTTCTTAATTTCTAATTCACTCTTTAAATCTTCAGAAAGCTCAAGAGTATTCTTAGCAGAATCTAAATAATCCTGCTTCATCTCGTCTGCTCTTGCTGCGAGGTCTGAGAGTTTCTCTCTAACCTTAACTATATCAACCTCTTCTCCTATCTTATGATACCAGCGATTGACTTCGTTAACTAAGAAAGATGTATAAGTCTCAGGGTCTTCTAATATAGACGCAGGATCTTCCTTAAACATCTTTCCATATACTTCAACATCCTCTTCAACAAGAAGACGATCTTTAAAGAGAGGAGACTTCTCAGGCTCTTCAAGAGGCTTTACCTTTCTTTGTTTCTTCGGGATACCTGCTGTATCATCGAGTGTTGCATTAGTAGCCTCGTCTAGATGTTCGTACTGTGCTACCTTCTCCTTAACCTTAATCCTAGCTTCCTCGAAACTACCTACCTCAAAACTAGAAGCTTTTCCAGATTTCATTATCTGCTCAAAAGACATTCCCTCAGGGACTATAGAGATAAGATGATTCCCTGTTTCCTCGTTTAACTTTTCGTATATCACTTGCCAGCCAGGAACATCGAGGTCTTCGACTGTAGCAGCGTTGAGTTCTTTTTCAGGAATCTTAGGTGCTGTTTCACCGCCTTCAACAACTTCAGTCTCCACAAGACCTTCATACTTAGTCTTTACCTGCTCAGCTTCTTCAGCTGTTTTAGCCGCTTCGAGTTCTTCTGTGTATTTATTAGTAAGTTCTTTCTCAGTCTTAACTCCTGTAACTCCAGCAGCCTCCGCAGCTTTCTTTTTCTTGGTAGTTAATCTCTTATCCTTAACTTCCTTTATCTTCTTAGTCCTTTTCTTACCGGTAGTAGAAGCTCCTCCCCCTGTTGGTAATTTTTCCCAGGAGCGGAATTCACCACCAGCTTCAGTAAATACCTCTTTCGGAAGGCCTGTGAGATTGCTATAGAGATCTTCAAGATAATCAGGACCTAACATCCCCTGCTCATCAGCGACTTTAGTGATCGTAGCAGAATTATCATCTCTTACCTTAGTCTCATTCCTCTCAGTCTGTCTACGTTCTCTTGCTTTTGCGAGTTCTTTCTCAGCAAGAATATTATTAAGCCTAGCCTCAGCAGTACCTGCCTTATTCTTAGCTACTCTCTTATAATAAGCATGAGCCATGAAAGGCATATAGAAAAGCGCTGTACCAGCAGGATCAGCATTCCACATCTCTTTAGCTTCTTTAAACTCAGGAAGAGCGAAAGCCACACTCTTTCTACCGTTCTCATCAGTCTCGATGTAGATAGTCTTCCCATTCTTGGTATCTCTCACTGCGTCATAAACACCAGAACTTTTTATATAACCTTCCGCCATAGCTATAAAAGGCATAGCTACAGCGTTGGCTATATTAACACCTTTCTCTTTTCTAAGATCAGATTTCTTGAGAGGATCAGCATTTTTATATTCTTCACTTTCCATAGTAGCAGCATAGTCTTTAAAACTATTCCTAATCTCTGTTGGGTAATCATAAAGCATCATAGTAAGCATTCTTCCAGGAAGTTTCGCAGTACTAGGAAAAAGATTTTTTAACCATCCATCTTCTGCTTTCTCATACTCTCTTGACCATTTAAGATAGTTAGGTAACTCCTGAGGAAGATCTTCTTCATTAGTGGGTCTAATAGCTCCAAGTCCAGGAAGTAAGAAAATAGGATCTTTCCCATACAGTAACGAATGTTGATAATCTCCAAATTTTCCTTTCACTACCTTAGGCTCAGACCTCTTCTGAGCCAGCCTCTCTGCAGGAGAAGGAGTACTAAGTTCTTTATCTACAGACTTTAAAAAGTCCTCTGCGCTCTGGAGACCCGGCATTTCATCTTTCTCAGCGTCTCCAGTAGAAATAGTAAGATCAGTACCAACAGGCTTAATCGAAGAGATATCAACTATTCGTCCCATATTTTAGTACCTATAAATTTCCTGGGCTTTCCCGTTAGGGAGTTTCTTATACCAACTGACAGTACCGTCGTCGTTCTGTCCGACTATTACGCTAAAGTCACCTATTTGTCCAGCAGCCATCAAATCCTGAGTAATTGTCTTTCGGGTCTTCAGTCTGATCTCTTTGTCCTTCTGTTCCTTAGTAAGTCTTAAGATACGCTTTCTTTCGCTGAGAGTTCCCTTGGACATAGTATCATTAAAGTCATCCTTCACTTTCTTTTCGATAGAAGAAGGATACTGAGGACTCATAACCTCGCCTATATTCTTACCGACTTCTCCTTCAAAGGCTTTCTGACCAGTGCCTACATTTACATTAGTAGCACCAGCTTTCTTCATTTTGGTCATGAAGTTCTCATAACCAGGCTCTTCTTTAGACAAGAAGAAGTCTTTGTAGGAATCATTTCCTGTAATCATAAGATACTTTTCAAAAGATATAGGTTTCTTATTAGTAGATACCCGACTCTCATTAAATAACTCATATCTTCTCACTACCTCATCTTTCTGTTCTTTATTAAGAGCTGCCCAGGCTCTCTTATTATCGTCTTCATAATTCTGTATTTGAGTCTGAGCCATCTTTATGTTCAAGGCCTTAGCAAGAACATCCAGACCTCTTGTCTCAAGTAGCATGTTCATTTGAAGAGCGCTGTTTATATCTTCAGGAGAAAGGCCCGTCAAGTCAGCGTTCTTCAAAAATTCAACTTGAGGACCTGCCGAAAAATTTAGTAAATCCTTAATAGAGAATCCATTAGTAGTAGGAACTGTAGGATTCACTACGTCAGGAAGTTCTATATCGCTCTCGTAATCAAGACCTGTAAGAACTCCTGTCATATCAGGAAGTCCTCCTGACTTAGCTTCTTTAGTCTTATTCCCTAGTAAAGTCGCAGGTCCTTTGAGATTAAAGCCGTCTTTATTTACGGTAATAGAACCACCACCTCCAAGAGCATCCCCTATAATCATATTCATATAGGACTTGGATCTCTTCTCAAGCTCTTTCGCCGCCATATTCTTACTAGCAACTCCCATCACTGCAGGAGCGAGTCCCTCTGCAACATTCCCACTAGCTATCCCCTGTCCAGCAGCACCAAGAAACAAAGCTAACATATTCGGATCTACAGGCATATTATCCTCCGTTTATAATAGTCCAGCAGCAGCACCAAGAACACCACCTACAGCAGCTCCAATAGGAGCACCAACACCTGTTGGAGCTCCTATCATAGCTCCGGCAGCTGCTCCTGAAAGTGCTCCCCCTATAACTTTTGCTGTTGTAGAAGTACCCTTAGTATCTGATCTTGATTCCTGAGCTCCATTAAGAGTTCCTACAACAGTCCTATAATACTCAGTAACTGTAAACGGCCATAGAGTATCTCTTGCTGCCATAGAGTAATTATATTCAGTTATATCCATCTTAGCAGAGAAGTAAAGTTTCACAATCTCAGCGTAGCTTCTAACTACACTCTCCCTCCACTGAAGATGCGTCTTCCATTTCTCCACAGCAACAGGAACCATTCGATATCTAAGCTCAGCATCAAACTTGGCTAAGTTCTTGATCCTCTCAGCTTCGATCAGAGACTTTCCTATAACGAAAGAGGAAGTTTGTACTGCATTTATATCTCTCATCCCCTCTTCAAACCTAGGAAGTACATTAGACTCTATCTCATCACTAAGAAGCAATCCTTCAGCAGCAGTGAGATTACCTATCTCTGCGGCACCTATAGTCCCATTAAGTACCGTATCCCATAGACTCTCTATGTCTACACCAGCCATGAACTTTCCGTACATATCATAGAGAGAAGGAAAAGAACTGATAAGATAACCAGTACCAAAAAAGGCTACGTCAACATCTATATCAGTATAGTTATCATAAGGAGATTCATATCTCAAGTCTTCATAATCTACCTCAGCAGAATTCATAAGCCTTGTATGATGATCTACAATATGATGCTCATACTGTATTGTTGTAGTTCCTCCACCACCACTATGCTTCGAGCCACCCATAGTTTACCTCCTATACTCTCACGCCGTATATCCTAGTAATCTCATCCATGCCTAAAGACTTTGCTAGTTCTTCAGACCTGGAACTCCTGGTTACTGCTCTTATATAAGAACACTTCTCTCTTACCGCAAAGTTCCTTATAAAGTCTATATCTTCTTTCCATTTACTCATATTCTTAACTGTCCACGAATATAAGCACTGGACAAGAAGTACCTTTTCATTCCTTACATTATCTATCATAATTCTCGTAATTATGATAGTCTCAAGCTTTCTCTCGCTATCAATCCTCACAAAGCATTGAGCTTTTTTACATAGCAGATCACAAAGAAGTCCATTAAAGTACTCCTGTTTATTATCGCCTATATCATCAGCTTGATCACAGGCGAATTTTATAGTTTCCCACAGATCTACTATATCCTTACCTTCTAACCTTATAGCCATCCTACACCTCTATCATAGATCCAGGATACACATAGCCATGGATCATACCTGTTATATTTATATAGTCCAGGCTAAATGCTTCTGCTGTTGTACTTTCTATACGGAACCTAAACTCAAGACCGTAGCAAGGGATATGAGCAATTCCTTGTTTTGTTACTAACACAGACTTAGATAAAGAGAAAGCATCTTCTTTATGCTCTCTATGATATATACTCACGTACAAATCTTCGAGAAGAGAAGCACCAAGTTCTACGGTATATATAGTTTTATATTTCTTAGTCCCAAAGTCATAGGTATCTGTAACTATACCAAAAGGCAGAATAGCAGAAGCTCCATTAATTATAGCTCTATTAACTCCGTTATAGTACCCAGCGAATACTACATTGTTAGGTCCTATAGAGAAACTACCGCTGTCTATGGAATATATAAAGCCTATAATTCCATCACAGATGTATATTAATCTATTAATCTCGTCAAAAGACATAGTTACTGTAGAAACCAGGAAATTCAAAAACTCCTCATAACCAAGTCTTTCTATCTTATCAGTTACCCTCCAGAGCACTCCCATAGTATCTATGTAGAAATGCTCACTATCATTCCCGCATACTGCTTGTTTACCTTTCAGCCCGATGCTAGCTATCTTAATCTGTCCGTAAGTATTTCCTTTAGGAATAAGTCGAGTAACTCCTCCGGCTCCGTAGCACATGACCATATTACCTAACTTCTTAAGACAGAACACCCTGCCGGACCATTCCATTCTGGCCTTACCGGCAGAGTTCTTTCTGTCTATTGTGAAGTCGAGATATCCTATCTTACTCCAAGATACTACATTCGCATACTGAGACTCTCCGTAGAATGAAGGAGACCCTAACGACGTAACTAGGCTTATAGGATTATCTCCTAACCATAACTCTCCCTCAGGAAAGGAACCGAGAGGGCTTATAACTATCTCAATTGGATCTGCAGACACACTCACATTAAACCAGGAACCTGTAATAGTAACCTCGACTGAACTATCTGTAAACTCTTCATATCCAGCATCGATAGTCTGATCAAGTAAAGTATTCCTAGCCGCAGCTGGGAAATGATTTACTACAGGTTGATTAGGCCTGACAGTAAGAAGTATAGGACCTGCCCAGACTTCTGTGTTTGGTACAGGAAAAATACTAATACCTATAGGATCTGCAGATACTGAGATAGCCATAAGTTACCTCTTAAGAAATCCTTACCTCGATGTTAGAAATAGTAGCAGTTCCACCATCAGCCTGGGTCTGATCTCCTCCAAAGTCTATATACCCGATGATAGGATCTGCTGTAGGAGAAGAAACAGTATCATCAAAGATAATAGCACCAGGAGTAGGACCAATACTCCCACCAGAAGCTGTCCACGTCACGTTACTCCAGGTGATCTCGCAACGATCGTCAGTATCATCTTCAGTAACTGATACTCCAGACAAGGTCTTGGAGTTAGCAATATAACCATTTCCAGTAGCAAGTTCGCTACCAGAAACATCTGCATATCCATGATGAGTATCTTTGTTGAAGACAAAACCACTCTGCATAAGAATGATCTTAAACGAATCATTCGCAAAGTCAATAACCTTCGAGGCCAGTAAGAACTTAAGTTTATTACTTGCTTCCGTAGCCATAGTTTAATTCCTCCACCCTTACGGTATTTTTTACCAATAGCTTATATTTCCCATACTGGACTTTCAGTAGGAGAAACTCCCTTATACCAATAGCCGTATATACTACTTCCTTGTTTGTTATCTGCTTGTGTGAAGTTCCAAGGTCCTTTACCTTCTTCTTTCCATTCTTCCTCTATAATAGGATCCTCTATAGGAGGTATTATAGTAGAAAGATCAGCACTGAAATTCAAAGCAGCTCTTATTGCGATAGGACTAGCGCTGAAGTTTATATGCCCAGGAGAAGCCCAAGATCCTACAATAGAGCTACTCGTTAATATAGGACTTGCTGAAATAGCTATCCTATTCACAAACCTAGTAACCTGAGTAACTGTAAGATTTATAGGCGTAGCATAAATAAGAACATTCTCTACTACAGGAGGAGTAGGTATTTCTTCATACCCTAAAGTAATAGCCTTAGCAGGACTTACATTCCCTGCAGAGTCTATAACATAAAGATACACAGTACCTGAAGAGCCAAAAACTCCTTTGTTTATGTTAATAGCTATCCTAGTATCTGTCCATGATGTAGGTATCTGAACTTCACGAATTGTACAGTTGTTATAAGTCCCACTATTTCCTATAACTACTCTGCACAAAGACGTATCATAGTACATATCAGCCCAGTATCTCCAGTTACTTGTACCTCTATCTCTTGCATAACCTCCTATCATTTCTGTATAGGTACCTGTAGAAGACCATGTATTAGAGCCGTTATACTCAACTACAAGCTTTCCGTCTTCCCATACCCTTATCCTACCACTACTTGCTGTAGTATGAATTATCTCAATCTCTACCTTAGCCCACCTAGAAGTAACATCCCAGTGAGCCCCTTGATAAAGAGAATCTCCAGAAAGAGCAGTCCCAGATCCATCATTGAACTTATAACTCTCTCTGGAATAGTACTCCAGATACCAGTAAAACCCGTCAGCAGGATAAGGCCAGTCCCCTCTAGCCCAGCAGTACTCTTTATAATTATCATCAGTGCTATCCGGACTCCAGTCGAAGTTAGGATCTGCCCTGTGGTAATAAGACATATAAGTATAACAAGGATAACTACTTACAGTCCTATTCTTAGCTACTCCTACATTCCTCCCGTTTATTGCTGTAGACCCTGTGTTATGAGCACCACAGAAATACTTAGATATATTACTATGTGGTAATGCTACTCCCCTTCCTAGTGACGCAGGAGTTCTGTAAGCACCTTCGTATCCTACAGGACTATCGTAGTTATAGTTCACATCCCAGAGATCTAATACATCATCTCCAGAGCAGTTATCCCATACTACAGGCGCAGCAGTAGCTTTAGATCCAAAGCCAGAACCTGTGATAATAACAGGACTGTTATGGGTTATAGAACCTGAAACACTTGTAATAACGCTCATCAGTATTCCTTACGACAGAAGTACCGTATCAGCGCCTGGAGAGTCTATATTCTCTCCACCTATCAAGGCCTGTCCATTAAAGTTACATGCCGCTATAGCAGTTGGAAGGTCTGTGTTATAACTATAAGTCCCGCTAGAAGGATCTCTTACAACATTCACCTTTCCGTTTGATAGATAAATATACCTATAATAATCCAGAACGCTCCAAAGACCTCCAGGCGACTTCGTACTGAAGACGTGTGTCAAAGCACTTACATCAGCCCCTACAGGCAACTCCCAGATAGTCTGAGCCCCGCAGAATATAATAAAGTCATTAAGCAAGAACACTTGTGGATAAGGAAAGCTATCAGTAATGAACCCTAAAGCTTCTTCAGCTACACCAAAAGAAGCTAGAGTAACCAGAGCATTATCTTTACCCACAGCCCCGTAGCAAATAAGCAGAAACTCGTTATTTCTAGGTAACTTATTAGAAGGTCTCATACCCCTAGAAAGCACCTTATCCTTTATAGTGTAAGTAAACTTACCTGTTCTGCTTATGTCTATGTTCATTATAACTCTCCATTATTGCTGGAACTACTTTCTATATTAGTCTCCCTCTTCGGTTTATCAGCACTCTGCATGTCTAGCATTTTAATAGTGCCTATCCTTCTCCTAATCTCAGGCACTGCCTTTTTCAACTTCTCTTCATAGCTAAGAAGAGTGTTCTGATTATCTATCTCTTCCACCACAGAAGCTACAATATTCTTATGTTCAGCGAGATCCTTATTCTTCTCATAGAACTCCTTATTCATTTTCAGCATAGCAAAGTGGCTATCTATTAAACTTCCCATAGCATAAGGAAGTCTTAAGAGAGCTCTCTCAACAGCCAGTGCTATAATCTCTTCTTTCTGTTCTTCTGTAATATCCATCTCTAACCCTCCATCTGATCCACTTCAGACATCTCTTCTTCTACAACATCCTTGTCTATATCAAGGATAGCCATATCAACAGCCTCTAACCACTGCTTAGCGCTAGTGCTGTTTCTAAAATCTACATCAAGCTGGTGCAGAGCAGCCCTTACTAAAACCTCAGGATGTGCTGTGGCCCAGTAGCTGGAGTCTGTATCGTTTACCAGGTCATTTGTATAGAACAACCCATACACCTCAACATACAAACTCTCGTCTGTAGGAGGTCCTATAAGTATCCCATTATACTCATACGAAGTTCCCGTTAGCGTAGGCATCCATCCAGCGGTAATAGCCGCAGGAGCAGTATTCTCAGGAATAGCCCTAAGCATAGCAGGACAGTAATGTTCAGAACTTCCCTGCTCGGCCGTAGCAAAGTTCTCTGCATATTTAGCAAGAAAATCTTGATAGCTAAGCTTAGTAAGTTGCCTTCTTCCATCACTATCAGCAACCCACACTTCTTTTATAGCCCTACAATAAGGAACCAGAATGCTATAACCTCCAATAGCAAGAGTAGAAGGATACATTCCAACGTCTTTAGGAAATCTGAACTTCTTATCCAGCATCCTCTGCGCTGCATTAATATAGTAATTCGCACCGTTATCTACATAAGCAGAAGTATCTACTACCAAATCATTCCTACCACTTATGTCTATAAACTTAGTTCTGATTTCCAAAAGATTCATATATAAACTCCTTTGGTTAAACGCTATCGGTAAAATTTACCAATAGGGAGAGAGGGTCTCTCGACCCTCCCTCAAGATATTGCTTACAACTTATGAAGCAGTATTAGCCTGCCCCACACCGTTCATGATACCTCCAGTCTGTGGATGATGGAACTCGAGGCCGCACTCAGTGAGGTACTCCTCAGACTTACCATCAACCCTCCCACGTCCGGTGTTCTGCTTCTCACCTTCAGCGTAGAAGTTGGTATCGTCGATATAGCGATAGACCAGGTTCTTTGGCTCGAAGATGGTCATCATATTCCTAGTAGTGACATCGAAGGAATACAGAGGATGTGTCTTCAGGAGAAGAGAACCAAAAGGAGTGACCCAGCGATTCACCTGAATTCCGTATGCCTTCGACTCAGGAGTCAAAGTAATCTGAGCACCAGCCTTCGCAAGCTGGTTGATTCCGAGCAGAGCGCCAGAACCACAGAAAGCGAGCTTCTCGCTGGAGCCATAGCGGAACATGACTTCCAGCTTCGCATTCAACCAGTCCTCACCGCCTGTAATCCAGGACTCACCTGCATGATCAGGGTCAGTGACATAGTTCACACAGTTAGCCGCTGCGTAGGTCTTAAGGAACTGATGCAATCCCATAGTCGTACGCTCAGGCTTACCATTCGAGCCGGTTCCGAGGGTTCTGATACCCCACAAAAGTGCAAGCTCCATCTCAACCGAATGCTGCTCAAGGCAGTCAGCTTTCGCTTTCTGATAAGCATCACCAGTGCGAAGCTTGGTCTTCTGAGCGGTACGAGTGATGTCCAGAGCAGTGCGGAAGATCTGGGTGTAGTTGTAGTACTCAGTAACATCATTCGCGATAGCTTCCGGCATCTCACCACCCTCAGGGTTGATGTTACCGATAACCATCGCATAGTCGCAGTCACTTAGGT
>Ga0255341_1005540_pt1 | contig 12369 bp, 12 predicted proteins | sample wastewater_treat_8_FD_192418 | JGI IMG/M metagenome (GOLD analysis project Ga0255341, IMG submission 192418) | Wastewater microbial communities from Lulu Island WWTP, Vancouver, Canada - plant12 | ecosystem: Engineered > WWTP > Wastewater > Unclassified | place: Canada: Vancouver, British... | reverse complement strand
TCCAAGGCAAGTATAAAGAGCTCTATTCTGCACCAACCAAGGCGCAGGAGATAATCTTCGACACGTTTGGGGTGGAATACCCCAAAAATGAATGAACATGCTTAAATCTGTGCGAAATTTTGGGCAAGTATATACGGCTATCAATACGATACTAAAGGCAATCAGGTGTTATGATGTTAGACAACATGTAAAGAGATTGAATTTTTCTTCGAGCTCCAGCGCCCACTACTGCTTGCGGATAAATGCAGGACAGACAACTTGGAAAACGCTAGGTTACCAAGATCTAGGATTCTATTTGTTTACAACATTTTGAGGATTGCCTGCAATAAAAGCCACCAAGTTATCGATGGCAATCTTCATCAGTCTTTTTCTCGATTCTATTGGCGCCCAAGCAATATGAGGAGTAATGATGCAGTTTCTTGCTTTTAGCAATGGATTGGATGCTTGGATTGGTTCTTTAGATACGACATCTACCGCAGCTCCCGCTACTTTGCCAGTTTCTAATGCTCGATAGAGATCCTCCTCTACGATCAGCGGACCTCTCGCTGCGTTGATAATAATCACTCCATCTTTCATCTTAGCAATATTGCTTGCATTTATAATTCCTTTAGTTGATGGCAATAATGGGCAATGCAAAGAAATGACGTCTGATTGTGCGAAAAGATCGTCCAGATTTACATAACGACAAGACTCTGATTCGAGATTAGGTATTTTATATTCATCGTAAGCTATGACTTTCATACCAAGAGCCTGGGCTATCTTTCCTGTGGCTTGCCCTATTCTTCCAAAACCTATTATTCCCATTGTTTTATCTGCCAACTCAATAAGAGGATATTTCCAATAGCACCAGTCAGGGCTTCTTGACCATTCACCAGCAAATACGGAATCCGAGTGAGCTCCTACATGATGGCAAAGTTCCAATAAAAGTGCGATTGCGAATTGCGCCACTGCATTAGTTCCATAGGTGGGAATATTTGAGACGACGATTCCTTTCTCGCTACAAGCAGCTATATCGACAATATCGTAGCCTGTTGCCAGGATACCAATGTATTTGATATTGGGACATCTATCTAATGTTGTTCTAGATATAGGAGCCTTATTGACAATCACCACATCTGCATTTCCAATTCTTTCAACGATTTTATTCTCTGGAGTTCTGTCATACACTGCAAGCTCTCCAAGAGCCCTAAAATCATCCCAAGACAAATCGCCGGGATTCAAAGTATAACCATCAAGGATGACAATGTTCATACTCATCTCTCAATTATCCATTTATTGATTTCTATTATAATAGTAAGTATCTAAGGATTCCATTTCTGTGAGTGTCATTATCATAAAGTACTTATGGAACCCTTAGACAATAAATTAGAACTAATTAAAAAATACCATTCAATATTTTAGTCCATGTGAGATCCGCCATTGATGTCAATTTCCTCTCCTGTTATATAGGCAGCTTCATCTGAAGCAAGGAAACAGACTGCAGCGGCTATTTCTTCCGGTTTTGCCATTCGGTGACAGGGTATATCCGCAGTCATTCTTTCTTGGGTCTCCTCATCTTCCAATCCACCCCTTATGTCCGTTGCTGCTAGTCCTGGAGCAATGGAATTAACGGTTATACCTAAAGGAGATACTTCCCGCGCAAATGCCTTTGAGAAGGCGAGTATGCCTGCTTTTGCTGCAGAATAGTGAGCACCGCCAAAGACACCCCCTCCTCGCTTTGCCGAAACTGAGCTCATACTGATTATTCTTCCATAATTTCTTTCGATCATGTATGGCGCAACGGCCTTGGAAAAAAGAAAGGTGCCTTTTAGATTTACCGCCAGAATTCTATCCCATTCTTCTTCAGTTATGTCGAGTACTTTTTTAGGTTGAGTAATACCTGCATTATTGACAAGGATATCTATTTTGCCATACTTAGATATCACTGCGTCTACGCAAGCTTTGATTTCTGATTGATTGACAACATTAACTTGAAAGGCTTCTGAGCGTACTCCTTTGTCTTTTATCACTTCTGCTGATGTTTCCTTAGCGCCTTCGTAATTAACATCACATACCATCACATCTGCACCTTGCTCAGCCAAAGCAAGAGCGATAGCTCGGCCAAGACCTCGCCTTGAGCCAGCACCAGTTACAATGGCTATTTTCCCTTTCAGACTAAATAGCATACAGATTCTCCTTTCATCAGATTCCATTTCATTAATTATTTGATACCAACTCCAAATACCAGATTAGGCAGCCATGTTACAAGATCCGGTATGTAGGTAATTATGATTAAAACAATTATGAGTGGTATAATCCATGGAATAATCGCCTTACACAGCTTCTCAAGTTTGACATTTGCAACTTTGCTGGTCACGAAAAGGCTCATACCAACAGGAGGCGTGATAAGACCAATCATCAGGTTGAGCACCATCACAACTCCCATGTGTATCGGATCTAGGCCGAAATGCTGAAACAAAGGCATAACCACAGGAACCATGATGATGAGGATCGATAATGCTTCCATGAACATTCCTAATATAAGAAAAATTACATTGAACAAGATCAAGAAAACCCATGCAGGCATATTAATGGAACTGACAAATTCAGCAAGTTTCATTGGCAAACCATCAATTGCAAGAAGCCAAGCAAAAGCAGAGGCTGTTGCCATAATAAATGTAACTGTAGATGTTGTAATAAGCGCTTTGAAAATAATCTCTCTCAGTTTCTTGAAGCTCAGATCTTTATATACAAACATTGCAATGATGATGCCATATACTACGGCTACACTTGCAGCTTCAGTGGGAGTAAAAATGCCACCTATAATACCACCAATAATTATGATAGGGGTAAGAATGGGTAAGAAAGCTTTCTTGAAGGTTTGAGCAACATATTTCCAACTGAATTTTTCAAGCCTTGGATAATTTCTTTTTACTGCATAGTAATAAACCATTATAGAGAGGGCTATTGCCATTAAGAGTCCTGGTATAAAACCCCCTATGAAAAGCTTGCCAACGCTTACTCCTGCAGATGCGCCGAAAACTACCATAGGGACAGAAGGCGGTATGATGGGACCAATGGTCGATGAGGCTGCTGTCACAGTTGCTGAGAATTCATCATCAAAGCCAACATCTCGCATTGCTTTCATCTCTATAGCGCCAAGGCCGCCTGCATCTGCAACTGCTGAACCAGACATTCCAGCAAAGATTACCGAAGCAAAAACGTTTGCATGACCAAGACCTCCAGGAATCCGTCCAACAAGTGCATTAGCAAAATCAAAGATTCTAGTCGTAATTCCTCCCGAATTCATCACTTCGCCTGCGATGATGAAAAACGGAATCGCCAATAATATATAAGAAGATAGCCCTGTCCCCATACTATGAAACACAGTCTCTAACGGGAACCTTCCTGATGTGATCACCGCGACTATATCGGCAGCACCCATGCAAATCGCAATAGGAACCGAGAGTACAAGAAACGCAAGAAAACAAGCAATTAGGACGCCGCTCATTTCATGCCCCCTTGATCAGCCCCTTGAGACTTAGGTTTAAATTCAGTTAAAAGTTCTTCAATATAGAATAAAATCATAGGAATAAATGCCACTGGCAAAGCTAGATATAATAGACCTACCGGCAGATTTATTGTCTGCATGCTTTGCCTCATTGTTTGGCCAAATACTCTATATCCGTAATAAATTCCAATCACCAAAAAAGCAAGAATTATGAGATCCTTCAGCAGAATTATCCATTTTCTTGTCCTTTCAGGGATTTTGCTGACAAAAAGGTCAAAATTTACATGGCTCTTTGTTTGAACAGCTATTGCAGCCCCAAGAAATGAAACCCATACTAAGAGCATCATCGATACTTCATAAGCCCAAATAATCGAAGTACCAAAGACATACCTTAGAATGACTCCTATAAATGTCAAAGCTATAAGAAAAAATCCGATGATAATCATTATTTCTTTTATTATTTTGAATAATAACGAATTAAGACGGCTCAATGTCTCCATCTTATTTCCTCCTTAGCATCGAAGTGACTGAGACCAGAGCATTGCTGCTTTTGCTCTGGTCTCGTTTCTTTAGAGAGATAAAAAGCTAGTATTTTTGGGCTATTTCTTGCACTTTATTTATAAGATCCTTCCCAAATATTGGTTCGTATTCCTTGTATACAGACGCAGTTGCAGCCTTCATTGCAGCAACATCTGCAGTATTCACTTGTATGCCATATTTCTTAAGCTCTGCTAGTAAATCTTCATTTGCCTTATTATTCATTTCTCTATGAACTGTAGCGAATTTCCGTGCTGCTTCTAATAACAAATCCTGATCTGCCTTGGATAGCTTTTTCCAGGTAAACTCGGAAATGATCAAAGGACATGTCTCATATTTATGGTTTGTAAGAGAAAGATATTTCTGTACTTCATACAGTTTTGAAGCATAGATATTTACAATCGGGTTTTCTTGCCCATCGAATAATCCCTGGGAAAGAGCCATATAAAGTTCGCCAAATGCCAGCGGCTGAGGATTAGCGCCAAGAGCCCTAAAAATAGAGATCGTCATCTTATCTTCTGGAGTCCTTATCTTTAATCCTTGTAAATCTTTGGGAACATAGATTGGCCTCTTGGAGTTTGTAATATGTCTGAATCCATTGTCCCAATAAGCCAAAATCCTGAAACCAGATGGAATGCATTCCTTAGAAATCTGATCTCCGACTTCACCATCTAGAACCGCATAAGCTTGTTCTGGCTTAGAAAAAAGGAACGGCAAGCCAACTACATTGAGCTTGGTATTATAGCTCGCGATAGGGCCTTGAGAATTAATGCTCATATCGAGTGCGCCGCTTGCCATTTTCTCTGCCATTTGTCGGTCTGAACCAAGGCTTTCGGAGGGATGGACCACTATTGTAATGCGTCCGTTAGTCTTCTCTTTAACATAATCGGCAAACTGCAGTGCAACAATGTGTCTAGGGTTGTCCGGAACAGCCCCATGTCCTAGATTCAGTGTCATCTTTTGCTGAGCATAAATAGGAAGCACAATAATGCTCATTGCCAGCAAGGCCAAGCTGATTTTCTTGATCTTCATAAAGACCTCCTTCAATCTTCAACGATATTATAAATCTCTGCATTTGTTCCTGCAGAGATATTAAAACCACAAGACCCAGAAATAACTAAGCCAAATCACCAAATCATCGTTTTTGGACTCTATATTTTGAATACATTATTAATCCGATTTTTGCAGCTGTCAAGATATAATTTTTAGTATTTCAGTTTATTTTTCTGAGTTTGTAATGAAAACCACCAAATTATCCCTAATGATGAAACATATGAATTTATATCTATTGATTGGCCTTCATCATTGAGATAATTCTATTTCTACTCTTAAGATGATGCTCCATCATGAGCTCGGACGCAGCTTTTGCATTTCTCGATTGTATTGCTTTTATTATAGCTTTATGTTCATACAATGTATCGTTTGGAGGCCGCATTAAGCCATGTTCATAAGACTTAATCATATAGCCATAAAATCCTTCCAAATCTACTAGCATCGGAATTCTCGCTATTTTTAAGATTGTTGTATGAAAAGATTGATCTTCCATCATATATTCCTTTGTCTCAAACGATGGAATTGGAAGATTATACTTAGAAAAGAAATGAGCAAGCGACTCTATATCGCTGTCTTTTGCTTCGAGAGTGCAGATCCTAGCGGCAACAGATTCTAGTCCCGCACGGATAGCATAGATTTCGGCTAGATCTTGATCATTCAAATCTCTTATATAGATTCCTTCTTTAGGAACTATTCTCACCAATTTTTCGCCCGAAAGACGGCTAATTGCTTCATTAACTGGAGTAAGACTGACTGCTAGAGATTTGGCTATTTCTTTTTTGCTGATTTTTGAGCCGGGCACTAGATCACCGTCAACTATCATTTGTTTTATCTTTTCATACACGGCATCTGCAAGAAATGAATTTTTGATCTTATCCATCAATTGCTCCTAATCTTAGGAATGGAAGATTATTATATAATAGAGTCAATAGATTCAATGCGCGCTTTTATGCCCGTCATATGCAATGTCATCGCAGCTTCGGCAGCATCAGCATCTCGTGATTCGATAGCCCTAAAAATCGATTTATGCTCATTAAGACTTAGGATTGGATCTTTAAGAAGACCGCGCTGATTTGATATAAGCACAATATTGAAAGATGAGATTATCTGGCTTAAGACTTTGTTCGAAGAAAGATCAACGATGTCCATATGGAACCAATAATCAGCCTCTTTAATCAAAGATTGATCCCCTTTTGACACAGCTTCTTCATATTTTTTAAGTCTTAAGCGAAATGTTTCCAATCCTTCGGGTGAATGATTCTTTGCTGCGTTTCTCGCTCCTAAGGGTTCGAGTCTCATTCTTATGTCAATATAATCCAACAATTCTTGTTTGCTACATTTATGAACGCAAGCTCCGCGCCTTGGAACCATATCTATTAGCATCTCTTTTTCTAGTTTTGAAAAGGCCTTCATCAAAGGAGTACGAGAGACGCCAAGCTTTTCGGCAAGCTCTTCTTGCCTTAGCTTTATCCCAGGAGCTAATTCTCCAGTTAGAATCATTTGTTTGAGTATTCTATATACTTGTTGATGCAGATCTTCATATTGTAAAGCACTCATATCTTTATTATTCAATTCGACTACCTTCTTAATCAATAAGATCCGGTTTAGTCCTATAGAATCCACCATAAACATAAAAAGGCAAAGTAGCAATGACTTATGCAATATAACAAAAGATAATACTAAATGAAAGATTGTCTATTGACAAGTTGGGAAAATGGTATAATATATTTTGTATCCAAAATTTTGCCATTTAATATGTGGCAAAAAGGTGTGGCAAAAAGGAGAAAAGAATGAAAGCCACCTATTTCTCTTGGACAAAGGAGGTCTCGTATGAAACAGCAGTTAAAAAAGTAATGATTAAATTAATCTCTTAAGAAAAGGAGGATTATGTGAAAAGAAAATTGTGCTTCTTTTTATTTATTGTACTATTGCTATCTCTATCCGTATTTGCTTTTGCAGCACCACAGGAGGTTGACTATCAAAAGTGTCTGGTCCGCTGGGACGGCAAACTATCCGATAAGGACTTCACGGGAGAAGAATTCGCAGCCCTGACCAAGACCACCGTCTACCAGTCCGACAAATCCCCCACCGGGTTCTTTGTCACCTTCCGCTACTACGGCCCGGATCAGACCCGGGTGCGCGTAGCGGGAGAGTGGATGTTCAGCACAAGAGCCATTTCTACTGTGTTTTCAAGTGCCCTGATCCATCCCAAAGATTGGTATAATGGATGTATCCTTCATATCGGTGATCCCTGGCCTTCCCGTCCCTTCGATGATATGACGCTCAATAAGGATACCGGCTACTGGTTCTATACCATACCGCTTCCCTCGGGCACCTACTGCTACCAGTTCTATGTTGGTGAGGGAGACCCGACGGGCGCACCTGTTTCCGGGCATGAACAAACGAGCCAATTCACCTCTGACCCGCAGAACCTGCCGGCAGAGCGTGTGCTTGGTGATGAAGTGTACAGCCAGGTGCTGGTTCCCTATGATCCGGTCAAGCAGAGCCTGAGCCCTGACTATTCCCAATATCAGGATATCTGTGAACAGAAGGGCACCCTGCTGTTCGAGCTGGTTCCCTCTGAGGTAGCCGGCACGGATACCCCTGTGGGCATCTACTTGCCTCATGGTTATAACCCCCGCAAGGAGGGCGGCTACCCGTATCTGATTCTTGCCCACGGTGGCGGCAGCCACGGGAGCATCTGGACTGCTCAGGGCATGATGCCCAATATTACCGACAACCTGATTGCCGCAGGCCTGGTGAAGCCGATGATTGTAGTCACTCCCACCATACGTGACAGTAAATTCAACTGGCTCTCTAGTAATACCAACCCTGACGGCTCTCTGATCACTGAAGGTAAACAGGTCTCCCAGGCACAACCATATATCTTGAATGAGCTTATCCCCTGGCTGGAAGAGCATTACAATGTCTCCAAAGATCCCAAAGACCGTGCCATCTCGGGTCTGTCTGCCGGCGGCATGTTTACCTCGAACATGTACATCCACTGCCCGGAAGAATTCGGCTACTTCTACATGATGAGTGGTGCAAATGCCAATATTGCAGGCTATGACCTTTCCCGCCCAGAGCTTAAGACCCCGGTCGTTGCCTTTGGTACCGGTATCTATGATAGTTTGCTCTTCAGAATGGTTTATCCTGTTCAGGAAGCCTTCACCAAAGCTGGCATTGAGTTCAGGAATACGTATCAACTTGGTGCGCATCGCATGCATGTGTGGCGTGAACTGTACATCGACTTGCTATCCAACGTGCTCTGGAAGCCGAAACCTGAAGTACATTTAAATCGCTAAATTAAGTAATCTAAACTGATACATACTATGCTTGAAGTAGCAGGAAATTGTTCATCATGGCCCCTTACCCCATCGCACAGAAGCGGTAAGGGGCCTTCCATTCGGAATTCTGATCATACAAATATTATTAAGAAGGAAGAAAAGAGATGGGGAAAAAATTCATATTCCTGGTATTAGCTATACTGTTGATTACCATGAGCAATGCCGCTCTGGCGCAGGATGTGGTCAAATTTGGTATTGCTGAGCCCATGACCGGTGCCATGGCCGTGGGTGGCAAGCTTGCCATGCGAGGCTATGAGCTAGCCCACGAGCAGAATCCCATGGTATTGGGAAAACAGGTCGAATTGGTTTTCGTGGACAATAAAAGCGATAAAGTGGAAGCAGCCAATGCCGTATCCTGGCTGATTGAAAGGGAGGGAGTTGTCGCTCTATTTGTTGGTTATGGCAGCGATATGGCCATTGCGGGTGGTGAAGCCGCCAATAAAGCAGGAATCCCGCTGCTCTCTGCGACGGCTACCAATCCACTGGTTACGCAAGACAAGAAATATGTTTTCCGTGCCTGCTTCACCGATCCCTTCCAAGGTCAGGTTATGGCCCGCTACACCATTGAAAACCTGGGAATCACAAAGGCTGCCCTGTTAGTGGACATTGCCCAGGATTATTCCGTCGGTCTGGCGAACTCTTACAAGAGAACCTTTGAAAAGATGGGCGGAGAGATCGTCAGTGATTTCAAGTACAATACCGGCGATCAGGATTTCAGTGCCCAACTGAGTCAGATTATCACCTCTGGAGCCGAGGCATTGTTCTTTCCGGGCTACGTCGGTGATATTGCATTGATCGCCATTCAGGGTAGAGAACTGGGATTCACCGGCCGGTATTTAGGTGGGGATACCCTGCACAATCCGGTACTGATCGAGTTGGCAGGCGAGGCAGCTGAAGGTTTGATTGCCAGTACTCTCTTTGCCGAAGATCAGCCGGCGACACCACAGTCGGTTAAATTTGCCAAACTCTTCAGAGAAAAATACAATTTAGCACCGAATCCCGTATCCATTCTTTGCTATGACTCCTACAATCTAATGGTGAATGCCATTGAAAGAGCTGGCTCATTGGATCCGGCTGCGATCCGGGATGCTTTAGCTGCCACCAGAAATTACCCGGGCGCCGACGGCTTCATTACCATCGATGAAAACGGTGATGCTGTTAAGTCTGCCGTTCTGGTGACTATTGTCAACGGCAAATACAAGTACCTGACTACGGTGAGTCCTTCTTCTATACCTTATAGATATAAAAGAAGTAATCAATGATGGCGACTACCGCACGAGAAACGAGGACGAAAGTATCGAGACGAGGTAGTATATCAGTTTATAAGTATATTTATTAGTGAGGTTAAAGGCTTTCTAATAGGAAAGGGCTCCTGAATAAAATCTAAAATATTGTATAATAATATAATAAAAGATATAATAATCCAATAAAGTGCACGAAAAACGAGGGAAAAGGCTCAAAATCCTTGCACTTGAAAGGGAAAGGATGTACCGACTACCAGAGAAAGTACCTGAATTTGAGAAATTCGACATGGTGTTTGGAGGGAAGCTCAACCGAAAGAATCGATGGGTTCTTCTCGCGGATTTGATTCCCTGGGATAAGGTTGAAGAAAAATATGCCGCTCTCTTTGTGACGAACAATGGGCGACCGGCACTCCCGGTGCGCGTTGCGTGAGGCGCGCTTATCATTAAAGAAAAATTGAAGTTGCCGGATGAAGAGCTTGTGGAGTAATCAGGGAGAGTCCCTACCTCCAGTACTTTTTAGGGCATGAAGGGTACAAGGATGAGTTACCCTTTGACCCCAGTATGATGGTGCATTTCAGGAAGCGGTTGTCGGGAAATATTCTGAAAGAAATAAACGCGCTGATCCTTGAGCGGGAGAAAGAAGAAAAGAAAGAAGATGATGATCATGAATCTCCTGAAGGAGGTTCTGGAGACAAGAATAACGGGTCATTGATCGTGGACGCGAGCTGCACACCAGAAGATATGCGATTTGTGCACGATGTGACGCTTTTGGATGAAGCGAGGCAGAAGACGGAACGCATCATCGATTGTCTTCAGCACTATGCCCCTGAGGGATATGAGAAGCCGAGAAAAGAGTTTTTGACGTTCATACAGAACCGTAAGCCACGGGAACGAATGGTACGGAAAGTGGTAAGGAAGTAGCTACAGTATGTCGAGCGAAACTTGAGAATCATCAGTGATTACAAAGGGATTGTCGGATTCAAAGGGCTTTCAGGGAAGCAGTATGGAGAGCTTGTGGTGATTGCTGAGCTGGTACGGCAACAACGGGAATTGTACACGCGGAAGAGCTACTTGATCGAGGGAAGGATCGTGAGTATCTCGAAGCTGCATGTGCGGCCGATCGTGCGGAGGATGTATGAGTGTGGGGCGAAGCTGTCGGTGAGTCTTGTGGATGGACTCACCGAAGTGCATAGGCTTTCGTGGGAACCCTACAACGAGAGTCAGGATTTGAAGGGACAGATAGAAACAAATCGACAGAGATACGGTAGGTATCCTCTCGTAGTGTGCGCGGATAAGATCTATAGGACGAGAGAAAATCTGCGGTACTGTCAGGAGTATGGGATACGATTATCGGGATCTAAACTTGGTCGCCCATGCAAAGAGAGCCAGAAGAATAGAGCGCTACTGCGGGAGCAGCGAAGCATAGCACGACAAGATGATTGTATGAGGATTGCGGTTGAAGGGAAGTTTGGCGAAAGCAAGCGACGGTATTCGCTTGATAGGATCGGGACAAAACTGCGAGCAACGAGCAAGAGCGCAATTCACCTGGTATTCTTGGTGATGAATCTCATGGTGCTGCACCGGAAGAAGGTGAAGGCCTTTTTTGTGGCTCTAGTGGATACCGTATTCGAGATGGTCAGAAGCGCAGTAAGAGAGCAGATGTGGTTACCATTTGCTGCTTGAAAAACCAGAAAGCAAGTTCTTCAGAAACTCCTAGTAATATTCAAAGCGAATTATCAAGAAAGTATGACCAATCGGTCTCAGTGCCTACAATCATCGATAGAGAAAGGAAACTAGGCTATTATCAAGAACATAAAAAGAAAAAACATCATGACCGAGAAGTCCTAACCCGTTATTCTGGAGAACGAATCCACCATGATTCCTCTCATCATAAGTTTGCTCCTAATTCACAAGAAAAATGGTATTTGATTACAAGCCTCGACGATAATAGCACATTCATGCTTTATGCTGATTCCCATTCTATCTTTCGATTCGTACAAGGTAGGAATATTCTAAATTACAAACATTCCATGTTTACTGATGATGTCGATCCTCCGAGTACATAGCACTATTGACTGTACTCATTCAGTAGCCTTTGAGAAAGCTCATGAAGAACATAAATCCCTCTTCCGATCCTTCCATCTACCACCACAGAAGAAACTCTATGATATCTTTTACCTGCACTTCAGGCGACGCGTGGATGCTTATCACAGAATCTCTTTCAATAACCTTCAGTTCCAAATTCATAAGGCTCCTCTAAGAGAGGAGGTTGATATTCATGCCGTCCCAGACAAATCCAAGGACTATGCTTTACTTTGCATTTGCTACAAGGATATTCTCTGTGATGAATATAGAATTCTGTCTTCGGATTTAGTGCACTTTTAAGTTTTAACTAACATAGCCAATTTTTCATTTAGTTATGCACTTCTAGATCCATACTTTTCCAGTTGACATAAGGGAGTAGGGGAAATAATTCCTTTCAGTGCAAATTGAAGGGAATATTTTTTAGAAATATTTGAAGAAATAATAGGTAGGCCATCCTGCGCCGATTAAAGTTGTGCTATACTCTCCTCATCGCAGGCACTATGTTCCTGGCCACTATCTCTGACAAAAAGACCGGTCGTACGATTCTCAAGATCGTCGAATCTCACCGAGAAAACGGTAGACCAAAGAAACGTATGATCCAAAACTTGGGATA
>Ga0255341_1005531_pt1 | contig 12387 bp, 11 predicted proteins | sample wastewater_treat_8_FD_192418 | JGI IMG/M metagenome (GOLD analysis project Ga0255341, IMG submission 192418) | Wastewater microbial communities from Lulu Island WWTP, Vancouver, Canada - plant12 | ecosystem: Engineered > WWTP > Wastewater > Unclassified | place: Canada: Vancouver, British... | reverse complement strand
GCCGCGCTTACCGCCACCGTTGGGGCAACCGCCATGATGGTGGAAACCAGGGATCCTTACACGGCGGGCCATCAGCGCCGGGTGGCCGACCTGGGCCGGGCCATTGCCGAAGAAATGCAGCTGACCGACGAGCAGATCGAAGGCGTTCATATGGCGGGCATGGTCCATGATCTGGGCAAAATCTCCGTTCCCTCCGAGATCCTCAGCAAGCCCACCAGGCTCACCGATCTGGAGTGCCGGCTCATCAAAACCCACCCGCAGGCCGGCTATGAGATTCTCAAAGACATCGCGTTTCCCTGGCCCATCGCCAGAATCGTTCTGGAGCACCATGAGCGGATGGACGGTTCGGGATATCCGCATGGCTTAAAGGGGGATCAGGCGCTTCTGGAATCCCGGATCCTTTCCGTTGCGGACGTCGTGGAAGCGATGGCTTCGCATCGTCCCTATCGTGCCGGGCTTGGCATCGAAGCCGCCCTGGCCGAGATCGAAGCGAATCGGGGGATTCTCTACGACCTGTTTGTGGTGGATGCCTGTCTGAAATTGTTTCGCGAAAAAGGCTATCGCTTTCCCGAATCCTGAAAACCAATGTTTTCCAACCGCATTCGCTGACGCAAACCCTCCGGCTGTCCGGAATGGAAACGCTTATCAAAACCTCCCTCACCCGCTACCAGCTTGTCGAACCCTGGACAGCGTCCTGATAATCGGTCTGCCCGTGCCGGTGGCGGGGCGGAAGGATTTGCACGGAGTATTTGCAGACCGGGTCGTTGTCCCTGCGCCAGATATTGACCCCGTATTCCACGGGAACGGAAACATAGCCGAGTGTTTCATCTCCGTCCCGAATGGCGTAATTCTGAAAGTGCGCTAACGCCTGTCTCTCCGGTTTTTCCAGATCATCGAGGCTTTGGATGACCCGCTGACGCGGAAAATCCGCGCATACGGTCTCTTTCCCCGTGACATGGACAATGCCGGCAAGCGTTTTGTCGGGCGCCCCTTCGGGATTTTCCAACTTGATGATGCGTTCGTATGAAGCGTCGGGAATGCCGGAGACTTCATGCTTTTGAAGGATTCCGTAGCCGCTGCAGCCCACCATCGTCATCAAAAGACATGCCGAAACGCTTTTGATGAAATTTCCAATGCGATCACTCATCTTTCCCGTCCGCCTTTCCCGGAAGCGGGCATCCAAGCCGGTCTGGCCGGCCCCCTTTCCGGTGGGATCAGGCTACTACCGTCCGGAAGGCTTGTCAAGGACGGCCGAAGACGGCCGACGATACGGCCGGACAATTTCCTGAGATATACATTTTTTCTTTCGGCTTTTTTTGTGGTATAGTGCCGCCGCTTTGCGGCAGAAAACGCCTGCGCGATACGGAACGGAAAGCATGAAAGTATTCAAAATCAAATTTGGGAAGAGCGGCGAAAAAGCAGATGCGTTCGGAATACGTTTTTTGGGGGACTTTGACGGCAAAATGGGGCAAAATGGAAGCTTCAGCGAAATCATCTCCCCGCCGGACTCGGCGCCCCTGATAACGCATCAAAGGATTACCATCTGGTTTACGTTTGAAAGAATCAGACCGTACGACACCGTCTCCGGCTTCGTCCGCGAGTTGTCGGAACTCCTGAAAGAGAAGGATTACATCATAAAATATTCATTTATTGACGGGCTGTTCAACACGACCCTGCTGGATGACGCGAATCCACCGGAAGGGTTTTCGGACCCAAGAGATCCCGGCAATGCCGCGACCGGTTTTTCCGTCACGGCCGAAAAACACAGCGCCAAGCTGAAATTTACGGTGAATGAGATCGTGTCGGTCAGTGAAGCGGCCGCGAAACTGGGCCGCACGATTTACGGCAGAAATCTGGAGAGAGTCAGAGTCAAGCGGTAACCCCGGTTTTACATCTCTTTTTCTGCAGAATCCGAGCCTTTAGCCATTGGAGCAACTCCTTCGTTAATCTTTCCGATTCCCTATCTTTTTGCGTTCATATTTTGTAAATTATTCGTTCAACATAAATCAAAATTACTTACATAATATTTACAGTTGTTTTGTGGACTGTTTCTCTGTGAATAATAGAATAATTGTCCGTTCGAAGAGAGCTGGCCTTTATTATACTGCATTCATTTAATAATTATAGGCTTATCGGCCAAGGTGGGTAACTATCAAATTTATTGTCTGAAAATTGGCACATCTTTTGACTTAGTCGAAAATCAAAGCGTCTCTAATCAGTAAAAACCTGATTCAGGTTTTTATTCTGAACAAAGGAAGGTAAGGGGAAAAAGCATCGCGCTTCAGTATGCATGAATTCAAACATTTAACAGTATCAAAACAGAAAAGGGAGGTTTTTTATGAAAGAGTCAAAGCATCCATTATGGTTTAATTCACAAGTATTCCAGACCCTGCTGTTCGTACTTGCCGTTCTTGTGTCTTTAATGTTTGTTCCGTCCTCCTTTGCGGCGGGCACCATCAAGATCGGGCAACTCGATCCGGCTTCGGGTACCTTTAAAACGACGGGAGACCAGTATAACGCGGCCATTGAACAGGCCGTTTTCGACATTAACCAGAAAGGCGGCGTTCTGGGCAAAAAGGTCGAACTCATCTGGCGCGATGGGATGATGAAACCGGAAGTCGCCACAAGAGAGGCGCTCCGGCTCATCCAGAAGGATAAAGTAGACATCTTGGTTGGCGGAACGGGCAGCCACGTTTACCTGGCGCTGGAAAAGCTGGCGGACCAGTATAAGAAGATCGTTGTCTGCACGGGCGCCACATCGGACGATCTGACGGGAAAAGGATTCAGCCGCTACTTCTTCCGCCCCGGCATCACAAACACGAACACCACATTTTCCATTGCCAAGTATCTGGCGAAGCAACCGTACACGAAATATTATTCCATCCATCAGGATTACGCCTTCGGCCATGACATGGCCCGGATCTTCCGGGAAAAACTGACGGCGCTCAATCCCAACGCCAAGATCGTCGGGGAAGACTTCACGCCCGTCGGCAATAAGGACTACAATCCGTATCTGAGCAAGATCGCGGCCTCCGGCGCCGAAGTAGTTTTTGTATCGCACATCGGCGGCGACGGCCAGGTGCTTCTCAAGCAGGCCGCGGAAATGGGACTCACCAAGCAGAAACAGTTCGCGCTTTTCTACTACGACAGCATCACCGCGGAACTCCTGGGCGCGTCCCTTGAAGGCGCCATCGTCACCCACAGCTATGGCATCACGATTGATTCTCCGCTGAACAGAGCCTTCATCAAACGCTACCACGAACGTCACAAAAAATATCCTTCCACGCACATGCAGTATCCCGATTCTTTCTTCGGCAACGCATATTTCGGGATGATGTTCCTGTTTGCAGCCATTGAAAAGGCCCGCTCGCTCGATCCGGAAAAGATCATCAAGGCCTGGGAGGGAATGCAATTCGACTATCCGCAGGGAAAGGTCACCATGCGGGCCTGCGATCACCAGTTGATCGCGCCGATGTCCATCTATAAGGTCATCCGCGTTCCCGAAAAAGAGAAATTTTTCAATCTGCCGTATTACATCAGTAAACCGGTTGCGACATTTACGGGAGATGAGACAGCGATTCCAGTCAATACACCCGGCTACAACCCGCGGTGCAAGTAAAAAAAAGTTCCGGAGCCCCGCTTACAGACCGGTGCGGCCTTCTTCAGGAGGCCCCACCGGTCGGGCTAGGCCCCGAAAAAAGTCGTGCATGACGCGAGGATCATAACTTCAGTCTAAAGGATTCAACTCATGGAATTAACCGATGTCATCATCAACCACATGCTGCACGGGATCGTTTACGGCATGCTTCTGTTCGTCGTGTCCGTCGGCCTCACCATCGTCTTCGGCATGATGAATGTGCTGAGTATCGCGCATGCCGCATTCTACATGCTGGGCGCGTACGTTGCCTTTTCCATTATCGGCCTCACGGGCAACTTCTGGCTTAGTCTGGTTCTTGCGCCCCTCGTCGTCTTCATCGTCGGCTACCTCGTGGAATATTTCCTCCTGCGCCGGGTCCATTCCTACGGCCACGGCGGAGAGCTTCTACTCACGCTAGGCGTCTTCTACGTTATCCAGGAGCTGGTCAAAGTGTTCTGGGGCGACTTTCCCCGGCCGCTTTCGACGCCGACGCTGTTTGCAGGGAAGATCAATCTCGGCGGGATCCAGATATCCGATTACGGTCTGTTCATCATAGCCGCGGGCCTGGTCGTCGTTGCCATCGTCATGCTGATCCTGCGCATGACCAAAATCGGCATCATCATCCGTTCGATGGTTTCCGACGTGAAGATGACCGGCATGCTCGGCATTAATACCGGCCAGACATTTCTTTTCGTCTATGCCGTGAGCGCCGGGCTCGCGGGCCTCGGCGGCGTGATCGCCGCCCCCTTTCTGACCACGTTTCCCGGCATGGGCATGGATATGATGATAGATATGTTCATTGTCGTGGTCGTCGGCGGATTCGGCAGCATCGTGGGCGCGCTAGTCTCGTCGATTCTCATCGGCCTTTTGCAGTCGTTCGGTGTTCTGCTTTTGCCGCAAATCGCACTTGTTTTTAAATTCCTGTTGATGGCCGTTATCCTCATTGTAAGGCCACAGGGTCTGTTCGGTGAAAAATCATGATGGGACTAAACATTAAACACATTGTCGGATTCGTGATCCTCTGCCTGGCTCTCATTGCGCTCCCTTGGATGGTGGGCGAGTTTGAACTCAGACTGATCAGCCAGATCGCCTGCTTCAGTCTGTTTGTCTTGAGCTTTACGATACTTTACGGGCATGCCGGCCTGCTGTCATTCGGGCAGGCCGCCTATTTCGGCGTCGGCGCGTACGTCTGTGCGCTCGCCTTCAAATACGTCGCGGGAATGCCCTTTCTCGCGGCCATCCTTTTGGGCGCCATTGCTGCGGGCATCGCCGCCTGGCTGATCGGCATGTTTTGTGTGAAGCTGACAGGAGCTTATTTTTCGCTGCTCACCGTCGCCTTCAGTCAGTTCCTTTTCGCCATCGCTTTCAAGTGGCGTTCCGTCACGGGCGGAGACGACGGGCTGGTCGTCTCGAAAAATCCAATCACGCTGCCGTTCGGCGGCAGCATCGACACGATGAACACCACCAGCATGTACTACCTGATCCTGCTGATTGTCGTCCTGTGCTACCTCGCATGCTTGTGGCTCACCAAAACGCCTTTCTGGAATATGGTCCGCTGCTGCAAGGAAAATGATGAGCGCGCCTCTTTCGTTGGGTACAACACGTATATGACGAAGGTGCTGGCCTTCACGATCGCCGGCTTTTTCGGAGGCGTGGGCGGTGCGCTGTTTGCCATCAATGAAAGTTTCGTCTCCACCGACGTCATTGATATGAACCGGTCGTTCGTCTGTCTGATGATGGCCTTTATCGGGGGCGCCAATTCCATCATCGGATCAGTGATCGGGGCGGCCATCTATACGGTGCTGACCGATATGATCAGCAAGTACACGCCATACTGGGAGCTGATTTTGGGGTGTCTGTTCATCATCATTATCCTTTTCTTCCGTGACGGATTCGTGAGCCTTTTGCCTAAGGCCAGGGCCTTAATGTCGAAATGGAAAACGGCAACGGGAAAGGAAAACTGAAACGAGGATGAATCTATGCTGGAAATAAAAGATCTACATAAACAGTTCGGCGAGCAAAAAATTCTGAAGGGCATCAACCTGCACGTGGAACAGGGTGAACGCCACGCCATTATCGGACCCAACGGTGCGGGAAAAAGTACGCTGTTCAACGTGATTACAGGCAAGTACGCTCCGACGCATGGCAAAGTCATTTACAAGGGCCACGACATCTCCGGGATGCATCCGCACAGAATCACCCGCCGCGGCCTAGGCCGGTCCTTCCAGATCATCAATGTCTTTGGCGACATGACCGTCTATCAGAACATCCGCAGCGGCGTGCTGGCCCGAAACGGCGTCTTCTTCAATTTCACCTCCTATCTGGACGGTATGAAAGCCATTGAAGAGGAATCGCGCCGGATCATCGAGAGCATCAGCCTTTCCGACCAGATGGACACGCCCGCGAGCGAAATGGCCTATGGGGCCCAACGGGCGCTCGAAATCGGCCTCTCGCTCACCACCAACCCTGATTTACTGCTGCTCGATGAACCGGGCGCAGGTACGTCCAAGAGCGAAACGAAACATACGGTGGAGCTGATTCGCAAAGTGACGCAAAACAAAACGCTGATCATTGTCGAGCACGACATGGACGTGGTCTTCGCGCTTGCAGACCGGATTTCTGTTCTCTACTATGGCGAGATCATCCTCACGGACGTGCCTCAAAAGATCAAAGAGAATAAGAAAGTTAAAGAAATCTATCTAGGAGAGGCTACCTGTGAATAGTGAAACTGAATGCCAGTTGGAGTTGAAATCCATCAATACTTATTACGGAAAAAGTCACATCCTCTATGACGTTTCCATGAAGGTGCGAAAAGGGGAGCTCGTCGGTCTCCTGGGGCGAAACGGTGTCGGCAAATCGACAACGCTCAACAGCATTATGGGCGTCGTGACGCCACAGTCCGGCTCTATTATTTTTGAAGGCAACAACATTTGCGGCCTGCAGCCTTATCAAATCGCTCGCCGCGGCATTGGCATCGTGCCCGAAGAGAGGCGCATATTCCCCACGATTACGGTCCGGGAAAATCTGCTCATGGGACAGAAGCCCGCAGCCGGCAGCCAGGGCAACGAATGGACGATCGACAAGATCTACGAATACATGCCGCTTTTGAAAAAGCTCGACGGCAACAAGGGCGGGTATCTCTCCGGCGGCGAAAAACAGATGCTCAGCATCGCCCGGTCGCTCATGGGCAACCCATCTCTCTTGCTCCTCGATGAACCGATGGAAGGCCTGGCGCCGGTCATTGTCAATGAGCTGTGCGGCATGATTAAACGGATCAATGAAACGGGGGTGTCGATCATCCTCGTCGAAGGATCGATGAGAAGCATTTTACAGGTCTGCCAGCGGGTCTATGTCATGGCCAAGGGTGCAATTGTCTTCGACGGATCTGCGGACGAACTGGAGCAGAATAAAGACATTCAGTGCACATATCTTGAGGTGTAAAAAACGTTTTCCGCGTCATGTTTCGACCCGGCAAACGGTCCAGAGGAATAGAAATATGGACGACGACATTACCTTTCAGGTTGAGGATCTGGTCGCGACGATCACGATCAACCGACCGGACACATACAACAGCCTAACACCGCACGCATACCAGGAAATGAACAGGGCGCTCAAGTATGCGGAAAATGATCCGTCAGTACGCTGCATCATTCTGACGGGAAAGGGCAAAGCCTTTTCATCGGGTGCCTACCTGGCAAAAGACGAACTGGAAACCACCTTCTCTTACGAAGGACTGCGTAAAACCATCACGGAGGACCTGAATCCCCTGATCAAAACGATCACGACGAATCAGAAGCCGGTCATTGCGGCCGTCAACGGTCCCTGCGCGGGCGCGAGCGCAGGCCTTGTCCTGGCCTGCGATCTGGCCGTCGCCAGTGAATCCGCGTACCTGTTGTTTCCGTTCGTCAACATCGGGCTGGCCACCGACGGCGGACCGGGTTTTTTCCTGACGAGACTTGTTGGACCGAAAAGGGCGATGGAAATACTGCTTTTGGGAGAGAAGATCAGCGCTGAAAAGTGCTGCGAGCTCGGCTTATTCAACCGTGTCGTTGCCGCCGAAAACTTTCAAAAGGAAGTAAAGGAACTGGCCGGAAAACTGGCGCATGGACCTTTCAGTCAGACGCTTATCAAGAGCGCGGTTCATCAGGCGCTTGCCATGAACCTGGACGAGTATCTGGATCTGGAAGCCGAATATCAGCCCAGCGCCTCGCGCAGCTTGGACGCCAGAGAAGGAATCAATGCATTTTTGGAGAAGCGAAAACCGCAGTTTCGGGGCAGATAAAATCGTAAGAATTTATATCGGCTCCGGGCGATTGAGATGGAGCCGCCTAGTGAATAATTTTTGAGGAGACATTTTGCCATGACAGAAAAAATAGCAGTTATCGGTTCAGGTACGATGGGGTCTGGCATTGCACAGGTTGCCGTGGAAGCGGGTTTCCAGGTCAGCCTGGTGGACACCGAACAGGGATTTGTCGATCGGGGCATGGCCAACATCCGTAAATTTTTAGGAAAGAAAGTCGAAAAGGGCAAAATCGATCAATCCCGCTGCGATGAGATATTGGCGCGTCTTTCCGGCACAACCGACATGGCCCAGGCCGTCCGGGGAGTGGTGATGGTCGTAGAGGCCGTTTTTGAGAAGTTTGAGTTGAAGAAGGAAATCTTTCAGAAGCTCGATGCCCTGTGCCCGGCCGACGTCATCCTGGCCAGCAACACCTCGACATTGAGCATCACCTCCATCGCCGCCGTGACGAAGAACCCCCGGCGCGTCATCGGCACCCACTACTTCAGCCCCGTTCCCGCCATGCGTTTGGTCGAAGTCATCCGGGGGAAAGAAACCGGCGACGCCGTCGCCCGGAAGACCGTCGAGATCTGCAAGGCCTTCGGCAAGACCCCCATCGTCGTCAAAGACATTCCCGGCTTCATCGTCAACCGGTTTTTGTGCCTGATCTACAACGAAGCGGCCGACATGATCAACAGAGGCGATTCCACCGCCGAAGACATCGACCAGGCCATGAAACTGGGCTGCAACTGGCCCATGGGCATCACCGAGATCATCGACCTGGCAGGCGTGGACGTTTGCGCCAACGCCATTGACGCCATGTACCAGATGACCGGGGAGGAGCGCTACAGGCCGTCGCCCCTTTTCGCCAAAATGCTGGCCGAAAAGAAACTCGGCCGGAAGACCGGCGAAGGCTTTTACAAGTACGACAACAAATAAAAACACAACCGCGGCCGGCGCGGAAAGGGAAAATAACCATGAAAGACAGAGAAGTAGTATTGATTGACGGCGCACGGACGGCCTTTGGCCGCTTGGGCGGCAGCCTGAAAGACTTTACGGCGGAAGAGCTGGGCAGCATCGCCCTCAAGGGACTGATTGATAAGACAAAGATTTGCGAGCGGGGGAAAGTGGACAGCGTTTTTGCGGGGTCTGCGTTTCACATGGCCCGGGCCATTAACCCGGCCCGCTGGATCGTTCTGGATGCCGGCCTTCCCGTGACCACAACCGCCTCTTATGTGGAAATGCAGTGCGGGTCCGCCATTGACGGCATCAATCACGCCGCCTGGAAAATCCTTTGCGGCCACGCGGACGTCATCATCGCCGGCGGCATGGAATCCTTCAGCCAGCTGCCGTTCAAATTTTCATCCAGCCCGACGCCTTACCGCATTGCGCCTCCGAAAGTTCTGGAGTACCAGCTTCAGCCGACGCCGAAGGAAGGCCGGGCCTACCTGCCCTTCGAAATGGGCCTCACGGCGGAAAACCTGCATGAAATGTACAGCATTTCACGGGAAGAGCAGGACCAGTTTGCCTTCCGCAGCCAGACGCTGGCGAAAAAAGCGATGGACGAGGGATATTTTGTCAATGAAATCGTAACCGTTGCCGTTCCCCAGGGGAAAAAGAAGCCGCCTCTGGAGTTCAAAGTGGATGAACATCCCCGTCTGGAATCCCTGGACGTTCTGGCCAAACTGCCGCCCGCCTTCAAAAAGGGAGGGACCGTCACGGCGGGCAATTCTTCCGGCCTCAACGACGGCGCCGCGTTCGTTTTGCTCATGACGGCCGAAAAAGCGGAAGAACTGGGGTATCAGCCCTATGCGCGCTGGGTCTGCGGCGCCGAGGCGGCGGTGGATCCTTCCATCATGGGTATTGCCCCGGCCTACGCCATTCCAATCGCGCTCGAGCGGGCCGGCCTCAAATTGGGAGACATGGACGTCGTGGAATGCAACGAAGCCTTTGCGGCGCAAAACCTGGCCGTCATCAAAGAGCTGGAGAAGCAAACCGGAGAGAAGGTTGTCATGGACCGTTGGAATCCCCTGGGCGGCGCGATTGCCTTTGGCCATGCCAACGGCGCCTCCGGCGCCCGCTGCGCGCTGTTTGCCATGAAGCAGCTGGAGCGGACCGGCGGTCGGTACGGACTCTTTTCGGCCTGCTGCGGCGGCGGTCAGGGTGTGGTCAGCATCATTGAAAATCTGAAGAAATAATAGACGGCATGTCCCTGAGGATCGTGTTCAGCGCGTAGTTGGTTAAAAATGTATTTAAAGCATAATGGAGATTTTACATGAAAATCAATCCCAATATCAAACCGGATAGAAAAGGTCGTTTTTTCGATGTGCAGCCGTGGCAGGAACAATACAACAAGAAGAAAACGACAGCCAGGGAAGTGGCGGCCCAGGTCAGGGACGGAGACTTTATCTTTACCTGCGGTGGCCTTAACTTTCCGCGCGCTTTCATTGAAGAGATGTGCAAGCGCATCCTGGAAAACAAATTTCACATCGATCTGTTTGCTCCGTATTGCATTTACCCGGATTCACCGCACCTGAAGCCCGAGCTGAAGGATTACCTTGATGTGTACGGATTCTTCACCGGCCTGGAGAGGAAGCTGCAGGATCAGGGAAACTTCCGCTACATCCCCTGCCAGATGAGCGACGCCGGCCGCGTGATCCGCTATCATAAACCGCGGATGGGAGCCTTCGTGGTTTCACCGCCCAATGAAGACGGATGGATGTCCCGCAGCGTCTGGACGCACCATTATGGCAAGGAAGCTTATCTGGATGACTCCTGTGAAGCGGTGATCGTCGAGGTCAACAGGAATATGCCTTTCCTGTGGAGCGACGGCCCCTCCGAACAACACACGTTTATCCATGTTTCGGAAGTGGACTACATTATTGAAACGGATTATGAGATTCGGGAAATCAAGTCCAATCCTCCGGGAGAGGCGGACAAGCTGATTGCGGGACACATTGCCGAATTAATCCCCAACGGCGCCTGTCTCCAGATCGGCCTGGGCGGGCTGTCCGACGCCGTAACGAGCCTTCTGGTGTCCGCCGGAAAAAAAGACCTGGGTTTATGGAGCGAGATCATCAGCAACGGGCTTTATGCGCTCATTGAAGCCGGTGTGCTCAACAACTCCAGAAAGAATTTCTTGCCGGGCAAGAGCGTCGTGGCGACATGCATCGGCGACCGGCGCCTGTTTGACTGGGCGGCCAATAATCCCGACCTTCTGGTGTGTGAAGGCGCATGGGTTAACGACATTCGCAATATCTCCCGAAACGACAACCTGGTTTCCGTAAATACCTGCCTGGAGATTGACTTGCAGGGACAGGTCAGCGCCGAGGCCATGGGCTATTACCAGTACAGCGGCACCGGGGGACAACTCGAGTTCGTCATCGGCTCTCAAATGAGCAAGGGTGGGAAAAGCATTCTTTGCCTGCAGTCCACCTTCAAGGACAAACAGGGCAAGCTCCGTTCCAAAATCAAGCCGATCCTGGATGAAGGCACGCCGATCACTACGCCGCGGAGTGTCGTCCAGTGGATTGTGACCGAATACGGGGCCGTGAACCTCCGCTACGAAAGCCTGCGGGAGCGGGCCCGGAAGCTCATCAGCATCGCCCATCCGCAATTCCGGGAAGAGCTGACTCGGGAGGCAGCCAAACACTGGTAGAAACCATTTTAATGAAAATGCGGACGGGAGTATCCGCACTGCATTGGGAAACCTGATATTTCCGGCTGGAAATTCCGGAGCCTGTTTTCTGATGCTAATTTTACTATCCCTTTTTAATCCTTCCTAACACCACTCTTCTCGTGATTGCTTTTTTTGGCCTCGCAAAGGACGGCATGTCCTTTTCGCATAGCTAGAAAATTTGCATGAGCTGCCCGAAGGCCGCCGTATGCTTCTGCCCACCTGCAAGGGTGTTGACAAGGTAGGGACAAAGTATTATTATTTTTACCATTTCCGGCAATTGAATTGCAAGTGTGAATTTCATGCCTGCAATCAAAAAAACAGTCAGGTGCCGTTAATCGTTGTTCAAGGAAGATGGCTGTCTATAAGACCAGGAAAATGCCGGCATCAGACTGCCTCGACAAATTAGCGAGAATAGTTCTTCCATATTGTGGTATTGGAGAAGGAACTAATGAGAAAAGATCAAGACGATGACAAGAAGGTCATTGGAGCGAAGACAAACGCGGCAGAGGCTATCTTCGGTATCTTTGAAAACGAAACCGCGAACAGCTTCTTCCAGCGCATTCTGGCGACCAGCACGGATGATATTGGGAAACTGATTTATAACATCCCCATTATCATTTACGCGATTGCCAAAAATCAATATATTTATGTCAATTCTACCTTCGAGAAAACTTTAGGATATACACTAGTACAATGTAACATTTGTTCTTTCGTATATATGATAAATATGATACCTTGGCGTAAAACTACATATGGAGGTTGCCATGTCGCCAAGATATCGAGTCACCTTAA
>Ga0255341_1005527_pt1 | contig 12389 bp, 9 predicted proteins | sample wastewater_treat_8_FD_192418 | JGI IMG/M metagenome (GOLD analysis project Ga0255341, IMG submission 192418) | Wastewater microbial communities from Lulu Island WWTP, Vancouver, Canada - plant12 | ecosystem: Engineered > WWTP > Wastewater > Unclassified | place: Canada: Vancouver, British... | reverse complement strand
GTTTTGCTGACATATGGCCTGGCGGAAGAGTTCGGAGCGAGCGGGATGCTGGCGGTTTTTATTGCCGGCTATGTCATGGGCAACCGCCCGTTCGTGCACAAGCAGGGCGTGGCGAATTTTTCCGCGGCGTTTGCCAGCGTGGCCAACATTGCAACCTTTGTGCTGCTGGGCCTGCTGGTTTTTCCCCGGCAATTATCGCACATCTGGCTGGATGGCTTGTTGCTCTTTCTGATTCTGACATTCTTCTCACGCCCGCTGGCGCTGTTGCTGGGAACCATGGGCATGAAGATTCCCGGGAGACACAAAATCTTCATGATTTGGGCGGGTCTGCGCGGCGCCGTGCCGATTATTCTGGCCACCTACCCCGCCGCCGCCCAATTGCCGGGCAGTCAGGATATTTTCAATCTGGTGTTTTTTGCGGTCATGCTGTCGGTGTTGGTCCAAGGTTCCACACTGGGCGTGGTGGCGCGCATGTTGAAGTTGCTTTCGCCGCGCACCCATCCGGAGCCGCTATACAACTTGGACTTAATCACCATGGCCCCCAGCGACATGGATTTGATGGTGGTGGATTTACCGGAGAAACCGGGATTCATGGGGGTGCGCATTCAGGACTTGAAGTTGCCGCCTGAAACCGTCATCGCACTCATCACGCGCGGCGCGAAAGTCATCAGCCCCAATGGGCCGACACGTTTGGAAAGCGGCGATCACGTTACGATTTTGGCCCATGTGCGCGATGAAGAGGCCGTGAAGCAGGCGCTCTTGGCGCCGTTTCAGGATGATTAGCCCCGAGCGGGCGTTATGTTATTATTCTTTCGCCGCCGACTGGCCTTTGAACCAGTCATAGGTGGTGCGCAGGCCGTCCGCAAACGTGTGGGTCGGCTGCCAGTTCAATACGCGGCGCGCGAGGGAAGCATCGGCCTGCGATTCGCGAATATCGCCGGGACGCGGTGGCGCGTACATTGGTGCAAAAGGCTGCCCTGCCAGCGCGGCGATTTGCCGAGCCAATTCATTCACGCTCACGCGGTCGCCATACGCAATGTTATAGACACCACCGATGGCTCCCTCCGGCGCGGTGAGGCACGCCAGGTTGGCCGCCACCACATCTTCGACATACGTGAAGTCTCGCGTTTGCTCGCCGTCGTCATAAATCGTCGGCTGGCGGCCGGTGGAATAGGCGCGCATGAAGAGCGGAATGGCGGAAGCGTAATGCGAGGCCGGGTCCTGACGCGGGCCAAACACGTTGAAAAAGCGCAACGCCACAAATGGCAAGCCGTACCGCTCGTAAAAAATGCGGCCGTAATGCTCTCCGGCCAGCTTGGACAATGCATAGCCGGTCTGCGGTTGCGGCAGCATGTCCTCGCGCTTGGGCATGATGGGCGAATCGCCATAGACCGAAGCGGAGGAGGCAAACACCACGCGCTGCACGGCGGCATCCCGCGCCGCCACCAGCACATTCAACGTGCCAGTGACATTGATGTCGTGCGTGCGCAGTGGGTCGTCCACTGACGCCTGCACCGAGGCCAGCGCGCCGAAATGGAAGACATAGCGAACGCCTCGCATGGCTTCACGAACAGCCGCCAAATCGCACAGGTCGGCTTGCACAAAATCCACTTTATCTTCGATGCCAGCCAGATTGATGAACCGACCGGACGAAAGGTCGTCAAAAACCCGGACCGCCTGCCCTTCGCGGACCAAGCGATGAACCAGATTGGAGCCGATGAAACCGGCGCCGCCCGTAACGAGATGGAGATGATTTGCCATAACTTATCCGCCCAAAGAACTGCCGAATTGTGGGAATGCCAGCGGCCAGATGCGGAACCAAACCGTGTAGTTGTCCTCGCCATCGGGACCGTCATCCGGGCGCACGCGCAGTCCGAGACCAATGCCCAGACAACGAGTGCGATGAATGAGGTAGTAGGAATGTTCTTCCAGCTCGGACTCGTCCAAGTCCATGCGGGCGTAAAGCCGTCCGGCCCAGCGCGCCTCGGGGAAGATCACCAAATCGCCGGCGAGTTTGTCGCGGGCATCGCGGGCGTAGCGATAGTCCAGCCCGAAAATAAATAAGTCGCGGTTCTTCACTTCAGCCTGCGTGCTGAAAACGCGGAAGTTGCCGTCTTGCGTGTCATAGGTGCCATCCACGTCCAGCGAAAGCCAGGAATAGGGGCGGACTTCGGCCTTGAAGCCGATGTCGCCCAGGGTCTGTTCGTCGTCGTCCGGTTCAAACAGCAAGGTGGTGAAGACATCCGCAAATAACAGGTCGTGAACACTGCGCGCGCGGCGGGTCTGGAGATAATTGCGCACGCCGAGCTTGAGATCATTGCGCAAGCTCAGTCTGTCCACCGCGTCGAATTGCCAAAGTTCTTCCGGCAACACGTTCGGCTCCGGGCGATACGTATAATTGGCGTACGGTTCCACGATGTGCCGGAGGTCTTCATCCTCCTCAATGCCGGTGGGGCCTTCGTAGAGATTGCCGAAAGCCTGAAAGGAGGATTCCACGCCCAATTCCGGCAGGCTGCGCCACACGGCGGAGCCGTCGCGCAACAGCGTTTCCACTTCGTTGGTGGTGCCGATGACCTCGCCGAGGTCGTTCGTGATGGCAATCACGTTGGTAACCGTGCTGATGTGTCGAGTTTTGGAATAATACGTGCCGCGATAGCCCGCGCGCGGAATCACACTCAGGAACCCGAAGTGACGCGTCGGCCAATACACCATGTGGGCGGTATCCAATCGGAAGGCGTCATAGTGCTCTTCCGGCGCCCCGTCGGGAAACACCCGATCCAAATAGCTGAACGTATTTTCGCCTTCGTAATAAAAGGGCGTGTCCAGAATTTTCTGGCGGTTGAAGTTCAGGAAAACTTCGGGCAGACGGTTGACATTGCCATAAAAGTCATTCAACCGCGTATTGAGCCCCACCCCGGCGGAATAGTGGTCGCCGCGATGGGTTAAGGTGACGCGGTTTTCCGGCTGCACGTTTTTCTGATATTCATCATCAAAGAAATCGCTCAACAACCACGGGTCGCTCACATAATTGAGCTTGGTAATGAGATAATCGCGGTCCGTCAGATTGTGGCGATCGGAGAGCTTGAGCCAGCAGCGGTCATTATCAATCAGCTCTTCGCGGATGGTGCGTTCTTCCGCATCTTTCCAAGGCTTGCGGTCATTGGCGTAGTACACGCCCGCTTCGCCCTGGTAGTCGCCGGCGACGGGGTCTTTCCACACCAGGTCCTCGCCCACGCCCAAGCCGCGCTTTTGCCGAATGTCCACATGCGTGCGCGTCTTGAAGATGTCGTTGATTGGCTGGTTGTACGTGGTGAGCAGGAACGGCCCCATGGCCGAACTCCAGCCCGGCGTGAACTCAAACTTTGCCAGCTCTTCGAGATTCGCGCGCATATACGGCACCCAGAAGAATGGCACCGGCCCAAAGTGAAAACGCACGTGCTTGGCGCGCACGATGTTGTTGTCCTCAATCGAGGCGGACTTGGCGCGCAAAGAGTATTCCGGGCGTTCAGGCTCGCAGGTGGTGAACATCACCTGCTCCAGCTTCATCAGCCGGGGCGACTCGCGGGTGGAACCTTCCGCTGTCACATGGTATGGCGCGGAATAAGCATGAAAAGCGCCGAAATTGCCCGCGCCGGTTTTGAAATTATACGTGGCCTCCTGCCCCTGCCAGGTGCCGCCCATGTATCGGATAAAAATGTTGCCGCGGGCATAGACCTGCTCTTGCGCGGTGTCCACTTCCGCGTAATCCGCCGCAACGGAGTCCGTGCCGCGAGTAACTTTGACCCCTCCACGGGCAATCACCAAGCGGCGCTCGGCGTCGTAGGAAAGGTCTTCCGCCTGAACATCAATGAGGTTGCCGCCGCCAGTGGCGGCGGTAACGGTCGGGGCGGCGGCGCGCGGCGCAACAACTTTTTGCGGCGCGCCCCCTACTGGCAGGCGCGCGGCTGAAGCGGGCGCGGAAGCCGCTGCCGGTGCAACCGGAGCAACCGCCGGCCGCTGCGCGGGACGCGCTGTCGCTGGCGGCTGGGCCGCCGCCGGACGGCGGGGGGCCTGCGGAGCCGGCGCGGGTGGCGGCTTCCGTCCAACGGACAGCGGCACGCCCGGCTGTGGCAAGGCAGGCGACGCCGACGACTGCGCCCAACCCGCCGCCGGGCTCATCCCAACCAACACCAGCAAAAGCAAGATGGCAATAGACTTGAGAGGGTCACTCATGCGGCAGGCAATCTAACAGTCCCCCGAGTTGTGCGCCAAGCGCAATGTTTTCGGGGACAGGTTCATACATCGGACGTTTCCTTCCCGCCCAGCGCCAACGTTTCGGCCTGTTGTAAGCGCTCAGTCGCCGAAGCCGCCGGATGTAGCAACCACACCTGCCAAAGCGGAGGGGACACGGCAAACGGCTCGCGCTCGAATGCATACGCCAGACAACGGCGCAACACCTCAGCCCCGCCGCGGACCTGACGCAGCGCAAAGCGATCCGCCCGCAAATCCAGCCGCCGCCGAATGGCATGAGCCACCAGACTGGCCGCCGCCGCACACGCAAACAGCGCCACCACCAGAAAAGGCAACGCCTCCAAAGCGAAACCGTCGCTCAGCCCCCGGGCCCGGGCCGCCGCATCCGCCACCCGGCCCGCGCCCAAAAATACGGCCGCCGCCAGCGCGGCCTCCCAAACATACATCCACAAAATGGCCTTCCCCGCCTGCTGTTTCATGGCCCGCGCGGCCAGAAACAACTGCTCCGACGCGCCCAGTCGCCTCCACGCCGCCGCCGAGAAAATAATCTGCCGATGCCGCCCGCTACCGGCCACCCGCACATCCGGCAAATCCTCCTGATCGGCAAAATCCCACCAAGCCACGCCCTCGATTTTCAAATGCGCCGCGCGTCCAATCCGCTGCAACTCCGCCAACAATTCAGGCGCCTCGACAACCACCGGCGGACGCACGCGCGGCAATATCCGCGCGCTGGCCCACTCCCCCAGCCCGCCGACCAGCACCACATACAGGGCGGTTGCCCCCAGCCACCAAACGGAAGGCGCAAACCATCGCAGCACATACAGCGCCATGAAGCCAACGGTAAAAATCCCCATTTCAAACAGCAGCGTCAGCAAATAACCCCGGAACCATTCGCCGAACTCGCCCTCCAGCCGCTGATAGGCACGCTCCAGAGAAAAGTTCGCCAGCACTGACAGCGGAAACAAAACGGCCTCATAGGCAAAAACCGTCAGCGCAATAAAAATAGGATGCACAACCCAGCGCCCCACCGGAAACGAAAACCAATTACGCAAACCATTCGCCAGAGCCTGAGACCACCCGCTCACCCAGAAAAGAGCCGCCAGCGCAAACAATAAACCAAAGCGCAGTAAATACAGCCCCCCCTGATCCCGCTCATAGGCCCGCGCCTGTGCCTCCCGGGCCTCGTCGTACCACGTTGCCATGGCCGCCTGCTCCCGGCTACGTCAAATCGCCCAGATTCAACGTCTCCAACAGCCGCGACAAATCCTCGTTGTCGAAGTACTCAATCACAATTCGCCCCATCTCGCGCTTGCCGTCCGGCAACTGCCGGGCAGGCGTCAGCAACACCTTCGTGCCCAACTCCTGCTGCATACGGTCAGCCAAATGCTTGAGCTGCCGGGCCGTTTTCTCATCCGTCGTGCGCGCCTGCGGCGCGCCCGTCTCTGTTGTGCGCGGCTTCGGCCCCCGCCCCAAATCGGCCACCAACTTCTCCAGCGCGCGCACGGACAGCCCCTGCGCCATCACCCGCGCCGCCAGCAAATCGCGATTCTCCGGAGCCACGCCCAGCAACACCTTTGCATGCCCCGCCGACAACTCACCCGCGCTCAAAGCCTTCTTGATGTTGTCGGACAGCTCCAGCAGGCGCAAGGCATTGGCAATCGTCGCGCGCGCCTTGCCGATACGCTTGGCCACCGCCTCCTGCGTCAGACCAGCCTCCTTCATCAGGTCGCGGTATCCCTCGGCCTCCTCAATCAAATTCAAATCCGCCCGCTGGAGATTTTCAATCAGCGCCATTTCGCGCGCTTCCAGCTCGCTCACCTCGTGCAGCAACGCGGGAATCTCCTCCAGCCCCGCCAATTGCGCCGCCCGGAACCGCCGCTCGCCGGCAATCAGTTCAAACGCATCCCCCGCCGGACGCAACCAAACCGGGTCCAAGACCCCCTTGCTACGAATGGAATCCGCCAGCTCCTGCAACGCCTCCGGCGCAAAATCCCGCCGTGGCTGCCATTTGCCCCGGCTAATCTTCTTCAGTTGCACCCGGTGTACGTGACCCTTGGCGGGAGCCGCCGCAGCCGGAGCCGCCGCCACCGCCGCCTTTTTAGCCGACGCAACCGCCGGACGTTTCGCCGTCGTTTTCGCCGGTGCTGCGCCGCCTTTAATCAGCGCATCCAATCCTCGTCCCAAGCCGCGATGTTTTGATGGAGTAGCCATAATCCCTCCCTTGTAGCCTATTGCCGCCAAACAAGCAATAATTCTGAAAAGCGCCCCCCTGATACCCCGCCGCCGAAAAAGCTTCGTTGACGCCGCGCGGAGGGCGTGATACACCCATGAGCCATTCCCGACAGGTCGGGGCGTAGCGCAGACTGGTAGCGCGTTTGCTTGGGGTGCAAAAGGTCCCGGGTTCAAATCCCGGCGCCCCGACCATTTTTCCGATCGCGGAATTATGGTCCACATTTTCCACGGCCCTGCGTATTCCACGCGCAGGCGCGGTGGGAGATTTCCCCGATTGCTCACCCGATGCGACGATACTTTATTCACGGCGGACAGATTGGGGTTGTCGGCTATGCCTTTTGCTTGGCAGGTTTGTTCAGGCGCGGAGCGACACACACGGGATGCGCGATTCTTCCGGCTGGGGTCCAACGGATTGCAAAAAGGCTCCTCCTTACGATTTTTTGATGTCGCGGGAGGATTTGGAAGGTCGGCGCGTGTGGCAAAGCCGCCGCGCCGAGTGGCTGGGTCCGCTTGTCCGCCGAAGTCTTGACGAAGGAGGGTCTTCTTTTTCGCCCGTTCCGAAGGGGGGTGCATCCGGTCTTCGGCTTCAATTTCTTCCGTTTTCGGCTGGTAGAGATATAGGTTCGAGCCGATTTTTTCAAAAAACGCCCGGATTTCCGAAAAATCGCCCGAAAATGCCGATTTTTGGGCCATATTTGCCATTTTTACGAAATTTTCGATAGGTTCGAGCCAGAAACCGCCCGTAGATTCAATTTTTTCGATTTTTTCACGCAAAACTGCCTTTTCGGTGAAAAACTCCGATTTTCGGGCGGCATAATCCTCTCGCGTGATGGTTCCATCCAAAAATACATCCAGCAGGCGTTTGACCTTCATTTCGATGTCTGCCAAACGGTCGCGGGTGCGTTGCGACGCTGTCGCGGAGCGGTCGGCGCCCTCGCGTCGCCACACTTCAATCTGTGCCAACATCAATTCGGCCCACTCGTCGGAAATAGCGACCTTTTCCATAATTTCCTGCTGCATCAACCGCGCAAGAACTTCCTCGCGAAGGTATCCCGAAAGACCGCAGGGACCAAGTTTTTTGGTGCATCGGTAGTAATGGTGCCCCTTTTGACGCTCTGCTGTCACGCTCGCGCCGCACTCGTCGCAACGAAGAAATCCCATAAACGCCATTTCCCGCCGTTCATTCTTCGTCTTGTATCGACCACGGCCCCGATCTTCCAAAACCTGTTGAACGCGCTCGAAAAGATCCACGGGAATCAGCGGCTCGTGTTTCCCTTCGTATTCCTCGCCCCGCCACTTGAAAAACCCGATGTAAAACCGATCCGCCAAAATGTTCGGAATCATGCTGCGGGCCAGTGTCCTTTCTTGGTGGCTCAAAAGCCCAATTTGCGCGGCCAGTTCCGCCATTTGGTCGTAGTTGTAGCGACCTGTCGCGTAAGCTTCGAAAAGCCTCCGGACTAGCGGGGCCTTTTGCTGATGAACTTCGATGGTCCGCAATCGCGGTTCGTTCACATAGCCCAGGGGCGGCTTGTGCGGATAGACACCCCGCCGAATCTTCTCCCGCATTCCGCGCCGCACATTCTCCGAGAGCGCATCCACATAATATTTCGACTGCCCAAACGCCATATTCAGAACAAATTTTCCCTGCGGTGTGTTTTCAAACCAGAAAGTAGGGAACTTCAATGCCGTGATTTTCCCCGTATCCACCAGCCAGATTATCCGCCCGCCATCGACCGAGTTGCGCGCAAGGCGGTCAGGATGCCACGCCAACAGCGCATCCGCCTCGCCTTTCTCCACCCTTCGAAGCATGTCATTGAAGATCGGGCGGCCCGGTTCTTTCGCCGTCATGGATTCGACGAATTCAAAGATGATTTCCAGACCCTGCTTGCTGGCATATTCGCGCAGTTCGTTTCGCTGCGCATCAATTGAAAGAATCTGCCGCTCTTCGTCGTCCGTGCTCTTTCGCGCGTATAGGAATATTTTCATCTTGCACCCTCCTTGAAATGTACTATCGCACTATGTAGAGGATTATGCAATACTTTGCTGTACTATTTGCCGTGAAAAAAGAAACCAACCGCGTAAAACTTGGGAAGGCGATCCGGGCACGCCGGAAGGGCCTGGGACTTTCGCAGGAAAAGTTGGCGGAACACATCGGCTGCCACCGCAACTATGTCGGCTTCGTCGAACGGGGAACGCAAAATCTGACCGTGGATATGCTTTGCCGATTCGCCAAAGCGCTGAAATGTACGGTCGCGGAATTGATGCAAGAGGCGGGGCTTTAAGAGGCGACAAGGCCGAACCGCTCCTGCCCGCGTGCGAAGAATGAGCGCCAAAGGGCAGGAAGTGGGGCGACCTGGCCGCTACCGACGGCGGCAAGCGTAGCGCGCAGGGATGCTCCCCCCTTCGGAACAGGCGGACCAGAAATCCGACCCAGCCGCTCGGCGCGGCGGCCTTGCCGCACGCGCCGACCTCCCGAACCAGCAGAAAATCCCGCCCATCCCTTCCGCCGATCCGTTCCGCAAATCCCTGTACCCCAACCGGAAAATGCGAGCCTCCCGCGCCCGTCGCCCTGTGATTGAAAATGCCGCCGCCCCCGATCTGTCCGCCGTGGGAAAATGGTCGTCGCATCGGGTGAGCAATAGGGGAAACCTTCCGCCGCATCTGTGCGTGGAATTCGTCGGCCCGTGGGAAAACTGGGCCAAAAATCGGCTGAATCTAAAATGGTCGAGCTTGTTGGACAGTCAAAGAAACTATCTCGCATAACAGTTTCCCCCCTCTGCCGCCGTCGATCAAGCCCCTTTTGCGCGGCCTTCCTTTCCCCTGTGTGCCGCTTGCCCCCTTTGCGCCCGATCTTCCCTTTGCCCCCCTCTGCCGCGACCTCCTAAAGCCCTCTATAGGCCGATCCCCTTTGCCCCCTTTGCGCCGAACCTATCAGGCCCCCTTTACGCGCGGCGCTGCCGCGCCGCTACGCTAGATCCTCGCTCCGCTTCGCGTCGCTCGGGATACGCGATGCCCGCGCTCCTTCCACACGCCATCGCCTCCGCCCCCTCGCGTCGCGTTGCGCCGCTCGGGACCGCCCCGGCTTCGGCCACGGCACCGCCGCTCACGCGGCTGTGCCACGGCCTGCGCACGGGGCTGGGCAACCTCGCCGCCGTCATCCCGACACACTTCGTGGTCGGGATCCACGGCTGGGCTCGGGTTGAACTCGCTCGCCTTCGCTCGCTCGCCTCTGCCTCGGTCGAAACTCCCTCGGCAACCCACGCGGACCTGTGCCCGCCTTCGGCAGGCAGAGCGGCCCGCGTGAAGATCGGCGGGGTTCTTCGCGGCGTTCTGCCGCGCTCTTTGGCCCTACGGGCTTCGGGTGGGGGCGCGCGATATATTTTATCTGCCGCAGGCATAAACTTTTAGAAACCTTTAATAAGCCGAATTGACTTAGTCATATTGAAGAATCATCTCAGGCTTGACATATAGACGTATGTGTATATCTTTATTTGCATGAATACTACTCAAGCCAAAGCCCGTGCTCAGATTTTGAAGGCCGTTGCCCATCCCACTCGCGTGCTGATATTGGACGAACTGGGTCGAGCAGACCGCTGTGTCAATGATCTGCGAAGTCTGGCCGATGTCAGTCAGCCCACCATTTCCCACCATCTGGAAAAGCTCAAGAAGGTCGGCATCGTCACTGAGAAGCGCCAAGGCAAAAAAATCATCCACCATCTCTCCTGCCCCTGCATCTTAGAGGCCGTGGACTGTACGCTGGGCGTGATTCAGTCGGTCAAGAAGCGTCAAGGTCAAACCATATAAACAGGGACCCCTCGAATGAATAAAGAAGTCAAAATCCTGCTGGGCCTTCTCGTGGCCTTTTTGGGCATCTATCTCCTGCCGGTGGAGAGTCTGCGGTTTCAAGGCGCGGTGCTGGAAGCGCTGAAGCTGGCGAAGTGGTACGCACATGAACATGTGCTGCTCTGCCTGGTGCCAGCGTTCTTCATTGCGGGCGCGATCGGGGTATTCGTCAGCCAGAACGCCGTGATGAAATACTTCGGACCCAAGGCGCCGAAATGGTTGTCCTATTCCGTCGCCTCGGTGTCCGGCACCATTCTGGCGGTTTGCTCCTGCACCGTATTACCACTTTTCGGCGGTATCTATATGCGGGGCGCGGGTCTCGGTCCCGCCGTGGCCTTTCTCTATTCGGGACCGGCGATCAATGTGCTGGCCATCGTGCTGACTGCCCGCGTGCTCGGGCTCCAGCTTGGCATCGCGCGTGCGGTCGGCGCCATTCTGTTCAGCGTGGTCATCGGATTGCTGATGCATTTCATCTTTTTGAAAGAAGAACGCGAGAAAGCCGCGAATCCCCAGGAGGTGTTCCTCGGCGAAGACGAGAAGCCCGAGCGCCCGCTGTGGCAAGTCGCGCTGTACTTTTTTTCGATGGTCGGCATCCTGGTCTTCGCCAACTGGGCCAAGCCGCAGGAGACCGCCGGCATCTGGTTCGCGATTTTCAAGGCCAAGTGGATTCTCACCGCGGCCTTCGCCGCGCTGATGGGCTTTTGCCTGTGGCGGTTTTTCAAGGTCCGCCTCGCCTGGATCCTGCTCGCCGCCGTTCCGGCTGTCGTGCTGGCGTTCAGCCTGCCCCAATACCCCGTCGCCGCCTTCGCGGCCGGCGCCGCTGGATTGGCGGCCCTGACGTTTTTCGGCGGTGTGGAGTTGAAGGACTGGCGCGACCAGACCTGGGGCTTCGCCAAACAGATTCTGCCGCTGCTGTTCATGGGTGTGCTGGCGGCCGGATTCTTTCTCGGCAGCCCCAACAGCCAGAATGCCGGGATTATTCCCAATATCTGGATTCAGGCGCTGGTGGGTGATTCTCCGACAGCCCTGCTGTCCGTTTTAGGCCATCCGAATGCGGCCGTTCCCGCATGGCTCGCGACCGTTTGGCCGCTGTGGACCAATTTCTTCGCCTCCATCACCGGCGCGCTGATGTATTTTGCCACCCTGACAGAAGTTCCCATCCTGCGCGGATTGCTGGATAGCGGAATGGGCCAAGGGCCGGCACTCGCACTCCTGCTCGCCGGACCCGCTCTATCGCTGCCAAATATGCTGGTCATTAATTCCATTCTTGGCCCCAAGAAAACCCTCACCTTCATCGGGTTGGTCGTGGTGATGGCGACGATCTCGGGCATGGCGTTCGGAGCGTGGATGTCATGAAAAGCCCCCTGACCCTTGTTGCCGTTGGATTGTCCGGGCTGTTGGCCTGCGCCGCGGCGGCATCCGCCGAAGATGCCCCTCCCGCGCTGGCGCTGGACGAAGCGCTGGCCATCGCCCTAGAACGAAATCCCGACGTGGCCGAGGCCCAAAGCCGGCTGGCGGAAGCCGAAGCCCGGCTGCGCTCCGCGCGGGCGGGCGGCAGCCCGACGCTCAAGGCACGCGGCGCCTATGACTATTGGACGGAAGACCAACGGCTATTCCCCGCCACGCAAAACGGCGAATCCGGCGTGTTCGGCCCCGAGACGGCTGGCGCCGATCTGGTCGCCACACTGCCGCTCTATACCGGCGGACGCGTTTCCGGCGAAACGGACTCGGCGGACTGGAACCGCCAATCCGCCTCGAACCAGTTGACCCGCGCCCGCGAAACGCTGGTCTATCAGGTGACGGCCCAGTTCTACAATCTGTTGGCGCAAGACGAATTCCTGCGGTCGCTGGATACGGCGGTAAAGGCCATGGACGAGCAGCAGCGCACGATCCAGGCGCTGGTGGATGCGGAGAAAGCCGCGCGCGTGGACCTGCTGCGCGTACAAGTCCGCCGCGCGGAACTCTATGAGCGACAGGTCCGCGAGCAGAACAATCGCACGGTCCAGCAGCGGGCCTGGGCAGCCCTGTTGGGACTGGAGGATGCCCAAGCTCCCGTCGCGCAAGGCTCGCTGGAACCGCGCGAA
>Ga0255341_1005526_pt1 | contig 12391 bp, 9 predicted proteins | sample wastewater_treat_8_FD_192418 | JGI IMG/M metagenome (GOLD analysis project Ga0255341, IMG submission 192418) | Wastewater microbial communities from Lulu Island WWTP, Vancouver, Canada - plant12 | ecosystem: Engineered > WWTP > Wastewater > Unclassified | place: Canada: Vancouver, British... | reverse complement strand
CGTTCATCCTTTTGGCCCGGACGGGCCGCTGCGCGGCCTTCATGTCAGCTAAAAGACGTCGGGTCCCGGCAACTCCCGATAGCGCCCTCCAGGATTGCCCCCGGACCATGTTGCTGGGTGCCCTCTCGACCTTCTTTTAGCTCCAAATCCTGCTTAACAGCACAATCGTCTTCCTGCCCCTGTCCCTGTCCCTGTCCCTGTCCCTGTCCCTGTCCCCGTCCCTGTCCCCGTCCCAGCCCCTGTCCCAGCCCCTGTCCCTGTCACCTTCCTTCACATTTTTTCCTGCCCACTGACAATTCTTGTCACTCACCATCGCGTTTTTTGTAAAAACAGGCCCTAGATTGTGGGCTCAAAACCCATAACACCCTTTATTTACAGCATTTTCACTTTGGCACGATGATTGCTTCTAAGAAGCGCCCGTCGGGCAGCGCCTAGTGGCCTGCCCGGTATGGGCTATCCACTTGGTCGGATGGCCAAGTGGAAAAAAGGTCACTTTTAGGAGGTCAAACATGCTAGCTCGTTTCCGCAAAATTGGTTTCAAGGGCTTCACCCTGGTCGAATTGATGGTCGTCGTTGCCATCCTCGGTATCTTGGCTGTCGTTGCAGTACCTGCGTTCATCAAGTACATGCGCCGTGCCAAGACAACTGAGGCTATCGACGAGCTCGACAAAATCGTCAAGGGTGCTTCTTCGTACTACACCGCCCCACGTGTCACCAGTGTGGGCTCCAAGCTGTACTGCCAGTTCCCAGGCAGTCAGGGCGTGACCCCAGGTGAAACCTGCTGCAATGCGATGCTGGACGCCAATAGTGACGGCCGCTGCGACTCCGACTCCGAAGTATGGAACACCGTTCAGTGGTCCGCTCTGACCTTCCAGATTACTGACGAGCACTATTTCGTCTATCGTTTCGAGAACAACGGTAAGGACTTGAATGAGGCTCAAGCAACAGCGTGGGCCCACGCAGACCTTGACTGCGACGGCGAAATGTCAACCTTCAAGCGCTTCCTGTATGGCGATCCCAATGCCCAATACGGTGAGTGCTCCTCCGTTGGTGCTTCCGCCATGTTCTTCGAGAACGAAACCGAATAATTCGTAGAATCGTTCACTAAACGCGGGGGCACCTTCGGGTGCCCTTTGCGTATCTACTTGTTTAAACAGAAGAAACCCGCCTCTAATATCTCAGATTCGTAATTGGTTCGTTGTTTTGGACCTGGAATTATTCGACTGTACTAAAGGCGCGTTCAAGGTCTGCTAGGAGGTCGGATACATCTTCGAGGCCAATGGATAGACGGACGGCGCCTGGGTGGATGCCGGCCTTTTCCTGGGCGCATTGGTCCAGAGCCGAGTGGGTCATCAGCCCAGGAGCTTCAACTAGGGTCTTGGTCATCCCTAGGCTGACAGCCAACGTAATGCTGTAGGCGTTGTCAGCTATGTGATTTATCAGTTGATGACAACGCTTGCTAGCCTGTTCATAATCCCCTGCAAGCTCGAAATAAATCATGCTACCTGGGAAAAAATCACCATTAGGGGTGGTCATCTGACGTTTAGCAATCTCTTTGCCTGGGTATGATTCAAGGCCGGGATAATTCACTTTGCCCACCAAGGGGTTGGACTCCAGGTACTGGGCAATCTTCATGGCCGAGGCAGCTTGCTGAGTCAGCCTGATTGGCATCGTTGGGATGCCGTAAACTTGGAAGTTCCAGGCACTTGAAGGAGGCAGCACGCCACCAAAGTCTTTGCGAATCAAGCGAACGATAAGGTCTAGGTCTTTGGGCCCAACAATCATCCCGCCCATATCGACCCCAAAGCCACCCACACCCTTAGTCAGACTGCATACAACTATGTCTGCACCAAGCTGTAACGGGCGCTGTCCCCAAAACGTATGAAAGGTGTTGTCAACAATCAGGCGCACCTTGCGTTCAGGCCCAACCTTGGCATTGTGCGCGTCGATGACCTTGCGAACTGCTGCAATATCAATACATTCCAACGTTGGATTAGCAGGCGTCTCAAGGTAGACAGCCGACGTGTTTTCATCCAAAGCGGCCGCAACTGCATCCAAGTCCGAGCAATTGACCAGTTTAGGAGTGATGCCAAACCTAGGAAGCTGGTTAACCAAAAGGCTATAAGTACAACCATACATAGTTGGGTGAGCGACTACATTGTCACCAGCCTTGGATACTGCCATCAATGACGCCGAAATGGCCGCCATACCACACGAGAAGGCGCAGGCAAAATCACCGCCTTCAGCCTGGACATAGACCTCTTCCAACATACCTGTGGATGGCTCGGTCAGGCGGTCGTAGATGTAAGTCGGTTTGGTGGCCCCCTGACCCCAAGGGGCACCGAAGTCAATGAAGCCTTCTTTACCTCTGAGCACCGATGCCAATCTAAACGTGGTCGATGCGGTTTTCGGGGGAACAACATGGTAGTTGTAGTCCCACTTTTCTGTTGAGTGCTTACCGTGAATCAATTTCGTTGGAGCTCGGTAGCCTTTAGAATCAGACACAAATCACCTCAGTTTCAAGACCGAGATCTAGTTTAGACCCGCAAAGCGGCAAGCGTCAATGACTTTTATCGTGGGTATGGATACCGCTAGATTTGTTAACGAGGATGGGCGTTTGGGACAAATTTGGCGGCTCTAGGCATGCCTTTTGGAAGGCTCGTGGTGACTAGGCTCTTGCCCCCTTCTCGGATGAAAGCAGGCGCTTCATTCGCACTGGGTCAGGCCTTATTTTGAAAGTCTGGGTCCGCAGCAATCTTATGGCGCCTGGTTGACGACCTTTTTGATCTAGCCTGATATTTCTTTTGTGAGTACATAAGACTGGTGCTTCTCTACTTTCATGCTCTTTTGAAAAAAACACTGCAAGCAAGGCTGCATCCAGGAGTTCCTCAAATGGCAGATCCTTTCTGGCGTTTTGCAAAATCACATGAGCACCAGCCCCAGACTCCACTTGAAACCACAGATCATCATCCTTGGCTGTTTCAAACAATAGCACCTGATTGTCTTGCTCGTCGGCAGCTACCAAAATGGGCAACCCAGACCTAGTTTCAAACCTTCGATGCCTCGCTTTTGGGCGTTCTACCTTTTTTGCCCGCTCAGCCTCAAGGATTTTTTCGCCTTGCTCGACCGCATTTGGCTGCCCCTCAAGCACGGCCCTCAGCGCCAGTTCAACTTTGGCAGCGTGCTCTAGCGCACTTTGCACATCTTGTCCTTGTTCCCTAAGCTGCTGATTTGTTCGCTTTATCCTTTCCAACAACTCAGCCAAGCCATTTCGCACCTCAACCGCCTTCAAAGCACTTGCCTCTTTGGCTTCGAGCTCCTTATACGCTGCCTCAATTCTGGCGCTTAGATCGCCTTTTCCAGAGCCTGGCGCAAACCTAAAAGCCTCAGTGATCGCCTTTTCCCTGGCTAAAGGTTTTGTATAGCGACGCCCAATCTTCAAAAGCCGCTTTTTAGAATGAGAGGGCACCAACAGGCCAATAACCTCCTCATGTTCATCAGTTAAGAACAGATTCGGATGATGCCCAGAGCATTCAAAAATCAGCTTGCGGTCATAGGAATCGTTTGAAAAACGAATTATGACCACCCTGTCTCCAAAGGCGGTTTTTATCTCTTTAAGGCGCATCTCCTTTAATTCACGAAACATCTTGCCTTCAAAGGCGTACCCTGTTGGCCCTTTTGCTGCGGGTGGCCTCGATTTGGTGAAGTGAATTCGCGACAGGCGCAATGACGCGGAAAAACGGATATTTTTTATGCCGTTAGCAGTCTGCAACGCCATGATTCCATTGAACTCATCAAGCTGCCTGAAATCCAGGAAGGAGGAGTCAATCAAAACCTTTTGCATGTCCGCCACGACTGCTTCAAGTTCAGTAAGATTTAAGGTCATTCAAGGTCCTAAAAAAAACTGTTTTAAATGTATCATGTACCGGTGCCAAGGTGTTGAGAATTAGATTGGCCATTTGTGTGATTTTGGAGTTATGTGATGAAGAAATCGCTTTTGCTCTTTTTCATTTTGTTTATTGCTAGTTGCAGTGGAACAACAACAACGCCTGCGGACTCGACGACTGGTGACACTGCGACTGAGCAGGATTCTCAAGATGTGAAAGACAGACAGCCGACTGTAGTTGAAGGCAATTTCCGCCTGGTTTTAGAGCGTCGCCAGACCTTGGACCAACAAAAGGCGTCGCTTGAGATGATCGATCCAAAGATTCCCGAGTGGCAAACCCAGAATTTAATTGATAAAACGACGGACTCAGGTGAAGCGCATTTACAAGAATCTGATTTGACAATCAACGGCAAGCCCAAGGTAATAATCGCAGGCGAAGGTGGGGTAAATAAAAATATTGATTGTCGCCAGGGCTGCTATGTGGACGAGAGTTTAAGCTGGCTGGGTGTAATTGAGGATGGTGAAGGTGGGCGGACTAGGCTTTCGTTTGGAAGGCTTGAAAAGGATTTGACCTTTGTTTCCTTGCTGGTTGAGTCTAATGTGACAAGTCTTGGTTTTTATGGGCAAAAGCTGCTGGTCTCGAAGATGGATCCAGAGTGTGAGTATGACCAGGGGTTGGACAGGGCCTGCTGGTACATTATGGAACTGGAACTTGGCGGTAACGAGTTGGAATTTAAACAACTTTTCCGCTTTCCAGCTAGAAATCACGTTGGATTGACTGGCTACACCGGAGGTTTCAGCGCCAGTCCTGACGGTAAGGTAATCGTGCTGTTGGATCCAAAAGGTGAGTTTTTAAACTTGTGGGTCTTCAAAGATGGGAAGCTTTCACCACTTGGCAGCCCAATCTGTGGCTCGCGTTTGGACAGTTATGGGCACTGTAGTTCTGAGCCTGGACGCTTTACTGGGCGCGAGCCTTTGGTTGTTGCCGATGATAAAGCAGTGATGGCAACTGTTGAAAATGACAAGGCTTTGACCTTTTTCACCTATGATCTTAACAGCAAGGATTTAAGTGCAGAGCCATTTAGGGCAATAATCAGTGAAGTCAGTGGAGATGACACCTTTTTTAGAGAAGCGGCCTGCTATAACGCCCACTCAGCGCCTTGGACCGAGGTCTTTAAAACGATGTGGATCACCGGGGACGAAGTGGTGTTTACGGCCAAGCGAAAGTGCGGAAAGCTGCAAAAGACTTCGACTCAGATCCTGGCTGTGGGTCTGGACGCGTTGGTCGCCGGTGGAAATCAGACGGCAGCATTGCGCAATATCACGAACTTTCCAACAGGGGACATCCCAGCAAACGTTGATATAGCTGATGGTGGGCTTGCGATTAAGGACGACTATGTGGTGTTCATAGGGACTCCGGTGTTAAATTCTGATGGCATCCCTTTGCTAGATAACGATCAAGGTCAACAGTTTAATGATATCGAGACCTTCGTTACGCGACTGGATGGCTCGACAGACCCAGTACAAGTATCGGCCGACATCAAAACCAGGACCTGGGCTTTAACAGTGGTGCAAGGCGCGAACTAGTGCTTTGCAGGATTGTCTTGTGGGGTGGTTAAAGCCATCAAAACATCTTTAAGTTTTTGAACAGAGTCAACGGTTGTTTGCTTTTTCCTGCCGTCGAAAGCATCACGATGGTAGCCCTGGGCAAAAGCAGTTCTAATTGTGTGCCAACCTAGACTTTCTGGAACTGGGAAGTCTTTTGCGGGGTTATCCCCAACCATGGCGATCTGACTATGATCGACACCAAGATTTGCGAAGGCGACTTTGAACGGCTCAAAAGCTGGTTTTGGGAAGGATTGACCATTAATATCGCCTGTAAAAACGGCCACATCAAAAAAGTGGTCAAGCCCCAAAGCTGACCATTTAGCCCTTTGAATTTTTGGGTCTCCGTCGGTAATTAAGGCAAGTTTGACGTCCCTGTTTTTTAAGGATTGAAGCAATTCAGGGATGTCTGGAAACGGCCTAACATTTGGTAAATGATAACGAAACGCCTGTACAAGCGCGGCGATCAGGTCTGGTTCAACCAAGATTCCCATCTCAGCCAAGCCTAGGTCAAAAATGCGCCAAGGCCCATGCTCATCATGTACCTTGCAAAAAGTTTCAAAGCCGTCTTTTCGCCCAAACCTAGCGTCCAAGACCGCCCCAGCCGCAGCAAGCCCCCCCAACACAAACTCAGACTCAGGGTACAAAGTATCATCCATATCAAAACAAACGGCCTTAACCACCAAACCACTCATCTCACTCCCCCACCCCTGTCCCTGCCCCTGCCCCTGTCCCCGCCCCTGTCCCTGCCCCTGCCCCCACCATCCTCACCGCCTCCTCCACCGTCCCCCTAAACACTGCCTTACCCCCTCTGTACACCACCGCCCCATCGACACTCCCCACCAAGGCAACATCCGCCATTTTAGCCTCGCCTGGCCCATTCACCTCGCATCCCATCACTGCTATTACCCGTGGATCATCAGGAAAAGCCTCTTCGATTAGCTTGGCATACTTTGCCACATCAATCCTTGACCGCCCACAGGTAGGACAAGCAATAACCCGCCCACCCTCAGGCCGCAGACCAAGACTTCGCAAGATATTCAGCCCAACTGGGATCTCAGCCAAAGGGTCCCCAGCCAAGGAAACCCTGATGGTATCGCCAATCTTCTGCGCCAAAAGAGCGGCCAAAACAGCGGCCGACCTTACCGACCCTGAGCTGACAGTTCCAGCCTCAGTCAAGCCGATATGTAATGGATATTCAAAGCGTTTTGAGGCCATGTGGTTTGCCTGAAGCGTCATAACTGGGGACGTCGCCTTGACTGAGACTACTATGTCAAAGAAGCCAGCATCCTCGAATCGTTTGACCCAAACTTCAACAGCGTCACACAACTGCTTGGCTATGGGGTCTGGGGCCTTTGGATTGGGCAAAGAGCCAGAATTCGAGCCAATCCTCAAGGCTGTTCCATGGTCCAAAAGCGCCTTTGCGACCTCAGAAACCTCGACTTGACCACGTAACGTACCGGGATTTAACCTGATTTTGTCTACATAAGGAGCGACCGCCAAAGCCACTTTATGGTCAAAATGAACATCTGCAACCAAGGGCAAGTCACCAAGGCGGCGCCTGACTTCCCTTGTGACAGCCACAGCATCCATGTTTGGCACCGTGATTCGCACTATTTCGCAGCCTGCATGTGCAAGCTTTAAGGCCTGATTGGTAGTGGCATCCGCATCAAGAGGGTCAGTATTGGTCATGCTTTGCAAGACCACCGGTGCCCCACCGCCGATCATAATTTTCCCAACTTTTACCTGACGTAAAGAGGCCATTAATCGCTCCCAATGCCCGGCGGGTCACCAATCATTGACGAAAGAACCGCCACCCCCAAATCCTTAAATCTATGGGGTCGTTACCAATATCCGTGATTACCAGCTCTGAAACGGGTGGAAGAACAACCACACGATGCGGGATCGCCCCTGATTTCAGGGTCTGGCCAAATTGCGAGTTCCAGCCGAAAAACCAAACGATATGCCGCACTGATTTACCAATTGGTATCTCGATACTTGTCGGCAGGTCGCCTTCTTGCCACTGCCAAAACCCCTTACCTGACATGCACTGCGTCTTTAAGTGCTGGGAAAAACAGGCCTCAAGGCCATTGCCTGCCTTGCCAGTAGAATCGCTATCCATCAGCCATATGACTGGAAATTCAGGCAGGTGGTACATGGCTTGACGATAACTAAACAGACCTTCTCTACAAACAATCAAAACTGAGTCTGGGTCTTTGTCAGCAAGTGCTTTCAGACCCTGTATCGTGCGCTCTTGATCGATTGTCTGACGTTGAAGGGCAGGCAGACTGTGGGGGCCAACCGTGCTGGTCCACCATGGATGCGGGGCAATGAACAAAGCTGCCTGTCCAAGAGCTATCGCAAACACCAAGGCCCACCTAAGAAGAGGCGAATCCTTGTTGCCATCAGCTTCGGTGGTGCGATTTTGGGCGATTCTATCAACCACCACGGCTGAAAACAGGGCAAAAGCAGGAACGATCCCCAAAACATGGCCGGGTTTGGCGATAAACATCAAGCCAAACCACATGATTGGAGGGGTAATCCAAAGCCAAAACGTGGGCCAGTGTCCTTTAGTCTTGGCAGGAAATCGCAGTGACACCGGGAAAAGAATGATAGCGAGTGCGCCACTGACGGATAGGCCGGCCAAAAGATAGCGCCACATCCAATCCAGATTAGTTAAGACTCCGATTAAGGGAGCGCCCATCAAAGGTGAGTAAACCTTTCCATAAAGGTCAAAGAACTGGCCGCCGAATGCTGCCAGCAGCTTGTCCAGGCCGCCAACTAACAAGACCAACGGGATGGCCCATACTAAGATTCCGACAATTCCTGCGACACCTGCAACAGCAAACTTGGTAATCCACTTTGAAACTGATTGGCCCCAACAAGCGCCAATCAAGCGCCATAGTGCAAAGGGAAACAAAAACAAAGGGACTGACTGGCGAATTCCACCAGCAAGCCCCAAAAACCCAATAAAAGCGGCAATTTTAACCAACGAGCTGTCCCGCCGGATGGTCAAGCCAAACCAGATGACCAAAACCGCCGCCAATGACTCAGCCGAGTATGACTCGCCACTGATAGCGTGGCTCCAGGCCACAGGATTGGTGGCCAAAAAAATGGCGGCCATAATACCGACGCTTCTGCCAAACAAGCGCCATCCAAGCCCCAAAACAGCTGCAACCGCACCTGCTGCGCAAACCAAGCTACCCAGCAGCAATGACGCATCAATGGAAAAACCAAGCCGAGAAATCAGCCAAGCAAGCGCCATTGGCCCAATATAACCAGGCGCATGAGGCTGATGCAGGTCAAGGTCAAAGTGATGCAGTCCAAGGGCAAACTGAATAGTATCCCAGCCAGAAATCTGGCAAGGCATAAAGATCCAATAAAGGACCCCCGCCCCAAAAAAAGCAGCCAAAACAGCAATGTAAAAAGCCCGCCTATTCACCGCCGCAGAATATCAGAATTCCAGCCATTTTTGGAATTCCCAAAACCACCCCCAAATGATTACCTGCCCCAGCACCTGTCCCTGCTAATTAGCACGTTCCAGTTTATGATGTTTGTTGGGCTTTGGCGTTGTTCCTCTTCGTTACAGTTTTAAAACATGTCCGGGGTGCCCTCTCGACCTCTTTTTAGCTCCAAATCCTTCAGATCAGCACAATCGTCTTCCTGTCTCTGCTTCCGCACCTCGCCCCTGTCCCTGTCCCCGCACCCTGCACCCAGTCACTTTAAGATGGACATTCCACAAACTTTTGGGCAATGTTGCAGATCAGTGTGACTGTGCCCCTGCTACAGCCCACTCGACTGCTTCAACCGGGAGGATTAGTTGGTGCGTTGGCCCTTAAATCTGTTGGTGGCGTTAGCTTTTGTGATACCTGTATCAGCTCTCGCAATTGAAGAAGGCGAGGATATGACACGGCAGGATCGTACTGCCCTGTTGTACGCAACCAAGTTCTTGTTCACAAAGGACCACATCCCCATCGTTACTGTCTTGGTGATGGAAGGCGAAAATTCCATTCAGTTTTCTTCCAGTGCTCCCATGACATTTTTACCTGAAGGTGAAGGTGGACCTCAGATCACCATCGGTAAGGGACCAGTGGACTGCACTGCGACACTTGAAGCAGGAAAGCCTGCGAAGATTCGCCACTGGGTGGCCTTAGAGCAAATAGCCGCTCGAAACTTTGACGAGGTGCGTAAAGCCCAAGATCTGTGGGCAAATCGCGGGCTTAAGGTTCGTAGCTTTGAAAGAGGCAGCGTGTTTGGCTTCTTTGGCCGAGTCCTAGACAATCGAACCTTGACCTTGGTGGAAGACAGCCCATTTGATGACCCGAAAGCGGCGCAGTTGCATCGCACAGAACTGGCAGCCAAGCTTGGCGTTCCGACGCTGGAAGACTTTGAAGAAGTCGTCGAGCGCCCAAACGGGCTGGTTCGAATCAAGTGCCAAGGTCAAGCCGCGGACATGCTATTTCCAGGCATGGTTGCCATCGCGACGCAGGCAGATTCCATAACGGTCCATAAAGTCGAGTTTGGAAAAGGTTTTGCCTGGCATGGACGTGAAAATCGCCAATATCGCGGCCAATTGATTTTCACCCCCGACCGGGAAGGAAAACTGGCTGCAGTTAACGCGGTTGACGCTGAAACAATGCTAAAGGGGCTTGTGCCATCCGAGATTTACAATGACGCCCCCATGGAGGCCTTAAAGGTTCAGGCCACCTGTGCCAGAAGCGAGTTGTTTGCAAAGCTTGGAAACCGCCACAGTGCTGACCCATACATGGTTTGCGCAGATGTGCACTGCCAAGTGTACAAAGGCAAGGGCAGAGAAAACCCAAGGACCAGCAAAGCGGTGGACGACACCAGAGGAAAAATGGTCTTTACCGACAACGGCCTAGCTGATGCAGTGTACTCATCAAACTGCGGCGGGCATACCGAATCAGGCGGTTTGGTCTGGCAGGGCGCCGATCACCAGTATCTAGCTGGAGTTCCAGACGTTCCTGGCGGTTTTGTGGTCTATCCAGAAGGGGTAAACGAAAAATCAGTGGCGCACTTCATCGAAAACCCACCTCAAGCGTTTTGTGGCTCAACCAAGTACGGAAAAGGCACGTATCGATGGACCAAGACAGTCAGCACAGACAAGATGCGCTCAGGAATTTTGGAGCAAGCTGGAGTAGATGTTGGGGAAATAAAGGAACTAAAAATCCTTGAACGCGGCGTTTCAGGGCGAATAACCAGACTTGAAGTCGTGGGCAGCAAACGCTCAGTCGTCCTGCAGCCTGAACTAAGGATCAGAAAGGCATTTGATGGCCTGCGCAGCTCACTTTTTGTACACAAACTGACATCAGAAAACGGCCGTCCAGCCTATGAATTCACAGGAGCAGGCTTTGGGCACGGAGTTGGAATGTGCCAAGTTGGCGCCATAGGCAGGGCACAACACGGCCAAGATTTTGAAACGATCTTAAAGCATTACTACCCAGGAACCGTTGTAACCAGAATTTACTGATTGCCAAGTTACTTGGCCGCTTCTTCTTGATTTCGCTTGGTCAGCCGGTCCATTAGGCCTTTGAAGCCTTCTTTGCCAATGATGTCACCAAACTGCTTGCGGTAGTTGCGGACCATGCTGATTTCATCAATCACAACGTCGTAAGCCAGGAATTTTCCTTTCTTTACATGGAAAGCATAGTCGACATCCGCACTGGACTTACCAACCCTAATCACAGAACGAACCATGGCAGTCCCTTTGTCGTCAAACTCTGGATCGCCTCGATATTCGATGGTAAAAGCGGTGTCGCCATCAAATTTCTTGATGTAAGTCCGCTGAAGCATCGGCTTAAACTCGGCAACAAAGTTGCTGCGCTGCTTTTTGTTCAGCGTGTCCCAGTGGCCAGCCAAGGTCCTTTGGGCCATTTCATCGAAATCTACGAATGTATCCATGGCCTTTCGCAGCTCGGTCCGCATTTTGTCTTTGTTTGCGTTGTGCTTGTTGACGATGTCCAGCATCACCGAATAACGGTCTTTAACGAAATCCATCAAACTGTCGGCTGAATTGTCGGGAGCGGCAAAAGCTTGGCTGGAAACCATGAACACAGCCACGAAAGCAGAAATGAAATAGCGCATATTAATCAACCTCCATAATCAAGCAGGTTACAAACCCAAAAATCGGAGTTTCGACGAACACGAGGGCTCTTTATTCTAAATCCTCCCCGATTGGGTCGTCTGGCAGCAAAATCATGCCAGTGGCTCGCTCAAGGGCAGCCACAGCAACGTTGTGGTCATAAATGGCCTGAAGATACGCCATCTGTGATGTAAAAAACTGGACCAGGCCATCCAGTGTGTCTCGTAACTCGGCAAGCCCGTTTTGATACAAGTCCGTCTTGGCAAGCACCCAGCTTCGTGCGGCCTTTAAAGCGTCAGCCTGCGCACTCAGCATCGACTTTGCGTCGTTCATTTCCAGGAACAGTTTTTCGACCTCCAGGCGCACACCTCGATCAGCTTCGTCCAGTTGGGCCACAAGCTTCGCCCTTTCAGCCTTTGCCTCCTTTAACTCAGCCAATCTTTGCCCAATGTTTATGTCCCAGCGCAACGCTACACCGCCTCTAACAGTCCAAGTGTTGAAGGGGTCGTAAGCAAAGGGGCTTGATTGGTTGTCAGCGACGTTGGAATAGGAATAATTGGCCTGCCCAACTGCCACCAAGTCCGGGAAAAACCTGAATTTTCTGGCGGAAACTTCAGCCTCCCTGGCCAAAATCCCCTTGCGCAGCGCGACCAGTTCCGCCCGCGACTCCAGGGCGGCATCAATTGCCACTTGCAAGGTCACCTCCGACCTTGGAACCACAGGCACAGGTGCAGCCGTGATGAAATCGACGCCATCATGGGGGTCCAAACCGATCATTCGCCTAGTCTGACCCAAGG
>Ga0255341_1005519_pt1 | contig 12406 bp, 7 predicted proteins | sample wastewater_treat_8_FD_192418 | JGI IMG/M metagenome (GOLD analysis project Ga0255341, IMG submission 192418) | Wastewater microbial communities from Lulu Island WWTP, Vancouver, Canada - plant12 | ecosystem: Engineered > WWTP > Wastewater > Unclassified | place: Canada: Vancouver, British... | reverse complement strand
TATAGATTGATAAATACTCAGGGCATCTTTCCACTCAAGTTCTCTGGGATTATTATTCAACAAGCGCTTGACGTTCATGGCCATGTCTGCCAACTGCGGTAAATCTTCCCGTTTAACTCCCAGCGAAGACAAGCTTTGAGGAATACCGCAATCGCGGGAAAGTTCTTGTATGGCTTTTATTCCCGACCGAGCCGTAGCCTTCAGGTCTCCTTTATCCGGGAGACCCATAGCCAAAGCTATTCGAGCATTTTTTTCCAAATCGGCTTCCATGTTGAACAACATTACGGCAGGCAACAAAACGGCGTTGGCTAAACCGTGGGAAAAATGATATTTCCCGGCCAGGCCGTAGGATAAGGCATGCACTGCCGAAGTATTTACCGGGCCCAGACAAAGTCCTCCATACATAGAAGCCAATGCCATGGCAGAGCGGGCTTCAATATTGTTGCCCTCCTTTACCGCTGTTTTCAGATTTTTGTAAACGTACTCAATTCCTTTGAGGGCGTACAGATCTACTGCCGGGTGGGCGTATTTGTTGGTATAAGCCTCAATACAGTGGCATAAAGCATCCATGCCCGTTTCGGCAGTGAGTTTCGGGGGCAGGCTAAAAGTCATCTCCGGATCGATCAATGCCGTATCGGGTATCAGCCATGGGCTGATGATGCCTTTTTTCTCGCCGTCGCGCAAATCGAACAAAATGGCGTTGGGCGATACTTCGCTGCCGGTTCCCGCCGTGGTGGGAACACAAATCAACAGATTGTCCCGGCTGTCGAGCAGATTTTTACCAAAAACATCGGAGGGCTTTTGGGTACCCGAAGAAAGGGCGGCCAACAGCTTGCCCACGTCGAGCACGCTGCCCCCGCCGATGGCCACGATTGCCTGGGGGCCGAAGTCTTTGCTTTGCGGGTGCAGGTTTTCAAAGATTTCCGTGTCGGGCTCGGCTTGCCAGGAATAATCCAGACACAACAACTCCAACCCTTTCTCGCGCGCGTTCCCGATGCTTTTTTCTAAAACAGCCCAAAGGGGATGAGTAGATAAAAGCAACACCTTTTGTTTTTTCCCAGCCAATACAATATCCACCCAGTCTTGTGCACAGCCGGCGCCAAAGATTATATGTTTGGGTTGTATCAGTTCAATGCTTCTCATAATCAGTTAATTTTTGCCCGGCTTTTTGTAATCGAAAATGGTCAGGCCCTTTTCCAATTGGGGTTTCGGGAAAAACAAACTGGCCACATAACCCACTACCAATACAATCAGATGACTGTAAACGCCCAACATGTACTTATGATGGGGAAAGTTCATTGAGCCTAAATCGAGAATCAGGCGTTTGCTGCCTCCAACCTCGACGGATGTACTGGTTAGGACCGCATAGGCCGTAAATAACACACAAACCAGCATGCCGATGTACAAACCTTGTTTGTTGGCCCTTTTGCTGAAAAGCCCTAATAGAAAGATACCGACTATCCCGGCAGAGAAAATGGCGTATAATTCAAAAATCACACCCAGCACCCCTTCACCTTCCCAAACGGCGTAAAGACTGGCTACACCTATGGAGGCCAAGCCCGAAACGGCAACCAATATTCTGCCCATATTCAGCCGTTGTTTATCGGTGCAGTTTGGTTTCAAACGCTGATAATAATCTTCCACCCCGATGGCAGCCAGACAATTCATGTCCGAATCGAGGCTGGAAATGGCAGCAGCCACCAAGGCTGCGATAACCAGACCAACAATACCTACAGGTAGTTCGTTTATGATAAAATAGGGAAAGACTTCGTCTGCTTTCAAACCTTCGGGCAGTACGGCTGTTCCGGAATGATAGAAAAAATACAAGGCGGTACCTATCAACATAAACAAGGTCCAGATGGGCACACTGAGGCCTACTCCGATGTAAGCCGCTTTTTTGGCATCTCTGTCGGTTTTGGCAGTCAGATAGCGTTGTACTATAGTCTGATCGGTGCCGTATTTTTGCAAGGCATAAAAAATCCCGTTGATAGCCATAACCCAAAAAGTCAATTCGGCAAAATTGAAGTCATAGGGACCAAAGCCAATCTTCTTGGTAGTGATGGCTTCCGTAAGGACCGACACAGGTCCTCCTTCGGGCCTGAAAAGCAATATTCCGGCACAAAGCAGGCCTCCGCATATCAATAAAATTCCCTGAATAACGTCCATCCATATCACCCCCTCCATACCCCCTAACAGAGTAAGCAACACAATGGCTATACCCAAAAACCAAATAACCCAAATCACATTGACACCTATCATGCTGTGAAGTGCCAGACTGACCAAATACAATACAGTGCCCATTTTCGAAAAGTGGGTAAGGATGAAGGCCAGTGAACTGTAAATCCGGGCCAAAAATCCAAAACGCCGCTCAAAATATTCGTAAGTACTTAAACGAATCATTTTGCGGAATAAAGGAACAATCAGCCATATCAGAAATACCAACACTACCGGAACCATCAGCCCTTGTACCAGCAAAATCCAGTTGCCTTTGTAGGCGGCGGCAGGATAAGCCAAAAAGGTAACACTGCTTATCAGAGTAGCAAAAATAGATAAGCCTATAGCCCATGAGGGAATTCTTTTGCTGCCGGCAAAATAATTGTCGGAACTCTTTTGGTGTTTGGCGAAATAAATACCAACAAAAACGGTTAGTAGCACACTTATCAGGACAATGCCCAGATCTATCCAATGAATACTATTCATTTCTCTCTAATTTATTGAATTGTTCTGTTATTGATTTTTCTTCTGCGGCAGACAAAGCAGTCAGGGGAGGCATCATAGTGGTGCCACACAAGCTCCTGGCTTTCATCAGCACTTTTAATGCCGCCAGGGAACTGCCCAGATTGCGGCCTTTTTGATACAATTCCGCCACACGATCGGTCTGTTGCTGATAATGCAAAGCGGCAGCGGTATCGCCGGCAAGCACTGCTTTATATAATTTATAATACATTTCCGGAACCACATTGCCTGTGCTGGGGACGATACCGTCGGCTCCGAGTATCAAACTATTCGCTCCTTGCGCACCCCAGCCGCAGAAAAAGGAAAAATCGGAACGATTTTTATACTTCTGTATGCATTCGTTCAAACGTGCGGGATCCCTTTCGGAATCTTTCAATCCGGCAATATTGGGATGCTGGCTCAATTCGGCTACCAAGTCCAGTGGAAGCGACATTTGGGTTGTTGCCTTGATATTGTACATGAGAACCGGCACGGATAAAGAATCGGCCAAGGTCAGGTAAAAAGAACGCATTTGATCTGCCGAAAGCGGGTAATACGACGGCAAGGTAGAAACAACGGCATCAACACCCATATCGGCATACATTTTGCCGCGATCCAACAATTCGCCCACTTCATTGCCTACCAATCCGGCATAGACTTTTTGGGTTCCGCTTTTTGCTCTGCAGGCTGCGCGTATGCAGCGCAAACTTTCCTTCCTCGAAACGGAAGAAGATTCACCCGTTGTGCCCAATACCAGCGGAGATATGGAATGGGCCGAAAAAAGCTTCATAATACGCTTAACTGCGGCAGTATCCACTCTTAGGTCATTCAGCAAAGGAGTGATCATAGGTACCACCACTCCGGAAAAATTCTTGGTCATTCGTTTTAGATTATTAATGGTTTAGGGTTCAATATTTCTGATGATTAACGGACCTCTTGTATTCTTCTTGATTCATCTATTTCTTTTTTAAAGAAGATTCGGCAATGACCAAGTCGGATTTCAATACGTATCTTTTTATTTCCTCAGGTTTCTCAGATTCGAGCTGATCGATTAAAACAGTTACGGCTTTCCTGCCCATTTCTTCGACCGGTTGTCTTACGTAACTAATGGCCGGACAATAAAGATCAAACACGTCTCCTCCGTCAAAACCAAACACAGCCAGGTCTTCGGGGATACGTACCTTTAGTTGTTTGAGCACATACAAACCCTGAATGGTAAGCGAATTATTCGAAAAAATCAAGGCCTCAAGGTTTTTGATTTGATGCTGTTCAAAAACCTGCAGCATTGTTTCTTGATACTTATCCTGAGGCAATTTGAGTACGTTAATACTATTCTTCAGGCCCGCTTCCTGCATAGCCTCGCAGTAACCTCTTACGCGTTCCGTCATATGCAGGAGTTCCGATTCATAACTTACAAAACCGATTTTCTTGTAACTCTGCGACAAGAGGTGCCGGGTAACATTTTTGCATGCTTCGGCATTATCGAGCGACACCGATAAAGTGTTTATTTTGGGGAAATACCTGTCGACCAAAACCATGGCATACTTTTGGAGGTATAAATCGGCAATGAGTTCTTCTGAATTTTCACAGGGAACCACAATAATTCCATCCACTCCCTGATTGGCCAAAGTATTCATAAGCTTCGACAGATGTTCGGGCTTTTCATCGGAACTGCCGTAAATGACCGTGTAGCCTCTTTCGGAGGCAGCACGTTCTATTTCACGGGCAAGAGTAGCAAAAAAAGGATTGGAGATATCGGCCACCACCAAGCCAAGGAGACGACTTCTACCGCTCCTAAGACCTCTGGCCATGATATTGGGTTGATAGTTTAACTCCTTGGCCTTGGCCAACACTTTACGAGTGGCCTCCTCACCGATTCCATATTGTTTTGCCTTGCCGTTGAGCACCATCGATACCAAAGCCGACGACACTCCAACGGCTTGCGCAATGTCTTTCAGAGATACTTTTTTCTTAAACGCCATAATATATAGTGTTAAGCCGACAAATGTAATACTAAACCGTTTTAACACAAAATTGTCCGGGTGGTTTAGCTCAGTACGGTGAAATATCAACAGTGATTTTTTCAATAGTTGGTTTTTGAGCTACTTTTTTACCATTGCAAAAGATAAGTAAACCTTGGCCTTTATTGAATTTTTTTCCGGATTTATCCCACACGACGGCTATATTCTTCCCATGGTACATCAAATTATCCAAACAAAACCAATCCCATTGTTCCTGTGGAATCAGCGGATTAACCACCAATATATTGTCTTCTCCCGGACGTAATCCCATCAAGCCCGTAATGATCAGATCGGCAAAAGTGGAATGATTGTAATAGCGGCTGCGCAATTGATCGCCCTTCAACCAATAGCCTGTAACTTCGTCCAGGTATTCGCCTATATAGGGCCGGCCTCTATGGTACTGAGATTCCACATACAGATTCATCAATTCATAGTAGGTGGCTTTGTCCACGTAATTTTGCTCATAATTGTTGAGCACATTGGCCATAGCCGTCATTGTCTGCGAGCTGGCAAAAGGCCAAACCGCCCCATCCCATTCGCATTGACCCACTCCGCGAGTGCGGAATTCAGGATGCCGTCTTTCGGCGGTAGTCAGACCGTAAGGAGCTAAAAAGCCCTCCGGATCTTTGACCTGCAACCAGGCTTCTTCGTAATTTTTCCCTAGGTCGGGCAAATTAAAATACCAAGGAATATAACCGATGGCTTCGCGAGCTTGCGCCAGTTGGCCGTTTACCCAACGTGTTTCAAAAAATTTCCTTTCGGGATGCCATAAGTTGTCTTGTACCATTTTTTTTATGGTATCGGCTTTGGCTGCAAAAAGGGCAGCTTTGGCCGTCTCTCCGCTTAGGCTGAACATTTTTGACAAAGCTAGCGCGTTTCCGTACATATAACTATTAATGGTGGGACGGGCATTCTTGATGCGTCGTCCCCCGCTGACGGACTCTTCCATGCCATCCTGCACATCGCCCTGCCAGTACATGCCGTCGGGCAAACGGTGATCGCCTTCCCAGTCTCGGTATTCCTTTTCCAGGTCGGGCAACAAATCGAGCATATACTCTTTGTTACCGTCGGCAAGATACCTGTTGTACACGGCATAGGCAGTCCACGAACTGAAACTGCGCAATCTTTTCATGGGAGCCCCTTCGTTGCCTCTGAACCACACATGCAAATACTGATCGAGGTATTTGGAATCGTGCAGCCAGCGGGTTTCATAAATATGATGTCCCAGCGCACAGGAAATCATATTGTACTTGTCGGCATAAGAACGTTCCACCAAAAATTCGTTGATAACAAAACCCAGCGGGGTTTCGCGAATACCCTTACGCAACGACCACCAACGGAAGTACCACATTTCCTCGAAATTGTCCTGAGGACAACTGAACAAAGGGATATTGGCCTGCATCCAGTCCCAGGACTCCGCATTAGGTATAGCTTGAACGATGGGCTCATCTTCCATGCGGTTAAAATAATCAACGTAGTGTTTAAAATCTTTGGCTTTGAGAATATTGGCCGATTTGGGTGTTTTTATTTTCGCCTGACAGGAGGCAAAGGAAATGACCGTAAAACCGATTAACAGTGAGGCGACTAATTGTTTTTTCATAAAAATATATTCATTATTGATTATTACCGGTAGCGTGAGCCGTTTCCAGTGAGTAAATACGGAAACAGGCCTCGGGATCGGCAGTGTCTGCAGCCGGCAGGTCGGTGTATCGGTCGGCCGGAGTTTCGGGTGTAGGATGCAGACGTGGTTCTCCTGTTCTGAATACTACCCTTTCGAGGCTGGCTGCAGGTGCATAAAAAATACGCCCTACTTCGCGGCCGGAATTGATTTGCACGGTATAGTAACGCATTTTTGTGTCGATATTCAGTTTAATTGTGTAGCTCTTACCGGCTTCGTAGCTGCCCAAGCTGGAATAGCGGGCTCCGGATTTACTGTACATTCTGCCGTCGTCGTTGAAACTGATGCGTATGGATGGCTGTCCCTTGGCGTCCTGCACCTCCATGTGCAAAGTTCCGTGATCGTTTTGTCCGGCTTTGATTTCGGCGGTCAGCGTAAATTGTGCGGAAGCCGGAAATATCTTTTCGGCTTTAGCATAATCAAAAGGATCTTTATCGCGGAGAGTGAGACTTTTACGACCTGCTTCATCTTTTTCAATGCGGGTGCTTGCCCATTGCAGGTCGTAGGTATTCCACAAAGCTGTTTCACAACCGTCGGGCATTTCGTCAAAGACCTCTCTGGTATGTTTAGCGGCCTTACTACAAATCGGTACAGGTACCGAGGATACCCAAATATCTTCTTTGTTCATACTGTAGGTCAGCCACATTTTTCCGTCGGGAGGAGTGCCGTTGCCCTCTTGAATGCCCCGTACATACTGAGGGCCGTAAGATTTATACTGTCCTCCGTAGCGCATAGCCGTTATTTCGCCGTGCACCAGCATCAGATCGGTGTATTCCAGTCCGTCTTTGGAGGTGGAAACGGCCAAAGGCCAACGATATTCCGAGGGATTGTAAACGGTGGCGTATTTGCCGTCCGAAGTGCGTTGTCCCCATATCTTGGCATTGCTGTTGACAAACCCCCCGGCTCGTTCTACCGGTTCGGCCCAAGTTTTTCCCCCGTCTGCACTAATGGAAGTAAGCGCATGTTTCCATAAACCTACCACCCGGCCGTCGGGCAGATGATAATACGAGAAGGCTTTGTATTGTTTTTGGAGCGGAATAAGCGGGTCGTTGCGATCGGCTTCTTCCACCATTTGCATCATATACAGAGGATTGGCCAGTATTTCATCGCAAGCCGCCACAAAATCGGCTTCGGGACAGCTTTTATAAAAGGGATAAAGGCTGTTCTCTTCATTGAAAGATTGATTGTAACGCAAAAAATAAATGGGCCCGTAGGTACCGTCGGTTTTTATCTCGCGTACTACCCGGCCTACTCCCATACCATCGTTGGGATCGTCCTTGGGGAAAAGAGCTATTCCGTAATAAGCCAACGCGAGGAGTTTATTATGTGAGGAAACATAAAAGCCCACCCGCTGATGCATCACGGCCAGGGCGTCTTTGGCCACTACCTCACTGCCCGGCTTTTTAAAACCGTCGGGAATTTTATACTTGGGAAAAATCACTTCGGGTTTTGACCAGTTTATACCGTCCGAAGAGCGGACTAACAAAGTATGACAGGGAGGAATATGCTCGCTGACGGAATCGCTGAGGTATTCCACAAAAAAAGTATTGCTCCAATAGGCCATCATGGGAGCGTGGTTGTACGTCCAACCGTAACCGTCCGAACTTTCGGGCTTGCCCCGGTTGGCACGCATTATCTGAACATTGTGCACACCTATGGCCGGAGGCAGTTGTCCGTGGTGATAGTCCACATTGGACATGCTTGTTCCGGTATAATGCACCCTGTCTGCCAAAGGGCCGGATTTGGAAGCAGTTTGCGAACAGGATACCGTCAAAACAAACAAGAGCAACAAAGTGCTTATAGCAGAATATTTCATTGTTGAGGACATTATTGGTTATTCGATTCAACTTGTTGGCGTTTTTCCATTTCTTTTTTCAAAGCCTTCAGCACTTTATGGTCTGCTTTGAAAATAGTGCCGTGTTTGTGTCCTTCGGGAATACTTATTTGATCGTTCGCGTTTTCGAAATGTACAAAGTCTTTTGTAAACACAGCTTCGTAGGTTTTCTTGCGATAAGCGTCAAAATAGATCAACCAACCATCCGCCACTTTTACCACCGATGGTCCTTCGGTATAAATCTCGGTAAAAGGCTCACTAGCCGGGCCAAAGGGGCCGGTCATGGAAGAACCGAAGGCCACTTTCAGGTTCCGTTCCGGACGGGTATTGTCTTTGAGTACCAACACCACATCGTCTTTTGCTCTAGGAACCATCACAGCATCAATCACACTGAAGCCGGGATCGTAAAACAACTTGGTTTCGGAAAACTCCTGAAAATCTTTGGTAGTGACGTAATACATACGGTAGTTACCGGTTTCTTCCTCAATCCCCTTTTCGAAACGGTAAGGAATACAAGAAGCCCAAATAATGATGAACTGAGCCTGAGTTTCGTCGTAATGAATTTCGGGAGCCCACACGTTCACGGTGGTAGTATCAAAAGCCATAACCGGAAGGAAGCGTTGTTCCGACCAGTTAATCAAATCTTTGGACGAAGCATAGCCGAAACCCAAATCTCCCCTCCAGGAAGAGGTCCATACCAGATGAAAGGTTCCGTCGGGAGCCCTGACAATAGAGGGATCGCGCATCACCTGCTGATTCCCGACTGCGGGTTTTAAAAAAATACCGCCCAGGTCTTCCCAGTGATAAGCATCTTCACTGTACAAGAGCCTCAGGCCATCGGTAGCCGGTTCGTTGAATGAGCTGAACATGTAAACCTCTTTGGGAGTACAAGCCGTAAACAACAGAACGGTCAAAAAAGGAACAAGAAACTTTTTCATAATAGCTTGTTTTTGGGTTATTTGAATAGAATACATTTTGCTTTATAGAATAAACATTCTTTTAGTTTGTTTGGCGTAACCACAAAACATCTTTGCCAGTGGTTTTAAATACGGTGCCGGCCCGTACCTGAAAGACTTTACCCTTCGTCCGGCCACTGACCGGGTCTATCCATTGCGCCCGGAAGGGCTTGGTTTCCTTAGTTAGATCTACCTCTATAAGGGCATCGTCCGACGGATAGGCAATATAAGCCTGTCCGGCCTTAGCCATTAGCCAACAGGCAGCAGCAAGGGGGCTGAGCGAAGCTGCGTCCTTCAGAAAATCTTCGGGCAGGTCTTTGGGTAATACGCAGAAAGAGGCGCCGGCCATAAAAGCTGCCCAGGCAAATTCCGGGTAAGAATCGGCCGAATAGACCACAGCCTTTTGAGGATATTGCCGGCGATAGCTGCTTACCATATTATAAACCTCCGAGGCCGAGGTTTTGGCCGGTTTTTCCATACGTTCAAATTGGCGTGGAGCAAGATTCAATCCACCTTTGGGGGCAAACTCTTTGCCGTTTTCATCCACATACCAATAGCGAATATCGACCGCTTCTACCACTTTTGAACGCACGGGGTCTTTCAAAATGGCGTCCTGCACTTCCTTGGTGGTACTTAGGGCAATCAACGCGTTACAACCGGTTTCTTTTTCCCACTCGGAAACAACATCCAACCAAAATTCCACAAAATGCAAAGGACCGGTAAACTCGGCGCTGATAAAATGCAGCACCGAAGAATTCTCTGCAAAGTTATCCAGGCATTTGCGGATGTAGTTTCGGTGCAATTCTCTGCGTACCGGATGAGTTACATCGTAAAAATGTTCGGCCATAAACACCCTCTTGTTTCCGGCGTAAGGCACCGGCTCGGGAAAACCCGTTTCGTTTACGTTGTTGGCCGAACGCCAGGGGAAATCGGCCCAATGGGCACCGGCTTCGATGATGTTGTGCTGGAAATAATGCTGATGGAACAATACCAGGCCTTTATCGTCGGCCAAATCTGCATATTTTTTCAAACGGTTCCAATACCATACATTCCATTGGGTCAGATCGTATTTGCTCAGTCCGTCCCAGGCTCTGCCCTGTCCGCTGCGGGCGAAAGGTAATTCATAAAAGGGGGCTTTGACTTCGCCGTCTATCCGGCTGGTTCGTTCGTGGTCGTCCCTGCGGCGGTCGTACCATAATCCGTAGTTATGATCCATTACCAAAATGCCGCTTTTTTGCATATTAGCGCACACTTCGTCCAGATCGTCGACCACCCGGTAGCCTTCGGGCTCCAAAGCGTAACGCGTCAGGTGGGGAGCCTGTTGGTTTTTAGGCAGCAGACTGCCTCTCCACCAGGCGGGATTAAAGCGCCCTCCCGTCAGTATTTTTCCGTCCCGTATCAACACGCCTTCGTTCAATTGCATAGCCGGAGCCGGAGATTTTTCTGCCTTTTTGATCATGTAGGGTTCCTGCTGCCAGACTTTGCTCAATTGCTTGTCTTTGTTATCGTAAGTGAGACTGAGGGGCTCACGCAGACACAAGGTGTCGATCCAGTCGGAAAGCAATATCAGAGGCTTACGGGCGGCCAGGGTTTCACGCCGGGCATCTTCTCTGGAGCTTGTTCCTCCCTGCGATAGAGTAATCAACTTATTTTCGCCGGGATTTCTTTTGCCTGTTCTGTCGCGAAGTTGAGCGTAAAATAAACTCCAGGGAGAAACATGGCTGTTCGCCTCGTGCCAGTAGCCTTTGCCGGAGAACTGAGCCCAGGCCCCAAAAGCCCAATTTTGTGCTGAGCCTGGTTTGGGGCAGGACATAATGGCTGCCGTTGAATTCCAAAACATGGAATTGGCAGTGGTATAGCTGTAACCTTCGTTGGCCGGATCGGGCCTCGAAAAGCGCAAGGCATTAGCATGCACAGCGCAAATATCAAACAAAACCCCGCTCGACAAAGCATCGACAGTACCACTAAAACTATGCGGCGAGATCGACCAGCATTGTACAAAAGCATTGGGTCCGGGAGCTCCGGCTCCAACGGCAAAATCATGGTATCCATATTCGGCCCACAGGCGCTGAAACAGACATTGTCCACCCAAGGTATAAAAGCTGTAACGCCTTTCTGCCCCGATTTCGGACACAGGCTGCAGGGATTTACAATCTTCTACGGTGATGCGGGAAGCCGTTTCGGTAAGATAGACCGCCGAGCCCGCGAAATGCCTAAATTCCACTCTTCGTACCCAGGCATCCCGGACGTTTTCCATAGCTACAGCTATCCAGGCGTGATTTTCGTCTTTGGGATTGCTTTGGTCATAAACCGAAGTTAAACGAAGATTTTCGAGGCCAACCTGCCGAATTCGGCCCGGCCAACCCAACAAACAAACATCGGCCGATCCGTTCCGTGTCGAAATTTCGTAGGTCAGGGGAGCATCAAGGCATACTTTATCGCCGTCGACGGAAGTGATTTCTCTTTCCCATTGCATCGAGGGCGTATTCCTCATACGGGCAGGGGCTGCTTCTTGTCCGGAGGCATTTTGTCCGGAGGCTGCCTGTTGAGAGCTGCGAGCGGGCAAACTGATACGGATATGATCTCCGGCTTTAAGGCGATGTCCGGGCAAAACCATCTGCATCGTTCCTACGGGCAGCGATTCATCGGCAATGGTATAACAGGTTCCGGTGCTTCTGTTGTCCACTCCTTTGAAACGGATCAGAGTCGTCCTGTCCCTGTAGTTTGCTATTATTTCGGTCCCCCCCGGCCCGTATCCGCTTCCCCTTAAAACCACACCGGAAGCATTGATCCAAAGTGTAGTACCGACTTCGTAACGGCCGGGTTCCAATAGTACGGCTCCTCTAAAGCCGTTTTGGTCGGGCTTCAGCGAAGAGACGTAATTCAATGCTGCCTGAATGTGCTCAGTGGCATCGCCTTCCATAGCCGGCACCACTGCTTTGACCGGAACCAGTGGAATCTCCGTTTCCAAGGCCATGTATCCGCCGTACGAATAATCCGGCACCCGGTTCCCGTTTTCGTCGGCATGGTAGGCCAACGAGCCCCCTGTTTGCTGCACAGGCAGAGGAATACTTGCTCTTTGAGTATAAGCGCTTGCAGCTGCGAGAATCAATGAGATGAACAATAACACTTTTTTCATAGCACCCTCCATTTTATTTATGCAACCACAATATACCTTCCGGTTTAAACTTATGCACCGAGC
>Ga0255341_1005515_pt1 | contig 12415 bp, 12 predicted proteins | sample wastewater_treat_8_FD_192418 | JGI IMG/M metagenome (GOLD analysis project Ga0255341, IMG submission 192418) | Wastewater microbial communities from Lulu Island WWTP, Vancouver, Canada - plant12 | ecosystem: Engineered > WWTP > Wastewater > Unclassified | place: Canada: Vancouver, British... | reverse complement strand
TCAGAAAAGAGGAGAAGAATGTTTTGTATGTTATATCCGGGGACATGATTCAGGGATCAGTTATTGATAGTGAATATAAAGGATGTTCCACTATTGAGATAATGAATTACCTGGCTCCCGATGTTGTAGCCTTAGGAAATCACGAATTTGATTACGGTCTTCCTCATCTTTTATTCTTGGAAAAAGTAGCGAATTTTCCGATTGTAAACGCCAATCTGTATATTAAAAAATACAACAAACGATTGATGAATCCCTACAAAATAATAAGAAAAGACGGTTTTGACATTCTCTTTACGGGAATTATTACTGAAAAGGTAATTGAGTCTTTAAAATTGGATAAATTAATCGGAAGTTTTATCACTCTTGAAGAAGCAAGTCAGGAAGTAGGTAAAATATGCAACGCTTACAAAAATGATGATATAGACCTTACGATACTTCTCACGCACATAGGATTTGATTCCGATAAAGAACTTGCCGCGATGCTGAAGCCGGAGTGGGGTGTAGACATGATAATAGGAGGTCATTCTCATACATTTTTGGAAAAACCGGAAGTTGTAAATAATATTTTAATATCTCAGGCAGGTGTGGGTTCCGATCAAATCGGAAGATATGACATCATCGTTGATGACGATACAAATAGCATTGTTGATTATAAATGGCAACTTATACCGATTGACGAAAAAATTGCGGAACCTGACGAGGAGCTGATGAAATTTATTGAATCTTTTAAGAGTGAGGTGGATAGAAAGTACAACACGATTGTGTGCAAGCTTTCAAGAAAGTTAACCCACCCCGGAAGGGAAGTTGAGACGGAGCTGGGAAATCTTATTGCTGATTTGTTTGCGCAGGTTTGTCAATGCGATGTTATGTTGGTAGGAAGCGGTTCTATAAGGTTAAAAGAGTTGGGGCCTATTGTTACGCTGGGGGATTTGAAATCCTGTTTTCCCTATGATGATAGTCTGACCCGTTTTAAGATAACCGGTGAACAATTAAAAAAGATTTTTGGTCATATTATGAGGAAAGAAAACAGAAATTCAGAGGGGGAGTGCTATCAGGTTAATTCTTCTGTAAGAGCTGTTTATGATGAAAGCGCGGGGAAATTAGAATCATTGAAAATTAACGGAGAAGAAGTAAAGAACGATTCTTTTTATTCAATATGCATTCAGGGATATCACTTGAGCAATTGTGAACACAACCTGAATGTTACAGAAGAAGAACTTATGAAATTCGGCCAGTCGAAGGTTATATCTACTTCGGCAACCGAAGTTTTAGAAGAGTGTATGAGGAACAACCAGAATATTAGCAGGGAAGTAGAAGGCAGACTGGTATATAAATAGGAAATATAAATAGAAAACACCACGGAAATTTTCCAGCGATAAAATACTGTTAAATTCTTTGTGGTGTTTTTATGTTTTTTTGCTCCAAATTTCTCTTTAAATCTTTTCCTGTCTCGGCACTTAAGATTTTAATAAATGCTCTAGGCCGGAATGTAGGATCCTAATCTTTCTTCTTCCACATTTGTAAACTCCGGAGTTCCCTCTCTCCAGGCAAGACTATTAAAAGATTTTCCCGTGTTAACTACCGTTACGGGAGCCCCTGTCACACTTTCTATTTTTTTTATCAGATTAAGAACTTTTGGTGTCAAGTCCGACCATTTTGTAACATCCGTTACCGATTTATCGTAGTGTTCCGCGAATGTAAGGGCAATTTCTGTTGCTCCGTTTATGTCGCTGGCGCGTTTCAAAATATCCCAATCAATTCCTTTGGCTTTTCTTCTGATGTTGGGCTTTCCCGTTTGCGGATCACGGATTGAACTGTACTCAACAATCCCCTTTTCAAGCATCTCCTCAACAGTAAATTCCTCCACATTCCCTATAGGTCCCGTACCTTCTCTTGTAGGAAGAGCTTTAACTACCAGTACCACCCTTTTTATTTTGCGCCAATCCGCTCCCACTCCGGCCAAAACCGATCCCGTTGTTACGTCAACCGAAGTTACATATTTTCCGGATCCGAAGAAATTTGATAACCCGAAACCCTGGGAGGATTCAAGAATTATGTTTCCTTCCGAAGCAAGTTTGTTTGCCAGTTCGGGGATGTTTTCTACGAGGGGTTTAAGATAGCCTACTTCTTCGGCAAGCGGTGCTGTCCTTAAAACTCTTTTGGCCATGCAGGCTCCGGTTCCGCTCATCGTGCTTCCGATCCCTCTCATGTGTGCGCTTCGGATCTCTTCCTCGATATCAAGCGGTGTTACTAACGGGCATCTGGGGTCAATTCTCACACGATCGGGTTCAAGTTTAAACCTTACCATTTCTTCGTAGAGTTTTTCAGGGTCAACTGCCGTACCGGGGCCAATTCCGACGAGAGAACCCGTCATTAGAAATCCCAGTGGAAGTTGATTTGTTTTGATGTATTTCCCGTTATAGAAAATACCGTGTTCCGCTCCCGGTCCGCCACATCCTCTGAAAACTCCTGAGGCATGGGTTAACAGCGCGTACCAAGCGGAGATAAGACCTTTTCCGCCGTCTCCCCAAAAAGCGTCAACAATAATAGTTATCCCTTCGGATACATTCTGTGCGTCCCGTGTCTTTCTCATTTCTACTCCTTTTTCTTCTCCTTTTTGATCTTTATTTAGATTTTAGTTTAAAGCTTTTTGATAATATCAAAAAGCTTTGAAAAATAAAGCTTGATCGCCGATGTTTAATATCGGTTCTTTGGTTAAAGAGCTTTCTGAATTGCGTTGTTTGTGTTTATTTTATTTATAATTCCTCTTGCTGCCATTATTCCCGTTGCGGCGGCTCCTGTTATTGAACCTGCCATTCCGGACGCATCTCCGGCGACAAACAGCCCGTTTACGTTAGTTTCCATTCCCGGTGTTGTTTTTATTTTTGAGGATCTGAATTTTACTTCAGGAGCATACAATAATGTAGAACCTGAGTTAATTCCCGGCATTACGGAGTCCAGCTTTCCAAGGCTTTCAAGAATATTTACGACGATTCTGTGGGGAAGCGCCATAGAGATATCTCCTGGTGTAACGTCCGTTAAAGACGGGGTAACCAAAGATTTTTCCAGTTTTCTCCAGGTGCTTCTTCTTCCTTTTCTGAGATCTGCCAGACGCTGTAATATGGGTTTTTGTCCTCCTATAGTTGAAGCCAGTTCAGCTATAGATTGGGCGTAGGCAATAGAGTTTTCCACCGGTTCGGTCAGATGAACTTCACACAAAAGAGCGAAGTTGGAGTTTTTTGAGGAATGATCGGAGTTTGAATAGCCGTTGACGCACACGTATCCCTGATAATCTTCTCTTGCAACATATCCGTTGGGACAAGAGCAAAATGTTCTTACAATATCATCAAAAGTATCGGTTCTTACTTTAAGAACTATTTCGTACAAAGATTCCGCGTATCTTTTCATTATTCCGGCGGGAAATTCAACTCTGACTCCGACTTCCACCATGTCATAAAGGTACTCAACATTGTACTTTGAACAAATTTCCTGAAACCATCTTGCTCTGATTCTTCCGGGGGTCACTAGAATGTTATCGGCAAACATATCTCCTTTGTTTGTTTTTACCCCTCTGACTTTGCCGTTTTCTACTATGATGTCCAAAACCTCTGTTTTTTCCATCAGCTCAATCCCTTTATTTTCCAGATGGTCCTGAAAATTTTTCATAACCTCCTTTAATTTGTCCGAACCTACATGTTTCATTCTTCTTACAATCAGTTCTATGTCGTGCTTTTGAGCTTCATCTATCATCATTTCCACATCATATCTATTCTTGGGATAATCCTCCGAATCTACACCAAACGACATAAATATCTCATCTATTTCATTAAGAATTATCTGATAATCTTCGGGTTTTATAAGATGGAAAGTTCTTTCATGAGAAAGCTTAGGGGTAAAATGCAATTTCCCATCCGAATAAGTTCCTGCTCCGCCAAATCCCGACATTACCTCATTGCCAGAGCGATTTTCTATTCTCGAACCCATATCCACAACGACGACTTTTAGATTCGGATTTTTTTTGGTTATTTCAAGAGCAGCGAACATTCCTGCTGGGCCTGCTCCTACTATTATCACATCGTATGATTTTTCCACAGCAATGTCACATTATAGACTATTTTTTAATCAAGTCATCGGACCTGTTTATGTTGTTATTATCTTTTATCTATCGTTTAATGATTTTCAGTTGTGTCGTTGCTGGTTGTGTCTTGGTTATCCGTTGTTCCTTGGTCAGTAGGACTATAATCATTTGTGGTTTTTTCGGTTGACTCATCTTCAGAAGATTTTGGCTCTGTATTTTCCGGTACCACATTTCCCGATTGAGGGTTTTGTGGTATTTCTCCCGGCGCTCTGCCGGGAAACTGTCTTCCAGAATTTTGTCTTCCCTTGGTCATTTTTCTAAAATTGTTCCTTTCAAAAAATCTGCCTCCGTAAAATCCCAGTAGCCCCGACAGAATTATTGCCACAACAAAATAAATAACCAGATTTTTGTCTATTTCTTCATTTCCTATTTTCATAATTCCTCCTTTTATAATATTAGCAATACTTGTTTTTAATTTTTAAAACCAAACCTGAAAGAATGCTTAAACCTACTCATATCTAAGAGCGTCCACCGGCTGGAGTTTAGAGGCTCTTTGAGCCGGATACCAGCCGAAAACTATTCCAATCAAACAAGATACTCCTACGGCTAATAATATGGACGATGTAGATATTACAGTCGGCAGATTCATTATCTTTGTAAATATTATGGAAGCTCCAATACCCGTTATTACTCCAAGCACCCCACCCGCTACCGTTAGTATTATTGACTCAACCAGAAACTGGGTGATTATCGTTTTTCTTTTTGCTCCAAGTGCTTTTCTTATTCCTATTTCTCTTGTTCTTTCCGTTACGGTAACGAGCATTATATTCATTATTCCGATTCCACCCACTACCAGCGATATTGCTGCTATCCCGGTCAAAAGTGTGGTAAATGTGCCGGTTACCTCATTCACGGTTTCAATTATTTCTTCCTGAGAGCTGATTCTAAAATCGGCTTTATCAGGCGATTCCAACCCATGAAGTTCCAGCAGAAGAAACCCTATTTGGTTCATAGCGGCATCCATAAGGTCTTCACTTTTAGCTCTTACATATATATTGCTTATATGATTCTCTCCGAAGAGAATTTTTTGCGCCGTAGTAAGGGGAATAAATACGCTGTCGTTTGTTCCCATCATTTCCGAACCTTTGGATTCGGTAATTCCCACGATGGTAAAAGAACTTCCGTTTATTCTAATATTCTGCCCAATCGGGTTTGGTGTATTGGGAAATAATTCTTCAACAACCCCGGGACCTATTACCGCTATTTTTGATAAGTTGTCTAGATCACTTTGGGAAATTTCGGATCCGTACTCTACTTTTATATTTCTCAGCGAAAAATATTTGGGAGTTATTCCTATGACACTGGTATTCATATTGTTTTGCCCGTAGGATATCTGAGATCGGGAAGAGTAGGATGCGGCCACACCATCAATTGTGGTAATTCTCGGAGATTTTTCTATTTCCAAAGCGTCTTCGTATGTTAGTGTTTTAGCTTCTCCAGCACCACCTCTTAAGAATCCGGACTGGGTTGAACCTGGGTACACGGTGAGCAGGTTTGATCCAAGAGATTGTATTCTTTCCTTTACACTTTCCTGGCTTGCTTGTCCTAATGTCATCAGGGCTATAACTGACCCTATACCTATTATTATCCCCAGAGCCGAGAGGGCCGTTCTCATTTTATTATTTTTCAATACCGATATTCCTTCTTCAAATATTTCGCTTATTTTCATTTTTATGCCTTTCCTTATTATCAATCTTTGTCCCTTCTGCCGGGATTTTTATCCTCTTATAGTCTTTTTCATTTTTAGTATCTCCGACTATTTTTCCATCCATAATGGAAATAATTCTTTTTGCTCTTTTTGCGATATCTTCATCGTGGGTAATTAACACTATCGTGTGACCTTTTTTGTTTAATTCTTCAAAGATGTCTATGATTTCCATACCTTGCTTTGATGCTAAGTTTCCTGTTGGTTCATCGGCTAGAATTATGCTCGGATCCGTTGCCATAGATCTTGCGATAGCAACTCTTTGTCTCTCGCCGCCGGAAAGTTGACTAGGCATGTTATAAAGTTTGTTCCCGAGACCGACGGATTCCAATAATTGTTTTGCTCTTTCTGTTCTTTCTTTTTTCGGAACTCCGGCGTAAGCCATCGGCAGACTTACATTTTTTATTGATGAGGTTCGGGATAAAAGATTGTATGCCTGAAAAACAAATCCGATCTCCTTGTTTCTGATTTCCGCCAACTCATCATCGTTCATGTGTTCAACGTTTTTTCCGTTTATGATGTATGTTCCGGAAGTTGGTACGTCAAGGCATCCCAGTATGTGCATCAAGGTGGATTTTCCTGATCCCGATGGTCCGACTACTGCTACAAATTCTCCTTTTTCGATCTCAAATGAAACGTCCGTCAACGCTTGGGTGGAAACTTCTCCTCCGTTGTATATTTTTGTGATGTTTTTAACCTCTATTAAAGGTTTCATCTCATAAAACCTCCCATACCTCCGGGCATTCCACCATTTCTGTTTGTATTGCTTGTTCCGCTGCTTGTTGTAAAGCCCTCGGTCGGAAGAGATTTTATCTGAACTTCATCTCCCTCGTTTAAACCCGAGATAATTTCAGTATATTTGTCGCTTGATATTCCGGTTTCTACTTTAACTTTTTCGGTTGCATCTCCTTTTACGAGAGTGACACTTTTTTCATTATTTTTGGTTTCTATTGCGGAAGTTGGAACCATCAAAACATCGGATTTTTCATCGATTATTATTTCCGCGTCTACACCCATATTTGGCAGAACCATGTCGGAATTTTCGTCAAACTTAACAATTACGGGGTAATTTGAAACACCGCTTGAAGTTAATCCTATTTTATCTATTCCTACAACTTTCCCTGTAAATTTTTTATCCCCGATACTATCCAGTGTTAGAATTACTTTTTGCCCGACTTTTATTTTATTTATATCTACTTCCGAAATGTTTAAACTTGCAATCGGTGTGCCCTCTTTTCTGATTGAAGCGACGGTAGTTGAAGTTCGCTCGGATAGGGAATTTGAGATATCCATTCCTTCAACTATCAGTATATTTGCTATTATTCCGTTGTCGGGAGCGACAATGGTCGGGGATTGAGCCTGGTACGAAAGAAGCGCTTTGTTTAAAGCTACTTCTGCCTGGGTAATTTCTTCCTTTTGCAGATCGTAGTCGGATTTTGCCACAAGATAAGCGTTTTCAGCCAGTTTATAGGAATCTCTTTCATCTTCGGTCTGATAGCTGTTGTTCTCTTTTTCTTTTTCAAAGGCTTTTTCGGCGTTCATTAGAGCGGATTCCTTTGTCAAAAGACCGCTCTTGGCTCTTTCAAGAGAAGATTTAGCTGATAAGTAAGCAGAGTAAGCCGAAGCCCTGCTTTCTTCGCCGTCGGAATTTAGTGTTATGTCCATAATTTTCTGACCTTTGATTACGGTATCACCTTCCTGAACATATACCTTTTTTACTATGCCGTTTACGCTTGTGGTTACCGCAAGATAGTTTGCAGTTTCGATTGACCCCGAAGCTTCCACACTGGACGAGATATTTCCCCTGACAACCTTTGCAGTAGTAACGGTTGTACTGTCTGAAGTTTCACTCTTTTTCAGAAGTTTCTGACCTGCTACCACTACGACCAAAATTAATACTCCGGCGATTATTATTACTTTGTGTTTGCTAAAGAAGTTTTCTGTTTTTTTCATATTTAAAGATTTTAAATAAAATAAACTGAGAATTTACTGAATAAGCGGCAATTTTACTAAAAACTTCGTGCCCACATTTTTCTTACTTTTTACGGATATTTTCCCTCCGTGCATTTCAACGATTTCCTTAGCGATTGATAATCCTAATCCGAAGCCGGGAACTTCATTTTTTGACCTTGATGTGTCGGCTTTGTAGAATCTGTCAAAAATGTAAGGAATATCTTTTTCGTCTATTCCGGCTCCATTGTCTTTCACGGAAATTTGGGCATAGTTGTTTTTGTCTTTTATGCTTATTTCAATTTTTCCTTCTTTTTTACTGAACTTTATTGCGTTGTCCAAAAGTATGGTTAAAAGTTCACGGATAGAATTTTCATCACCTTTTGTTTTTATATCGTCTGCGTCAAGATTTATTTTAATGTCCTTTTCTTTAGCGTTAGGTTCTAATTTGGAAATTACATTTTGCGCCAATCCTTTCAGGTTTATAGGGTCTTTTTTCCCGTTTTTGAAGTTTTGATATTTACTTTGGAGAATCAGTGAATTCGTCAAAAGTGTGAGAGAATCTATGTCTTTTATAGTGCCTTCCAAAACGGTTTTTGCTTTTTTTAGATCAAGATTTTTGTCTCTGAGATTTACCTCCAGGTCAGTTTTTATTGCTGTCAGAGGAGTTTTTAATTCATGAGCGGCATCGGCGGTAAATTTCTTCTGTTTTTCAACCATTTCCTCTATCGGTTTCAAAGTTTTTCCGGCCAGCCAGTAACCGGGCATTCCCGCTCCTACAAGAATAAGAACATTTATCAATAAAAGTCTTGTTAGGGTTTCTTTTTCAATTTGTCTGACGGTGTCTTTATCTATTATCGGTTCGTTGGGAGGAAACGGGGGATTTGGAATATTAAAAAATCTGTTTTTCATTCTTCTTTCCTGCATTTCCAAAGCTCTTTCCATCTGACGGGTAGTGCTTCTATAGGCCGCCGCGCTGAAAGAAACCGTGACCACCATGATTATTAGTAGGTAATATGCTGTTATTTTTATTCTTGCCGATTTAAACATTTTTGGTTTTCTTTTTTTCCTCTCTGCACTTTAGCATATAACCGAATCCTCTTACGGTTTTTATCAATTCCGGTTTTCCCTTAAAGGGAAGATCTATTTTTTTCCTTAAATATCCGATATAAACTTCTACGGTGTTAGGTAAAATATCGGAATCATAATCCCATACGTGATTTACTATTTGGTCTTTTGTTAAAACCTTATTTTTGTTTCTTACCATGTACTCCAATAGGGAAAACTCTTTTCTGGAAAGATGTATTTCTTCTTCTCCTCTTTTGACGATGAAATTTTGAGTATCCATACAAAGGTCATCGCACGTTATCTTGTCCGGCAGGAAGTTTTGGGGCCTTCTAAGCAAAGCCTTGATACGCGCGAGAAATTCGTTAAAAGCAAAGGGTTTGGTCAGATAATCATCGGCTCCGCCGGAGAGTCCTTCAACTTTATCTTCTACGTCTCCTTTGGCGGTTAAAATGAGAATGGGCGTGTGGATGTTTTCTTCTCTTAATTTTTTGCATATCTCTATTCCATCCATGCTGGGAAGCATAAGATCCAATACGATTAAATCGTAATCTTCGGATGCGGCCATATCATATCCGTCCGTTCCCGTATATGCTACATCTACTGCAAAGTTTTCCTGCTCCAAACCTTGTTTTATTGAGTTTGCTATTTTATGTTCGTCTTCTACCACTAAAATTTTCATCGGGAGTAATTATATAGAGTTTGCTGAATTTTTGCTGAGAGAAATAAAGATGTTTTTTATTTGTGGATGAGGACTGTATAATTGCTAACCTGGTCGGGGTGACAGGACTCGAACCTGCGACCTCACGCACCCCATGCGTACGCGCTAGCCAACTGCGCCACACCCCGACGGACAAGTATATTTTACACCCGTTTTTTATTATGTCTGTTCCTGTATCTCACAACCGATGTAAATGTTGTAGGTAGTACAAAAAAGGCGGACGAGTTTTATGGACTAATCCGCCTCTGGTTCCGTTTCAACACTTTTAAAAGATTTCTACTTTTTCAATTTTCTCTTTAACTTATTGATATCCTTCCTGTCTTTTAATTTTTTGACAGGACTTGTTGGTATTTCCTGCGGTTCCCCAATCAAAAATCTACTCGGATCGGCAGCTTCCGTAAACTTTTTTCTTGGATTAGCCCATCTTAGGAAATTTTTTTTGTTTCTCACCATTACCGTTATGGTGGTAATTCCTGATGAGGGGTCCCACACGGGATCAACTGTAATTCCCGTTATAAGATTATTTTCAAACAGAAATCTTTCCACCTCATCTACATGCTGAGTCGGAACCGAAATTACGTATTTTCTTAACATTTTTTCTCTCCTTTTCTACTTATTTTTCCAGCATAATACCGCATTTAAACTTAATTTTCAAAAATGGTAATATTAAAAAGTATGAACGAAGAGAATAAAAGTGAAAACTCAACACCGGAAAGTGCAGAAACGGCTCCGACTGAAAATAAAGACAATGTGATTGGTATGGTTCCGGAAAGCCAAAAACAGGAACCGGTACATGAACAGAAGAAAGAAGAAACGGGAGAAAATGTTCAGCCCGTGGCGCCCGTTACTATAGAGTGGAGGAAGCCGCTTCTTATCACATTTATAATATGTGTTGCCGGCGTTTTATTGATGTATTTTTTGAAAAAGTAGAATATTAATCTCCCTTTTTATTAAATGTTATTTTGTGTATTTTTCTGTCTTTTCCGAACTTAAGTTTTTTTGCCCAGGTTGTTTCCAGATCTCCAAGCTCTTTTTTGTCCAATTCTCTCAATTCGGTAATTTCAAAATATCTGCTGAAGGAGTTTAAGATTTTCTCTAGATTTTCTTTTTCCGTGATATCCGGAAGGTTCAATCTCTCCGTTTCCGAGGGCTCAAATTCGGGAACATATCCGAATACTATCTCCATTTTTCCGTCTTTTTTTGTAATTGAACTTAAATTTCCGGCCGTAAGCTCATTCATTTTTACCATTTTTTCCAAAAGAGTTCCCCACGGCAGGTTTATGTACAATTCATCAATTAAAGAAAAAAGCTCGGGTGGGAGATTTTCTATGGATCCAATGGCAAAAACCGTGTTCTGTAGCTTTTTCCTGTTTGCCTTTTTAGAATAGATTTTCAGTTGGTTTTCCGCCGGGTCAATTCCTATGTAAAGATTTTTCGGATTCTTAATCGCCTTTTCAAAAACAAATCTTCCGTCCCCCGTTCCTATGTCCAGCACCGTTTTATCAAAATTTTTTGCCAGATTTTCAATATCCGTTCTGCTTAGTTCACCTTTTTTATTTCCGATTATTACTTTCATTGGCGCAATGATAACATGAAAATGTCTTGAATTATTCTGCCGCTGTGGCACAATAGTTACATTATGCCTAGAAGAAAAAAGAGAAATCTAAAACAAATGAATCTGAAGGTTAAAAGAACAAAGAAAAAGATGCACAGAGTAAGCTAATCTCCGCCGAATCTTCTTTGTCTCTTGGTGAATTCTTTTATTGCTTCCTCAAACTTTTTTGGTGTAAACGCCGGAAAGTAAATGTCCGTGAAATAAAGCTCGGCGTAAGCGCATTGCCATGACATAAATCCGCTCAGTCTTTTTTCTCCGCCCGTTCTTATTATGTAATCTATTTGCGGAAGTCCCGCAGTATCCAGATTTTTCTCAACGTTTTCGGCGGTTATTTCCAGTTTATCTTCTTTCATTTTCTTCATGGCTCTCAGAAGCTCATCATGTCCTCCGTAGTCTATAGCCAGTACTACATAAAAATCGGTGAATTTCTTTGTTTCTTCCTCCGCCTTAATTATCATATTTCTTAATGTTTCCGGAATTCTGTCTTTTCTTCCGATATGGACAAATCTTATGTTTTCTTCCCCGCACCTATCAATGTATTTTTTTGCCATGCCTTCTATGATGGAAAATAGTTTGTCAACTTCCTCTTTTGATCTTTTCCAATTTTCCGTTGAAAATGCCCATGTTGAAAGGCATTTTATTCCCATTTTTCTCGCCTTTCCCACAAGCTTTTCAAAAGTTATTGCTCCCTGTGCGTGCCCCTGAAAAGGGGGAAGACCTCTTTGTCTTGCCCATCTTCTGTTTCCATCCATAATTATCGCCACGTGCTTTGGGAGATTTTCTGTTTGAGGTTCTTGTTTTTTCATATTTTCTATTATACTTCTATACTTCGGATTTTTATGTTCTTACAATTTAGTAATTTTCTATTCAGAACTTTCCATTTCACCAAATTCTTTTACTGTTACCCACTCAGGTTTAGGAAGTTCCTTGTACTTTGAATTGGGTATAAACTGTGCCCCCCCGTCTTTTTTTACAAAAAAGTAACCCATTCCTCCCATTTCTTCAATCGGTTTGTAATCTTCCGGGAGATGACCTTCTCTCCAGTTATCCATTGTTATCAGAGGCTCATTTCCAATGTTGGTCCAGGAATGCCCCCATTCCTGGGTTATTTCTATTTCGTCGCCGGGAAAAAACTCTACAAAATAAATTTTTTCCAATCTGTCGGACGCCCAATCATCGTCAGCGAACTTTCTTTTTTGCATCAGAAGAATTCCTTTTCCG
>Ga0255341_1005511_pt1 | contig 12421 bp, 10 predicted proteins | sample wastewater_treat_8_FD_192418 | JGI IMG/M metagenome (GOLD analysis project Ga0255341, IMG submission 192418) | Wastewater microbial communities from Lulu Island WWTP, Vancouver, Canada - plant12 | ecosystem: Engineered > WWTP > Wastewater > Unclassified | place: Canada: Vancouver, British... | reverse complement strand
GAGATGGAGCAGGCGTTCCCGTTCCGCGAAACCCGTGACCAGGAACGCGCCATCGCCGATGTCAAGCGCGACCTGGAGATACCCAAGCCGATGGACCGGCTCATCTGCGGCGACGTGGGCTTCGGCAAGACCGAGGTCGCCATGCGGGCGGCGTTCAAGGTGGTGCTGGAGGGCAGGCAGGTCGCCGTCCTCTGCCCCACAACCGTGCTCGCGCAGCAGCATCACAACGTGTTCTCCGAGCGCTTCGGAGCGTTTCCCGTGAAGGTCGAGATGCTCTCCCGGTTCCGCTCGTCCGCCGAGCAGAGGGCGATTCTGGACGAACTGAAGGCGGGGAACATAGACGTCATCATCGGCACGCACAGGCTGCTTTCGAAGGACGTCGAGTTCAAGGATCTGGGGTTGATCGTTGTAGATGAAGAGCAGCGCTTCGGCGTCACGCACAAGGAGCGCCTCAAGCAGATCCGCCTCAGCGTGGATGTGCTCACTCTCACGGCGACGCCCATTCCCAGGACCCTGCACATGTCGCTCTCCGGGCTTCGGGATATGAGCGTCGTGAACGAGGCCCCGGAAGGGCGCATACCCGTGCGCACCTACGTTCGCGAGTACGACGATGAGCTGGTGCGCGAAGCGATCGTGCGCGAACTCGACCGCGACGGGCAGGTCTACCTGGTGCACAACCGCGTCGAGTCCATAACCCGCCTCGCCGAGCGCGTCGCGAAACTCGTGCCGCACGCGCGCCTTGCCATCGGACACGGGCAGATGAGCGAGCACGAGCTCGAGAAGGTGATGCTCGACTTCTACCATCACCGTTTCGATGTGCTCGTCTGCACCACCATCATCGAGAGCGGGCTCGATGTGCCGACCGCAAACACCATAGTCATCAACAACGCCGACAAACTGGGTCTCGCGCAACTCTATCAGCTTCGCGGGCGGGTGGGGCGCAGCGACCGTCAGGCCTACGCCTACCTGCTCTACAAGTCCGACCTCATCCTGAGCGAGGTCGCCGAGCGCAGGCTGGGCGCCATCCGCGAGTTCGCCGACCTCGGGTCGGGGTTCAAGGTCGCGATGCGCGATCTCGAGATCCGCGGCGCGGGGAACATCCTCGGCCCCGAACAGCACGGACAGATGATCTCGGTGGGGTTCGATATGTACTGCCACCTGCTTGCGGAGGCGGTGCGGGAGATCAAGGGCGAGCAGACACCGGAGGAGCCCGCCATGCCGCAGGTTGACCTGTCCGTCGAGGCGTACATTCCCGAAAGATACATTCCCCACGAGCATACGCGCATCGGCATCTACCGGAAGATGGCTGTCCAGAGGACGATGGACGACATTTCGCGCCTGGACGATGAGCTGCGCGACCGCTTCGGAGCGCCTCCGGAACCTGTCGAGAAGGCGCTTGCGCTGCTGAGGCTCAAGGTGCGATGCCGGGACCTCGGTGTGCGCTCTGTCACGGAAGACCAGGGCCGAATCGTCGTGACGCTGGAGCCTCCTGTCCAGATCCGCGAGGATGCTCTGCGCCAGCTCTCCCGGACATTCCGCGAGCACTGGTGGGAGGCGAGGCAGATCAGGCTCCAGCCCCCGAAGTCCGATCCGCTGGCGTTTGTGGACGAGTTCCTTAGCCTGATAGAGCGCTCACTCGCGCGGCCCGAGCGCCTGGCGGGAAGCGCACGCCGCGTAAGCCCGGAGGTTTGACAGCCGGGGCGCCGCCGGGTCACAATCCCGGCGGCGCATTCCCGAAACCCGCGGCCCCGCTTCGGCCTCTCATTGTACGTTGCGGCCGCAAAGGGTCGCGAACGCACAACACGGAGGTAGTGTCCATCTTGAGAACTCTCTTACTGTCCGCTCTCCTTCTCGCAACGCTGTCGCTGTCCGCGGCGGCTGCCCCGCCGGCCCCGTGCGAGACACCCGGAGTCGTCTCGCTCGCCGGGGAAGTCATCCTTCGCATTCACAGCCCGTCGGGTGGGCTCGACTGCCAGCAGCGTGCCGACATCGTCCAGATGCGCATCGTTGACACTCTCAGCATCGGCCTCGTCTTCCCCAAAGACATTCATGTCAAGAAAGTGAAGAAGGAGTGGGGCGTTTTCGTGAAGGACATCCTGGTCATCACGGCCGACGCGGGCTCGGCGAAGATCAACAAGACCACCCCGAAGCAGCTTGCGGAGGTCTGGGCGAAGAACCTGCGGCGCACGATTCCCGAGTCCACCCCGCAGAAGTACATTCCCCCGGCTCAGTAACGCGGGAACAGGCTTTTCAGGCCCTCGGATGCGCCCGCTCGTAGATCTTCGCGAGCCCCGCGCTCGAGACGTGCGTGTAAACTTGCGTCGTCGAAATGCTGGCGTGTCCGAGGAGTTCCTGAATCACCCGCAGATCCGCGCCTCCCTCCAGCAGATGCGTTGCGAAGCTGTGCCGCAGAACGTGAGGCGTCACTGGCGCCCGTATCCCGGCGGCTGACGCGTATCTCTTGATGATCCGCCAGAAGCCCGAGCGCGAAAGCGGGCCTCGTGCCGAAACGAAAACCGCCTCGCTGACCCGTTTCGCCAGTTCCGGCCGGGCGTTCTCCAGATAAGCCATCAGGCAGATGTGCGCCTGCTCCCCGAACGGCGTGACGCGTTCCTTGTTGCCCTTGCCCACGCACCGCACAAGTCCCTCCTGCAGGTCAATGTCCGCGAACTTCAGCTTCACAAGCTCGCTCACCCGCAGCCCGCTTGCATACATCAGCTCCAGCATCGCGCGGTCTCTCAGGCCGGCGGGGGTCGCCAGGTCGGGTTGAGCCAGAAGCCGCTCGACCTCATCGGCGCTGAGTGTCGCCGGCAGCCTTCGCCCGGATCTCGGAGCAGGCTGAAGCGCCGCCGGGCTGGAGGAGACCTGCTGGCAGTCAATCAGAAAACGATACAGCGCCCGGATGCTCGCCAGCTTGCGGGCCATCGTTGCGGGCTTGCGGCCATCCTTGCGCAGCGACTGCACCCACGAATCCACCGACTCCCGCGACACCTCCGCTGCCCTCGTCACGCCTTGAGCGCAGCAGAACCGCCCGAACTCGGCGGCGTCCGATGCGTACGCGCGCAGCGTCGCCTCCGACGCTCCGCGTTCGGTCATCAGATGCTCGATGAACGCGTCCACCGCTTCCGCGAATTCAGGGCTGAGCTTTTCGCACATAAACCGCTATCTCTGGCGACGGGTATCGCATGTCGTGCGGCAGCTTCCACCCCAGCGTGAAGAACTCCACCCCCGGTTGCCCGCCGAACTGCCGCGCAGGTTTGTAGTCCCGCCGGACCCGTGACATGAATCGCTCGAAATCCGCCTCCTTCAGCCGTTCCGGGTCTTCGGACTCAAAATCGGATATCACCACAGCATCCGGGTCCTGATCGAGTATGGAGACATCCCAGTCGGACGCGCCCACCAGCATCCGCACCCCGCGCGCCTGTGCGGCGGCCGCCCGGCGGTCCTCAACGCTTAGCGCGCCGAACTCCGGCGACAGGGGAGGTGAGTAGAACCACGGCACGGTCGGCCCGGCCACTGAAATGCTGTGCTCACTGGCCTGCTCCCATATCCACTCGGCGGCCTGCGTGCGCGGATCCGGCTTCAGAAAGGCGTTGTTCAACAGCAGGCCGTAGGCAGCGGTCACAGCCAGCGCGGCGCTCACAGCCGGAATGGCCCACCTCGGCCGGGGCTGGCGCATCAGCGCGGCGCACAGCAGCGCAAGCGCGGGAATCAGCGGCATCACGTACCGCGCAAACCGCACAACCCCCAGAGAGATCAGCACGAAGTAGACGAACGCGAATATCAGAAGCACCCTGGCATCTTTTTGCCGCCTGCCGAGAGCAAGAATGATCGCCGCCGCGGCCAGCGCCAGCAGCGGCCAGCCCAGCCCCGGAAGCAGCGACCGGAACAGGTGGTGGAATGGCCCCGGCCCTGTATCGCGAAACACCAGCCCGTGACCGGAGCTGACGTGGCTCATCTCATACGTGAGCCCTCTCACGAAGTCCGCCGTCCAGATCAGCGCCCCCGGGCAGCCGATCAGAAAGCCCGCAAGCGCGGCCGCCGCGACCGCTGTCGCCGCGCCCGCTTTCGCCGCTTTCGGGCGCTTCGCTCGGGAAACCATCAGCCACACCGCTGCCAGCGGCGCCGAGACGGCCGCGCCCGCGGGATACTTCGTCGCCGCCGCAAGCCCGGCGAAGAACCCCCCGGCGCCCGTGCGCGCCGATATCGCCGCGACCAGCGCGAGTGAAGTCCAGAACGCTGCCGGGACATCCACCGTCACGAACTGCGAATGCTGCACGTGAACCGGCGCAATCGCGACGAACGCCGCCGCTGTCACCGCCCCGGCGACCCCCGCGACCCTCCTGCCGCCGTACCAGCACACTGCCACTGTCGCCGTGCCCATCAGAGCCGTCAGCAGCCGCGAGAGCAGGGTAGCGAAGGCCAGGTTGATTCCGTCCGGGGACCTGCTCAGGGCGGCTGGCACGGACAGAAGATAGATCTGCAGCGTCCCGTAGTTGTAGAAGCGCGGGTTGAAGCCCTGCCCGCACGGCCACACGCTGGAGGCCGCGCCCAGTACCGGCAGTTCATCGGGGTGATACGAGAAGGCATGCAGACGCCCGGGCAGTTCCCACGCTGTGCCCGGCAGCCGCAGGAACAGCGCCGCCGCGAGGATGAGAAGGAGCGCGAGCCGCTCCCGCGTTTGGCCCGGCCTGGCTGTCGTCATTCCATGATTTTCGGCAGAAACCGCTGCTTCCGCCAGTGCCCGCAGTGGCCGGGGCGGCGCGTCAGGAGTCCCGGAAGCCCGCCTGCAGGTTGCGCTCCAGACGCTCGCGGATGGCCGCCATCACAGATGCGACGTCCTCGTCTGTCAGCGTCTTCTCGCTCGACCGGAACGAAAGCGAAAACGCGAGGCTCTTCTTGCCTTCGGGAATCTGCTGCCCGCGGTAGATGTCGAACAGCGTCAGGTCTTCCAGCAGCCCTTCGGCGACGCCTTCCACGACGCCCGAGATCGCGGCATACTCGACCTGTTCGTCCACCACCACCGCGAGGTCGCGCTTGATGGCCGGGAAGCGTGACGGCGCCTGCCAGCGCCGCAGCGCCCCTCCCTGCTTCATCAGCCACCCGCTGTCTATCTCGAACCCGAACGCCGGAGCCTTCAGGTTGCAGCTCTCGCGCAGCGCGGGCGATATCTCCCCCACGAGTCCCACCATCTCGTCACCGGCGAAGATGCCCGCCGCGAAACCGTCGCGCCAGAGTTCTCCCCGCTGCGGACGGAACGACAGGCCCTGGGCCCCCATGCCTTCCAGCAGAGTCTGTGCCACCCCCTTCGCCTGATAGAAATCCGCCGACAGCGCCTGCCGGAAAGCGGCGGGCTGCAGCTTGCGGTCCGGAATCGCCCACAGGCCGTCCCAGCGCGAGCCTGTCAGGCATGCGGCGACCATTGTCTTTTCGGACGGGCTGTCCGCCGTGAAAAACACCTTGCCGATTTCGAACACCGCCAGGTCGCGTACGTCGCGGCTGAAGTTCGTCCCGAGCACCTGAACCAGCCCCGGAACAAGCGACGTCCGCATCTCCGCGACGTCCTCCGAGAGCACGTTACGCAGGCTCACACGCTGCGTTCCCTCCGGCGCCGGCGTATCCTTGGCGACTATGCTGTGAGTCACGACCTCCTGAAGCCCGCACGCCTGCAGTATCCGGCGCATCGAGCCTTCCTGCTCGCCCTGGGCGCTGTCGCGCCCCTGCAGGCTCGGGCCGGTGATGAGCGTGGCCGGCAGGTTGTCGAATCCGCAGACGCGCCCGATCTCTTCGATCAGGTCAATCTCCTCCACGAGGTCGGCCCGGTATGTGGGCACAATCACGTCAACCCCGCCACCCGACACATCAGCCTTCAAAGAAAGACGCCTGAGATACCCCGCGCACTGCTCCGCGCTCAGTTCCATGCCCAGAATCGCGCTCGCGCGCTCCGCTCGCACCGCAACTGATCTTTCCTGTGCCGCCCGCGCGACTGTGTCCACCACGCCTTCGCAGATCACTCCGCCCGAAATCTGCCGTATCAGCTCGGCGGCGCGCTTCGCCGCGTTCGCCGTCCCGCCGGGGTCCACTCCGCGCTCAAATCGGTAGGAAGCCTCCGTCGGAAGCCCCAGCGCCCTCGCCGTTCGCCGCACAGCCCCGCCGTTGAAGGTGGCCGATTCGATCAGCACGTTCACCGTGCCCGCGGTCACCTCGGAGTTCGCCCCGCCCATCACACCCGCCACCGCGACCGGGCGTTTCCGGTCGCAGATCGCCAGCATGTCGGGTTTCAGCTCTCGCTCGCCGCCGTCGAGCGTCGTGAGTGTCTCACCCGGACGCGCGCGCCGCACGACGATGGCGTGGTCCTCCAGCAGGTCGTAGTCAAAAGCGTGAAGCGGCTGCCCGGTCTCCAGCATCACGTAGTTCGTCACATCCACAACACTGTTGATCGGGCGCATGCCCGCGGCGATGAGCCGCCGGGCCATCCATTCGGGCGATTCGACAATCTTCACGCCCATGATGAGCGTCGCCGCGTAGCGGTAACAGAGGTCCGGGTCTTCAATCTCGACAGTGGCGTGCTCGCCCGCCGGCGGGCCGCCGGCCTGCATCTCGAACGAGGGCAGCTTCACGGGAAGGTCTTCGTCGGCGGCAAGCTCCCGCGCGACGCCGATCATCGAGAGACAGTCGCCGCGGTTGGACATCACGGTGACGTTCAGCACGGGCGAGGCGCTCGCGCCTTCGTCCTCGACCTCCTCTACCTCGAGCCCGAGCATCGTGAGGGTGTCGGCGGTCGAAGAGGCATCCAGCCTGCTCTCAACGTAATCATGCAGCCAATCGAGTGGAACTCTCAATGAATCTCCCCCGGCCGGAGCCTGCGGCGTGGCATACGGATTGCTCCTGCCCGCGCCTTCCGGCCGCTGTCCTGGCGGACGTCACCTAAAACTGCTCAAGAAACCGGTAGTCGTTTTCGTAGAAGAGCCGAAGGTCGCCGATTCCGTGACGGATCATCGGCATGCGCTCGATGCCCAGACCAAACGCGAACCCAGTCCACTCCTCCGGGTCAATCCCCCCCTGCCGCAGCACGTTCGGATGGATCATTCCCGCGCCGCCGAGCTCGAGCCAGCGGTCGCCTGCCTGCTTCCATTTTACCGAGAAGTCCGCGCCCGGCTCGACGAACGGGAAGAAGTCGCGGCGGAAGCGCGTCTCGACCTCTCCGAACATCTCCTGCGCGAACTGCTCCAGAGTGCCCTTGAGGTCGGCCATGGTGATGCGCCGGTCGACGGCGAAGCAGTCCACCTGCATAAACGTGTGCCCGTGCGTTGCGTCCACGGCTTCGTAGCGGTAGCAGCGGCCGATGGTGCAGATCCGCATCGGAGGCTTGCGGTTCTGGAAGACCCGCCCCTGAACGGCGGTCGTCTGCGTCCGGAGCAGATGCTCGTCCGTGATGTAGAAGCTCATCTGCTCGTCCATCGCGGGATGGTCGGGCGGATAGTTCAGGCCCGCGAAGTTGAAGCGGTATTCCTCGATCTCGGGAGACTCGACCACCTCGAAGCCAAGCCCGATGAAGATGCGCTTGATGCGGTCAATCGTCTCGCGCAGAGGGTGGGGGTGTGTGCGGGGCATCAGCCGCCCCGGCTGTGTCACGTCAATCTGAGATGAGGCCTGCCCCGCGCCAGCCGATATCTCCGTCCTGCGCCGCTCGATGGCCTCGGTAAGGCTGTTCTTGAGGCTGTTGACCCGCTGGCCGAATGCCGGGCGCTCTTCGGCGGGCACGGCGCTGATGGAGCGCAAAAGGGCTGTAATCTCGCCTTTGCGCCCCAACCACTGGATGCCAAGCTGTTCAAGGACGTCACTGGAGTTCGCCGCCTGTATGGCGGAGAGCGCATCCTTTTCCAGCTTGTCCAGATCCTGCGGCATTATTCTCCTGTCCGTCCCCTGTGCCCGGGGCCGCTGTGCCGGGTGTTCCCCCGGCAAGTGCAGGCCCGTCTTCGTTTCAGGCGGGGCGCGAGGCCTTCGAGACCTCCATCAGCTTCGCGAAAGCCGCCGGGTCTTCGATCGCGAGATGCGCGAGCACCTTGCGATCCACATCCACGCCAGCCAACATGAGTCCGTTCATGAACTCGCTGTACTTGACGCCTTCCGACCGGCAGGCCGCGCTGATTCGTGTGATCCACAGCCGCCGGAAGTCCCGCTTGCGGGTACGGCGGTCGCGCCAGGCATACTGCCCCGCGTGCATGACGGCCTCTTTGGCTGTCTTGAACAGGCGGCGCCTGCCGCCCCAGTAGCCCTTGGCCTGGTCAATAATCTTCTTGTGACGCTTGTGCGTCATTACCCCGCGCTTAACGCGTGCCATCTATTGTACCTGTCTCCTGCGTTGCTTCAAACGGGCCGGGGGCCGTGGCCCCCGCGCGCAAAGTGTCAGCCCCCGAGAAGGACCTTCATCCGCTTGACGTCCCCGGTGGGAAGCGTGTGCTTGATCGTAAGCCTGCGCTTTCGCGAGGGCGACTTCTTCATCATAAGATGATTGCGTCCGGTCGTTCCCCGCAGCAGCTTTCCCTTCGAGGAAAACGAGAACCGCTTTGCGGCTGTCTTTCTTGTCTTGATCTTTGGCATAGTTCAGTATTCGAAACTAAAACGCCGGACATGTTTCAGCCGGCGTTTGAAACCAAGCTTGATTCTATCCCGGCCCGGCTAGATCAGGCTGGGATCGAGCGCGGGCCGACTCTTCGCCGGCTTGTCGGGCTTCGGCTTCTCTTTGGCCTCACCCGCTTCGGCTTTGCCGCCCTCTTCTTCTTCTGCGGCCGGGGCCGCCTCGGCTTTCTGCGCTTTGTCTCCGGCGGTGTCGGTCTTCTTCTCCGTCTTGTCCTTCTCAGTCAGAACCCTGGGCGCCAGAACCATGGTCATGGTGCGGCCCTCGAAGGACGGCGGCTTCTCCACGACCGCGATCTCCGCGGCCGCTTCGATCATCTTCTCCAGAGACCTGCGCGCGAACTCCGGATGCGACATTTCGCGGCTCCGGAAGATAACGGTCGTCTTGACCTTGTTCCCCTCCCGGAGAAACTGGAGCATGCGCTTCAGCTTCGTCTCGATGTCGTGGTCGCCGGTGCCCGGCCGCAGCCGAATCCCTTTAACCTCCGTGCTCTTCTGCTTCTTGTGAGACTCCCGGTCCCTGCGGCCCTGCTCATACTTGAACTTTCCGTAGTCCATGAGCTTGCACACAGGAGGTTTGGCAGTCGGTGCTATCTCGATGAGGTCGTAACCTCGCTGCCTTGCCAGGTCCAGAGCCTCACGCGTAGGAACCACTCCCATCTGCCCGCCGTTTTCGTCAACCAGCCGAACCTCGCGGGCGCGGATCCTCTCGTTCACCTTGATGTCTTTGTTTATGCTTTTACCTCAGAAACGCGAGATGAGACGCGAAACCAGGCCGCGGCACTCAACCCGCACAGTATATTAGACTCAGACGTCCTATGTCAACCGATCCTGGTTCTCGGCGATGAACTCCGACAGCGGTTTCGCTCCCAGATCCCCCTCGTCGCGCGACCGGATGCTGACCGACTCCGACTCCGCTTCCCGGTCGCCCACTATCAGCATATACGGGATCTTCTGCAACTGGGCCGTGCGAATCTTGCACCCCGTCTTCTCGTTCCTCGAGTCGAGGTTCGCCCGGAAGCCCGCCGCCTTCAGTCTCTCTGTCACCTTCTCGCCATACCCGGCGTGGCGGTCGGCGATGGGCAGAACGACAGCCTGCACCGGCGCCAGCCACAGCGGAAACGCCCCGGCGTACCTTTCGATAAGGAACGCCACAATCCGCTCCATCGTGCTGATGACTCCCCGGTGGATCACCACAGGGCGGTGCGGCTTGTTGTCCTCGCCAATGTACTCCAGTTCGAACCGCTCGGGAAGGTGGAAATCGAGCTGGATCGTCGAGATCGTCTCGTCCTTGCCCATCACATTGGGCACCTGGACGTCAATCTTCGGCCCGTAGAACGCGGCCTCGCCGCGCGCCGTCTCGTACTCGATGCCCACTTCGTCCAGCGTCTTGCTCAGCACGTCCTCGGCAAGGTCCCACATCTCGTCGTTGCTGGCGTACTTCTCCGTGTCCGACGAATCGCGCAGGCTCAGTCTGTACCAGTATTCCTCAAAACCGAGCTTCTTATACGCCTCGTCAATGAGATCCAGAACGCCTCTAACTTCGTCCTGTATCTGCTCCGGGCGGCAGAAGATATGCGCGTCGTTCAGCGTCATCGCACGGACGCGGGAAAGCCCCGTAAGCTCGCCCGAAAGCTCGTACCTGTACATCGTACCGAGCTCGGCAATCCGGATCGGCAGCTCGCGATACGAGTGTGCCGACTGCCTGTACACCGTGAAGTGATGCGGGCAGTTCATCGGCCGCAGGAGAAACTGCTCGTTGTCGAACTCAAGGGGCGGGTACATGCTCTCTTTGTAGTAAGGCCAGTGACCGGATATCTTGTACAGCTCCAGGCTAGCAAGGTGGGGAGTATAGACGTGCTGATACCCCGCATCGCGCTCGCGCTTCACAATGTATTCTTCGAGGACCCTGCGCACCGTCGCGCCCTTGGGCAGCCACACAGGAAGCCCCGCCCCGATCTCGGGGATAATCGCAAACAGCTCCAGTTCGCGGCCCAGGCGCTTGTGATCCCGCTTGCGCGCCTCTTCGACGCGTTCCAGATACTGCTCCAGCTCTTCCTGAGTCTCGAACGCCGTGCCGTAGATGCGCTGCAGCATCGGGCGCGACGAGTCGCCCCGCCAGTAGGCCCCCGCCACCGAAAGCAGCTTGAAGACCTTCACATCGCCCGTGTTCGCCACATGCGGGCCGCGGCACAGATCAACGAAACTGCCGTCCGTGTAGGTCGTTATCTGTTCGCCGTCCGGCAGGTCGTCAATAAGCTCGATCTTGTACGGCTGGCCCTCGAACAGGCTCCGGGCTTCCTCTCGAGAGACCTCGGTTCTTTCGAAGGGATGCCTTGCCGCGACAATCTCGCGCATGCGATTCTCAATCGCCTCGAGATCGGCCGTCGTGAACGGTTCGCCCTTGTCAAAATCGTAGTAGAACCCGTCTTCAATCGCCGGACCAATGGCGATCTTGACGCCGGGCCACAACTCCTGCACCGCGTGCGCCATCACATGCGCCGCCGAATGGCGCAGCGTGCTCAGCGGGCTCAGATTTCCGCAGTTATCAGACATTCAGATTACTTCTCCAGCGACGCTGTACGAAGGCGTCTGCTCAGTATTGTGGGACAAAAGGGCCGTGACTTGCAGATTGAAGGATTGAGACTCCGCCAGGGCCCCGTGCGAAAACATTATACAGCATGGGCGCATGTGCGGCAGTGCTGTCTGAGTGATCGTCCCCGGCAAACGGCTACCGGTACCCCTTCGGGTGTGACTCGTGCCAACGCCACGCGGTTTCGACAATCGCTTCCAGGCTGTCGAACTCCGGCCGCCACCCCAGCTCGTCCAGAGCCTTCTTCGAGCTGCCGACAAGACGCCCCGGGTCGCCCGGACGGCGATTGCCGAACGAGTGCGGGACGCTGCGGCCCGTGACGCGCTCCACACACTGTATGACTTCCAGAACCGAATACCCGTTCCCGTTGCCGAGGTTGTAGGCGGCCGAATCTCCCCCGTTCTCCATCTGCTGCAGCGCCAGAAGATGAGCCTGCGCCAGATCGGTCACGTGGATGTAGTCCCGGATGCAGGTGCCGTCCGGCGTGTCGTAGTCGCTGCCGAACACGGTCAACGCGTCTCCCGTGCCAGCCGCCGCCCTGATCGCCAGCGGTATCAGATGCCGCTCGGGTTCGTGGTCCTCGCCGATCTCTCCCGAAGGATGCGCTCCCGCCGCGTTGAAATAGCGCAGGCAGGCGCTCTTCAGCCCGTACGCGCGGCCGTACCACTTCAGCACGCGCTCGAAAGCAAGTTTGGTCTCACCGTACGGATTCGCCGGGGCCACGGGGTGCGTCTCGGCCATGGGAATCTCGACCGGCTCCCCGAAGATCGCGCAGGTGGATGAGAATACAAATCTCTTGACGTCCGCTTCCAGCATCGCCTCGAGCAGATTCAGTCCGCCCCGGATGTTGTTGTCGTAGTACTTCTTCGGGTGCGCCACCGACTCGCCGACCGCGGCGAACGCGGCGAAGTGCATCACCGAGTCTATCTCGTTCTCGCGGAACACCTTCCGGAGATCGTCCGTGTTCATCAGGTCGCCGATGACATACGGCGCCCCGCAGGCGGCCTCTGTGTGCCCGTAGATCAGATTGTCAAAGGCGAGGACTTCGCGTCCCTGCTCCCGCAGGTAGCGCATGGCGTGGCTGCCGACATATCCGAGACCGCCGGTGATGAGGATCAATGCTTGTTCTTTCCTTTGCTTCGCTGGTTTTTAGTGTCAGCTCATTATAGAAACAGCCGTGCGCTCTTG
>Ga0255341_1005501_pt1 | contig 12438 bp, 18 predicted proteins | sample wastewater_treat_8_FD_192418 | JGI IMG/M metagenome (GOLD analysis project Ga0255341, IMG submission 192418) | Wastewater microbial communities from Lulu Island WWTP, Vancouver, Canada - plant12 | ecosystem: Engineered > WWTP > Wastewater > Unclassified | place: Canada: Vancouver, British... | reverse complement strand
TCCTCTCGTCATCCCTTAGCATTTTTTTAACGTGATCAGCTATTTCCCCGCCCTCTCCTGTGATACCAAGAGCACAATAAGCTACATCGTCATGCTCATAAAATGCAGTTTTAGCTGCTTCTTCTTGATACTTATTTAGCTCCATTAAAATAAAGATTTAGCATAAATAAGGTTTCCTGGGACTGGACTATATCCAAGGGCTTCAATAAATCTATTAAATGGTTCCACAATAACTTTTTCAAACTGTTCATCGTGGTTTACTTCTGGTGCAAATTCATGAGGATAGCTTCCGGGCAAAAATCCAAATATTTGATCTTCGGATTTGCAATAATAGAATTTTATCTTATCCCCGGTCTTGATAAGGCTATATTTACTTCTCCATTTAGAATTCTGGAGTTTGTGATTATAAACAGCTGCTGCTCTAACATTAATAGGGCATTTTTCAGCCAATACAATTTTCTTTTTATCTTCCAAACAATATTTTTCATATTCTCCAATTGACATGGATTTTGAAATATCATCGGGATTTTGAAGAATAAACTGCTGTTTATATTCTTTCAATTTCTTAACAGCATCGCTATAATTTAACGCTTTTCCGTTTTGGAAAATATACTTGGTTAACTCCTTAAGAACTTTTCTTGCAAATTTTGGAGTTGAACTTTGAACAATTTCTACACCCGTTGAAGCAATCTTTTCCTGTGGTTTATATTCTACTCCGGGGTCTTTCCATGCTAAGTCTAAGACATATTTCTTTTTTGCCATCATTAAAGCCGAGAAAGAAATCTTTTCCAGATCCAGATTTTGAAGATCTGTAGTATTAAATTTCTTACCATATTCTTCAAATCTTTGTTTAAAATATGAATTTAATCGAAGTTTTTTAAGATTGAGAATAAATTCGACAGGATTACCTTGATAATCACAAGATTTTAAAACAGGATCAAATGTAACATAAGTAGAGTCCGTATCGTTATAAATAACTAAACTTTTAATTGTAATAGGACGAACCTGTTTTAATCCTAAAGCTTCATGAAGTTTAATATCTTTATGCCACATATTGATGAAATAATCATCAATAATATTATTAGCAAAGTGAATAATGTCTTGACCTTGTAATGTTACGGCTTCAGCAATATAAATGTTATACCCGACAAAAAATGGAGATGCACAAGCTCCGTAAATGGAGTTAATGAAAATTTTAATTGAGTGCTGAAGACCATTATATTCATCCACAATCGATTTAAGCCGATCTATTTCGTGTTTAAGATCTTCAAGAGAACAATTATAAGGATCAATTTTGGATACTTTTAGTTCCACCATATAACTTTTTATTGTTATATGCTGGGGGGATATAATGGTTTTAATTTTTACAAACCATTAACGGGCCTAAAGATGTAGAAGGTAATGCTTTAAAGATTTTCCATTTAGCTAAAATAGCAGCTAATATCGCTACATGTTCTAAATAAAGAATTTCATCAAAGCAAGTAGAATGCTTATCATAGTAAATTCTAAAGACCTCAGTCATGCCCTCTAATTTTGAAGCTCTCGTATATTCTGATTGATCTTCCATAGGGCTAATATACAAAAAAATTCTTTACGTTATGTCTTTTTTCTTAAAATAATTCTCTTATCAAAGGGGCTCCAGGTTTTTTTCCATTCCGGAAACTCTGGTAATAGTTTATTAAGATAAGCCATATAAATTTTGTAACGTCTATCATCGCCTTTGAAATTGGTGGACGGATACATGTTTAATCCGTCCACCTCATTCTCCGATACAAATTCTTTGATTATTTCTATTACTGTCGAAAGTATTTTGAAAATTCTTCCTTTATTTACTACTTTTGTATCTCCTTCTTCGCCAGAAGTACTAAATTCTGTTTGATAAATGTTCTTTTTTCTCCCATGTATTTCCCCTAGATTAATAAACTTTACAGCATATTGATCTCCATCCTCAGTTTCGAAATAATAAAAGCAAGCTAATTTCTCGCATTTACCCTTTCTATAACTATAAGGCTGAACTAAAAAGGATCCAACTTCGTTTAGGGGATTTAGAGATTCTCGAACAATCATTTTTTGTTTGTTTTATTTATTCTCTTCTTCTTTAAGTAATTCTAGTAATTTGGGAAATCTTATCCAGATTACCTGTAAATGAAAACATATAGGGTTCCATTTTTTCCCATAAAGATCCTGGTAGATAACCTAAAGATTCTCCATTTATTGTCTGGAGTGATTTCACAAGAACCAATTTTTTAAATCTTGGTTCCGTTTTCATTAAGTGGAGAGCGGTTAACAAGCTCATATAGGTTTTTCCGGTTCCCGCCGGACCTGTTGAAATAACAACGTCCTTTTCCTCTATAGCTTGTTTTAAGTCTTTTTGCTTTTTGTTTTTACATTTAACTTCAATTTTTAAATCGTTTAGCCTAATTTTATCTGATTCGTAGAAGGATGCTTTTCTTTGTGATGAGATCTCTTCATATATGCTTACATCCTCGATCTCCTCCGGGGTTAAATTCTTTTTCCTCGCCAAAATACTTATTTTATTTTAAGGTTAAGGATCCTTTAGCTATATATTTCTTCTAGGAACCAAAAAAACAGGGGCTAGAAAAGCCCCTGCAAAAATAATTCATCTATCAAAAATCCGTGGAAGACTCATCATACTTTTCGTCCTTCTCAACCATAGAGGTCACGGTTATCGTTCGACTTTCCTTTGATTTAAAAACAATTCTATCGTCAGAAAGATCTACATCATAATTTTCCATATCCACCTTTTCAAATTGTTCTTTATAGATAGATATTCCTGTATTTTTTGCTGCATCAGCTAATTTGAATTCAAAGGTCTTTCCCCTGGCCGTTAGTTTCCCTTCTTTGGTTTTAAAATCGATAAACTTGTATTCATTATCAAGATTACAAAGGGAGTTGATCTTTTCTATTTTAAGACTTGGTAATTCAAATGAAACTGCAGGAGTAATGCTGGCAATATTCGTTATAAACAGATTATCTGAAATGTATTTAAAAATATGGAGAGGAGTACAGTTTAAACTCATTTTAAGATTAGAATTCTTTATGAGAATATTTGTCCCCGCAAATCCTGCATTTTCTCCAACTATTTCTTCATATTTGAACCCGAAGTAGAATTCTTCAGAAACAAAATGTTCAAGGGATTTAATTAATCTTGGAATATGATAAATACCAACTTTAACTCTTTCCTTAAGGGAAGGTTTACTTGTTAACTCTAATCCAGCATCTTCAAAAGATATTCTGGAGAATTTTACCACACTTTTTTCCGGATTATAGGTCTTTGCTAAGAATTCCTGAGCATTCTCATCGACTTCAAGAAGAAGAGAATTGTCAATCAAGGAAAATCTTTTTAGCCAAGAAGTAAAAGGCCTAATATTTTTAGCCTGAAACTCTAATACTTTTGCCATAGATATTTTTTTTTGTAACTATAATATTTTGTATGTTTTATGTAATAAAAGACAAGAAGTTTTAATCTTTTAAAAATTCTTCTAATGTTTCTGGTGCATAGTTTTCTTTAACTGGCTTTGGACTTAGGAATTCTCCTACTAGATCTGAATAAATAGAATTTTCTAAAGCAGGATCCCAAATTTCATAATGTTCTTGCTCCATATATTTAGAGAAATCAGCTAGAATTTGTTCTTCGGCATTAGAATCATTTAAATCTATTGTAGAATCTACATAATGTGAAAAGAATCCATTCTCTGGTAAATATTCATTAAAGAAAATATCTCTTATTTCATCTATATCCACATCAACTTCTGCGGATTCATTTATTTCACTCTCTGATAAAACGTTTTCTGTTTTAAGTTCCCTAGCTGCTAATATAGGATTTATGCCATGAGCTTCAGCGCTTTGAATAGTTTCCATGTTTTGAGGGTCATTTAAGATTAGATCGATTTCTTCTTCGCTATAACCCTCCTTAGAAAACCATCTCCATATAATATCTAAATAGAGATCTAATTTTTGACCCCAGGCTTCATTCACTTTTCTTTTTTTGTGCTTTCTTTTTGGGAGACCTTTATGCTTTGTTTTAGCAAATTTTTCAAGATCTTCCATACTCATTTTAGCCATCTGCTTGGAAGCACCCCATAATTCTGATTTGGGCTTATTGCCTTTCTTTACTTGTAAGGCAATTGCAGCTGCTTGTTGCTGGGATTTACTTTTTGAAGGCATAGCGAACAATAATTTTATTTATTTATTCGTCTTCGCCCTCCATTTTTTCGTCTTTATTATCAAATGGATCTTCCCCATTCCAAACCATGATACCATTGATTTCTTCAAGGTCCTCGGTATCGAATAGATTTACATCTGTTTTTTTAGAGCCAACTCCTCTTGCAATGGTAGGATCTATAGTTTTATCGAATAGGGCCTTTGCTTTAATAAGTTCTTTCTCCCTAAGTTTTAGTTCCTTCTCAAGTTCTTTTATCTTTTCCTTGGTTGCCACTAATTCATCCTTAGTAAACTTTTTAGAGGTAAGAAATTCCAGACGAGATTTAATATCAGAGGTAAATGGCTTAAGGAATTCGTCTATTTCCGTAACTGCTCTCTTCTTTAGTAAAATAAAATTAATGAATTGTTCCTTAGCTTTATTAAATATAAGTTCTGCGGAAGTCCAATTTCTTTCCCATTCCTTATTTTTCCAGTCTAACCTTTTTAGTTGCCATTTATAATCATCCAAATATTGTTCAACAGATTCATAAACTAAGACTTGGCCATCTTTTATAAATACAGGATTTTCGGTTACGATGATAGAAAAGGATTTCTCAACATAAGCTTGAATATCTTCCCATTCTTTCTGATTTTTACCAGTATAGATAATATCAATGTTTACCTTTGTGTTGGAATTATTAAGTACTTTAACAAGTCCTTCATATCGATTAAAAAGATAATCCAATCTTTTAAGAACACTAGTATAGTTAAGAATCGGGGGAAGCTCTCTTATTTCCATCCGTTTTTCATTCACGGATATTTTTGAAGAGAGAATCCATGCACGATCTAAGCCACGATGTTTATGGATGGATCCTTTGAAATCCTTAAAATGCGGCGGAACTCTATCTCTTTTTCCTTCAAGGTATTCCTTTATATCAGAAAGTTTCCGGGGGAGTATTGTAGTTTTGTACCCAACAGCTATGCCTACAATTGAAGTTGTCAATCCCAGTGGAACCTCTAGCCAAAATGGATCATAAGGGCCATCAGTTTCCCGAGTAGTGAGATGCTTATATTTTTTGAGTATCTCTGAAACTTCCTTCGATAATTTTATGGATGTATACCTTGCTGCTGCTGGTTCCGGACAAACTTCGCTTCCAAAGAATCCATATCCTTCCAATATTTGAAGAGAGGAGCCGAATGGCCTGGCGAGTTTTGAAATAGCTTTCCCTAAACTCATATCCCCATGATGGTATCCGTCTTTAATGCTATCCCCCACAACAGACAAAGTCTTTGTAAAATTCTGAGGAGAATTCATAAGAATATACCTCTGAACTGGAGTTAAAGCATCATAGAAGGATGGGATTCCTCTGCTTGTTAGAACATACAACGAATATTCCCTGAATTTCTGATCGATAAATTTAGAAATAGGGAGTTTAACTGTTTTAGACTTCATTTAATATGTCTTTGATCTCTTTTACTAATTTGTAAATTTCCCTTTTTTCAGCAGCCATTTTATCTGCTGAGTTGAATAAAGACCAATTTATTACTTATTTGTCTCTTTTGTTCAGCTGAGAGAATGGAATTTTTCTCTTCTAACTGTGTTTTTATTTCTTCCATACTACTATATTATTATACAAATATACAAAAAAATCCCCAGATAAAAAAATTTTATTGTTTAGATTTGTAAAGGACTTCATAATTTGGATCAAAAAGTAATTGAAAAATATCAGTTTGATCTACATTTCCATAAAGATCTGGATTTAAATTCTTTCTCGCTTCCATTTCACTTTCATAGCAATATTCGAATTTATCTTGATCTTCTTTTCTTTTATTAAAGGTATTAATTCCGACATAAACTAAAAGAAGCCACTGGATAAAATTCCAAAACTGATACCCCAAACTAATAGTGTCCAAATGTAAACAAAAATTTGTTGTTTGTTTTACTTCTTTAGGTGTTAGGGGTTCTTTCCTTCTCATAATTGCAAAGTCAGCATAATTCCAAGGATAATGTGTTCTAAATAATCTAGGGTTATATCCATTATCGACGCTTTCGAATACATAAAGTTCTCCTGCAATCCAAACGCATCTGCCTGCATGACTATAAATAACACTGGTGTCATATCCTTTCTTTTTTCCCCAATGCTTCATTACTTTTTGAATAGTCCTGCTTAAAAAAGAATCATTATTTACCAATAAGGTATCTCCAGTTTTTACATCTTTAAGTTCCATACCAAGTTTTTATTTTATTTATTCTTGGCAATGAATTGTTAAAGTTGAGCTCCAGAGTAATTTTTTAGCCAATCAGGAATAGTATCTAAGAATTTTTCCATATCCTGATTAATTTCGTTTTGAAGTTTTTCTTCTTCAGCAAGCATGCTACCTGCACAAAGTTCGGAACCATAAATATCCCAAGCACTTTTATTAGTCTCTTTCATTTCTTGAAGAGCTTTTTTCTTTCGATCAATCTCCTGAAGAAGTTTTTCGGATTCCTTAAATTTATTGAAATCACTCCTTAAAGCAGTAAAATATCCGTCTGCCCAATGAACCCGAGCTCTCAAATCCTTGTGGGTAAACTCCTTGATAATTTTACCATTCTCGTCTGTTATGACACTTTCGTATCCTTTAAACCCTTCAACTTTATCTTCATAATCCTGAGTTTCAATGAATAGAGTGCAGGGAAATCCGTTTTCTTTTAAAAATGCTACCATATTATGATTCTTTGAGTTCCTCGTTTTCAAGCATCATTGTTCCATTTGGGTGAACTGGATAAAATGTTATCGATACCCTATATTGCTTAAATTTTTTCATAAGTCTTTCAGCTAAATCCTTAGCTTTATTCCTAATCTCCGATTGGCTTGCAGGGTATCTTGGATAATTTATAAAACCTATTACTAATCCCGGTTCTTCTCCATTTACATAAACGAAATGAGTTGGGGAAACAGAAACGCATTGTCCAACTTCAGTACAATAATGTTTAATCTCCTCAAGGACTTCTTTAGAAGTAAATAAATTTTCTGAATACCCTTCCCGAAGGCCTAACCAGATTTTAGCTTCGTAATTATCTACAATCCTCATGGTTTTGAAATCTGCGGATCAAAAATTGAAGCCCATTCATCAAGCATCCTCGGATAACTTTTTCCGGGGCCGTATTCAACATTCTCTACAACGACAATTTTTCGTCCGTATGCAAAAGCTACACCCATATCAAAATGGGTTCCCTGAGAATCCGGATTATAGAATATATGTACTTCGTGACACATTGCAATAGCCCTTGCATTCTGAGAACATATTTCATATCCTGAAGCCTGCTGATTAGTATCACGATGGGGGAGATGAACTTGATTACCTTCGCTTTCCAGCTTAGCAACATAGTCTTCAAGCTTCTTCTTATATTCATCAGAAGCTCCTCTCACTGTGCAAATAATAAAAATTCTTTTCATATTGTGGATAATTGAAATGCGTTTATAAAGAAGGGTATTTCTTTTCTATCGCAAAAAAGAAAAAGATAATAATTTTTTTGATCTTCGGATTCAGAAAAACCAATTTCAAGAATATATTCTCCTTCTTGTGGTTTCCCGTCGGATTTTTTAAATCCTCTTCTATCAATAAAAACAAAATGAGAATTATCTTTTAATTTCTCTAAAATAGTATCAAAAGACATATTGATTGGTTTTCTCGAAAAAGAAACCGCGGCATCTAATATATCTACGTGAAATCCTATTTTTCGTTCATAAGCCATTTTTAGTAGTCTTTTCTTTTGTTCAAGAGATAAATTTTGAACATTAAAAAAGACATCCGGCTCATATTCCGGAAGATCATTTACTAATCCTATCATTCCTGGTTTTGGATGGCTCATTTTTTCCCTTTTTATGCTCTTCGATTTTTTCTTTTATTTCTTCTTGCTGCTTCTGATTTTCATGCTCTTTTCTCTTTACCTCATCGTGTTTTTTCCTTTTCTCCTCTTTTTCTTTACGCTTAATTTCAATTTCTTTAAGTTTTCGAGGATTGACCATATAATGATTTTTAGCTTGAAGTTCTGTTCTAACTTTCATTAAAACCTTGCCGAGGAGATTTTGGCCTTTCCAATTACTTTCATCAAGGATAGCATCATCTTTTTCGTGTATACCAACCCCCCAAATAATATCAACAGGGCTTGCTTCAACCAGAGTCTTGGTATCTGTTTCCATCAATTGCCTGGATAAAACTCGATCGCTTTCAAATTTAGCTTTAACAGCTGCATACATCGCATCAAACCTTGATGCCGACCAAGCTTCTTCATCGTATCCAGAAACTTCTCTACCTAATTTTTTAGCTATGGCTGGATTGGATCCTAATCTAACTATTTCCCCGGCTTTATTTTCATCACCAAAGAACTTAGCTTTAATGTACATGAAAATTTGTTCAGAATTAGTAAATAATTCACCATCATAATAAATTTTCAAGTTGCTTGGCGTCCAATTAGACATCCAATTGGTCCAAAAATAGATATGGGTTTCAGTTTCTCTCATCCTAATTCTAATTTTTTTATTAAATCTATGGGACAAAGAACTTTTGTATTTTCCCCCTTGTTTCCAAAGGACCCAATCATTTCTGCAGAAACCACTATTTTTTTAATGGCTTCATCCTGACAATTATCCGATAGAATGCTAATAATTCCCACAACCCCTAATTCATTATTTTCCTCATAATGATCAAATATTCCAGCACCCTCAGAGCTTATAACATTATCTCCATGTACAAACCCATATTTCGAGAAATATTTTTCTTCTAACTCCTTATTCTTATTTGTGAACATTTTTTAATATATTAAATTTACATTTTCGTCTATGACTTCTTCTAAATTGTCTTGCATTTATTTCTTTATGGCAAAAAGGACAAATAGTTTTATTTTCAATACTCTTTTGATAATTTGAAATATTCTTTTTATGTTCTGGGGATAAATAACGACCTGTTAAAGATTTTTGTCAAAATAACGGATGTATGTTTATCTTTTCATCATCATCATCACCTGGTTTCCATTCAGGAACTTCAATGCCAAGATTTTCTTCAAGCCATGAAGCTACGATTCTCCTATGACAAAATTCCCCCGGAGCTTCCCAACATAAAAGAACCTGGCCTCTTAGAGTTTCATAAACCTCCCGAGGATTGAGTTTTTTAAGAACCTGTTCTCGATACTGCCTCTCATATTCTTTGTCGTCAATTTGATCTGCTTTTCTTGCAAAGAATAAAGGGCGAGGAGGTTCTAAAGCAGGGAACTGAGCCCCGAACCAATCCAAAGGAGGATATAAACAAATAGCAACTCCTTGATCCCCTTTATATATTTTGAAATTACTCGTTTTCATTTTCTACTTCGTTCTCTTCGATTTCATCATAGAGCTGGATAATCTTTCTATATTCTGCTACTAAATCTTCCGGAGCTTCAAGTATTTCTACTTTGTCCCATATTTCCTGCAGACCAAATTCGGGATCCTCTTTTAGTTCTTGCCTCAATGAGTCAATATCTCTCTCATCTGGTTTATTTTCATATCCACAAAAATGCAAAATACTCTTGTCTCCTTCTCGGGGATCGACAACAATAAGGCCGAAGTTCATTTGAAAGTTCATATTCTTTATATGTTTAGAATTATTAATTGTTTCCGAATCCAACTCTTTTTTGAGTAGTAAATGCTTCAGGATTACCTTTTACATCATCTCCAAAGTTATAAATATCTGCAAGAGTCATGGGCTTACTAACTTCATCAGGATTATTTCCTAATTTCTGCATAAGGGCTTTTGACTTATCTATTGCAAGTTTTTCAAATTTATAAGCTTTAAGAAGCCTTCCTTTTCTCAAAAGAGCATCATCAATATTTTTGGTTTCTGTATTAAAAGTAGCAACGATAGAAATATTAAGACAATCTGAAAGCAATCCATCAGTAAGATTAAGGATATTTGAAACTGCACCAGTTCTGCCTGAACCATCCCTCTTTTGAACAGCAGATTCAGCGTCTTCAAGAATTAAGATAGCATCACTATTATCCATAAGGAAAGGAATGAAATCCGGTTCTGTTATATGCTGAACCATATCAGTTGAAATAAAAATAATATTTCTCTTTAGTTTACCTGCAAGATAACGAATATAAGTAGTCTTACCAGTTCCCGGTTCCCCATGAAGGATAACAAGACCCGTTTTCTTTTTATTATTAAGCTTGGAAATAATATCATGGGAGACCTTATCAAAACCTTCGTTATAGTTTTGATCGATATTAATGCTTTTAATTCTTTTGAGAGTAAAATCTTTTTTGTCAAATCCATATTGTCCTCGATAAACAATATAAATCTTATTTTTAACTATTTTTGGAGCTTTATACTGTTTTACAAGTCCGAGTATAATACCTAATTCATTTTCGTTATCTGCAAAGTTTCTGTATTCCGGAGGAAAAATAATATAGAAGCCATTTCCATCGTAATAGATAAATATTTTTCCAAAGTTAACCCAGAGATTTCCAATATCTGATTTTTTATTATTATAGCGATATGTAGCTATAAAAGAATTTATTGGAAGCTTTAAATCTTTAATAAATCTCTCAAAAAAATCTTTTTTAAGCACATCATTGGTCAGATATATCCAAGCAGGACAAACATTATGGAGTTGGGAGTATTTATAAATAAGGAAAGCAGTTCCATATTCTGCTTCTAATCTAGCTTCAGCAACATCGGGAAAAATAAAATATTTTGAGATTTCATCAGGAACTAATTTTTTAATTCTAGGATCCGAAAATCTAATCCCTTTTATTTTACTAAAATTGAATAATTTAGCATCCTGTTCAACTTCTTCTACACTCCATTCGTAGTTCTGATCGTTTGGCATATTTTCAATAGTTATTTCGTCGTCATTTAATAATTCATCAAATTCTTTAGCAGATAATCTAGAAAGAATATTTCCCAGGGCTTTCCCGATTTTTTCTTCTTGAGTTTCGTTAGTTATACTCCCTCGAGCCATTTCTTTCTCTTATTACTAGAGTCACCAAATGCAATATCTAAAAATTTATTGGAAGATCTATCATCTACTATTTGAAAGAGAATTTTGTTTTTCATAACATATTCCCAATCCTCCGGATTAAGAGATCCTAAGCCTTTTAGATAATTTACACCCGAAAGTTTTTTGCCTCTAGAATAATTTTCAAATTCCTCGAGTGTCTGAAAATATTTTCGGGTTTTTCCTTCATCACAAACGACCAGAGGGGTAACCAGCTTAAAGAGATGCCCTTCAACAATAATGTGAGGGAACCACCGATGGAAGAGATTAATAATGAGAGATGAGATGTGCTGTCCATCGGGGTCCTCATCAGTGGCAATCACAATTTTTTCATAAGCAGGGGCTTTGTCATTGTCGGGATTAATTCCCAGCACCGACATAATTTCCATGATCTCCTTATTCTCGGTTAGATCCCCCAGTCGTTTGGTATTTTTGATTTTTCCTTTAAGTGCATAAACTCCTTCTGTTTCTGAATCCCTGGCTTGCCGAACAGATCCAGCCGCAGAGAGCCCTTCAGTTATGTAAAGAACTTCTTTTTTTCTTGACGAAGGAGAATACTTATCGCTAATTTTTCTTTTACTTTTTCTCTGAGCTTGTTTGATCTTATTAATATTATCCGCGTAAAGACGTTCTTCAACTTTTTCCTCAATTTGTTTAGCAATATCAGATCCCTTAAATTCCCGGATAAATTTAGATTTGAAATTTTCGCTCATCAATTCTTCAATCTCAAATCGAGCTACAGCATATTTTGTTTTATTTTGATCAGCAAATCTCATGAGAGTTGAAGGCACATCCAGAATAATCATGGTTTCGTAAAAATGGTGAGCTAAGTTATACTCTAATAATTCATTAGCCCAATCTTGCACGATTTTCTGATGTATACCTGTACACTGAGATCCATTAACAAAAGATAGGGAGCAGGAACCTTCATAAGAAGGCCATAGCAACACGTATCCAAGCTTATTTTTTACAGTAATATGTTGCTCTGGAATAAAGGTCTTAGTTAAGCCTATGTCAAAAGACTGAGTGCCTCTAAGGTATTTAGCACTTAGCTTAAGACCCTTCAGAGCAGGATCAAGATCCAGTAGAAATTGCTTAAAAGAGAGATAGGTTCCGATTAATTCTTCGTCCCATTTGAACCCCGGAAATACTTCAGGTGATGGGATAAAAGATATGCTGGTTCCTTTTTTATCTTTAGGGGTTTTCCCTCTTTTGTCCTCTTCAATAACTTTGAAATCATTCCAAGCATAATGAAC
>Ga0255341_1005499_pt1 | contig 12440 bp, 10 predicted proteins | sample wastewater_treat_8_FD_192418 | JGI IMG/M metagenome (GOLD analysis project Ga0255341, IMG submission 192418) | Wastewater microbial communities from Lulu Island WWTP, Vancouver, Canada - plant12 | ecosystem: Engineered > WWTP > Wastewater > Unclassified | place: Canada: Vancouver, British... | reverse complement strand
CAACCGCGACTTCAAGCTCAGGGTTGGGATAGAGTCGCGCCTGGGCCACCCGGGCTGAACCGGACCGAACCTCCCAGGATGAGGCGGCCAGTTCCGGATTATTGATCAGGGCACGGGATATCGCATCATGTAAAGTGAGTGTTTCAGGCTCCGCCTCATCGGCCTGAGTTCTTTGGCGGGCGCCGGACGGCGGCGGCGGAGCCGCATCGGTTGTAATGCCGACTCCTTCAGGCCGCGCTTCGGGCCCCACCCTGTCAGACTTTGTCGTCGCACAGGCAATAAACAGTGCCGGTATGCATAGGATTACGGCTGCCTTACCTGGCATATAATGCATATTCAACCTCCCGAGGAATACTGTACATCATGAATGTAAGTGAGCCGCCTGCTCCGGGCGCAGGCAATGATCAATGGTGAAGGATATAAAGCGGAGAGCGTGGAATAGCCGGTCTTAAATGCGAAGGGTGCTGCCTAAAATCCGACTGAGGGAACTATAACTTGTGGGCGGTAACTTGAGCAGGTGGTCTGGATGGAAGCCCCGAGGAAAGAACTGAAAGGAAAAAAAAGGAAGAACTGCCATGGCCTGTGTTGCATTTTGATTATGGGAATAAGCGTTAAAGCCGCTTTGCTGCAACCGTAGATAGTCGGGGAGTGCAAGAGGTATGTCGGTGCAGGCGTAACAGGGGGAGGGGGGCAAGGGTGATTCTGCGGTCAAAACTTGACCGTCGGTTGTCTCCAAGGCGGCGAGGGGAAAATGGCCACAGTCAACCCCGTTAAAGGTTACCTCAATATGTATGTGATGATTAGAACCAAAACACAGCACGCCACCGCTCATACTTCCTGCCAAGGTGATCAGGAATATGACCATATAAAGAATTGCTCGATGTATCCTGGATCGCGGCTTTCCTGTTCGCATGGTACGATCAGCAAGGGGTAAACTGAATGGAATAGTACCTACCATGGGTAAGGTATTTTGTCAAGCAGTGGCGTGGCCCGGGGCAGCGGGGATGAACCTGGCGGCTCAATTATGGGAATAAATCAAAAAGCTTCCCCGTTTATATCATGAAATGTTTTTGAACATAATTTCTCCAGACTGGCAACCGCCACCTGAAGGTCATGTAATGCTTCGGTATATCTTTTTTTCGTTTCTGTGAGTTTTCTTTCAGCATTTAAAACATCCAGATAATCTACAATGCCTTTTTGGTATTCCCTCATGGTTAGGTCAAAATATTCCTGGGCCATTGGTAAACCCGAGTTTTTATCGATGGTTACTTGTCGCAGGGTGTTGCAGTAATTTTTGTAACACGTGCCCAATTGCAACAGGAGGTGGTTGGTGAGGATATTTTGTTCCGCTTCGATTTTTTTGATGTTGTCCATTGCTTCCCGTATTTTTCCCTGGTTGCGATTGAATAAGGGAAGGGGAAATGATAATCCGGTGACAAATGTATAGGTATCATCATCCGCGAACTGCCTGACACCGAATCCCAGATCCAGGTCGGGAATTCTTTCCGCTTTTGCCAATCGCAAGGAAATCGCCTCTCGTTTTTTTTGTTCTCCCATGGCTTTAATTTCATAGTTATTATTTATTACAAACTCCCTTAAAGACTCATATTCAGGGACATGGAATGTTCTATCCAGTTCGCAGGCGATTCTATCCAGGGGGCGTTCCGGTTCGCCCCATAAGTTGGCAAGATTTTTTTTTGCAATTTCCACATCGTTTTCCGCATTATAAATTTCAAGTTCAGCCTGGGCTAGTTCCAATTTTGCGCTTAAGAGTTCGTGTTGATGGAATGTGCCATCCTGTTTCCCCGATTTTTCCGCTGTAAAATCGTAAAGCTTTTTTGCGTTGGCCTGGTTTTCTTTTGCAAACACCACAATTTCCTGAAACAATAAAACATCATAGACGGCATGTTCAACCTCGGCGATGATATCAATTTTTTTTGCTTCAAGATTGTACCGGATAATTTCTTTTTCCTTTTCGGCTATGTTTTTTTGAAGCGCCAGTTTTCCTCCCAGGAGAAATGGCTGAGAAATGCTGAAGGTATTCTCGGTATGGCTAAAACCTGATTTATCGCCGGAGAAGTTTTCCGATTCCGCGGAAAAGGTGGGGTTTGGCCACAAACCTGCTTGTGATATGCGTGCTTCAGCCGCCCTTAACTCGCTTTCCAGGGCGGTTAATTCAGGATTGTTTTTCAGGGCAATGTCCAATGCCCGTTGAAGATCACACTGACCATTGTTGAGTGGAGCGTCTGGTTGTTCCCGGGTATAGGTGCCGTTTGGAAATCCCAAAATGATAAGGCAAAGCAGTACATAGCATCCCCGGTATTTCATAGTCAATCACTCCTTGGGTTTGAAGGGTGGTGACGAAAGGCAGGAACCGCGCTGGTTGCGTGATGAAAAACCGCCTTCAAAGAAGCGGGTTGATGCGGTGTCGTGTCCTCTCGATATATGAAATTGACGCTGCCTTGTCAAGCAGAAATAAATAGCGGGCAACCATACCGATGAATGGCGCCGGGGTTAGATCGTGGTAAAAAGCAGGGTTTTGGTATTAATGTGCGGAGAGGGCATGACCCACGCGTTTAACGGCACGGGTGAGAGTCGCCGATAGGGTCATTTTAATGTGGTTCCTACTTGAATACTTTTTCGAACAGCCCATGTTTTTTGCCCACGGTATGGAGGTCGTGGTTGGAACTTAAATTTTCCTCGAGACGCTCGAGCACCTTTTTTTCAACCAGTTCTCTGGCCACGCGGATGGCGTTTTTGATTGCCTTGGCATTGGATCGGCCGTGGCTGATGATCACACCCCCGTTGACCCCGAGCAGGGGAGATCCGCCGTAGTTGGCGTAGTCAAACCATTTTCTGAAATCGTCGAAGGATTTTTTTGCCAGGATATACCCCAATTGGGAAGAGATGCTTTTCTGGATCTCGTGCTTAAGGGCGGCCACGATGGTCTCTGCGACGCCCTCGCTCACCTTGAGCAAAACATTGCCGACAAAGCCGTCACAGACCACGACGTCGACGTCACCTTTAAAAACCTCCTTGCCTTCCACGTAGCCGATATAGTTGAGGGTGCTGTCCTTGAGCAGGGCGCTTGATTCACGGGTCAATTTGGTTCCCTTGGAGTCTTCCTCGCCGTTGCTCAAGACGCCGACCCGCGGGTTCTCAGTGCCCAGCAGGCATTGGACGTACACCGAACCCATCAGGGCAAACTGCACCAGGTTGAAGGGCTTGCAGATGGTGTTTGCGCCGGCGTCGATGACGATGACCGATCCGGCCAGGGTGGGCATGGCGGTGGCAATTGCCGGCCGATCGATGCCCTTCATGTTGTCGAGCACAAACAAAGAAGCGGTAAGGGCGGCTCCCGAATTGCCCGCGGTGACAACCGCCCGGGCCTCCCCGCTTCTTACCAGGTCAAACGCGATGCGGATGGATGAATGCTTTTTTTTGCGTATCAGGTTGAGCGGGGATTCATCCATGGTGATGATTTCAGGGGCATGCCGGATTTCAATGGGAAGCCCCGAATGGTCATAGGAGGACAATTCCTCGGCAAGCAGCGACTCATTGCCGACCAGGATGCTGGCGATATTCAATTCCCGGGCCGCCAGCACGGCTCCCTCGACGGTGGTTTTGGGGGCAAAGTCGCCGCCCATCGCGTCGACCGAGATTTTAATTCCGCTGGTATGATTTGCACTGTGCATAAGTGTGAGGCGTACGTCGTGGTGATGCTAACCGGCGCTCAGGCCATTTTATCATAATGCGCACCCCTCACTCTTTGCCTCCGCGGCGGGCGAAGCAACGAATGAGGGGACGTCGTCGATGTGCCCGGATGCCTGGTGCTTCGGTGAAAATCCGTCACATCATAAAAAAATATATCGCCTTTGTCAAATATTATCAAACAGCCCTTCCCACCTTGAAATAATACTACCGGATGAAGCGGGGGTGGCAGGTTATCCAACCCGCTTTCCCGCCAGCCGGCGCCCCAATTCATAGCACGATTGTAAAAGCGCCTGATTGCGCTGGTAGTCCGCGGCAGCCAGGTGAGCAGGCAGATCCAGCCTGGCATAAAGAATTTCAAGTTCTTCCCTTGACATGATTGCCTGGCCTTGAACGGCCAGCCGTGTGCCAATGATGGCGTGGAGGCGGTTCCCGGGTCCTAAGGCATGGGTGAGGAAGGTGAAGAGGTCAAGTATCGGCTGTGCGCCTGCCTGGTCGGGGGAACCCTGGGCAAGCAGGAGGACGAAATGCTTCTGCCACGCCTGCCAGGGGGTGTGGATAAGGCCATGCCCGGTTATCTGCACGTGCATAAAAGAGCGAAACCGGTCCAGGATCTTTTTAAGCGGCGCGGACAGGTGATGAAAATAAACCGGCGACGCGAAAACAAGCATATCGGCATCAAGTATTTTTATGCGCAACGTTTCCCACTCATCTCCTTTTACGGCACAGCGCTTTATGAGGTTGCATCTGAGACAACCTCTGCAGTTTGTCACATTGCTCCCGTCTGCAAAAACTTCATGACAGTTAGCCTGTCCATGCACCGCTCCACGGAGAAGTTCACGCAGCATTTGTGAGCTGTTGCTGTTTTTGCGGGGGCTGCCATGAAACGCCACGATATTCATGTTATTGTTGAAAGATAGCTGTTATTTATCCGTGGTTATTGATATATTTGGATCTAGATAGTAAAAGAGGTGTCCTTGAAATAATCACTGAGGAACATAATTTTACCTTCCTTAAACTGCAGAAAGGTGATGCCGCTGTTGCGGTAAGATTTTCCGGTCCTTTCCTCACCGTCGTTTATCCAGAGAGCACAGGCGCAATCCTGTTCCGCAATGATTTTGGCCACTGAAAAGGTCAGCCGGCTGTATTTTCTGAAAAGGATTTTCAGGAAGAGGAGAATCTTTTTGCGGCCGCTGATGAGCCCCGGGCCGGGGAAATCAAAACTGGCATCCTCGGCGAGGTGGCGCTCAAGCGAGGAAAGGTCGCGGCTGTTAAGAGCGGCAAAGAGTATCTGAACCAGATCCACGGCTCCGGCGGTTGAATGCATGGATTCCCTTCCTCAGCAGATGCATTGTGCAAAAGAGTATCGTAATGTTCCGGATTGGTCAATGGTATTCTGCCGCCGGGGCAGCGCAAACTTTTAATTGCCTTACCGGCGGTAAACAGGGTAAAATGGCCCCGCACCATGGATGCAACCCATATACTTGTCTTTGAATAAAGCGGTGTGCCGTGATGAAGGACGAAGCAAGCATATCACATTTTGCCAAGATCTTCCGCCTATCATGTGTGTTTGCGGTGGTTGTGTTGCTGTTTTCTTCCTGTCCAAATAATGAAACCACGCCGCGGTATGGGTATCGGGTGGTGAACATCTACCCCCATGACCGGGGGGCTTTCACCCAGGGACTGGTATGGGAAAACGGTTTTCTCTATGAGGGGACCGGACTGAACGGGAACTCCTCGGTGCGCAAGTTGGATCTGGAAACCGGCCGGGTGCTCAAGCGGCGCCTGTTGCCCGGTCAATATTTCGGTGAGGGCATTACCATTTATCAGGAACGGATCATTCAATTAACCTGGCGTTCTCGCACCGGATTTGTGTACGATAAGGAGAGCTTTGAACTCCAGCAGCATTTTTTTTACGAGACGGAAGGGTGGGGTCTTACCCATGACGGAAAGCGCTTGATCATGAGCACCGGCGGCTCAAACCTGTACTTTCTTGATCCCGCAACCTTCAGGCGGACAGGGCAGCTTTACGTCCACGATCGATCCGGTCCGGTGGGCATGCTCAATGAACTGGAGTACGTCAAGGGTGAAATTTATGCCAATGTCTGGAAGACCGATACAATTGCGCGCATTGATCCGGAGACGGGAAGGGTGACCGGCTGGATCAGGCTCGACGGTCTGTTGAGCGCGGAGGACTATGAACATCCGGTTGATGTGCTGAACGGCATTGCCTATGATGATGAAAACGACCGCTTGTTTGTGACCGGCAAGCTGTGGCCCAAGCTTTTTGAGATAACCCTTGTTCCCATTCGTTAAGGACCGGCCCTATGGATGAACGCTCGATCAGGCGCATTTTAAGGGAAGATCTGCATATCAGCAAAGAGGTGATCGCCCTCAGGCAGTGCAAACAGGAGCCTGAAGGTTTTCAAGCGTACCAGGACAAGAACAATATTTGTTACATGATGGGTGAGGTGCTTGAGGAGGGCCGGACATTCTACACCGTCCTCGACGACCACGTGTGCCTCCTGGGGTGCGCGGCCACCGGCCTTGATCCGGCGCTCACCGTCATGAATGACGGCCAGCGCCGGGAAAGCGAGGATTATCACGTGAGCGCCATCAACATTTTCCCGACCGAAGCCGTTCAGCAGAAAGCGGAACGCGCGGCACAGGCCCTTTTCCCCCGGTTCCGGGAGGCCTGTGCGGCAATTCTGATGGGGCCTCTGGGAAGCGTGCCCCAGCCCGATGCGCTCATTATCCTGGCCAACGCTGAACAGGTTCACCGCCTGACCAGGGCGTACTGTTACGCGACGGGCAGCGTGATCAAAGGCTTTGCGGGCATGGGCGCCTGCCGCATGCTCCTACCCCGCGCTTTTATTCATAAGCAGCCGGTATTCACCGTAAGCGACCGGGCATGGCGCAGGGCGCTCAAACTTCTGCCCGATGAGCTTACCCTGGTCACCCCGCCCGCTCCACTGGTTAGCATGATTGAAAATCTTGAGGCATCGCAGTAGCAGGTTGTTGAAACAGTAGTTTTCCTAAGACTTTTCAGCGGCTCAGAGGGAGGGGCTTTTTAGCCACAACAAGAATATTCGGATCCTGTAGAACGGCAGCGACTCTCTCACTTGGTCCGACAGACCCGCATGGCAACAGCCCGTATCAAAGCCTCTGCAAAGCTGCCTGCTTTCGCTTAAAGTCGAAGGCACCGGGTCGTGCCGTAAGCTGCCAAACACATTGTTGTGTCGTCAAAAGCCCCTCCCTTTGAGCCGCGATTCAACAGCCTGCTCGTAAAAAAACCAAGCAGGGAGGTAAACGCGGGATGAATACCATAGCCATAGTTGTGGAAACCGAGGCCTGCAGCGGCTGCGGGATGTGCGCCGCAGTGTGCCCGGTCGGCGCTATTACCATTGAGGAGGGATATCGTCCGCGGATTGCAGACCGATGCAGCAGATGCGAAATCTGCTATGAGGTATGCCCCCGCGTGGAGATGCCTTACAGCGCCATCGAACAAGGATGCGCGGAACGAAATCGGGCAATCAATCACGATGAGCTCCTGGGACGCTACACCCGGATTTTCTTGGCGCGAGCTGCTGACAAAAAGGTGCGTGACGCCGGGTACAGCGGCGGCACCACCACCGCCTTCATACGCTACCTGCTTAATCAGGGGCTGGTTGATGCAGCCCTTTTGACTGACAAAATGCACGATCTTCCCTATTGCGCCCATCCCAAACCGAGGGTGGCGCTCAATGCGCAGGAGGCGCTCGAATGCGCCTTTACCAAGCCGACGGTAAATCCCATATTATCCCGGTTGCCGGTACCGGGTGACCGGGTGGTGGTGGTCGGCAATTCGTGTCATCTGGAGGCGTTGCGCAAGGCACAGTTTTTGGCCGCTGACCAAACCCCGGCGGGCAGAAGATGCAAGGAGCTGGTCGGCAACATTAAATTCCTGGTTGGCCTGACCTGCTTTTTCAGCAACCATCCGCGCGGGGTGGATCTGCTGCTTGACGGGATGCAACTCAAGGAGTCTGATCTAAAACGGTGGTTCTACGATCACGGTAACCCGACGGTGGAGCTGCTGGACGGTACGGTTCAACCTGTTCCCGGCGCAAACCGCAACTTTTCCGCGCTTAGCCTGGGCTGCCTGCTCTGCTACCCCTCCTATACGGCGAGGCTGTCCGACGTGACCTTCGGCAAGACCATGTCGGAGGAATGGGGCTGGAACGATGTCATCTGCCGGAACCGGGATGTTGATGATATTCTCGCTTCAATGGAGAAATGCCGTCTGCTTGAAACCAGGGAGGTCGAAGACAAGGGAGGGGAGTTGCTGGCGATGCTGCTGGAGGCGGGGGTGTTTCAAATGGATGGCGCCGGCTATGCCCATTATCTGGAAACGGGAAACTTCAAGCTTGATGAGACAACCGCCGAAATGATGGGAAACCGGCCGGGGGGAACGATCCGGGGGATAAGCCTGATGAAGCTGATCCAGGCGGTGCGCACACATGCTTTTTACGAATCCGCGGTTGCCGCGCGCCGGGCCAGGAATGTTTTTGTGCCGGAGTACCGTTGATGAGCAAGGGCGGGGGGTTGCATGAATGAAACGGAGGGCATGATCCGCCGCTTAAGGCTCAATCTTCGGGAGGGAAATATTTCTTGAAATGGTTCACGCAATCCACCGGCAGCTCATTGAAGCGATCCAGTATGCTTCCATCCTTGCCGATGATTATATGGTAGGGCACGCCGATGATGCCGTATTTCTTGGTTAGCGAGACGCTCCCGTCGATCAGTATTTTGCCGGGGATATGATACTGGCTCTGGATTTTTTTTATGCGCTGCAGGGTGTCATTGACGCCCACATCAATCGCCAGCAGTTCGTAGCGCGCGCCGTCCATGTTCTTGTGGAGATCCTTGATTTTGGTGATCTCGAGGAGGCAATGGGGGCACCAGGTTGCCCAGAACATCAGGTGTACCACTTTCTTGTTCCGGTAATCGTCGAGCGAGACGGTTTCCCCCTCGGTGCTTTGGAGACAAAAGCCGTCAGCATTTGCGGCCGGCGGCTGGGCATCCGCCCATGCCGGGCAGACAGTTGCATAGGAGACTATGAGAAGCGAAAGGAAAGAAAGGGCGGAAACCTTTGATCGGTTACCGTGCGTGGAGCGTCTCATGATGTCACCTGAAAAATGGGTATTGCAATGCGCGCGGCTTTACCGACGCGGCTTACATCTGGTGCTCTTTTTCCGCGCGATAGTTCTGCAAGGTTTCATCGGCGATTGCCTTAGCCTCCGCAAGCAGTTCGTGCCGCGGAAGATGTGCGAGCGCATCGATTGCGGAGTCCAGCTGAGCGATGTTCCGGATCCCGCAGAGGGCGGCGCTGACCTCTTTATACTGTAACACGTATCCCAGCGCCAATGCCAATAGGGAATGCCCGCTTTCGCTCAGCCGGGCGGCTATTTTCTTCATCGCCCGGTACTTGGGCGTTCGATCCTCATGTTTCCACCAGGGCGCCCATGCGCGCGCGTCGGCATCGTCAAAGGTTCTTTCAGGGGTGACCCGACCGGTGAGCATGCCCTTGTCCAGTGTTCCCCAGCTTAAGAAGCCGGTGTTTTTGTGCCGGATCATCTCTCTGATGTCATGGAATGGCGCATCGTTGAAAAGGTTCAGCTCGTTCTGGACCGCGTCGACGGCATCAATTTCTTCGGCTTTGTTGATATCCTCGCGCCCCGCGTTGCAGAGGCCGATTGCCTTTATTTTTCCCGCTTCCCGGGCGCGGCTGAGGCATTCCATGGGCCGTCTGATATCAATATGCTTATCCGGCCAGTGAATCATGTACAGGTCGATATAGTCAGTCTGCAGGTCTTTCAGAGACTGCTCAAGCATTTTTTGCATTACCGCGGGGTGATTGTCAATCTTGATCCGTTTCCGGTCATCCCAGACGATGCCGCCCTTGGAAACGATAAACACGCGATCACGAATGTCCCGGAAGGCCCGGCCGATTCTCTTTTCGGAAAGTCCGAATCCGTAAACCGGAGCGGTATCATATAGATTGATGCCCCGGTCAAAGCATCCGGCAAGCAGGGTTGCGGCCTCCGCATCGCCGATATGGCCGAATCCGTATCCCCGCCCTTCGCCGCTGATGGCGGCGCCGCCGAAGGAAATTTCCGAAACCGCAATACCGAGAGTGCCGAGCGGACGCAGATTAAGCATGGAAGGAAATCGAAAAGTTGCGGGTGTGATTGGGGTGGCATGCGCTGATGAACATGACCGACGATGCGCATTGCCCCCGGGTATTGCCTATCATGTGCACGGAGGATACCCTATCACGCGCGCCGGCGGTTGTAAAGAAAGATTTGCCGTCGGTCCGTGTCGGTCAGTCCCTGAGGTCCATTACTTGCCGGGCTCGAGAGAAAAGATTTGTAAAATGATGAAAGTGGGTATATAGTGGCCGAACAGGAGGGATGGGCATAGCGTCGCCGTCGTGCGAACCGTATCCTTCCCGCGCATCAGGCAATTCTTCATCTGTTTTTACGGCGATTACTTCACATTTTCTAAATTTTTATTAAGAGGAGAAAGTGATGGAAGACACCAATCCCAAAAAAGACCTCTCGCAGGGTGATCCGCTCGGCACGGAAAAAAACAGGCGCGGAAAGACGCTCGGCTGGATAAATGATTTCAAAAGTAACACCCTGACCAGAATCCAGAAGTTCGAGTCCCAGCTGGAAATGGTTACCAAGGAGCGCAACAAACTTTCCTCCGATTTGAAAAGGGCCAATGCGCAACTGGTTGAACTGCGGGATGGGCGCAAGAATCTGCTCGAGGAAGTCAGCAGCCTGAAAGCGGCGCTGCAGGGGGTAAAGTCCGAATTTAAGTACAGCGAGGAAGAGAAGGCTGACGCCTTCGAGCAGATCAAGTCTCTGGAGGGACAAATAACTTCGCTTGACGAACAGCGGCGGAGCCTGGAGTCGGAGGTGGCTTCAGCCAAGGACGCGCTGCTGAGCAGCAGGGAAATGCAGGAGGATCTCAAGGGCAAGATCAGGCTGCTCGAGGATAAAATCGCATGGAACGATAAGTCACACCAGGATGATCTGAATAAATTGAAGATCGCCGAAGCCCGCTTGCGGGACCTGATTGGCGCCAACGAATCACTTGAAAAAGAGCTGAAGGCTTTAACCAAAACCATGGAAGAGCGGGATCACACCATTGTCGATCTCAAAAACCGTGCCGGGCTGCTGGAAGAGAAGGTCGAGTCTTTGGAAATGGTAAAGAGAGACCTCGCCCGGACCAAAAAAGAGCAGGCGGAGAGCCAGGAGAAGCTGAGCGACCTGGAGGCAAGCCTGCAGACGAGCGCATCGCTTAAGGATGCTTTGGAAATGGATTTAAAAAGCATTCTTAAAGACCTGGAAAATGAAAAAAATTTGTGTGAAGAATACCGCAAGCGGATAGCCGATTTGGAAGAAGAGGTGAAAGATTTTGAATCACTCCGGGAAAAGCTGCAGGAACAATTAAAGCGGGGCGAAGACGCGGACAATCGAATCGACGTTCTTGAAGGGGAAATCGCATCCGAGCAGGCCCTCAAGGAATCACTCCAGGCCGACCTCGAATCAACCCTGGTCTCCCTGGACCGGACCAGGAAGGAGAAGGAAGACATGGCGGTGGCGGTTGAAGAATTAAAGGCACAGCTTGCCGGCATGGATGAAATGAGGATGGAACTGCGGACAGTCGAAGACGAGCGGACCGAGGCCCTGGAGAAGATACAGGAATTGAACGACGCACTGGAGCAGGCGGTGGCGCAGAAGCGGGAACTGGAAGAAGAAGCACAACAGCTCAAAGAGGCCATTGAGAGCATCAGCGGCGCCCTTGCGGAGAGCGACGGGCCGTCGGCCGGCGGTTTTGACCTGACGGAGGACTGAAGGGGTGCGGGCATTAATCCCTCCCCTCTTTCGTGCGGGAGGGCGCCATGACCCAAGTAATGACGCAGCAAACATGAGAAAATCACAAGGCGGACGCGGGCCGCTGAAGCAGGCAAATCAGCGAGGCGCATCATCTACACCGGCAGGATGCATTGGATGTCATGCGCCAAACCAGAGAGGATAAGGATACTATGTCAGGGAAGGATAACGGCGAGGTGCTTGTCGGCGCCCATCAGCCTGATAGCGGGACGGGAGATGCGGTGAATGAACCCGCGTCCGCCGACCGGACGGAACCGGCAGGCTACGGATATCGCGCAATTCCCAACACGATCATCGGGATGCTCGACCATCGAAGTGAAAAGGTGAGAATTGAGGCGATTGAGTCCTTGCTGAAAATCGGTGAAACGTCGCTCGGCTATGTCTTTGTCAAAGCGATGGACGATGACAGCTTCCGGGTCAGGCTGGGTGCGCTGCGGGGGCTCTATAAATGCGGGGGCGACACGGTAGCGGACCATTTGATCAAGGCGCTTCAGGATGCTCACCCGGATGTCCGGCGCAGGGCGCTGATCTATCTCGGCTGGATGAGAAAGAAAGACCTTATTCCATATATCGCGGGGGCGCTGGCGGACACCTCGGCCCTGGTGCGGAAGGTGGCGACCTATGCGCTCGGAGACATCAAGGATCACTCTTCCCTTCCCTATCTCATCAAGGCCCTGGAAGACAGGGACCCGGAGGTTGTCAAAGGGGCGCTGGCGGCCTTGAAAAGGATAACCGGCATATCATATCAGTCGGCGAAAAATTCGCCGGAAGCGGTGCATCAGGACATCG